>CAEZZR010000204.1_pt1 | contig 3043 bp, 3 predicted proteins | sample 7266751 | NCBI WGS metagenome assembly CAEZZR01 (sample SAMEA6813965, study PRJEB35770) | uncultured Actinomycetes bacterium | biome: Freshwater; feature: Freshwater reservoir; material: water | place: Czech Republic | collected 2016-08-15 | depth 30m m | reverse complement strand
CTAACAAGATGGCACCAGTCCTGCGTCAGATTTATGATCAAATGTCGGCCCCTAAGTGGGTACTTGCGATGGGTGCATGCGCATCATCGGGTGGAATGTTTAACAACTATGCAATCGTGCAGGGCGTTGATCACGTAGTTCCGGTTGATATCTATCTACCTGGCTGTCCACCACGACCTGAGATGTTGATGGATGCAATTTTGAAACTTCACGAAAAGATTAATGTTGAAAAACTCGGTTCAAACCGCGCACAGGTTATTAAGGAAGTTGAACTTGCTGCGATGAACGCTAAGCCAACGCATGAGATGAAGGGCTTACTCGCATAAATGAGTGATTCAGGAATGTTTGGCGCACGTGGCACCGGTGACACATCTGGCTATGGCGGCCTTGTGCGTGCTGCTGCCTCAGCAGGCTCATCCGAGCGCCCATATGGTGGTTATTTCGATGATGTGGCCGATGATTTAGAGCGTGCCTACCCTGAGTTTTCTAGCGCAATTGAGCGCGTAGTTGTTGATTGCGGCGAATTAACGCTACATATAAAGCGTGAAAAATTAGTAGAAGTTGCAAAGATTCTGCGTGATAGCTTGAAGTTTGAAATGTGCATGGGTGTCTCCGGAGTTCACTATCCAAATAATGTTGGTCGCGAACTTGTAGCCGTGTATCCACTTCTCTCAATAACTAATAATCGCAGAATTCGCCTTGAAGTAACCGTCGCCGATTCTGATGCCCATATTCCCTCACTCGTTGAAGTCTGGGCCGGCAATAACTGGCATGAGCGCGAAACCTTTGACATGTTTGGAATTATCTTCGATGGCCACCCAGGCCTTACCCGCATCTTGATGCCAGATGATTGGCAAGGTCACCCACAACGTAAAGATTATGCACTCGGTGGAATTCCAGTTGAGTACAAGGGTGCAACGATTCCAGCACCGGATAATCGTCGGAGCTATAAATGACAATATCTGATCCATACGCACCCTCGCGTGAGACAACTGAGGGCACAGTCTTCTCAGTTACTGGTGGAGACTGGGATTCACTCGTACAAGAAATTGGCTCTACAAAAGAAGAGCGTGTTGTCGTCAATATGGGTCCTCAGCATCCTTCGACACATGGTGTGCTGCGCTTAGTTCTAGAGCTCGAAGGTGAAACAGTCACTGAAGTTCGGTGCGGAATCGGATATTTACATACTGGAATTGAAAAGAACATGGAGTTCCGCAACTGGACTCAAGGAACAACTTTTGTAACTCGCATGGATTACTTAGGGCCTATATTTAACGAGACCGCATACTGCTTAGCGATTGAAAAACTCCTTGGAATCACCAATGATGTTCCAGAGCGTGCCAGCGTTATTCGTGTGATGATGATGGAGCTCAACCGAATCTCCTCACACATGGTCGCACTCGGCACTGGAGCTCTCGAGCTTGGGGCGATTACTCCAATGTTCTTTGCCTTCCGTGAACGCGAAATCGTTTTAGATCTCTTCGAAATGATCTCTGGTTTACGTATGAATATGGCCTATATCCGCCCAGGTGGCGTCCAACAGGATTTACCAGATGGTGCAATCCCTAAGATTCGTGAGGCCGTAGCGCAGATGCGCAAGAACTTTAAAGACAACACAACGCTTCTTGTTGGCAACGCGATTTGGCTTAAGCGCACACAGGGCATTGGTTATTTAGATTTAGCTGGTGCAACAACACTTGGTATTACAGGGCCAGTACTTCGCTCAACCGGTCTGCCATGGGATTTGCGCAAAGTACAGCCATATTGCGGTTATGAAGACTATAACTTCGATGTCATTACCGCCGACACATGCGATGTGTATGGCCGTTTCTTGATTCGCATGAATGAGCTCGAGCAGTCCTTGCGCATTATTGAACAGGCCTTGGATAAGTTGGAAAAACTTCAAGGAGCACCAGTCATGGTTGCAGATAAGAAGATTGCATGGCCGGCGCAGTTAGCACTTGGTAGCGATGGGCTTGGTAACTCGCTTAACCATATCCGCGAAATTATGGGTACTTCAATGGAGTCATTGATCCACCACTTTAAATTAGTTACTGAAGGCTTCCAAGTTCCAGCTGGTCAGGTATATGCAGCCGTCGAATCTGCTCGAGGAGAGCTTGGCGCACATGTTGTCTCCGATGGTGGAACACGTCCATATCGGATGCACTTTCGTGAGCCATCTTTTAATAATCTACAGGCAACATCTGCGATGAGTGAGGGCGGAATGATCGCCGACATTATCGGCGCAGTAGCATCAATCGATCCTGTGATGGGAGGTGTTGACCGCTAATGGCTTACTCCAGTGAAGATCTTGCAACTATGGATTCAATCATCAAACGCTATCCACGCTCTCGCTCTGCAATCATGCCGCTATTACACTTTGTACAATCCCGAATCGGTTTCGTAAATGGTGAGGGCATTGAACTCATTGCACAACTCTTAACTCTTGAAGCGGCAGAGGTTTCAGCCGTTGCCACTTTTTATACTCAGTACAAGCGCACTCCAGTTGGCGAATATCACGTCGGCGTATGCACCAATACGCTCTGCGCGGTCATGGGTGGGGATGCGATATTTGCAGGCCTTAAAGAGCACCTGGGCCTAGAGAACGACGGGGTTACCGCCGATGGCAAAGTCTCACTCGAACATATCGAATGTAACGCTGCATGTGATTACGCCCCTGTTGTTATGGCTAACTGGGAGTTCTACGACAACCAGACTGTCGAGTCGGCAAAAGATTTAGTTGATTCAATGCGCAGTGGTAATCCAAAGCCACCCACACGTGGTCCAGATACTTTAGTTACATGGAAAGAGGTATCTGCAGTACTTGCAGGAATCAATGATGGAAAAGCCAATGAAGGCCTGCAAGCAGGTGCGCCAACACTTCTTGGTTTAAAGATTTCGAAAGAGGGTAAGTGATGACACAGTTAGTGCCAGTACTTTCAGCGCATTGGGATGAAAAAGACTCTTTCACTATCGAGGCATACACACGCCACGGTGGATACAAAGCCTCACAAAAAGCCTTAGCGATGGATCCAGATGCCGT
>CAEZZR010000177.1_pt1 | contig 3552 bp, 2 predicted proteins | sample 7266751 | NCBI WGS metagenome assembly CAEZZR01 (sample SAMEA6813965, study PRJEB35770) | uncultured Actinomycetes bacterium | biome: Freshwater; feature: Freshwater reservoir; material: water | place: Czech Republic | collected 2016-08-15 | depth 30m m | reverse complement strand
GGTGCTACAGGAACAACAGGTGCAACTGGATCGCAAGGATTACCTGGTGCTACAGGAACAACAGGTGCAACTGGTGCACAAGGATTAGTTGGCCCGCAAGGTCCAATAGGGCTAACGGGATCAGTGGATCCTTATAGAAGATATAGCATTTGTTTTGAGACGAAGGAAGATAGGCGAATTATGTATTGGGGAACTTGTAAAAGTAATGGAATAGATGGTACAGATTTTGTAATACTTGCTACTACCCCCTAGGTATCCAACAGATTTAGGATTGATTTGGGGTGGTTCAAGCGGAGATTTCACCCTAGAAGGCAATTTGTCAGTGGTCGGTGCAAATATACGGATAATGGAAAAGGTCTGCCTATCCAGCCCCCCAATATGTCAGTGGTGCCTGGGATAATTCATTGTCCTAACCCAGAAAGGACAAAAATGAGCGTACGAAAGAGGAAAGACACTAAAACCGTCCGATGGACAGCTGGCTGGAAAAACCCATCAGGGAGCTGGCAGTTTAAGGACTTCAAGACAAAGGCTGAAGCAGTGGCCTACGAGGCCCAGATGGCCAGTCAGGTCCAAAGTGGCGACTACGCCAACCCTCATGCTGGAAAGACAAAATTGAATGTCGTCTATGAGAACTGGAAGAAATCGGAAACCAGACTGAAGCCTAAAACTAGAGCCACCTACGATTCCCTTTGGAAGTGCCTTGTTGGCCCCAAGTGGGGAAATAGCCAAATCTCTGGAATCACGAAAGCAGAGGTTAAGAACTGGCTTATCGAATCAAAGTCATCAACTGGAAACAAGGTCGGAGCAAGCAGAATGCGCCAGTCGCTTTTTGTTTTGAATGCCTTGTTGAATCATGCAGTAGAAATGAGTCTAATCAACAAAAATGTTCTTGGAGAACTTAGATCCATTTTGCCTAAGTTAAATGAGGTTCCAAAGAAGAGAACTCTTGAAGAACATGAACTAGAGCTTCTTGCAAATGAATGTGGCGAAAACAAGCTCCTCATTCTAATTGCTGGCTACCTAGGATTGAGATGGGCGGAGCTTGTAGCTTTAACTCCAGAAGATTTTGATTTTAGAAACAAATCAATCCAAATTTCAAAAACGATGAGCGAAGTGAATGGGACTTTTCAGCTAGTAACAACAAAATCGGGACATTCAAGAAGTGTTCCAATTCTTGAGTTCTTTCAAGTAGAACTAATGGAAAAAGTTATGGCCACACCATCAGGAACGCCTGTTTTCCATTCGTCAAAAGGTCGCTACTTGAGAAGCAGTAATTTCGCTAAAAGAGTTTTTATTCCAGCTCTTGAAAGAGCTAATCTTTCAAAGATTACTTTTCACGATCTGCGACATACAGCCATCAGTCACCAGATCCAAGGTGGTGCTGACATAGTTTCAGTCAGTAAGGTTGCAGGGCACTCAAGTCCAGCCACAACTTTGCGAATCTATGCACATGAGCTTGATCGATCACAAGAGAACATCCGTGAAGCGATCAACAAGAGCGTTGCGATTTCTGCATCTAACAGATATCCAACAGATTCAAACTCCAAGAGTGCTTAGAGCAAGCGGATAGGACGAATCACGCTGAAAAAATCGTGGGCCCTGTGAGTTTCGATCTCACGACCCACGGATTAAAAGTCCGTTGCTCTACCGACTGAGCTAAAGGCCCCACTGCTTTCATGACCTGCTACTTGATGCCACGAGAGCGTGCTGAGATTAGCACCCAGGAGGTCTAAGAGCCGAATTCATCTAGCGAATAAGCCTTCTCTGGGGCCTCCAAGAACTTCCACCTAATGATTTCTGCAGCCATAGACTAGGCAAAATTTGAGCAACGGAGAAGCAGATGCAAAAACGTAAATTGGGTCCAGTGTTAGAGGTTTCTGCCCTTGGTCTTGGTTGCATGGGTATGAGTGATTTCTACGGTCCTCGCGAAGATTCTGCATCTACGGCAACAATTCACCGTGCTATTGATTTGGGAATTACTTTCTTCGACACGGCAGATATCTATGGACCATTTACCAATGAAGTCTTAGTAGGCAAAGCACTTCAAGGCCGCCGCAGTGATGTTGTAATCGCTACAAAATTCGGAAACGAAAGAAAACCTGACGGTACTTTTATCGGTGTTAACGGTAAGCCCGACTATGTTCGCAAAGCTTGCGATGATTCACTCGCTCGTCTTGGAATCGATTACATAGATCTTTATTACCAACATCGCGTTGACCGCACCGTTCCCATTGAAGATACATGGGGCGCAATGAAGGAATTAGTAGATGCAGGAAAGGTTCGCCATCTAGGAATTTCCGAGGCGCTTCCAGAGACGATTCGTAAAGCGCACGCAGTTCATCCGATGACAGCAATTCAGTCGGAATGGTCACTATGGACACGTGATCCAGAAATTAACGGTGTACTAGAAGTCGCACGCGAACTAAACATTGGATTTGTTCCTTACTCACCTCTTGGCCGCGGCTTTCTCACAGGTCACATCACATCTATTGAAGATTTTGATAAGAGCGATGCACGTCGCAACCACCCACGTTTTCAAGGTGAAAACTTTGCACTCAATATGAAAATTGTTGACGCAGTGAACGCAATGGCAAAAGAGAAAGGCGTCACTTCTGCGCAATTGGCATTAGCTTGGGTGCTTACTCAAGGCAATGACATCGTGCCAATTCCTGGTACTCGAAATATTCAACGTTTAGAAGAAAACTGCGGGTCCTTGAATATCGAACTTACTAGCGAAGATTTGGCGCGGCTTAATGCAATTGCGCCTATCGGAGTGACAAGTGGAGATCGCTATCCTGACATGTCTGGCGTAAACGTCTAAAGAATTACCGACCTCGCGACGCACGCTGTAAACGGTCCCTAATTGCCACGGCCAGACCATCTCCAGATGGCTGTATGACTGCGATTTTTTCTAACCCTTGACTATCGCCTAATCGAAGCGCCTCATACAGAACACGTGCGTAATCTTCTACAGACTTTGGTGAAGCCAATCTGATTGCACCAGCAGGAGTAGTAATTGTGGCAACCGCTATGAAACCTTCACCTGGTTCTGCCATAGCATCGAGAATCACATCTGCTTTGGGAGAGTAATGATTTTCTAGCGATCCTGAAACACGAATCTCAGATGGGATATTTTCTTCAACTGCCAGTCCAGTGCTTTCATGAATCATTTCAGCAGTGATCGCACCTGGTCGCAAAATACGTGGCAGGTCATGAGTGCAATCAATAATTGTTGATTCAACTCCGACAAGTGCCGGTCCGCCATCAAGAATGAGATCTTGTGATGAAAGGTACTCGCCAATCTCTTCTTGCACTGCAATTGCTGTCGTTGGAGAGACGTGACCAAATCTATTTGCACTTGGGGCGGCAATTCCTAACCCGCCAATTTTCTTAAACTCTTTTAGTAAGCCAAGAGCCAAAGAATGCGCCGGAACCCGAAGTGCAACCGTTGCTTGTCCACCGGTGATGAAATCTTTGGCTACATCCGAACGAGGTAGAACAAGTGTCATAGGGCCGGGCCAGAAATCGCGAGCTAGTGAAATTGCATACGTT
>CAEZZR010000174.1_pt1 | contig 3589 bp, 3 predicted proteins | sample 7266751 | NCBI WGS metagenome assembly CAEZZR01 (sample SAMEA6813965, study PRJEB35770) | uncultured Actinomycetes bacterium | biome: Freshwater; feature: Freshwater reservoir; material: water | place: Czech Republic | collected 2016-08-15 | depth 30m m | reverse complement strand
CCCGTCGCGGATTAGAACGCGGAATGAACGTCCTAGCTGATGCGGTCAAGGTAACCCTTGGACCTCGCGGACGTAACGTCGTCCTTGAAAAGAAATGGGGAGCGCCAACAATTACCAACGATGGCGTTTCAATTGCTAAGGAAATTGAACTTGATGATCCATGGGAGAAGATTGGCGCAGAGCTAGTTAAGGAAGTTGCTAAGAAGACAGATGATGTCGCTGGCGATGGAACAACTACTGCGACAGTTCTTGCACAAGCACTTGTTCGCGAAGGTCTTCGCAACGTTGCAGCAGGTTCAAACCCAATGGCGCTCAAGCGCGGAATTGAAAAAGCTGTTGCAGCAATCGTGACAGAGCTCGGATCAATGGCTAAGAACGTTGAGACAAAAGAGCAGATCGCAGCAACAGCATCGATTTCAGCCGCTGATGCAACTATCGGCGAGATGATCGCAGAGGCGATGGATAAGGTCGGCAAGGAAGGCGTTATCACCGTTGAAGAGTCAAATACATTCGGTCTCGAGCTCGAGCTCACTGAAGGTATGCGCTTTGATAAGGGTTACGTCTCACCATACTTCGTAACTGATACAGATCGTATGGAAGCAGTTCTTGAAGATGCTTACGTCCTTATCGTTAACTCAAAGATTTCAAACATCAAGGATCTCGTTCCAGTACTTGAGAAGGTAATGCAATCAGGTAAGCCTCTTGCAATTATCGCTGAAGATATTGAGGGAGAAGCACTTGCAACTCTCGTTGTAAATAAGATCAAGGGAACATTCCGATCAGCTGCTGAAATTGATGCAGTTGCCGCAATCTGTTCTTTTGTTTCCACGTTCTTTGCCATGGCAACAAGTTCTTTGATTACTGCATCTACTGCTTTTTCAATTCCGCGCTTAAGTGCCATTGGGTTTGAACCAGCGGCTACGTTGCGAAGACCTTCGCGAACGAGAGCTTGAGCCAAGACTGTTGCGGTGGTGGTTCCATCGCCAGCAACATCGTCGGTCTTCTTCGCTACTTCTTTAACCAACTCTGCGCCGATTTTTTCCCATGGATCTTCTAAATCAATTTCTTTTGCAATTGAAACACCGTCGTTGGTGATTGTGGGAGCTCCCCACTTCTTCTCCAATACAACGTTACGTCCGCGGGGCCCAAGGGTTACTTTGACGGCATCCGCGAGAATATTCATGCCGCGCTCTAAACCACGGCGGGCTTCTTCATTAAAGGCAATCTGCTTTGCCATAGTTGCTTTACTCCTAATTAGTTATCGTGGGTGGATTATCACTCACACCCCTAGAGTGCTAATGCTAAATCTAGAGCAGCAGGCAGCCCTCGGCAAACTGAGGTTAGCGGGCTGAGCGAGCGCTGGTACGAGCCTGGCGAAGGCGACGAAGGCGCTTCACGAGCATGGGAGAGGCCAGTAAGGCATCCTCCCGATCGATCAAATCATTGAGGAGTTGGTAATACCGAGGAGGAGTTAGGTCGAAAAGCTCCTTAATTGAGCTCTCTTTGGCTCCCGCGTAGCGCCACCAACTGCGCTCGAACTCGAGAATTCTTTGCTCGAGGTCGCTCAAGGTTGAGCCATCCAGGGAAAGATCCCCTGCAGTATTTTCGTTCATATCTGCAAGCCTAAACCACTGGCTCTATTTTTTGTGGGATTTACCGAGATTTATAAGGTTTCCAAAATGGCTTCAATATCACTCACTTTGGTCCAAGGATTCACGATCGCAAAACGCAATATCGGCTCACCTTTATGAGATGAAGCTGGAATAAAACCAATCTGATCATCCAATAACTTATCGGACCAGTTTTTGTAATCTTCCTTATCCCAACCAGGACGAGTAAATGCAACTACCGATAATTCCGGATCACGCATTAATTCCAGGCGCGGATGTTCACGGATTTTTTGTGCGGCAATTTGTGCCATCGTCAATGTTTTTTCCATAGCAGTGGCGTAGGCATCTGTTCCATTTGCAGCAAGTGAAAACCAAAATGGCAAACCACGAGTTCTGCGAGTCAAGTTAATTGCATAGTCCGAAGGATTCCATGAGCCGCCTTCATGGAGTGCATCAAGGTATGAGGCTTTCTGGGAATGAACAGCCCGAGCCAGCGCGGGGTTGCGATAAATAAGTGCGCATGCATCGAAGGGCGCAAATAACCATTTATGTGGATCGACAATAAGTGAATCCGCACTTTCGATTCCGTTAAATTTTGGTCGGGCAGAAGGCGCACATAAAGCTGCTAATCCATAAGCACCATCAACATGGAACCATAAATTGCGCTCCTTGGCTGCAGCACCGATGGTTTGTAAGTCATCAATAATGCCAAGATTTGTTGTTCCTGCGGTGGCCACAACCGCAAATACATGAGCCGAACCCTGCGCATGAAATGCATCTATCTCACGAGCAACATCTGATCCGATAAGTCTTCCTGTGGCATCTGGTTCTATAAGAAGTACATCTACATCCATAACGTTTGCTGCTGAAGCAATTGATGAGTGGGCTTCCCCGCTACAAGCAACGGCCCAGCGCGTAACTTCTGGCCAGCGTTTGCGTGCTTCTGCACGAGCAACAACAAGGGCGGAAAGATTTCCGACAGTTCCTCCTTGAGCAAAAACTCCACCGGCGCTTTCGGGCATTCCTGCCAAATCAGCAATCCAGCGCAGCGCTTGGTTTTCAGCGAATACTGCGCCAGCACCTTCTTGCCAGGATCCCCCGTAGAGGGCACTTGCTCCAACAACAAGATCAAAAAGATTTGCATGCTCACTTGGCGCTGATGGAATGTAGGCCAAGTTACGTGGATGGTCAGTAGAAATACATGCGCGAGCTAAAACATCGGTAAATACATTAAGTGCCGCGTCGCCACCTAAGCCCTGAGGTGTGATGGTCTGACCTACTTCGGCAAAAAGATCCGCTTCAGATCGCGGACCATCCAAAGGTGGATCATCTTTCAATCGTTCGAGACTGTAGGCAAGGGCTTTCGCCGCTAACTCTTCTAACTCCGAGGTGAACTCATGCATGTGTGCCAGTCTGCCCTAGTTTGCAAGAAAGTTCACACTCCGCTTTTGCGCGTATTTAACTACTATGAATGAATGGAAACGAGTACCAGCCCTCTCATATTGGTAACCGGAGCAGCCGGATACATCGGTGGACGGCTCGTACCCCAACTTCTCGAAAAGGGTTACCGCGTAAGGGTCATGGCTCGCACACCTCGTCATTTAGAGAATCGAGAATGGATCCACGATGTTGAGGTGGTTCAAGGAGATGCTGCTAATAGCGAAAGTTTAATGGCAGCGCTTAAGGATGTTGATGTTGCCTACTACTTAATCCACGCATTAGGTGCAGGTGTTGAATTTGAAACACTTGATAGGACTAACGCTGAAAACTTTGCTACGGCGGCAAGATTATGCAATATAAAAAGAATCATCTACTTAGGCGGATTACATCCGGACTCCGAAGATTTGAGTCCGCATTTAAATTCGCGCAAAGAAGTTGGTGACATCTTCCTAAGCAGCGGTGTGCCGACAACTGTTTTGAAGGCAGCAATCATTCTTGGATCTGGTTCACTCTCATTTGAAATGCTCCGATACCTCACT
>CAEZZR010000162.1_pt1 | contig 3936 bp, 2 predicted proteins | sample 7266751 | NCBI WGS metagenome assembly CAEZZR01 (sample SAMEA6813965, study PRJEB35770) | uncultured Actinomycetes bacterium | biome: Freshwater; feature: Freshwater reservoir; material: water | place: Czech Republic | collected 2016-08-15 | depth 30m m | reverse complement strand
GACCAGGTAAGTCCGCTACCAAGGCTGGTAAAGGACTTGTACTCGAACGCATTTATACGACTGCGGGAGTGCACCCCTACGATGAAGTTACGTGGGATCGTCGAGATGTCCTTCAAAGTAATTGGAAAACAGGCGAGACCGTTTTCGAACAACGCGGTGTTGAGTATCCAGATTTCTGGTCAGTGAATGCATCAACGATTGTCACCACAAAGTATTTTCGTGGCGCAGTCGGTGCAGAAAATCGCGAGTGGTCTCTAAAGCAGGTTATTGACCGTGTTGTTTTGACATACACAAAGGCCGGAAAAGAATTTGGCTACTTTGCAACTGATGCCGATGCAGAAATCTTCGAGCATGAAATCACACATATGCTTTTGCACCAGATCTTCTCTTTCAACTCACCAGTCTGGTTTAACGTCGGAACCAACGCGCCACAGCAGGTAAGTGCCTGCTTTATCTTGGCTGTTGAAGACACAATGGATTCGATCCTTAACTGGTATCGCGAAGAAGGAATGATCTTCAAAGGTGGATCAGGTGCTGGACTTAACTTGTCACGCATTCGCTCATCCAAGGAATTACTTAAATCAGGTGGAACAGCATCTGGACCAGTTTCCTTTATGCGCGGAGCCGATGCATCTGCAGGAACAATCAAATCTGGTGGCGCAACTCGTCGTGCAGCAAAGATGGTTGTCTTAGATGTAGACCATCCAGATATCGAAGAATTTATTGAGACCAAGGTCAACGAAGAGAACAAGATTCGTGCCTTGCGCGATGCAGGCTTTGATATGGACTTAGGCGGAAAAGACATCATCTCCGTCCAGTACCAGAATGCAAATAACTCAGTGCGCGTCTCTGATGAATTTATGCGCGCATATGAGAACAACTCAGAATTCGGTCTCAAAGCTCGCTCAACTGGCGAAATTATCGAGACAATCAATGCTCGCAACTTATTCCATAAAATGGCAGAGGCTGCTTGGGCATGTGCGGATCCTGGAATTCAATACGATGACACAATCAATGATTGGCACACCAACCCAGAGACCGGACGCATCAATGCATCCAATCCTTGCTCTGAGTACATGTCACTTGATAACTCATCGTGCAACCTTGCATCCCTTAACTTGATGAAGTTCCTCAAGGCTGATGGATCATTTGATGCCAAGACATTTGCTCGCGCTTCAGAAATGATTATCACAGCGATGGATATCTCCATCTGCTTCGCTGATTTCCCAACTGAGGCAATTGGTGACACAACTCGTGCTTATCGCCAACTAGGAATTGGTTACGCAAACCTTGGCGCCCTACTTATGGCTTCAGGTCTTGCTTATGACTCTGATGGTGGCCGTGCCCTTGCAGGTGCAATCACATCTCTCATGAGCGGTATTACTTACAAGCGCTCTGCAGAACTTGCAGGCATTGTTGGAGCTTATGAAGGCTTCGCACGTAACGCTGCTCCACATGCTCGCGTAATGCGCAAGCATGCATCTGCATCGATCTCTGCAAAGCCACAAACAACTCTTGACCACGATGTATGGACCGAAGCCAATAAGGCGTGGGATGCATGTCTATCAATCGGTGAAAAGAACGGATGGCGTAACGCACAGATTTCTGTACTTGCACCAACTGGCACTATCGGATTGATGATGGATTGCGACACCACTGGTATCGAGCCGGACTTCTCACTTGTTAAGTTTAAGAAGCTTGTCGGTGGCGGATCTATGCAGATCGTTAACCAGACAGTTCCTGCAGCACTTCGCAAGCTTGGATATGCCGAAGAGACCATTGAGGCAATTGTTGAATTCATCTCAACCCATGGCCATGTCATTGATGCACCAGGACTCAAGCCCGAGCACTACGACATCTTTGACTGCGCGCTAGGTGCACGCTCTATCGCACCAATGGGTCACGTTCGAATGATGGCCGCGTGCCAGCCATTCTTATCCGGTGCAATCTCCAAGACAGTTAACTTGCCATCGGACGCCACAATTGCTGATGTTGAAGAGGTGTACTACGAAGGATGGAAGCTTGGCCTTAAAGCCCTTGCTGTCTATCGCGATAATTGCAAAGTTGGACAGCCACTCTCTGATGCAAAGGCTAAGAAGGAAGAAGCAGTAGCAGTTGCACCAGCAACAGCGGTACGTAAGCGCCTTCCAAAGTCACGCCCATCAATGACAACATCATTCTCTGTTGGCGGTGCTGAGGGTTACATGACCTCTGGTGCTTATGCTGATGGCGCACTCGGTGAAGTTTTCCTTAAGCTTGGCAAGCAGGGTTCAACACTTGCCGGTGTTATGGATGCATTCTCGATCGCAGTATCTATCGGATTGCAATACGGCGTTCCACTACAAACATTCGTCGAGAAGTTCACAAACTTGCGCTTTGAGCCAAGTGGAATGACAGATGATGCAGATATCCGTATCGCCCAGTCAATGATGGATTACATCTTCCGTCGCCTGGCATTGGATTACTTGCCATTTGATTCTCGCGCAGGCATTGGTCTGTACACATCATCAGAGCGCGCTCGCGCCCTGGAGACAGGTACATACACTGAAGATGTCAGCGTAGAAGTTGATGAATTCGAACGCTCAGAGACTCCTGCACCCGTCGCCGCACCTGTTGCTAAAGCACCAACAAAAGCAGTGGATGTAAAGATTGATGCGCCAATAACTTTCGGATCATCAACAGAACTTCTTGAGGCAATCTCGGGAATCAAATCTGATGCCCCACTATGCATGACATGCGGAGTCAAGATGCGTGCATCTGGTGCGTGCTATGTCTGCGAAGGTTGCGGTAATACTTCAGGCTGTAGCTAATTTCACAGCTACTCTGATTTCGTGTGTGCTTGTGAATGACTCGAAGAAGTTAGGTATTTACATAGAAAAGACTAACGAGCCACCCATATGGGCGGCTCGTTAGTCTTTTTTAGTGCTGATTATGCGTTTGGTAGAAGTACGAAATCAATCGCGTGAGCAACTTGCTTATTTCCTCGGTTGATGTCGACTCCTGAAAGAAGCACCTTTGGATTGCGAAGCTTGCTGTAATCACCAAGATCAATCTTTGTTCCCTTTACGGAAACTTTGATGACCTTTCCTGCGAGTGCTGTAGTAAGAGATGCACCATTTGCCTTGAGTGCTGTTTCAGAAAGGATCGCAGCACCTGGCACGACGTGGTAGAGCAGGATTGCCTCCACGGTGTCGATTCCAAGACCGGCAACGGCTTCAAATGCGCCTTTTTCGGTTGGAACACCTTTCTTTGTTAGAGCATGAACGAGGCTCTTGAATGCACCGTCATTAGGAATGAATGCCGTTAGTGCAACATCGCCCTGTGTAAGTGCCTTTACTGCAGAGTTTGGCTTCGCCTTGAGAACTGCAAGTACTGCTGCTGTAAGGATGTCGAAGTTCTGTCCATCAGTGTCAAAGGAAGATTTAGCAGTGAGAACTGAGGCTAGTGACTTAGTACCAAGATCAGCGGCGCCTGCTGTTGGGGCAATGGCAAAACCTAGGGTTATTACCAGAGCAGAAGCAACGAATTGCTCCTGGATCTACGCTCACATAGGTCAGTCGGCTCTCAGGAAACTCCCATAATCACATATTGAGTTACCTGGTGGCGAACTACTTCTCTGGTTGGGATGTGGCCTAGCCGCTCAAAATTGTCGGCAATCTAGAATCCTCCCTATCCTTGCAACCATGTCGCTTCTTCATATTTTGGACTTACTGTCGACATTTACATTTGCACTCGTAGGTGCTCGGGTAGCGGCTGATAAGGGCCTTGATTACGGGGGGATTGCATTTATTGCGGCGGTTGCTTCTGTTTCAGGAGGAACCCTGCGAAACGTATTTCTGGGAATGCAGCCAATTTGGATCATTGATCCGTGGATTATCACCAGCATTATTGCTGCGGTGATTTTAACCTTGGTATTTCGACGCGTTACCCATATTG
>CAEZZR010000161.1_pt1 | contig 3962 bp, 4 predicted proteins | sample 7266751 | NCBI WGS metagenome assembly CAEZZR01 (sample SAMEA6813965, study PRJEB35770) | uncultured Actinomycetes bacterium | biome: Freshwater; feature: Freshwater reservoir; material: water | place: Czech Republic | collected 2016-08-15 | depth 30m m | reverse complement strand
TGGCACGGCCACGGCCAATTCACGAGAGAGCAACTTTGGGTCAAGGCGAATTGTCATCACCGAAATTATTACTCCAAGAAAGAGAGCTCCTGCATCGCCCATGTAAATCTTTGCTGGAGCGCGATTCCAAAAGAGAAACCCAATCGTTGCCCCAGCCGTAACAATTGCCATGGCGCTAATGAGTAATTGATTACTATCGAATGCAATCAAGAATAAGAAGATTGAAATGACTGCGACGGTGCCAGCTGCCCCACCATCTAAATTGTCAAAGAAATTAATTGAATTACAGACTCCAACAATCCATAGGGTTGTAACAATTCCATCTATATAAATGTTGTTAAACGGCGTACCAAGCGTGTTAGTTGAAATGAGAGCCAAGGAAACAATCAAGCCAGCCCCTGTTTGCGCGGCCAAACGTGGCCACGGCTCTAAACCTTTTAGATCGTCAAATAATCCCATTGCCGATATTGCAATCGCAGGCAAAAGGACGGTACTTGCCAATGCAAATGTGTGCATTGAATTATCGGCATAAAGCAATGCCGAATAAGAAACAAAAACAACTCCGATGGAAATGGCAATGCCACCTAAATAAGGAACTGGTTCTTTCTGAATTTTGCGCGACATGTTGGGTGCATCAAAAGCACCAACCTTCATTGCGATTGAGCGCATTACAGGTGTTAAAACACCAACAATAACAAGGGTCACAAAACCAAGCAGTAGGTAGCGCTGAATGGAATATTGCATAAGGGTTAAGTTAAGAAGTCTCCTATTAGCTTGCGGATTTAGGTAGGTCGAGCAGTAGTTCCTTTACTTCAGATTCCCGGTAACGGCGATGGCCGCCAAGGGTTCTGATTGAAGTTATTTTGCCCGCTTTTGCCCACCGTGTGACAGTTTTTGGATCAACTCGAAAAAGAGCTGCAACTTCACCTGGGGTCAAAAGAACTTCTGCATCGGTCAATCTATTCATTGAAATCCTCCACAAAATGTCCGTTTAGTGATTAATTGTTGGGAAGTATCCGCCTTTATCCTAGTCTCATCAAGATTAATTCTCATAAGGACTGGTCATAACTTTTTCACATCCAAGAATGCGTAAAAAAGCCTACATGGCCTGCTCGAAGGCTGCCACCCTCCGCCATCGCGTGACCAGCCGCTCGTAGCCACGACCGGCGACTGCGCCATCACCCTTAGCTAACCCCTCAATCGACATCAGTACATCCTCAATCGATGTATCAGCGTCCAAACCTTCCTCGCCTAGATCCTGTAAAGATTTTTCGAGATAGTCGGCAAGACCGCCGTAATCCAATTCGAGAAATGATTGCGGGTGGAACATCCCAAGCCAATCAATGAGGTTTTGAATCTCCTCTTCAACTGGACCTTCACCAAATGCTCCCTCTACCGAAGCATGTGCAGATTCCGCGCGACTTTTTGCATGTGCAATTGACGTGCGCATAATTGTAAAAGCGCCATCACTGTCGCGGCCACGTATGCGCTCCTCTGGAATGAAAAGTGAAAACCATCGGGGTGGGATAATCCACGTCTCTGTAAGAATGTGCGGAACTTTATTTTCTACAAAATCTACTCCCGCAGAAATTACTTCCTCCATTGCTGAAGATAGAAACATTGGGCTGACACTTGTTGGCATGGATAATTTAAATGCCTCCAGTGCAGACCAACACCGTGTTGCTGTTGACCAAGGAGAGACATAGCGAGCGCCTTCGATATCTAAAACATGCGCGCCATCTAAACGAAGTGCGGGTGACTCAGGAAAAATTATGCGTTGTAGCGCACGTGTTTGCTCATCAAGTGTTGTATGTGATGTGGCTTCTAATTGCATCCAACGCAATCGATCTGCAGCATCGAATGCAGAGATCGGTTCGTACACCCGAAGGGATGCAACGTACGGCGTTGGTCGCATGAGTGTTACGCGCGCGGAATGTAGTTACCTTCAGCAAATGGATCGTCATCATCACGATCTTGCTTAGGGTCGGCATCTCCGTGAAGCTCTTTTGCTAAGCGATCAAGATCCATCTCTTGGGATGAATACTTCAAATCGCGAGCGACTTTGGTCTGTTTGGCTTTTGATCGGCCGCGCCCCATAGCGTGACCTCCTTACTTAGCGTCTAACGTCAGGGGCGTAGGCTATCGCGCCCGGTAGGAACCTTCCAAAGCAGAGCGCGGTGCTGTCCCATTTCTACCCATTACAACGCCCGCAACCCAGGCTTTCATTCCCCTAGCGGCCAAGGATTTGAGCGCTAGATCGGCCACAGAGGGGTCCAGGATGGCAACCATCCCGATCCCGCAGTTCCAGGTCCTTTCCATGTCGGCCTGAGGGACTCCGCCCAGGGAGGCCATGAGCCCCATCTCCACAGGAAGTGACCAAGTGGATCGGTCATAGGTTGCGCTGAGGTGTTCGGGAATCACGCGAGCGGTATTTTCGGCAATTCCTCCGCCGGTGATGTGAGAGAAAGTGCGCAAGTGACCTTGCATCGTATTAACGAGTGCCAAGCAATCAAGTGTGTAAATCTCCGTCGGATTTAAGAATTGCTCTCCTGCAGATTTGCCGTACTCAGCCACATGCGCGTGTAGATTAATTTTCTTATCACTGATAATTCTGCGAACAAGAGAAAAACCATTAGCGTGAAAACCGCTAGCTGGCATGGCAATCAAAACATCGCCTTCTTGAACTTTTGACTTATCCAGCAATTTATCGGCATCTACGACGCCAGTTGCTGCACCTGCAATATCAAATTCATCTTCACCAAGTAGCCCTGGGTGTTCTGCAGTCTCGCCACCAATTAGTGCGGTGTTTGCCTTGACGCACCCTGAAGCAATTCCTTTTACGATATCTGCAATTCTCTCTGGAATAACTTTCCCGACGGCAATGTAATCCGTCATAAATAATGGTTCTGCTCCGCAGACAACCAAATCGTCGACAACCATTGCAACGAGATCTTCACCGATAGTGTCGTAGATGCCCATGATCCGTGCAATCTCTGTCTTGGTACCGACACCATCTGTCGAGGTAGCAAGAAGTGGGCGACTAAATCTCTTGAGCGCGCTCGCATCAAAGAGTCCAGCAAAACCCCCGATGCCACCAACAACTTCAGATCGGGAGGCTTTGGCAATCGATGCTTTCATTAATTCAACTGCGCGGTCTCCCGCATCAATATCAACACCTGCGTCGCGATAGGTAGCCACTAGCGCACCTCGTCAACGGGTGTGATTTCCAAACGCATCTTGCCCTCTGACATGTCCGCAGGAATAGAGATTGGGTAGACACCGGTAAAACATGCTTGGCATAACTTGTTTTCAGCAATTTGCGTCGCCTCAATCAATCCCTCGAGTGAAACGTAGCCAAGGGAATCGGCGCCAATTGATCTGCGCACTTCTTCCACTGCTAATCCACTTGCAATCAATTCTGCGCGCGATGCAAAATCAATTCCGTAAAAACATGGCCATTTAACTGGTGGGCTCGATATTCGTACGTGGATCTCAAGGGCGCCTGCTTCGCGCAACATTCGCACAATTGCGCGCTGAGTATTGCCTCGGACTATCGAGTCATCAACAACAACAATGCGCTTGCCTTCGATGACATCGCGAAGTGGGTTGAGTTTCAAACGAATACCCAGTTGGCGAATTGTCTGGCTGGGTTGAATAAATGTGCGCCCAACATAAGAATTCTTCACAAATCCAGAACCGTATGGAATTCCTGAGGCCTTGGCGTAACCAATAGCCGCAGGTGTGCCCGATTCTGGTACAGGAATTACTAAATCTGCCTCAACAGGATGCTCGTGTGCCAATCTCTCACCTATTGCAACTCGAGTCACATGCACTCCGCGTCCCGCAATGCTTGTATCCGGCCTTGCAAGATATACATATTCAAAGAGGCATCCCTTGGGATCCTGTGGAGCCCAACGTTGTGAGCGAATTCCTTTTTCGTCAATCGCAATAAATTCACCGGG
>CAEZZR010000155.1_pt1 | contig 4149 bp, 5 predicted proteins | sample 7266751 | NCBI WGS metagenome assembly CAEZZR01 (sample SAMEA6813965, study PRJEB35770) | uncultured Actinomycetes bacterium | biome: Freshwater; feature: Freshwater reservoir; material: water | place: Czech Republic | collected 2016-08-15 | depth 30m m | reverse complement strand
TCTTTAGCGGCCGAAAGTTGGCGGGGAGCAGCAATGAGTGACGCAGCGCAATCTGCGTTGAACAAATTGAATTCGTTGGGAATCCAATCGGACTTCCAGTCAATCCCAACTCTTGCTCCCAAAATGTTGGTCAACTCAAGTAATTTTTTGCCAATAGTTACAGCCTTAACCGAACTGAAAGCAATTACTTTTGATTACACATCGAAGGATCTTTCAATAGAGAATCGTCAACTCCACCCATACGGCATGTCAAGCTCTCATGGTCATTGGTATCTCATTGGTCACGATACAAAAAGAGATGCTCTCCGAGTTTTTCGTCTAGATCGCATATCCTCAAGCGTTGAAGTAACGGGTAAATCTGGAGCATTCGCCGTTCCCAGTGGCTTCAATGCCGAGAAAGTTTTAAGTGAACAACTCTTTGAGCCACAAGCTACAGCACGTGTGAAAATACGCCAGGGCAAGGGACATAGCTTGATGGCGAATGCACAACGTATTTCCGATGGCGATGATTTCACATCGTATGAAATTCCCTATGGCAACCGTCAGAAGTTCATTGATATTTTGCTTTGGCACGGTGATGATGTAATCGTTGAAGCTCCAGATGATCTACGTAGCGAGATTATTTCCATCCTAGAACTTCTGGTAAAGACACATGCCTAGAGAAAGAGCAGCTTCAGGCTTAGAGCGCACAGCTCGGTTACTTGACTTAGTCCCTTACATATCGAGTCATCAGGGAATTTCAGTTAAAGAATTGGGGGAGGTCTTCCACACCTCGGAAAACCATCTTGTTGAGGACCTAACTACTCTCTGGATGTGTGGACTGCCTGGCTATACACCGCTTGAACTCATGGAGATTTCTTTCGAGAGTGGTTACGTAACTATTCAAAATGCTCAGACATTGCAGCGTCCACGAGCTTTATCCAAGGATGAAGCGCTCTCTTTGATTTTGGGTTTAAATGCCCTCCATGATCAAGTATCTACGGAGAATCCCTCAGTGGCACTGGAAATCAACGCTCTAATAAATAAGCTTTCGAATGTCGTAGGATCGTCAATCACTTCGCGAATTTCGAATACCGATGAAGTTTCTGCTTCAATTCGTTCCACATTAATTGACGCAATATCGCGACGCCAAAGAGTTGAGATTACTTACCACTCAATAGCTAGAGATAGCGTAACTACACGAACTATTCTCCCTCTTGATTCACAGATTAACAATGAGGTTGAATACATACTTGCTTTCTGCGAGCATTCACATTCACATCGGACGTTTCGTTTGGATCGCATTCTCTCTGCGCGGAGATCTGAAACACCGATGACCGAGAAATCTCTCAATGAAATGAGCGATGAAATTGGAAAGTTACCTGCGTCGATTTCCATCTCTTCCAGACATCGCGATGTCAATGAAATACTCAACATCCAGATTCCTGCGGGGAATGTTTCTGGATCTTTCCAAGTTAATATTGAGGTTTTTAGTCAAGATTGGCTAACGCGAGCAGTAATGAGCCTGGGTGGAGCGGCCACGGTCAGCCAACCTTTGGCTGCGTCGGTGGCACAACGTGCGTCGAAGGCGCTCTTGGGCTACGAAATCTAGATTCCGTTCGCGCTGTTACCTCATGCCCATCTAAGGTATTGTTACCCAAGGTCACCAACACTAAAGATGAATTAGGAGTTAACCTCACATGTTTCTCAAAGAACCAAGTCATATCCTTCTCGTTCTCGTAGTGCTGGTTATTCTCTTTGGCGCAAAGCGTTTACCTGACTCAGCCCGCTCAATTGGTAAATCACTTCGAATATTTAAGAGTGAAATCAAAGAGATAAGTCAGGACGAGAAGAAGGCCGACGAAGAAGGTAAGCCGGAGAAGTAATTTCATGGCGACCACCTCTGGCGGTCGAATGCCGCTTCTCGAACATTTGCGCGAGTTTCGAAAGCGTGTGCTTCGTTCATCTATCATCATTTTGCTTGGTTCTGGCCTAGGCTGGTTTTTCTACAACCCAATTATTAATAAACTAGCTATGCCAGTTTGCGATCTTGGCGCAGCAAAGGCCGCCAACGCCACGCACTGTGGATCCCTATACATCAGTGGAGTGCTCGGGCCTCTAAATCTACAAATCAAAGTTGCCCTTCTTACTGGGCTCATTGTCACCGCTCCTTTATGGCTTTATCAATTCTGGGCATTTATCGCACCAGGGCTGCACAAGAAGGAGAGAAAGCGTTCCATTTTGTTTATTTTGAGTGCGACTCCTTTCTTTGCGGTAGGTGCGACACTCGGATACATCGTTCTGCCAGTAGCCATAAAAGTTCTCTTTGGATTTACACCCAGCTCGCTATCGAATTTAGTGAAATTCGATGATTATTTAGATTTTGTTTTGAGAGTAATTCTCATTTTCGGACTGGCCTTTGAGCTGCCGGTCTTCTTACTTGCCCTCAATCTCGTTGGCATCCTCTCCGGTAAGGCAATCCTTGGCCCCTGGCGTTTGTGGGTCTTCGGCATAGTGTTTTTCACCGCGGCTTTCTCTCCAACGGGGGATCCACTGACGATGGCCCTACTTGCCGTTCCTCTGTGCGCGCTATATTTCCTGGCAGGTGGTATCTCTTTATTAGTTGATCGTAAACGAGCTAAACGAGCAGCAACTGAAGAGTTGCTATGAGTTACGCGGTTGTTATCAACCCAATTTCAGGACGTGGCCAAGGTGCACATCTGGGCAGTCAGGTAATCGCTTATTTAGCGGAGCATAATATTGATTATCAAATAGTTTCAGGAGTGAGCGCCGCGCATACGAGCCAGGTACTTGGTAACTATGTGAAAGATAATCCAGAGAGTGACGGTGTTTTCGCTGTAGGTGGGGATGGATTGGCGCATCTGGTTATTCAACATTTGGCGAATACAAAGATCCCTTTAGCCCTTATTCCCGCGGGTACAGGCAATGACATGGTTCGCACCTTGGGATGGCCCTTGGATGACCTTCGTTCCATTATGAATGCGGTTTTTTCCACAACTCCGCAATATATGGATCTCGGCTTGGTTGATGGTGAGTGGTTTGGCGCAATTCTCTCGACAGGCTTTGATTCAATAGTGAACGAAAGAGCTAACACCCTCAAATGGCCCGCTGGTCCGATGAAATATAACGTCGCCATTGCGCGAGAACTTCCCGGCTTCCGTCCTCGGGATTACACACTTGTCATGGATGGCCAGGAGATAGTTACCAAAGCGATGTTGATAGCGGTAGGCAACGGCATTTCCTATGGTGGCGGGATGCTTGTTTGTCCAAACGCGGACATAACAGATGGGCTATTTGATGTAATGATTTTGAGCCCTGTTTCCATTCCGGAATTTCTAAAAGTATTTCCAAAGGTTTACGCCGGAACACACATTCAGCATCCCGCGGTTACTATCTATAGAACTAAGCGCGTAAAAATCGATGCAGATGCAATAGCATACGCCGATGGTGAACGCATTGGATCTTTGCCCATATCGGCAGAATGCGTACCCAATGCGCTTCTAGTTTGGCGCAAATGACGACCCCGGCGGAGAAATTCGCCGCGGCAAAACTTCGGGGATCCTTTAGCCTTACTCAAGAATTTGCAGATTCCTTTTCTTTCCCTTTCGATGACTTTCAACTTGAAGCATGTCGTGCAGTCGAGGGCGGAAGCGGTGTGTTGGTTGCAGCCCCTACGGGCGCAGGCAAAACAGTTATCGGCGAATTTGCAGCTTTTCTAGCGTTGCGTAATGGCAGAAAATGCTTCTACACAACTCCGATCAAAGCATTGTCTAATCAAAAGTATCAAGAATTTGTAGATAGATTTGGATCAGACAAGGTTGGGCTACTTACTGGGGATACAAGTATCAATTCAGAGGCAGATATTCTGGTGATGACCACCGAAGTGCTTCGCAATATGTTGTATGCGGGATCTAATACTTTGAGCACCCTGGGATTCGTGGTGATGGATGAAGTTCATTATCTTGCTGATAAGTTCCGTGGCGCCGTATGGGAAGAAGTACTTATTCACTTAATGGAAAGCGTCCAAGTCATTTCACTCTCGGCTACGGTTTCCAATGCTGAGGAGTTCGGTGAATGGTTGCAGGTCATTCGAGGAGACACGCAAGTCATTGTCTCTGAGATTCGCCCCGTGCCTCTTTATCAGCATGT
>CAEZZR010000149.1_pt1 | contig 4233 bp, 6 predicted proteins | sample 7266751 | NCBI WGS metagenome assembly CAEZZR01 (sample SAMEA6813965, study PRJEB35770) | uncultured Actinomycetes bacterium | biome: Freshwater; feature: Freshwater reservoir; material: water | place: Czech Republic | collected 2016-08-15 | depth 30m m | reverse complement strand
GTTTAATGGATTTTGTGATTGACATACTTGCTGCTTGGGCGTGAACTTCGATAAGTCTCTCGCCAATTTCACTGAGTGTTCCGACAGGAACGCTCACGCCACCTGCTGAAGACTTACTTTTCCCCACATTAGTAACAGTTCGAGTAAGAATTAAAGAACCTTCTTCAACATCCGCCCCTAGGTCATTTAACTCACTTGTTAGCTCTGTTGTAATTGAAAAACTCGCGGTGGCTATTAGTCGTTCCTTACCTTGGCGAACTAAAGATGCATCGCTCTTGCCGCCCAAAACCAAAGCTAGCGCTGTGAGGATCATTGTTTTACCTGCACCTGTTTCACCTGTAAGAACAGTAAATCCAGGAGAGAAATTAATCGTTGCTTCTTCGATAACACCAATACCCTTAATAGATATCTCTTCTAGTTGGGTACGTTCACTCACCGCGCCATCCCTCTACGGGTAACTTAAATTTCGCCACTAACCGATCGCTAAATAGGGACTCATTGAGATGAGCAAGAAGAACTGTATGCAAATCTTTCTTAATAGTTACCCTGTCGCCCTGTTGCAAAGCAAATTTACGTAAGGAATCACCGAGTAACGACGCATCGGCTGATTCAACGTCGACAACGATTTCAGATTGAGGTGAGACAACCATCGGTCTAGAAAAGAGCGCGTGAGCTGAAATCGGCAAAAGGACGAGTGCTTCAACTTCAGGCCAGACAACAGGTCCTCCCGCAGAGAATGCATATGCAGTAGATCCGGTTGGAGTGGAGCAGATTAAACCGTCACATCCCCAACGAGATAATGGACGACGATCTATCTGAACAAAGAGCTGAACCATAGTGGTGCTCTCACGTTCAATAGTCACTTCATTGAGGGCCCATCCTTGGGCCACTTCTTTACCGCCGCGCTCTACCGAGTACGCGAGAACCATACGTTCATCAAAGAGATAGGTTTTATTGATAACCGCATCAGCAATCTCACGCATTGAAGGCTTTTCAACCTCAGCTAAAAACCCGACATGGCCTAGATTGACTCCGAGTAATGCAATCTTCATGCCTCGAACCGCCTCAGCGCCCCGCAACATCGTCCCATCTCCGCCTAAAACAATGGCGATTTCACAATCTCGCAGTGAAGCGGAATCCGCTATGGCCGTGTGCGAAAGTTCTGATTCTGTATTAGTCAATACAACAAAATTTGAATCAGAAAATATCTTCGCTAATTCTTGTGCCGCTATTTGCGCATTCTCCCGTGAGGAATTGACTACGAGCAGTACCGATCGCTGGAGAGTCATTGAGGGCCTAACGCAATAGCGCGATCCAATGCGGCTTCATCTATTTCTCCTGCACCGCGTCGTAGCCATAGGAAATATTCAACATTTCCCGCCGGGCCTGGTAGCGGGCTAGCAGCTATTCCCAAAGTTCCTAGTCCAACATCGTAGGCAGACTCAGCGACTTCAATAACTGCTGCTTTTCGCAACGCAGGATCGCGTACAACCCCGCCGGCACCAAGTTTTTCTCGACCTACTTCAAACTGCGGTTTAACCATCAAAACAAAATCCGCATTGGGTTTTGACACTGCCGCCAAAGCTGGCAAAACGAGCGTGAGTGAAATAAAACTTAAGTCGGCAACCACTAAATCAATAGGTTCGCCAATCATCTCTCCAGTTAAATGTCGAATATTCGTGCGATCCAAAATTGTCACCCGTGGATCTTGTCGCAAACCCCATGCCAATTGACCGTAACCCACATCAACTGCCACCACGACTGCGGCATCTCGGCGCAGCAATACATCTGTAAAACCACCAGTGGACGCGCCAGCATCGAGACATCTCTTGCCTGCAACTACGATTTCTGTGAAAACATCTAACGCTCCTGCCAATTTATGTCCGCCTCGAGATACGAAATCATCTCGATCTCCTTGCAACACAATTGAAGTTTCTGCATCAACTTGCGTGGCAGGTTTGGAGGCGGGTATGCCAGTCACTAATACCGACCGAGACTCGATGAGGTCTGCCGCGTGATCTCGAGACCTAGCTAAACCACGACGTACAAGTTCAGCATCTAGACGAGTTTTCATGGCAGATTCTTATAGACCATCAATTGTTGAGAGAGCTTTTTCCAAATTCTGGTGTACGCCCTCAAAGGCTTCGGCATGCTCATTCACGGGTAAGTGATCAATGCGTGCCAACTCGTCTTTGACTTGCTCTACAAAACTTTCTCCCTCTACAGAATGCTCAATCGTCATTTTTTGGGTGCTTTCTTAGCAGGTGCTTTCTTAGCAGGTGCTTTCTTAGCAGGTGCTTTCTTAGCAGGTGCTTTCTTAGCAACGCTTCGAAGTTGAGCTACCTCTTTCTTGAGCAGATCAAACTCATCGCGTTTTACAAAACCCATCTTTTTGACTGCATTTTCAACTTCTTCTTCAACCTTCACTTTGATGCTTTCGCCGCTTTCGCGAACCCACGTATTAAGGGCGGATGCAACTTCGGCAGGCGTCTTTTCACCATCTGTCACTTTCGACAAATACACCTTCAGCGAACTTAATAAATCGTTAGCCATTGCTCCTCAACCTTCCCTGTATTGATTAATACAGCCATGTCGTACCTAAATCTTAGTGATTATCTCCGATTCCACTTGCCATCTACTGGCAAGTCCATTGGGAGCCTGCCAGAAACGACGATGTATCTGACCTTCAATCTCTACCCACTGCCCTGGCTTTAGCGTTAGCGCGCTTCGTCTGGTCTTAGAGCTCCATGCGGCAATATCGAGGGTATCGACGCCGTCTCGACTGGCCCGTCCTACAACGATCCTAAACTCAACAACTTTATCGCCACTAGGCAATTCTTTCTCCGCTGGCGCCCCAGAAACCTTTCCACAGAGTTGGACGCAATTTTTGGAATAGTCTTCTGGAAGTTCGACTGAGTCTTTTGGTGATCTGGTTGATGCTTGCTTTACAGGCATTGTAATCCTCCGATAATAGAACGACGAAGAACGTCGATTTCTAGAAGGGTCTTCCAACGCACTGACAAATCTTTGGTTTTATCAACAAGTAAAAAATCAGGCCACTATTACAGGGATTCAATTCTTTCCAGTGCATCTGTACTCTCATCGACATCCAGTTGCGCACATTTTTCAAACCATTCTCGTGCTTCCTTTTTGCGCCCTGCAGCAGCCAAGGCGTCGGCGTACGCATAACGTAGACGAACAGACCATTCAGCGTTCTCAGTCTTTAGATCTTTACAGGTCAGAGTAATAACCGCCGCATCAATCTCATTCAAGTCGCGACGAGCTCCCGCTGCAACAATGCGCATTTCAATTTCTTGAGCTTTCTCTAACTTGGAAACTTCTGGCGATCCAGCCATTTCTAAAGCCTTCTGAGGTCTATTAAGTCCTCGTTCGCAATCGGCCATTACCGGCCACATGGATACATCTCCAGAGATGCGGTGCGCGGCTCGTAGCTCGCGCAAAGCAATCTCATACTTACCGGCTCTATAGGCGGCATACCCAGCACTTTCGCGGGCTATCGCTAGGCGACCCGCATGATGCGCTGCTGCCATGCCATGTAGATGAGCTCGTTGAGGATCAGAATCAATAAATATATTTACACACACTAAATGCCTCGCAACAACTTTCGCATTATCAGCTGACAAGGAAAGAAGTTCGGCACGTGCAGTTTTTTCCAGCTCTTCGCCAGTAACTTCATCTGGAATAAGAGGTTCAACAATTCTTTGACGAAAACGCGTGGGATCACTAGCCCGACCCATCGGTGTACGAGGCGTGATTGGACGCCCGCCTGTACGTGGACGATCGCTGCTACTGCGTGAATCTGGGCGATCAGAACGTGGACGATCGCTGCTACTGCGTGAATCTGGGCGCGATGATGGGCGTCCGGAACCGGAACTAGAAGGTGGACGCGAGTTACTCGATCGGCTTGGCGGTCTTTCCACTGTTGAATCTCCACATCCCTGGAATTCTAAAATAACTTTCGTTTATCTCTTCAATAAAATGACAGTACATCATTAAAAAAGAGAAGGGGCACTTAGTTAAAAGTGCCCCTTCTCTATAAAGGATGTTCGGCAACGTTCTACTCTCCCACAAGGTCACCCGTGCAGTACCATCGACGCTGAGAGGCTTAACTTCCGGGTTCGGAATGGAGCCGGGTGTTTCCCTCACGCTATGGTCGCCGAAACTCTATTGAGATATCAATCGTTCTTTGGTTCTCGACCGTATCTCGAGAAC
>CAEZZR010000136.1_pt1 | contig 4463 bp, 2 predicted proteins | sample 7266751 | NCBI WGS metagenome assembly CAEZZR01 (sample SAMEA6813965, study PRJEB35770) | uncultured Actinomycetes bacterium | biome: Freshwater; feature: Freshwater reservoir; material: water | place: Czech Republic | collected 2016-08-15 | depth 30m m | reverse complement strand
GCATATTCAATTCCTGATGCACCGGGTCCACCTGGATTAATCACTAGGGAACCAAGACGACCTTTTTGAATATTTGCTAGGTATCGCAGAACACCGATTTTGAATGAACCTAATGGGAGATTGGAATAATCAATCGGGACCATGAGTGTGCTGCATTGAAAATTATCGTTACAGGTTTTCCATGTCAGCTTTTGAGTCTGATACCCGATCATCGTTGTTGGTGAACTCGGAGTTGCTGCTTGTGAAGGAAGGGTCGTGCTCGCAATCAGAGATGTAAGCAGAGCAAGAGTGCTGAAGGATTTCTTAAGCAAGTGCGCACATCAATGCTTCGATAGTAAGAAGTGGCGCGGCATTGAAACTTAAGTTAGTGCGGGCTTTCATGATTGCATTTATTTTCTCAACAGTTGCGTACGGAGGGAGTCGATCTGCGAGCGCCGCAATTTCATGGGCTAACTCTTTATTGATTAGTGATTGCGTGTGAGCAGAACCCTGCGCACCGTTTGCACTATTTGTACCTTGTGTACTCACTGTCGCATTCCCTGCTTGCACCATCATGACATCGCGATACAACGTTGCAATATCAAGGAGCGCGCCATCTAATGAATCACGCACCATACGCGTTGCACGAGATTTTTGTTCTTTCTCTAATTCCTTTAACGCTTTAGATCCGCCAGTAGCCATACCGCGCCCTGTGGCGCCCTGGCCCCATGCCTGAGCTAGCTCCTGAGATTCCTTTTCATCGCGCGCCTCTGACTGCGTATTGGCTTCCTCTGTGGCTAATTCCACCAATGTAGCGGCGGCCCTAAACGCCGAGGCAATGTCGGTAATGGTGAATGGCAATTTCATAATGGTGTTACGGCGGCTGCGAATGGATTCATCAATAGCTAAGTGGCGAGCGCGACCGATATGTCCTTGGCTTACGCGCGCCGCGAAATCGGCCATACCTGGGGAGATGCCATCTCGGCGGGTAAGGACTTCGGCCACAGCATCAGTGCTCGGGGTGCGCAATTGAAGGTGGCGACAGCGCGATCGGATAGTGGGTAAAACATCATGCAGGGTTGGGGCACAGAGCAGCCAGACGGTGCGGCTACCTGGTTCTTCAATGGCCTTGAGCATCGCATTGGCTGCAGATTCGGTGAGGCGATCTGCATCCTCCATCACGACAACGCGCCAGCCTCCAACACTTGGTGACCATGCAACCCGCTGCAAAAGCTCTCGTACTTCATCAATCTTGATAGATAAACCCTCGGTGCGAATAACTTCTACATCGGCATGTCCGCCGGCCATTGCTGTGCGGCAATCAACGCAGGTGCCACATCCATCATTGGGACAGATGAGTGCGGCGGCAAATGCAACGGCTGCGCTAGATCGTCCACTGCCGGGAGGGCCAGTAAATAACCATGCGTGCGTCATCTCCTGAGTTTCTTCTCCCGTGCGAGATGCGGTCACGGCGTCGTGGAGTGCTTTCACAATGTGTTGCTGGCCCACTAATTCATCGAAAACTTTCATGGCAATTATTTCTTGCTCGCTTTGCTTGATTTACTCGTTGCGGGTTTGCTCGCAGAAGATTTGGAAGTTGCAGGCTTAGTCGTTGTAGCAACAGATTTATCGCTCTTGGGCTTTCGCACTGGCTTCTTAGTAACTGCGCGCGTTGCACTCTTTGCTTTTGCTTGTACGAGTGCACCCGATTTAGCAATCGCTTGCAATGGGTGTGGTCGATACTTCGGTTTCTTGGGAACCTTGCTTAGCGCTGGCAAGTCTGCCACTCGGCTAATGATTGCTGCATGAATATCTTCAACACTCATCTGTCCATCTAGTACTAAGTAACGCTCAGGATCAAGCAGTGCCAACTGTAAGTACTCCTGGCGGATCCGCTCGTGGAAATTTAGTGGCTCTGACTCAAGTCGGTCTTTCTTCTTTAGGCGGCCTAAACCAATTTCGGCTGGGAGGTCGAGAATAATTGTCAAGGTTGGGAAAAGTGACTCTGTTGCCCAACGAGAAATACGCGCGACTTCTCCTGGCTCAAGAATTCTGCCAGCACCTTGATATGCAATGGATGAATCAAAATATCTATCGGTAATAACAATGTCGCCGGCTTCTAGAGCTGGACGAATAACAGAGAAGACGTGGTGCGCGCGATCTGCGGCATAGAGCAACGCTTCGGCGCGAGGTGAAATAACTCCCGTGCTGTGTGAAAGCAAAATGGTGCGCAAATCATTTCCAAGCGGTGTGCCACCTGGTTCGCGGCTTAATACAACAGAGTGCTCTTGATCCTCTAACCATGCCTTTAATAATTTGGTCTGTGTGGATTTACCAGAACCTTCGCCACCTTCGAAGGCGATAAATAAGCCTTTAGTAGTGGCGCCGGTGATTGATCCAAGCTCACCTTTGAGCGCATTGGCGATATCGCTCCAGAGTGAAACATTGGGGCGATCCTTCATTTGGCGGTAGGAAACTATGCCAATAAGCATTGCAATCACGCCTGCAATCAAAATAGTTATTGCCGCGCCGTTATAGCTGATCGACATGTCATTTAATCTAAAAGTGTGTTGTCCAACCGCAGCCGCAATCAGCGGGGAGATAGCGAGAACCGCTACCAATGTGACGCGAATAAGTGATTGCATAAATGCGAATGTGCGTCCGCGTACTTCATCCTGAACTTCCATACCCAACATCGTGAAGCCCGTAACCCAACAAATTCCAGAGAAAGATCCAAGGAGTACGACAACGAAGACTGCGATAACAAGGTTAGGGATAAGCGCAAGGATTACAAGGAAGAAACCGGCGATAGCAAGTGCTGCGCCGAATAAACGACGGCGTGAGAATTGCGCAAATACGCGTGGACCAAATGCGATTCCGAGTGCAAGACCTGTGAAGACCGAACCAAAGAGAACACCATAGGAAGCATCTCCACCACCGAGGTCGCCAACGAATGTACGCGCTAAACCAATGACTGCGCCGGCTGCAATGAATGCGCCGACCATGCCAACAATAAGGCCACGAACAATTTTAGATGTGCTAACGAAGCGCCATCCCTCAAGAAGTGATTTTGCAACACCAACATCACCAGCAGTTTTTGATGCTGCGCCTTTAGGAATCTCGTGCAAGCGCCATACTGTCCACGCACCGAATGCAAAACTGGCCGCGTTGATATAGAGAGCAAGGTCGGTGGAGTTGCTCTTAAGGAACGGGAAAATGCTGGCAAGTGCACCGTTGATCAAGGCAAGAATAGAGAAGAGCGCTGCTGCAATCGGAGCTGTTCCATATGCGGCTAGAAGTGAAACTTGGTTGGCGCTTTCGAGTTTCTCTTTGGGAACAAGGTTAGGGACCGTTGCCTCTTTTGCGGGAGACCAGAAGAGCGTTAAGCACTCAACGGCGATAGTTGCGCCATAGAGCCAGAAATAGTTACCGACAATCGGTATAGAAATATAGAAAGCTGAACGCAAAATATCGGTAGTCACCATCAGGCGACGGCGATCAAGGCGATCGGCGATTACGCCAGCAAGTGGCCCAAGGAAAACAGATGGCAGAAGGCGCGCAATGAAAACACCTGCGATTGCGAAGTTAGCTTTGGCGTAGTTGCCACCAGAGAGTTGCTGGGCCATCGCGGTTGTTGCAAGAAGTCCAAGCCAGTCGCCAAGGGATGAGAAGGCCATCGATTGCCAGAGTTTCCTGAAAGCGGGAATCGCCATAACTCCGCGCGTTTGATCTTGCGCTGGAGCTGCAGGGGTAGGCAGCGTTCTAGACATAAGCGAGAGTCTATCGGGCTATTCGTCAGCTTTGACTTTGGCTTTCCCTGTTGCAGTCTTCTTTGCAGGCTTCTTTGCGGTGCCTTTTTTGATTGTGTTCTTAGTCAATGTTGGCGCACTCTTACTAGCGCGGGGGGCTCGGGCTTTCGCCGTGGATGCTTTAGCGGTTGTCTCTTTTGGAGCCGCTGCGGCTTTCTTTCGTGAGGATTTCTTAGGACGTGATGCGCCGCCGTTCTCTGCTTCCCATGCACGACGACCGGCCAATAATTCAAGACCTCGCTCAAGTGTTAGAGCTTCGACTGTATCTCCGCGGCGAAGCGTTGCATTTGTTTCGCCATCGGTGACATACATACCAAAGCGTCCATCCTTAACAAGTAGCGGCTTCTGTGTTGCAGGATCCATTCCCAGTTCTTTCAGTGGTGGTTTTGCAACACCGCGACGGCGCTCTTTTGGTTTGGAATAAATCTCAAGGGCTTCATCAAGTGTTAATGAGAAGAGTTGGTCTTCACTGGTGAGAGTACGTGAATCAACACCGCGTTTTAGATACGGACCGTAGCGTCCATTTTGAACAGTGATGTCCTCACCCGTTTGTGAATCAGTACCTAATGTGCGAGGCAACGAAAGAAGACGTAGTGCGTCCTCCCACGTGATTGTGTCTAGTGTCATTGTAGAAAGAAGGGATGCTGTCTTTGGTTTTGGAGCATCAGCTTTCTT
>CAEZZR010000135.1_pt1 | contig 4473 bp, 3 predicted proteins | sample 7266751 | NCBI WGS metagenome assembly CAEZZR01 (sample SAMEA6813965, study PRJEB35770) | uncultured Actinomycetes bacterium | biome: Freshwater; feature: Freshwater reservoir; material: water | place: Czech Republic | collected 2016-08-15 | depth 30m m | reverse complement strand
TGGTTGCCATTAATAAGGGCGTTATTTCAGATCCAGCTGCTCCATTCGGTGGGGTCAAGCAATCTGGCTTGGGTCGCGAAGGTGGCTTTGACGGAATTCACGAATTCCTACAAACGAAATACATCGCACTAGAGATCTAGTCAGACCTTTTCTATACGCCTTTCTACCCCGATACTAAGCGCATGCAAAAGGCTTACGACGTTGTAATTGTTGGCGGTGGACACAATGGGCTTATTGCATCGTGCTATTTAGCTAAAGCAGGAAAACGCGTTCTTGTGCTCGAGCGCGAAAAAACTTTAGGCGGAGCAACTGTTTCGCAGAAAGTTTTCCCAGAGTTTGAAGCTCGACTCTCGAGATATGCCTACTTGGTTTCGCTCCTACCTCAGAAGATTATTGACGATTTGGGTTTAGAATTTGAAACCTTAGGTCGATCGGTTGCCTCATTCACACCGCATAATTTGGGTGGGTTACTTGTTTCATCAGATTGGGATGCGGCCACACAAGAAAGTTTCTTAGAACTAACGGGTTCGGCATCTGAATTCGAAAGTTGGAAAACTTTCTATACCGATATCTTGCACTTTGCTCAAATAGTTGCACCTACCATGCTCAAGAAACTCCCCACCCGTAGTGAATTGCGCGAAGCAGTGAGCCATCCAATTTGGAATGATTTAGTTGAAAAACCACTTGGCGTAGCAATTGAAAGACAATTTCAAAATGATGTAGTTAGAGGTGTTGTCTTAACTGATGGCCTCATCGGCACCTTTAGTGATGCCCATGATTTCGCTGCCAATCGCTGTTTTATTTATCACTTGGTTGGCAATAGCACCGGTGAGTGGCGTGTGCCCAAAGGAGGCATGGGCAACCTAGTGAGTCAGCTCGTTGATAAGGCAACAGAACTTGGCGTTACATTTAAAACTTCAACGGATGTCGTATCAATAAGCGACTCATTAGAAGTAAAGACAAACAATGGTGACAGTTATTCAGCATCGTATGTTTTGGCCAACTGTGCACCTCAAATATTGGCAGAGGTGACAGGTGCTCAAACTCCTTCTTCTCTCGAGGGAAGCCAGGTGAAAATAAATATGCTTCTAGCCAAATTGCCAAGGTTAAAGAGTGGCGCAGATCCGAAAGTAGCTTTTTCTGGAACATTTCACTTTGATGAAAGCTATAGCGACTTACAGAGAGCGTATGCGCAAAGCTCAGCAGGAGAGATTCCTGAAGTCGTACCCGCTGAAATGTATTGCCATACCCTTACTGACACATCAATTCTCTCGGATGAGCTAGTTGCTGCGGGTTATCACACACTCACATTATTTGGATTACACACGCCGGCATCACTTTTTGATAAGGATAATGAAGGCGTAAAGAAAGAGATCACCGCACGTTTATTTAGGCAACTGAATAGATATCTATTGGACCCAATAGAGGATTGCTTAGCTGTTAATAGCGATGGCACTCTCTGTGTTGAGACCAAATCACCTCTAGATTTAGAAGAATCAGTCTCTCTGCCTCGAGGAAATATTTTCCATAAGGACCTGTCATTTCCTTTTAGAGAAGATGATCAACCAGAATCATGGGGAGTTGAAACCGCTCACCCGAGAATCTTCCTTTGCGGTGCAGGAGCTATTCGAGGCGGTGGAGTAAGTGGAATACCGGGCCACAATGCTGCAATGGCCGTGCTTGAGTACTCTCCGAGGTAGCCAATCCGTAATTGAGAAGAATTTACTAGCGAATACTTTCTTTGCTTGCTGTTCGCATCTAGGTCGCTCAAGACGCATAAGGTTAAATCAAGTGCCACATCTTAAACTCCGAATATTTGCACTCCGAGTCTTTCCAGCGTATTGCCATTTACCTTGAATAAAGGCCTTCGCATAAGCCATCCCATAGTAGGAACTCAGTTGACTGTTCTTGCAAGCTACTTTTGCATCTTGAACCTTAACAATTAAACCTGAAGAGCTTGGAATTAACGGATTCGTTTCGACACGGTGCATAAGATGATCGGAAAGATATCCAATTTTATAGATTATAAGCGTTAAGGTCACGTGATCCTGTCTAACATTACAAATAGATCTTGCGTTGACTTTTAGCACACTGATTTTTAAGTGCTTTCGAATTGAAGAGGAGATATGCGCATCATCGACTTCAATTCGGCAACTAGGTTTAGAAATACCTGGCTTTGCAGCTGCTGCTGTCGATTGATTGGTGGCTACCGATAAAGAGAGCAAGAAGAGAATTGTTGGGAAAACGGTATTTCGGTGTTGGGAGTTAGGAGAATTTTTCATCCTTCATAATGATCGAAATGCAAATTATATGAATTGAGTTATCCACAGCTCATCATTTCATTTCTTCGTAGGCCGTCCAACCTTTATTTTCTTTAGCCCATTCAGGATCATAAATTGATCCCGCAACTTGTTCTTTATGGTGGCCTTCACCGGCCGAATTACGGCGCTCAATCTCAAGCTCGATGAGATTGATGAGCTGGAGCATTTCTTTCTCATTGTCAAAGGACTTTATATCAAACCATCGAAAGTGATTTGTTTCTTGGTCAAAACGGTGATGCCTGACCGTGTAACTCTTAATGGTTGTGTCTTTTGGATCCACCTCGGCCATCTGGACTTGCACCTTTCCGTGTGATGAAAGATTAATAAATGGAGACTAGAGCATTCACCATGGCGGAGGTGTCCCAACCAAAGAGGTACATCAATGTGGCAGGGGTTCCGTGTTAAGAAAAAGGTGGCGGAGGATAGGGGATTTGAACCCCTGAAAGGTTGCCCTTTACACGCTTTCCAAGCGTGCGCACTCGGCCGCTATGCGAATCCTCCGAGGGGAGAACTCTATCGGTGCTCTTAACTATGCTTAGACCAGATCCCTCGCGCGGCATTACCGTGCCAAACTCCCCCAGGGCTGGAAGGCAGCAAGGGTAGGCACGCTCTAGTGGGTGCGCGAGGGGTCCTTTTATGGCCATAACGGAAGGAAGGGAGAGCCGATGAGTCTGGCGTTGTATCGCAAATATCGTCCGTCCCTATTCGCTGACGTTATTGGGCAAGAACATGTAACGGTTCCACTTTCTAATGCGTTGTCATCTGGACGCATTCATCACGCGTATTTATTTTCTGGTCCACGTGGATGCGGAAAAACATCGAGCGCTCGCATTATGGCGCGCAGTCTTAATTGCGAAAAAGGACCAACGCCTGATCCATGTGGCACATGTCAATCGTGTACAGATCTTGTAGCAAACGGCCCTGGTTCTTTAGATGTAATCGAATTAGATGCAGCAACGCACGGCTTAGTAGATGATGCGCGCGATCTTCGCGATAAAGCATTCTTTGCGCCAGTAAATAGTCGCTACAAGATTTATATTATTGATGAAGCACATCAACTTGGGCCGGGTGCAGCCAACGCGCTTTTGAAAGTTGTTGAAGAACCACCACCCCACGTAATTTTTATCTTTGCAACAACAGAACCAGATAAGCTGATTTCAACTATTCGCTCTCGCACACACCATTACCCATTCCGTTTGGTTCCGCCTGGAATTTTGGCCGCACACTTAGAGAAGGTGTGTAACTCTGAAGGAGTGAAAGTTGCCAAGGGAGTTATTCCATTAGTTGTGCGCGCAAGTGGTGGATCAGTGCGCGATGCCCTTTCAGTCTTAGGTCAACTCTTAGCTGGCGCAGGTGATCAAGGCGTTAGCTATGACATCGCTATTCAACTTCTTGGTTTTACCGATAGCGCGCTACTTGATGATGCAGTTGACGCGCTCGCTGCACGAGATGGTGCGACGCTCTTCAAAACAGTTGATCGCGTTATTGAATCCGGTCATGACCCACGACGCTTTGCAGGTGATTTCCTTGAGCGATTGCGCGATCTCATGATTGTGGATGCCCTGCCCGATGGAGGCTCAAGTGCAATCCTGCGTGAGGTTTCCGATGATCAACTCCAACGTATGCGCAATCAATCACAGAACATTGGCTCAGCTGGTCTCTCCCGTGCTGCAGACATTGCAGCCGAAGGTTTAACACAAATGCGTGGAGCAACAGCGCCGCGTTTAATGCTTGAACTCATTTGCGGGCGGATGCTTTTGCCACTGGGGGATACATCCGAGCGTGGATTGTTAGTTCGCGTAGAACGTTTAGAGCGCGCCGAAAGCTTGGCGCCGATGTCTTCTGCGCAACCTCGTGTGGTTGCATCAGCAGCAGCAGCGAAATCAAGCGATGGAGTCGACTCTAAAAAAGTTCTTCCCGAGTCGACGAATCGTGTTGATGAGGCCGGAGCAGTTTCGAAGCCAACTGAAGCCGCGAAATCAAGCGATGTAGTCGACTCTAAAAAAGTTCTTACCGAGTCGACGAATCGCGTTGACGAGCCGGCCGCACCAGTCAAGAAAGCTCCAACCGGAACAACAGATATTGCTGGGCTTCGCAGATTGTGGCCAGATGTTATTGAAGATGTGAAGAAGCGTCGCCGTCTTACGTGGTC
>CAEZZR010000133.1_pt1 | contig 4493 bp, 6 predicted proteins | sample 7266751 | NCBI WGS metagenome assembly CAEZZR01 (sample SAMEA6813965, study PRJEB35770) | uncultured Actinomycetes bacterium | biome: Freshwater; feature: Freshwater reservoir; material: water | place: Czech Republic | collected 2016-08-15 | depth 30m m | reverse complement strand
GGACACTTTGGTCCATCGCACTTTGCGCCCTTAAGGAAGAGCTTTACTTTTTCGCGACGGCAACGCTTGCAGTCTGCTCCGGTATAACGAGCCATTTATTCTCTTCCTTCCTTAAACTCGACGTGGTTTTGGTGGACGGCATCCGTTGTGGGGTGCTGGTGTGACATCAGAGATGGCACCAACTTCCAAACCGGCTGCTTGTAATGAACGAATTGCAGTCTCGCGTCCAGAGCCTGGGCCCTTAACGAAAACATCTACCTTCTTCAAGCCGTGCTCTTGAGCGCGACGAGCTGCTGATTCAGCGGCAAGTTGAGCCGCGAATGGTGTGGACTTACGTGATCCCTTGTAGCCAACTTGACCAGATGATGACCAAGAAATAACTGCGCCCGTTGGGTCAGTAATAGAAATGATGGTGTTGTTGAATGTGCTCTTGATGTGCGCTTGTCCAACGGCAATGTTCTTCTTCTCTTTCTTACGAAGTTTAACTTTGCCCTTAGTTGCAGCAGTCTTTGATTTAGGAGCGGCCATTACTTAGTCACCTTCTTCTTACCAGCAATTGCTTTACGAGGACCCTTACGCGTACGCGCGTTGGTATGTGTGCGTTGACCGCGAACAGGAAGTCCCTTGCGGTGACGAATTCCTTGGTAACTTTGAATTTCAACTTTACGACGAATGTCGCCTGCGATTTCACGACGCAAATCGCCTTCGATCTTAAAGTTAGCCTCGATGTACTCACGAAGTTTCGCAAGTTCTGGCTCTTGAAGATCTTTAACGCGGGTGTCTGGGCTAATGCCAGTTGCCGCCAATGTTTTGTGTGAACGGGTTAAACCCATTCCGAAAATATAGGTAAGTGCAATCTCGACGCGCTTTTCGCGCGGAAGATCGACACCAACAAGACGTGCCATGTAATCAACCATTCAGTAATCCGACAGGTCCTCCGCAACGCTTCCCATCTAATGATGGGCCTCAGCCTGTCGGACCAAGGGTCTGCATCTTCAATCTTTCGATTAACGAAGCAGTCGCGCCACGCGTGTTCTTTAGTGCTGGTAAATCTTTTAACTTGCCCTTTAACTAACCTTGACGTTGCTTATGTCGGAGGTTGTCGCAGATAACCATGACGCGACCCTTGCGACGAATAACTTTGCACTTATCGCAAATCTTCTTCACGCTTGGCTTAACCTTCATGAGCGGACCTCCTTCGTGTAAAACATCTAAAATTATTTACTGCCCAGCAATTCTTAAAAGAATTACTTGTAACGATAAACAATCCGACCTCGGGTGAGGTCATAGGGACTGAGTTCTACAATCACACGGTCAGCTGGAAGGATGCGAATGTAGTTCTTTCGCATCTTCCCGCTAATGTGCGCGAGAATTCTGTGCCCGTTCGTTAACTCAACGCGAAACATCGCGTTAGGCAGCGCTTCAGCAACGGTGCCTTCGATTTCGATAGCACCATCTTTCTTGGCCAAGCGATACCTTCTTTTCTACTTCGTATTGAGTCAATGAAAGCCTTTTACAAGGCGAAGGGTGAGTCTAAAGCCAGGCGTGGGTATAAGGGAAATCGCCCCCTTGTACTCTTCTCCCCGGGCTAGGCATCTTCGGCGCGCCGAGGGCTGTGGAGCACATTAAAACTCGATGGAACGCCTTCCGAGCCCCACAATCCCCAAATCTGGGCGCCCAACAAGGGCTGCTGGCCGTGAAGTCATGCTCGCTAGGGCTGAATCGAAGTCAACCCCCAGGTCGATCAAGCGTTGGAGGGAGCCACGCAGGGATCCAACCCCACCGCCTAAAACTCCATCAGATCGTGTGGCTCGGCCATCTGTAACGGTCAACTCGAAGGTGCCGAAAGGGAACGTTCCCTCCCCTAGACCAGCCGGCGCCACTGCATCATTAGTAATGATAAAGCGATGAGGGGCTTTCGAAATTGTATAGAGCACTAATTCATCACTGAGGTGCACTCCATCGACAATAAGTTGAATCGCAATTTCATCGCGTGCTAGTGCTGCAGCAGCGACGCCGGATTCGCGATTCTTATCCATCGCGTTCCAAATATGTGTGACGGCTTTGGCTCCTGCATCAAAGCCAGCGTGTGCTTGTTCGGTTGTCGCATTGGAATGCCCCAGAGAAACAACAACTCCCATGGCACTAAGAAACTTAATTGCATCAAGAGCACCAGGAATTTCTGGAGCCAGCGTCACAATAGTTACCGTTCCAGCAGCAAGGTAGCGTCCGAGAACTTCTTGCGTGGGTTGCGCCAGATAGTTTAAAGGATGCACTCCAGGTTTTTCAGGTGAAAGAAATGGGCCCTCTAAATGAATTCCTATTACTTCGGCTTCATCATCGGCAGGTGAACGTCGCACTTGTTCAATAAGTTTCATCACCGCAAGGGTGCGATCAATGGGGCCAGTAATTAAAGTTGGCAGATAGGCACCAACTCCTTCTTTCCATAAAGAGCGACCAACTTTGCGAATATCCTCAGGCGTCTGCGCAGTTAATAAATCCATGCCTCCGTGACCATTGACCTGAAGGTCAACAAAAGCAGGGATTGTAATCGCCATGGCGCGTTAGAGAGTCTTCGTTACTTTTGCAAGACCAATGGGAGCATCTGGATCTTTCCCAGAGGAAATCGCTAAGAAGAGTGCAAATGACTGCAATAAAACGCTGTCGGCAATTACTGCATCAGTTTCGGGAAGACCAACGGATCCACCTAAATATGTTTCTCCGTTTTCGCGTGGGAACCCAGAACCAATCCAATAGATATGTTTAGTTATGTCGCGAATGCGTGCGACGGTCGGAGCCATAGATGATTGCGCGACGCCTGCTGGTGCAAGAAATAAAACTCGTGAATTGCTATGCAATGATGAAATAGGCCCATGTAAATAATCTGCAGAAGAGAATGATGCAACAGGAATCTTGACGGTCTCTTGAATCTTAAGCGCCGCCTCATGTGCGTTTGCATAAGCAAACCCACGCCCCATGGTTGTTAACCCTTCGGAATAATCAAAGCTTTCCGATACCGTCTGAATAAATGGCATCTGGAGTAATCCCAACTCCGCTTGGGCAATGATCTGATCAAATTCAACGCCCTCGCCTTTCCACTTCGCGACAAGAATTTTCGAAACAAGGAGCTCAGCTGAATAACTCTTCGTGGCAGCAACTGCTTTTTCTGGACCTGCATGCAAATAAAGATGACAATGAGAAGTCTTAGCCAATGGACTTTCTGGGTCATTCGTCATAGCAAGAACTATTGCGCCACCTTCACGCGCTGCAGCGCAATATCCCACCAAGTCTGGTGACTGGCCGCTTTGGCTTAGGGCGATAACAAGAACATTCTTATAACGAAGCTTGGTTCCGTAAACGGTAACCACGGATGGAGATGCCAAACCGCAGGGAATCCCAATTTTTGTTTCAATAAGGTATTTAAGATACAGCGCTGCGTTATCAGAGGTGCCTCTACCTACCAAGATCACTGAATCTATGGATGCGAGATCCAAGGAAGATATCTGCTCTGCCATTTCAGCGGAATGGTCCTTTATTCGTTGAAAAACAGTGGGGACCTCTTCGATTTCAGCGCGCATGATCTTTCCAAGTTCGAGTGTCATGACTAAATCCTATAACAAGCCTTCAAATGAGTGGTCAAACTATGGCGCTCTGGTCATTTGTAGAGCACAATCTTGAAGTGAAGACTGCTCATCCAACCAAGACTGCCCTCGTTAATACTGTCGTAGAACTCTTGGAGAATCAGAGAGCTGATGAGCTCACTAGTGAGCAGGTTCTAGAGATATCAAATATTTCCAAAGGCTCTCTCTATCACCACTTCGTTGATTTCTCTGCCTTGATTGATGCCGCACGCATAGTGCGCTATACACGTTGGGCGGATCAAAGTATTCAGATTCTTACAACCGTAATGAATGATGCAAGTAATCGTGAGCAATTTTTCGAAGGCCTTGTAAGAGTTTTTGAATTAACTCAAAGCCCTTCCTCAAGGTCTTCACGATTTGAACGTGCACGGATACTCGGTATGGCAGAAGGCAATCCTCGATTAATGCATGCCTTAGGAGAGGAGCAACAAAGGCTTACTGAATCCATAACGGAGTTGGCAAGGAGAGCGCAGAATGCTGGATATTTAAGAGCCGATTTAGACCCGCTATCTATGGCGCTAATGATACAGGGATACGCCTTTGGCAAAATCATTGATGACGTCGCAACTCTACATATTGATCCCAAAAAATGGAATGAACTGATTTTTGATGTAATCGAAAAGAGTTTTGCAACCCAGGGTTAATTCAGAAGATTTGAAATTTCTATACCAAGTGAAGCCAAACGATCGCGCCCACCATCAATTGCAGTAAGAACAAATGGCTTGCCATCCGGAAGTAAACAATACGAGTTTTCAAAATGGGCGCCACGTGATTTATCGGTGGAAACAACTGTCCAATCATCACCAAGCACTCGAGTTTTATGCGTTCCGCGAGTGATCATCGGTTCAATTG
>CAEZZR010000099.1_pt1 | contig 6229 bp, 6 predicted proteins | sample 7266751 | NCBI WGS metagenome assembly CAEZZR01 (sample SAMEA6813965, study PRJEB35770) | uncultured Actinomycetes bacterium | biome: Freshwater; feature: Freshwater reservoir; material: water | place: Czech Republic | collected 2016-08-15 | depth 30m m | reverse complement strand
TTGGTACGGACCGGGAGCAATGGAGGATCTTCAAGGCGGTGACAGTTGGAGGCCGTAAACGAACCCAACGAACTCCGCGCAGAAGAAATTCTCGCTGCCCTTGATGATGAGCAACGAGAAGTCGCACTTGCCTCGCGAGGACCTGTCTGCGTGATTGCTGGCGCAGGTACAGGAAAAACCCGAGCAATTACTCACCGCATTGCATATGCCAGCGCAATTGGCGTGATGAATCCACAGAAAGTCTTAGCGCTAACTTTTACCGCACGAGCAGCGGGAGAAATGCGCGCCAGGCTTCGATTATTAGGCGTGCCTAGCGTTGCGGCCCGAACAATTCACTCGGCAGCCCTTAAGCAATTGATCTTCTTTTGGCCACAAGTATTTGGTGGTCGCACGCCTGATCTCTTAACAACAAAGACTGCCTTCATCACTGAGGCAATTACTCGCGCGGGACTTACCTCATCGCTGAGTATTACTTCGCGCGAATTACTCCGTGATATCGCCTCCGAGATTGAATGGGCGAAAGTTTCGCAGATTGCTCCTGAGGATTACATGGAGGAGACGAAAGTTCGCGCCGAACGTAACCGTATAAATCCAGGTCAAATTGCACAGGTATATGAAGCGTACGAAAGTCTGAAACGACAAGAGCGGACTATTGATTTCGAAGATGTTTTGCTCTTAACCACTGCGATGATTGAAGAAGAGCGCGAAGTTCGCGAGAGAGTCCATGATCAATATCGTTTTTTCACTATTGACGAGTATCAGGATGTTTCGCCACTACAACAGCGATTAATCAATGCCTGGTTGGGTAACCGCCAAGAAATCTGTGTTGTTGGCGATCCTGCTCAAACTATTTATTCATTCGCAGGTGCCACACCCGTATTTCTCAATAATTTCACTCATCGATTTCCAGAGGCACAAGTTATTCGCTTGACTACTGGATATCGTTCAACGCCGGAAATCATCTCTACTGCAAATAGCGTCTTGCGAAGTGGTGCAATGGGTCAAGAAATTGTTGCGCTTAATCCCCATGGCAATAAGCCCGAAGTAACGCAATATAAGGACGAAGCAAGTGAAGTTGCAGGAGTCGTGCAATCAATCATTGCTATGACCTCAACTGGTATTGCTGCTCAAGATATAGCCGTACTAGCCCGAACAAATGCACAATTAAATACGCTTGCTCGTGCGTGTGCAGCTGCGCAGATTCCTTATCAAGTACGCAATAACGAACGTTTCTTTGAGCGGACTGATGTACGCGATTTTCTAAAGGAAATTCGACGAGCATCTGTAATTCCGACAGAGGGAGTTACCTGGCTTGATGAACTGCGCACGATTTCGCAGCCTTTTATTAGCGGTGAAAGCACGGATGGGATTACCGCGCTCATGCATTTGGCTCGCGAACTCGATGCCGATGCGGCATTCACTCCTAAAACGTTGCGAACATATTTGCGCGAACTCGAAGATAGGGCCGAGCAGAACAATCCACCGGTTATGCCCGTAACAACCTTGGCAACCCTTCACGCGGCTAAGGGCTTGGAGTGGGAGCAGGTCTTTCTAATCGGAGTAAATGAGGGAACTCTGCCTACGCATGAGAGCGCGGTCGAGGAAGATCGGAGACTCTTCTACGTTGGAGTTACGCGTGCGCGGACACATTTAGCACTGAGTTATCGTCAGAATCCGAGCCGATTCCTGCGTGAGGCTGGGTTACTGACCAGTTAGTGATAATTCATTTGCATCATCATCAACCTTTGCTTTACCCTTGCCATTCACGCGATTGAATGATCACGTGATTTGTATAGAAATGAAAAACAGAAACGGGAGGCACAAAATGCAGTTGTTTACAGCTACTTTCGCAGTTGCGCCTTCAGCGACTTCTTTTCATTCACATTCATACGCAGCCACAGCTAATCGTGCCTCAAAGCGCACAGCGTGGTATCCCGCCTTTGGTGAGATGGCATCTTGGAGCCCAATCGGTTAAAACCGAGACAGGACCCCAAGGGCCACGAATCCACAAAGGATTCGGGCCCTTTTTCTTTTCCCTAATACAACCGACAACTACCCAAACAGAGAAAGATAAACGAGAAGGAAGGTGAGGACAATGACTGTTCTCTTCAGTGAACTGTTAGTACCAGGCTGGGCGCAAGATGGCCAGATGAGTGGATTAGGCGATGTAACAGGCGCTTACGGATCCGACATTGCCTTTACCTTGCCTTGCCATAACGCAGATCCAGAAATCTTCTTCTCGGATAAGGCCGAGATCATCAACGTTGCCAAGTCGCTATGTGGTGCATGCCCAGTGCGTACTCAATGTTTAGATGCAGCGCTTTCTCGTAATGAACCATGCGGGGTTTGGGGCGGAGAGTTGTTCGAAGATGGATCTGTCATTGCTCGAAAGCGCACTGTTGGTCGCCCTCGTTTGGATCAGAGCGACGCTGCCTAACTATTAGCTAACTATTAGCTAACTATGAACTAACTATGAACTAAGTATTAATTGGCTACTACCAATGACAACCGCACGCAGGGTGAAATGAAAATCGCCTGCGTTCGGTCTCATTGGCAGCCAAGTAGTTAACTCGTAGCGTCGATCCCAGTAAGTCCGAATGTTGAGTATCAATGAACCGAAGGATTTCTAAAGCGGCCAAACCTGCTACGTAATGTGCTACCGAAACGGGAGTTTCAGAGTGGGGCGAAATCCGCCGTTCCCATTGAACCTGTTTCCAGGCAATGTACTCATCGTCTTTTGTGAGAACCGTGCAGCGCCAGCAAGGGGTTGTACCCGGCACGACAAATGGCCCAAGAATCAATGATGCACACTCTGGATCTTCAATAAAGAGGTGCGGTGTGCATTCGCTCATCCACTCTTGTAGGAGTTCGGGGTCAGGTGCTCCGACGTTGATGGCGATGGCATTTCTAGGAGAAGGTGGGTTAATAGGGAAGAGGGAAAGCTCTTTCCCCAGCGTGCAGGCTCTATCTTCAAACGAGGCACCGATATCGGAGGGGCGAAAAATGCCTGCGCATAAGTCTAATTCGGAGATTAAAGGGGAGTGAGTTTGGGTAGTTAATCGTGTATTAGAAACTCCACTACTTAAAAGAATCCCATAGAGAATGCTGGCAATCCGTGAACTTCCGTAGATTCTCACATCGCAATCTTGTCTAGCGTTGATGTGCGAAACGCCACCGTCATCAACATTTGGCAGCCATGTTGTCAGCGTGAGTTCGGGGCGAATTCTGGTTTGGATCTGTTGGAAAGTTGCGTCATGGCTGTTATCGACAATGTGAGATTGTCGATGCGCACTAGGGGAGTGAAATCGATCCTGCAATGTGATTGAGCTCTTAGTGGTATCAAGGAAATGGAGGGAATCTAGTTCAACGACTAGGGATGTCAATAAATCGAGGTCATACCCAAGGCTTTCATGAATTTCTTGGCATGTTTGATTTCCGGTGAGAGCTGCCACAATCGGTCGCACGTGTAAACCTTCGAATTCGATTCCATGATCGCTGAATCCGATATAGGTGTTTTCACCGTACGGCAGAACAATAATTCCGGATTTCAATTGAGGGCGAGCGCTTGCAGATAGTGAAGTTTTCATGAGGATTAGAATGCAAGAAATCCAAGATAGTGCAGGGTGCTTTGGCACAATGGCCGTAAATCATCTGCGATTCATGAACTGGTGGTGATAGTTCGGTTACGAAAAAACTGGCGCCTCCTTGTGGGAGACGCCAGTCCTTACTTCTTATTTACTTCTTACTAACGTATTGCTTGCGTGACCTATTCGGTCAGGCAGGTCTACAACGTGAGTGTTACTACTGTGGTGCCTTACCAAGAATGCGATTGAGTTTGGTGCCACAGACTGAGCAAATGCCCTGCGCCATGCGACGACCAGAGTCTGAGACCTTTACTTCGCCTGTGAAGGCGCGCTTCTCTTTGCACTTAACGCAGTAAGCCCCGCTGTTGTCCTCAAGCTTGCCGATGTATGCCTCCGCCATTTTCTCCTCCAATCGACGCTAACGGTTTAACGGGAGAGCTTCCCGACAAATGCGCGAGCGTACGAGCGTCACATTACCCCGCATGAGCCAGGAAAAGCGGTTAATTAGTGGGTGGAGGAGGAGTTTTTTGAGCGTGTCGCAATCTCCATGAAGGGATCTTTTGGTGACTAATTGGACTAATTGGGCAAGTCGGGCACGGTGAGGTCAGATTCAGCCGCTTCATAGCCATCTAGGTAGGCCTGAGCCAGTCCTTCCATTGGATACCTGGCTAGGACTGCTTTGAAGGCCGGTCCATGGTCTCCATAGCGAAGGTGGACCGCTTCATGAAAGAGGACGAAATCCAGGACATAGGCAGGGGTGCGCTGAAGCCGGCTGGAAATGCGAATCGTGGCATCAAGGTTGGTACATGAACCCCACCGCTCTCGCATCATCCGCCACGTCACGCTCACTGGGCGCTCTGAAATTTCGGGGGCGTAGAGCCCCAATAATTCATCGACGCGGGTGGCCAACGCCGATTCATCGACAGTCTTTTCTATTTCTTGGGCCCGGATCTTGGCGACCATTTCAGGAACTGCCGAACGCTCTTCGGCCTTTGTCAGCCTTGCAGGGATAGAAACAACGATTCTTCCGCCTTGGCGATAGGCAGAAATCGTTCTTTTTCGTCGTTTGGAGCGAATTACAATAATTTCGCCTTCATTAAGACCTGGCAGCTGCTGATCGAAATCGTCTTCTTTGGCCACCGTCACCTCTCCACGGTAGCAAAAAAAGGGGGTTGAGGTGAGAATAAATCTCTCTATCTCGGTTGATTCTCAAGGAGAAATACTTTAAGTTTCAGTCTACGAAGTCCTCGGATAACCGTTCTGTATCTGCAAGGGGAAGGCAGATAAAGAATCGTGCGCCCGGGGACTTCGCTTTTTTTTGCCCACAATTAATCTAAAATACATCTACAAGAAAGAGGGGGGGTTCCCCGATTTAGAAGAGCTAGGGTCCGGTAATAAGTAGATCTAGATTCCCGCTAGGCCCGAGAGGTCATCTGGAATTTCAACGCTGGACAGGTAGGTCGCTGGATCGTTGAGCTCCTCGTGCGTTGGCAAGATGCCACTCCAAATCTGATCACGAGCAGCCACGTCGCGCAGTTCGCGAATAGCCAACCAGAAGGCGCTCGCTTCACGAGCCATCCGTGGAGATACTTCAAGTCCAAAAAGTGATGAAAAAAGTTGTTGCGCTGGCGAGGAAGTTGCGCGACGTCGACGCAAAGTTTCTCGTAATGAATTCAACGAAGGCAATCGATCTGCTGCTGCAAGAGTTGTCACGTCATCGGCCCAACCATCTATGAGAGCCAAAGCGGTTTCCAATTTAGCGAGTGCTGCACCTTGCTGGGGACTTTCCTCTGGTGTAAATAATCCTTGGTTGAGTGCCAGAGTAAGAGTTTCAGGATTGTCAGGGTCGATAGCACCAGATTCCATTGCCTCTTGTGCCTGTTGTTGCATTTTTTCAACGTCGATGTGAATGCCTTTTCCATAATCGGCAATTGCCATACGCATGTAATCAACAAGCCATGGATTGCTATCAAATAATCGTGCGACCGCTCCTTCGCGCAATGCATGAAAAATGCGAATCTCGGATTCAGGAACACCAATATCAACGCTCCATTGCGCGATATTTTGTGGAAGAAGTGCTGGTCGCGATGGATTGAGCAAAGGCAATCCAACGTCATGGGCGCCGGTGACGCTCTCGGCTAACCCGCCGACACATTGGCCCAACTGAGTTGCGATCATCGTTGCGATAAACCCACGAAGCAACCCAGCAACCGCCTCAAGGGGCATTGAATCTTCAGGCATTTCTTGGCCTTCAATAACAGATGAGAGCGCTTGGGCAAGTCCGAGCGCCAGTGGTTCAACAGTAAGTTGCCATCCAGCCATGGTGGAATCAACCCAGTCGTTACGGGTCATTACATTCTTTGCACTTGAACTAGCAGGGAAAACAGTTGCTTCATTGAGCCATAGTTCTGCAATCTCCATGGCATCGTGTATCTGGCTCAAGTCGGTTGTTCCAATTGGCAAAGAGCCTTTGGCGCTAACAAACTTCTTAGCGATGTCTCGAGTAATTCCAATAGGAAAAGTAAATTCGCTGGCTGATGAATTGGAATTCGCTGAACTAAGAAATCCTAAGTTTGTGAAATCTTTGAGATTCTCAGGGCTAATTCCTAGTTGCTCAAAGAGTGCAGAGAAATCGGGCATCCCGT
>CAEZZR010000084.1_pt1 | contig 7026 bp, 7 predicted proteins | sample 7266751 | NCBI WGS metagenome assembly CAEZZR01 (sample SAMEA6813965, study PRJEB35770) | uncultured Actinomycetes bacterium | biome: Freshwater; feature: Freshwater reservoir; material: water | place: Czech Republic | collected 2016-08-15 | depth 30m m | reverse complement strand
GCGCATGGCAGCGAAGGACTCCGGCGGCCATCCAGCGCTAAAGACCTTACGAAGTAGAGCTGCAAGTGAATAGGAGGGCTCATCGACACGAGCACGATCTAGAGACCGGTTGGCTAGGGCTCCTTCACCGTTCTCATAGCAGAGCGCGGCATAAAGGCTGGCAATGGGTGCAACATAGCCAGTCGGTGCAATGCGTAATAAGTATTGCCACATCATGGCGTAGATATGAATAGTGGCGCCATCATGTGATCCCAGGGCAAAATCTCGAACTTGTATATCTCGCAAGGCAGAAATGACCCTGGCAGAAAGCAATTGATCGGCTACTCGATCTGACCCGATACTCCCTGCAATAAATCGTGAAGCCAAATCAATGACGCTGATTGCTCCATCTCTTTGCGAGAGATGCGAGGTTGAAACGCTCGCTATGAAATCCGAATCCTCACTCAGTGCCAGTGGCGCTATCGAATCAACCAATGCATGTGAATCAAGCAATGGCATTGGGTGACCTTGAGAAACTTGTTCTGCTGCTACTCGAGATGCAGCAATCTCTGGAAGTTCATTTCCGCCAGGGGGGCAACACAATTCATCACTACATAAAGTCGAACGCCATCGTCCGCCTTGAACAATCAGTGATTCGCGAACTTCAATATCGGCCTCATTCAATGATGCGGCGATCGTTTCAAGAATCATCGGCCCGTCATTGCGATCCTCAGGGACGTATGCGATAACAAGTGCGCCATCACCGCCTTCGCGAGTTAAGTGAAAGAGTAGTGAGTCAGTGAGATCCGGTGAAAATTTCGAATCAATCAACGTTGGATAATCAACTCTCATTGCCATGCCTACAGATTCATCTTTAAGAGAAACTAAAACAAGTGAATCTGTGGGGTGATAGCCAATAAGAAATGGAATTGCAGCCAATAGGTCATGTGGTGATGTAAGTGTTGTCATAAGAGCTGAGATTGCAGTGTTGCACTGACTTTTACGGCGTGTGAACGAGCATCTGTGGATAGAAGAATTAGTGCAGACCTCAGCCACTCACCACGGTTGGGGCGCTCACAACATGCACAGTCTTGACCGAAAGTTTTCGAACTTGCCCAGTAATTGCTCGAGCAACGCCGTTATGAGTCCAGGTTCCTCCCCATGTTGCAACCATAGTTACCAAATAAGTCCCAGGTTGCGTGTAGGTATGCATGATCTCCTGACTTGGATATGGACCGCCGGGAGTCGTAGTTACAAAGAATCCGCCATCGCCAAAGCTCCACACGAATGATGCTCGCATTGCGACATCTATCACTTCCCCGATAATCGCGACTTTCGTGGTGAATACGGCAGGTAAATTGCACCAGTAAATGACTGCAACATTTGCAAGAATATTTGACGAGGGTTGTTTTGAAATCGATGCGGTTGGTAAAAGTTTAGTTAATTTATCGCTGAGAGAAACTCCTGGAGCCAATGTAGGAATCACTTTCTTTACAATTGTTTTGTGCACGAGAGGTGCTCGTGATGCTGGCTTAGGCGTAGAAACAATTGTCGATTTCACAGTTGGTTTAGGTATTGCCTTTACTGTCGGCTTGGGCACCGTAACAATTCTCTTTTTCGTTGCTGTTGGCGATGCACTTGGCCCACTCCCCTTGTGAGCCTCAATCACCAGTTGGCCATTCAAGGTGTAAACATCAATGCATGCGCTATTTAGACAATCGGCTGCTTGTGCGCTGTTGGGATAGGCAACCGAAGGTATGGCGAGAAAGGGACAAATCAGTACGAGGTATATCCCGACTCGGTGGAATTGCGCTCTAGTTTTGATATGTGACATACCTGAGAGAATAAAACTTTGCTCAATATCACTCAGTACATGCCCAAGCATCTGTGGAAAGCCAGAACGGATGGCTCTATGGTGGTCACATGACGGCGCGCGACGGAGATGGATGGGTTCAATGCCGATGCGGAAATAAGCATTGGGGACTCCATGGCGCTGCGGGTTTACTCATGGTTCGCGAAAAATCTCTCATGCTTCAACATCGCGCTGAATGGGTTCACAATGGAGATACCTGGGGAATTCCAGGCGGTGCGCGAGATTCCCATGAAACTCCCGTCGAAGCAGCAATTCGTGAAGCAATCGAGGAGACAGGCATCGAGCCTCAGCACGTGGTGATTAAGTCATCCCACACCGATGATCACATTGATTGGCGCTATGACACGATTATTGCAATCGCCAATGACCAACTCATCCCCCATGAAATGAATCATGAATCTCAAGAACTTCGCTGGGTTGCATGGGATGAGATTGATTCCATGTCTCTTCATCCAAGTTTTGCAAAATCCTGGCCAGCGGTGCACGCAATTCTTCTGCGCGATTTTTAATTTATCGCGAGGGAAGTCGAACTACCGAGTCACACCATCCTAAAGTTTCCGCTTCTACATGCGCGACAACAATAATCCCGATTCCATTTTCTGCAGCTACCCTGAGATGGCTCTTTATTCGGGATGCGCTTTCAAGATCTTGAGCAGCAAATGGTTCATCAAGGAATAAGTAGGAAGCAGATTGTGCAATAGCCATCGCTATAGAAACACGTTGCTGCTCTCCCCCGGATAGAGAGGTGACTTTCCTGTGTTGGAGTCTTTCAATATCCAAAGCTAGAACAGCATTCTTTATGCTGGAGAAATCACCTGAGTTTGTACAAGCCATTCTCAGAACATCTCCGACCGTGAATGACATCGTGAATCTCTGGCTTTGCGGAGACAAAGACCTCAGTCGTGCCAATTCCTCAATGGAATACGTATCAATAGTGCGAGCATCACATTGAATCTCTCCATGAGTTACAGCCAGGTCTCCCGCTAACGCGGCAAGAAGGGTGCTCTTTCCCGAGCCGTTAGGACCAATGAGGGCGGTGATGTGACCTGGTGCGATCTCAATGGAAAAATCAGTAATTATGTCAACGCCATTGCGTTGAATAGTTATATGACTAGCGCTAATCATTGTGCTCTCCACAGATCCATATTGCGACGCACCAATGTAATTAATATTGGCGCACCGATCAGTGCGGTAAGAAGTCCTATTGGCAATTCATTAGGAGCCGCTACCGTTCTCGCGCATGTGTCGGCAATCAACAAAATGATTGCTCCCACAACCGCACTATGCAACACCAAAGGGCGATGTTTTGGTCCGAACCCCAATCGGGCAATGTGAGGAGCCGCAAGTCCCAAGAATGCAATGGAACCAACAGTACTTACTGCTCCTGCAACTAAAATAGAGAGTGCAACCAGAGCCGTCCGCCGCGTTGTAATCGGATTAATTCCAATATGTCGGGCACGAGTATCGCCCAAAGAAAGAACATCTAACTTTGGCGCGATTAACCACGCTGAGTAGATTCCGATAATCACCACGGGTGTGAGAATCCATAAATCTTTTCCTGTAGTGAGCGCCAAGGATCCCCAAGTCCAAAATGAGACTGAACGCGCATCAGCTCGAGAAATCATGGAGGTAGTTATGCCAACTACTGCAGCGATTGTCGCAGATGTTGCAATTCCCACAATGATGAGTACGACTGAGGCTTGATCTTCTCGATTCCTAGCTAAACGTAACGTTGCCATGGAAGCAGCGAGTCCGCCCACTATTCCAAAGATAATCGCGCCCAGTGAACCAATGGCCACGAAGTTAAAGAGCAAACCTATGACTACACCAAGAGCTGCACCTGCAGAGGTGCCTAATATTGCGGGCTCTGCGAGTGGGTTATTGCACGCGCCTTGGGCCATAACACCTGCTGCCCCAAGAGCTGCACCAACTAGAAGGGCTGTTGCAATTCTTGGAATGCGAATCTGCCATAAAATATTGTGATCACTTGCAAAAGTAGTTGATTGCGGATTAAGCAGAACTTGCCATAAGTGGTCCAGATGTGAAGCACCAACAGAAAGGGCAATAAAAACGGTGACAAAAAGAATGCTCACATAGATAAGAATTAATAATCGCCTCATCTATTTCATGACTTTCTTCAAGAGCACTGCGAGCTGCGTTATTAACCCCGGAGTTCTAGGGCCAAAGGAAAGCAATAGCGAATCATCCACCGCGATGACTCTCTTGTTGACTCCCGCAGAAGTTTGAGCAACGCCAGGCAACGCCAGCAAACCATCAAATCCACCTACTGACTCCATTCCTTTTGTCATCACAAGAATTACATCTGGATTGGCTTTGGCTAGCGCTTCACTGGTGAGGGAATTAAAAGGATGCGGCAATGTTTTTGCTCCAACATCAACGCCTCCGATTGCGGCAATGAGCGAATCAGCTCCAGATCCAGGACCACCCATAAGAAATATGGAACTCGTGCCCCGAAGGTAAAGAAATGCAATTTTTGGCGCGGGATCCAACCCGGTCTTGGCTGAGGAAATTGCCTTTGCCATAGCGGCATTCAACGCATCACCACTCTTTGGTGCCCCAATTGCCTGACTCACTGCTGTAACTTTCTTCGCAATATCTGTCAGGGTCCACGCTTCAGGAATTGTTGCCAAATCAAGAGAGCTCGCTTTAAGAGCGGTCAAGGCGCTTTGCGGACCAGTGGATGCATCCGTCAGAATCACATCAGGGTTGAGAGAAATAATCTTCTCTGGAATAACCTGGTGGCCCGACGTCACAATGGGAATCGACTTCAATGCGGGCATCGTGCTGGCAATATCTCGACCCACAACAATGCTCTTTAGACCCATGGCATAAATAATTTCGGCACTTGCATTTGCTAACGCAACGACTCGCTTCTTAGTGGGGAGATCGCGTGGCTTAATCGAAATTTCAGAAATATCGCTGACGGCAATTGTTAGCGCCGCTTTGCTGTGAGCTTTCTGAGGAGCGCACCCCGCAAGAGCGCCAATAAGGACCCATACAAAGACAAATGTTATAGGTGCCTTTCTCATTGTGGCATTCTGTCAAAATAATCACCGACACGTTCTAGAAAACTGTCGGATAACTTCTGCGCGAGTTGGGCCTATGGTTCCTAGATGAGCGCGCGCATTCGATCAACTCTCCTCATCGCGTGTGCAATAACCCTCATGATGCCTCAGGTCTCTGCATCAACCAAAACGGTAACCGTTAAGGGTTCATACGGCCAAACATTGAGTGCTTCTACATCAAAGATTTCATCTGGAGCGGCAATCACGGTAAAAGGAAATTACTTTGATGAAACCGTGGGAATCTATCTTGCCTTTTGCGTCATGCCAGCAAAAGGTCAAGTGCCCACACCATGCGGTGGAGGTGTCAATAAATCAGGTACAGGTGATATTTCCTATTGGATCTCCTCAAATCCCCCACCCTATGGAGTGGGACTCGCTCGCGAATTTCAACCCGGAGGGCGTTTTGTTAGGACAATGCATATTGGATCCACGATTACAACAGCGGATGGAAAAATTGACTGTCGCAAGATTGTTTGCGCAATAACTATAAGAGCCGATCACACTCGAGAAGATGATCGCACCCATGACATTTACATTCCCATCACTTTTACATCACCAAAGAAATAAGGAGAGATAGATGAAATCTAAAAACCAATTCCGTTCAATAGTGCGGTTTGCACTTGCTCTAGGACTCGGCGCCATGCTTCTTGCGCCATCTAGCGCATCAGCGATGACGAAGTTCCAAGGAGGACCACTATCTAACCTCAACCCAACATCGGATACGGTGCACATTGCCTTAAGCAATTTTCCATCAACCGGTGGCCTCTACGTATTGGAGTGCCTGCGAACAGCAAGCGCCGGTTCGCTTGCAACCTCTTGCGACACGACCAATCAATTATGGGTTTCCTATGATGCAGGAGCCTCTGTCTCGCCAATCGGCGATGTAGCACTCAAGGTAACTGGAACCGTTGCCGGCACAACATGTGGCGCTGACTTATGCGCAATCTTTCTCACGTACGACCACACCAAGGCAACCGACCGGACAGAAGATCAACTGGTTAATATCAGTTTCAGGCCTATGGCAATTACCGTGATTAAGCCAACGGATGCGATTACCGCTTCAGTCAATAACTCTCCTCTGAGCAAATCAGTTCCAGGAACTCTCGCTTATAGAACACCCTTGACGATAAAAGCAGCGAGTACTTCGGGTTCAATCATTACCATCAAATCGTCCACACCTGATTGCACCGTCGTAAAGAATGTAATAACTGCCTTGAAAGCAACTGGCTACTGTGACTTTTCTATAACCTCAGAGGGAAATTTAAGTTATCAAGGCGTCACATCTCATTATCCATTTGCACTCACAACTGGCATCCAACAAATTCGCGTGATTAGTAAATCAGTCAAGGTTGATAAGCGCTATTTCCTACCAGCCAAAAGTAACTTTGGAAATCGCGTTCTTTACACGTCAACAACTCCGAGTATCTGCTCAATCAAGAGCGCTTCACTCACCGCCTTGAAGGCTGGAAGTTGCGAAATCACTGCAACCGCGGCAGCTCAAGGAACACTGTGGAGTGAACTTTCTTCAAAGATAACGATAAAAATTATCTAGGGTACGAGAGCTCGTATACCGGCGAGGCAGAAGTTGGTGGCAGAAATGCTTTCCAACTCTGCATCGTTCCCGCTTTCGATGCGTTTTGTTGATGCATCAGTTACGCCTTGAATAAAAGTCAGTGCTTGGGAAATATCAGAAATTCCAATTTCGGTAAGCGCTTGATGCATGGGCGCCAAGAGGAGGCGGTGTGCTGCGCCAATGTCGGCCGCGCGATCTTTAGGCATCGAAGTAGCGCTAAGAGCTTTGGCAAGTAAGTGTCGGCCATCAGCAATATACCGAAGCGCAGCGTCAATCCATGCATCGATTGCATCGTAGGGATCAGATGTAAGCGCAACCGCGCCTTGAAGTGATTGAGCAAAAACAGTGAGTTCGTCAATAACAAGATCAGCAACCAGCTCTGCGCTACTTCCAAAATATTCATAAACAGAGGTGCGAGAAAGCCCGGCTCTCTCGGCAACTGCAGCAACCGTTATCGCTTGTCCGCCTTGCTCCAAAGCGATAGCTGAGGCAGCGGCAATAAGTTGATTGCGCCG
>CAEZZR010000078.1_pt1 | contig 7220 bp, 11 predicted proteins | sample 7266751 | NCBI WGS metagenome assembly CAEZZR01 (sample SAMEA6813965, study PRJEB35770) | uncultured Actinomycetes bacterium | biome: Freshwater; feature: Freshwater reservoir; material: water | place: Czech Republic | collected 2016-08-15 | depth 30m m | reverse complement strand
ATCCGGCTTATAGGGCGACTCTTCTTAACAATGTGTAGGCCCCGCATAGAAATGTGCGGGGCCAGCTCCATTTAGTACTTTAATGGTTGGTGGTAGTTAGAGTTAATTTGGATTAGTTTGAGGGCAATATTGAGGGCACTTAGGGCAATATTGAGGGCAATATTGAGGGCAGAATCTAGAGGGTTCCTTGAAGTGTTTTTCTGTTATCTCCCTTTGTGTCAGTGTGTAGGTGCAGAATAAGAACATGAGCCACAAGATTCCTGAAGCAGAAGCTGTCGAGCTCATGCTGGCCAAGAACCTTAAGCCTTTGGAGACGTATCCTGGAAGAGCCAAGCCTTGGAAATGTAAATGCTTAATTTGCGAGAACATTGTTACCCCACGACTTGCAAGCATTCGCCCAGTTGTCCAGCATGCTAGACAAGCATGCGAAGCGATATACGGAAGTAATTTCCCTAGAAGTAGCCAATTAATCTCAGCAGAGAGATAACATAAACAACATGGGAATCCGTCTAGCTAAAGTTATCGGAATTCCACTTGCAGTTATTTTGACTGCCTTCGGTATGACTCCTGCAAATGCTGCACAACAGCAATGGGGTGCGTCTTACTTGGATTGGTCCGGAGCGCTTTTAAGTGCAAGTTCCACGATTTCCCAAGTAATTCAACCGCTGGAGATTTCACCCAACATGTATTGGGAAGCTGGCTGGCATTGGGACAATGTGTCGGACGGGGGTTACGGTGGAATTCAATCCAGGGGAACTCTCGCTGATGGAACTATTTCAGACTTAGCTATTTTTTCAATCTGGAATGGCCTTGGGGGAATCCCGGGCACGGGTGCTGGCTGCACTCCATTTGGTGGAGAAGGTATTGGTTACTCCTGTCGTATACCTATCAAGCTTGTTGCAGGGAATAAATATGAAATCAGTTTTGGCGTTGATACAGCAAGAGGTCCTCAATGGTGGAAAGCGACCATTTCTGACTTAACAATGGGAACTAAGAACGTGATTGGCTCTATAGAAACTAACTCTCTCGTAGCAAAAGCCTCAAATTGGAACAACTTTATTGAATACTGGGGACAGGCAGTCCCATGCGATGCTGTTGGAGCAGCTTCAGCAAAATTCTACGTCCCAACATCCGATAATCCTGGGGTTGAAATCTCTTCGCCAAGGTTCAGCCGTCCAGCGCAACCATGCGTAATGTCGGCTGGGGACACTCCGCCTCAAGGATTTATCGGAGATGCAGTTATTCGCTTTGGTGGTGCCCGACAAGAATCATCCACTCAAACAATGCCTTACACAAAAACTAAAGCCCAACTCGCCGCAGATAAAGCAGCCGCAGATAAAGCAGCAGCAGATAAAGCAGCCGCAGACAAAGCAGCAGCAGATAAAGCAGCCGCAGCCAAGGCCGCCGCAGCCAAGGCCGCCGCAGCCAAGGCCGCCGCAGCCAAGGCCGCCGCAGCCAAGGCCGCTTCTCTTAAGAAAACCACAATCATTTGCGTTAAAGGAAAATTAACCAAGAAAGTAACCGCGGTTAAACCATTATGCCCAAAGGGTTACAAAAAGAAATAGGTCTTTGTTTAGATTTGTTTTAGTTTGGAATAGCTTGAGGGCAAAAGCGAGGGCAAAGCCCGTATTTTGAGCGTAAATGGAATGTGTCCGGCTTATAGGGCGACTCTTCTTTTTCACTTATGATTTCCACGTGAAGTATCTAATTTCCGTGATCGATCATTTGGAGAATCCAGGCACCGCTTCCGAAATGGTCGAAATCGACAAGTTCAATGATTCCTTGCGAGAAAATGGACAGTGGATATTTGCTTGGGGTTTACAACCTCCAGAGACTGCAACCGTTATTGATAACCGTAATGACGCAAGCATCAGCACAGGTAAACCATTGTTTGATGCCCAAGAGAATTTCAGCGGATTGTGGTTAGTTGAGGTTGAAAGCCCAGAAATAGCTGAAAGGTTGGCATTTTCAGCATCGAAGGCATGCAATAGAAAAGTTGAACTTCGCCCGATGCATTAGGTGTGGAGTGAAAGCCTGCGGCTTATAGGGAGACTTTTCACTTAATATTGACCTATGCCAACACTTAGCCACATGCTTTGGTTCGATGACCAAGCCGAAGAAGCCGTAAAACTTTACACAACCCTTTTCGAGAAATCTAAAATTATTAACACTACCAATCGTCCAGATGGAGGTGTATTCACTGTCGAGTTTGAACTTCTGGGTGCAAAGTACACGGCCCTTAATGGTGGAGATATGTTCACTTTCTCTGAAGCTTTTTCAATATTTATTTTATGTAATGACCAATCAGAAGTTGATAAGTACTGGGATGCGCTTACTACTGATGGTGGGACACCAGGCAGATGTGGTTGGCTCAAGGACAGATTTGGTCTCTCTTGGCAGATAATCCCAAAACAACTTGGTGAATGTCTTGGTAATCCTGACCCGTCCAAGTCAGCAGCAGCGATGAATGCAATGATGGGAATGTCCAAATTAATTGTTAGTGAGCTAGAAGCAGCAGTTAGGTAAATCTTGCTCAAAGGGCGTCTCTTTATTTAGTTTCGGACAAAAATTTAATATGATTTTCTTATGCCTAACGGTCAAGTGATGGAGCACCTAAAGAAGTTCGGGCCTGAGCAGAAGAAGATACTTACGGATCTGCGCGATCACATTGCATCGAAACTTCCAACTTCCGAACAAGTTATTAAGTATGGTATTCCTACATTTCTGATTGCAGATGTGCCAGTAATTGGCTTTGATGGTTACAAGTCTCACAACAGTATTTTTCCTTATAGCGGGTCATTTAATTCTCGGCTTAAAAAGGAGTTAGAGAAATATGTACAAACAAAAGGATCCATTCACTTTGAGAGTGGAAAAAGTATTCCGAAGCCAATAATCAATAAGATTCTTGCAGAGAGAATTCAACAAATTAATGATTCGTATCCCAAGAAAACAGGTGAGTACCTAGAGTTCTACATGAATGGAGTATTAAAAGCCAAAGGCAAATACAAGGCGGGCAACCTCCATGGCGATTGGAAATGGTTTCGAAAAACTGGGGTAATCATGCGTTCAGGTAGTTTTAAAAATGGTGAACAAGTTGGAATATGGATTACTTATGATGCGAAGGGAAAAGTCTACAAAAAAACTATCATCACAAAGTCATAAAGTGATGCTTAGTTTAAGAATGCAATGATTGCACCAGCGACAGTCAAGTTGAGCGCATCGTTAATGGTCTCAATGAGCCAGACCTTGATATTTTCTCCACCGAAGAGTCGATGCGAAAGGGATGCGAATGCCGCAATTCCCAGACCAAGTGCGAAGCCAATTCCTGCTCCATCAGCGATACCGATATCTGTGCCAGCGTTCTGGAGTGAGTTGATGATCAGACCCAGAGTAAGAGTCTGAATAAGCACGCCGAGGATTGTTCCGCCGAAGAGGAGAACTGGTTTGTTTTGGTTTGAATTTAGCTGGCCAGTGGCAATGCCGCGTTCTTTCATCCAGATTGGATAGAAGGTCTTAGGCCCAAACCAAATTGCACCGCTTACGAATGAGAATCCGAATGCTACAAGAATGCCTATGAAGTTAAGTCCCGTAAATGTCATGGAGGAAATATTACAGTAACTACGCTACCAAGGCATGAAATGACATCTCCTGCTTATAGGGCGACTCTTCTTTATTTTCAATTCACGTTAACGTAAGATTTTTAGATGGCTAATTACATTATTTATTTTAACCAACAATGGGTAGGCGATCACCCGGCCGAATGGTATGAACCACGCGGCCCGTTGGCTCGGGCAGTAGTGGCAGAAATGAAAGAGGCAGGGGCACTCATATTCGCGGGTGGCTTAGAAGAAGATATTCACTTGGCTTTTGGTGCAGATGACACCGGCTCAATAAGTGGACCGATTACAACCTCTGGTGAATATCTGGGCGGACTTACCATTATTAATGTGGCCAGTGATGACGAGGCAAAGATTTGGGGAGCCAAGGTTGGTCTAGCATGTGGGTGGCCGCAGGAGGTACGGAAGTTCAAAGGCTAATTTGGCTTCTGTCACGTTAAACGGCGGCTTTTCTTCTATTATTTCTTGCGGTCAGAAAGTATTATTCTGAAATGACTTTTGCTCACCTTTACTCAGTAAAACGTGAATTTAACGTTTCCATCGACAAACTGTGGCACGCATGGACAGATGCTCCCGCTCTTTCAGCATGGCACCACCCTGTTGGAATGAGCTGCGTTCCTGGAGCGACTCAATCTGAAATGAAGATAGGGGGATTGTGGACCTATGCTGTCGAACTTCCCGGTCGCGAATCTATTTCATATTTCTACGGGAAATATTCCTTAATTCAAGAGAATCTTAGATTCGAGCACTCAATGCACTACACAGAATCTAAGGATGCATTTGAACTGAAAGATTTCAACACCCCAGCACATCAAATATCCGTTGAATTTGAAACTCGGGGAGAGAATTCATGGTCTAAATTTAGCCAATATGGTGAAGCGCCAGAAGCGCAAGTAGCTCTGATGACACAAGGAATCGAAAGCTACTTTGATTCACTAGGAGAGTTCCTAGAATCTTAGGCAAACTTAGGTTTGGCTTATAGGGCGACTCTTCTTTTCTATTAATCTACTGCGAGTAACCAACTACTTATGCAATAATTTATTTGCACTTCGGGTTTGGTAGTAATCGGGACTTGGCTTAATGCCAGGTCCCTTTTGCTTCCCATACTCTTTTTTATCCACAAGTAGCCCCATTTAGAAATTTCGTGATTTGGTAAATGCGTAACTTCGCTCCCGCGTTGGGGGCGTGTTGTAATTGGCAGCAATCGTGTTTACCAAACCCGAAGTGCGGGTTCAAATCCCGTCGCCTCCACCACAGTCTTAACTGTTGCAGCTCGATCTATTGGTAATGGTCAAAAGAGCTACTTCAGATATGCATGGGAGGGCCTCGAGAAATCGAGGCCCTTTCCAATTCTTAAGGCTTACAGGGCGACTCTTCTTTTTCAAGCCACTAAACTTTCTATTATGACTTTTCCAATCGTAAATGGGCTACGCACAATTGAATTTGGAAACCCTGGAGAATCCCGTGACAAAATTATTTCTTTCCTCCTAGATGGCAATAAGCGCGCGACTGCCGGCACTCTTGAGTGGGATTACATCGCAGAGAACGAACCAATTGAAACTGTTGGCGAGAAACTAGCTGTCCTTGATAATGACAATCTGCATATAGCGACTATCCAGGTCAATCGAGTCGAAATTAAAAGATTCGCAGATGTGCCAGATGAATTTGCCTTAGCAGAGGCGGAAGGCGATTTGAGCGGTGACGACTTCAGGGACAGTCACTTTGCGTTTTGGTCAAACAACGGGTCGCGAATAACAGATGACACCGAAATTGTGCTTGTCTATTTTGATCTGATTGAGGATTTCAGGAACTCACTGTAAATCCGGCTTATAAGGCTACTCTTCTTTAATTTAGTTACTTCGAGTAACTGAGGAGATATGTAATACTTTGACCACGATGGATTGGTAGTAATCGGGACTTGGTTAATTGCCAGGTCCCTTTTGCTTTCTTAATACATTTTTTATCCACAGATTCGATCTTTTCTAATTTTCTAATTCTCAATCAAACGTAACTTCGCTTCCGTGCTGGGGGCGTGTTGTAATTGGCAGCCTGTTGGTTTACCAATCCATCGGAGCGGGTTCAAACCCCGTCGCCTCCACCACAGTCTTAACTGCTTCGGCTCGATCTATTGGTAATGGTCAAAAGAGCTACACAGATATGCATGGGAAGGCCTCGAGAGATCGAGGCCTTTTCCAATTCCTCCGGCGAATAGGGCGGCTTTTCTTATTATTTACGCAGAGCGCCCGATATATAGATCAGGGCGATGGTTAATGGCAAGAATTCCATTGAATATAACAACTCCGATAAAGGAATTTAGGGTCGCGGTCAAGCTATAGGTGCTTAGACCAATGACGAGAACAACAACATCGATAAGTGCCTGAGCTAAACCAGCTTGTACTTTAAATTTATCCTGAATGTATAAGGCGATAATTTGGAATCCACCTAGTGAAGAATTATGTCTAAAGAATGCCAAGACCCCCATTCCTGCCAAAGTATTTGCGATCACTGCAGCCACCAGTTGGTTTGGCGCAGATACATGAATTAAATGAGGAAGTCGGTCAAGGACAAATGAGACGATAAGAATGTTAAGAAAGCTTTTGCTTGCAAATCCAATGCCCATTTTCCAAATAGCAAGAAAGAAGAAAGGGATGCTAATCAATACGTAAATGGGGCTCAAAGAAGCCTTAAAGGCAGTTGCTATCAATTGTGCTAGGCCGACTGCGCCACCAGTGAGTAAACCTCCCGCTTGCATAAACAAAATTCCAGTAGTGATGAGCACTACGCCTGTGGCGATTCCAAATAGGTCCTCATACCAGGTGTGCTTTCGTGCTGTTTGAGCCATGTAGTGAGTATAGGTAGATGCAAGAACTAATTCGTTTGGCAGCCTAGTCGTTTACCAAACAACCGGAACGGGTTCAAACCCCGTCGCCTCCACCACGGTCGTAGCTGATGTAAATCGATCTATTGGTAGTGATCAAAAGAGTCGCGTCGTATACGCATGGGAGGGCCCTGAGAAATTGGGGCCCTTTCCAATTTATCTCCGGCCTAAAGGGCGACTCTTCTTTATACTTTATACATGACTGAAGATAAGGTTCGCGCCGAGATTCTCGAAACTGGAAATCCTAAGATTAAGTCTGCTCGAATTACTATTCAGGCAGCCCCGTCATCGGTTTTCTCTATTCTCAATAATCCCAAGAGACACAAAGAGATTGATGGCAGCGCAACAATAACGGCGAATATCAGCGGCCCCGACGAATTAACCCTCGGTTCCAAATTCGGCATGAAGATGCACCTTGTCATCGATTATCGAATTCTCAACATAGTTGTTGAGTATAAGAAGGATGAGCTGATTGCTTGGCGACACCTAGGTAGATGGAGATGGCGATACGAGTTAGTGGATCTTGGAAACGGTTCAACCCAGGTAACTGAAACCTTCGATGGATCTTATGCTCCGGCGATTGCCCAAATATGGCTCAACCTTCGTAAGGCTTATCCGTGGACTCAGATTGCCGTCGCGAAAACTTTAGTCCGTCTCAAGGCAGTGGCTGAAGCGAAATAGTTTTCGATCCGGCTTTTAGAGTGAATCTTGTTAATTTACTTCGT
>CAEZZR010000069.1_pt1 | contig 7764 bp, 9 predicted proteins | sample 7266751 | NCBI WGS metagenome assembly CAEZZR01 (sample SAMEA6813965, study PRJEB35770) | uncultured Actinomycetes bacterium | biome: Freshwater; feature: Freshwater reservoir; material: water | place: Czech Republic | collected 2016-08-15 | depth 30m m | reverse complement strand
GCGCTGCCGCTTAAAGGACTTGCTCAACTCGGAAAATTCCTAAAGATTACTCGTAAAACTTTGGACTTAGTTAAAGTTCCCATGATGCTTTTTCATAGCGTTGAAGATCACGTGCTTCCTGTCACCAATACTGAAATTATTATGGCTGAGGTTGGTTCGCAATCTAAGCAACGCATTGAACTCGTAAACAGTTATCACGTTGCAACACTGGATTATGACGCAGATGTCATTTTCGAGAATTCGTTAGTTTTTGTTCAGGAACTCTCTAAAACTCTCTGACGAGTTGAAAGCGCCCACAAAACTGAAGCCACAACTCCAAAGGCAATAACTAGCATTCCTAAAGTTACCTTTTCATGTAAAAGTGTCGCAGCCCAGCCTAAGGTCATGATTGCTTGCAACTGTTGCACCTGAGAGCCATGAGCCGTACCTGCATCACGCAATCCTCTAAACCATGCAAAGAAACCTATGTACATGGAGAAGATACCAATCATCGTCATACCTGCAATGGCGTGGAAAGTGACAGGGTGTAAGTCATGGGTCTTAATCCAAATAATGGCTGACGCAGGAATGCAAAAAGGGAGTCCGAAAATAACAACCCAAGAGATAACTTGCCATCCTGGCATGGCGCGAGATAGCTCTGCACCTACAACATAGCAATATGAGGATGCGATGACAGCGAGGATGGTGAAGATATCTGCTCTTAGGTCACGACCTGTGCCACCACCTCGAGTGATTGCAAAAAGTATGAGCAGAAAAGTTCCGCATGAGGAAGCAATCCAAAACTGCATCGAAACGTGGGTCTTATCCTTGATGACTGCAAAAATCGCTGTTACTAGAGGCATGATCGCAGCGATTACTGCAACGTGTGCTGAAGTCGTTCGTTGTAATGCAAGGGCTATAAGAGTTGGCCAAATTAAAGCAGTCCCCACCGTTACATAGATTATTGACTTCAAATATTGTCGGGGGATTAGTGGCACCCGCCTAATGAACAGTAAAGGTATGGCAAGAACGCTGGCCATAATTGGCCGAAAAAATGCAGTGAATAGGGGATCGAAACTTTCTAGGGCCCATTTAGTCATGGGAAGGGAAAGAGAGAAGAAAAAGACCCCTATGAAAGCAAACCATAAGCCTGAGGTTTCTTTCTTTGAGAGGTGCATTGCTACAGAGTGCCATAAGCGACGCTAATTTGTGCGTTGTGATGGAGGGTTTCCGCAATGACTTCTCCTATTCTTTCCATTATGAGAGAGCGATTAACTGATAAGCAAAAGATTGCTGTAGCTGGCATTTTCGCGGGAATCATCCTGGCCTTTGTTACGTACGAGCTTTTCAACAAGGCCCACTATTCCTATCCACCGTTGGTGATGCGAGGTTGGTTGGATGAGAAGATCCCAGTTATCTCGATCTTCGTTGTACCGTATTTAAGTTTTCACCTTTTGGCTGCCTTTGTTGTCCCATACCTTTCTCTCAAATTGGGAAATTTCAAGATCTTTCTTGTCAACGGATTGGCGATTATTCTTGGACAACTTTTCCTAGACATTGCTTATACATTTTTCCAAACAGAGGTGCCACGGACTCCTGTTCCCGGCAATTCTCCTTTTGACTGGGTGCTCACTCACGTCGTGTATGGAAATGACCAACCGTTAAATGGTTTTCCTTCCAACCATGTCACGTGGTCGATTGTTTCAATCATTGCTCTCTGGCGTCTTCGCCACATCGCTCCTCGGATTTCCTGGTTCTTAATGCTTTGGTTTGCAACAATTCTTCCTGCGACAGTTTTCCTTCACCAGCATTTCTTGATTGATATTTATGGGGGAATATTCGTAGGATTCACTGCCTACTGGAGTTGCATGTTCCTCATCGAGAAGCCGCAGCTCACTCCATAGACTCAAATCTGCACAATTCGAGCAAGGAATGCGTGGGATGGCCCAGTATGTGATTGATGACCTCTACGCTTAGGGCACAAAGATGCCCAACAAGGAGATTGTCATGACTAAGAAACTTGCCGCTGAATTTATCGGGACTTTTACGTTAATCCTTATTGGCGCCGGAACAATCATGAATGGCAAAGCCGATCTACTTGGCGTCGCATTGGCACATGGATTAGCTATTGCAATCATGGTCAGTGCATTTGCTGCTATTTCTGGAGCACACTTCAATCCGGCAGTTTCCTTGGGAATGCTTGTCACCCGCAGAATCAATCTCAATACTTTCATTTCATACGTAGTGGCTCAGCTTGCCGGAGCAGGCGTTGCAGCTCTCGTACTTCGATACATATTTGGTTGGGATAGCGATGCTGGAAAATCTCTCGGCAGCGCAGCGGTTGGTGCAGGACTCTCGCCAATGAAAGCGATGATTGCCGAAGCGATTGGAACATTCTTACTTGTTGCTGTCATCTTTGGTGTTGCCGTTGATAAGCGCGGAACTTTTAGCGCGGTAGCAGGTTTCCCAATTGGATTGATGATTACATTAGATATTCTTTTGATGGGTCCACTCACCGGCGCAACCGTCAATCCTGCTCGTTGGTTTGGGCCTGCACTGGTATCTGGCACATGGACTAATAGTTGGGTCTGGATTCTTGGACCACTACTAGGTGGAGCGATTGCCGCTTGGGCATATGACACAATCTTTGCACCGGAGAAATAATGTACATTCCTAAACATTTTGCACCGACCGATGAAGCAGCAAAAGCATTTCTCTCCACGATTGATTCGGCGCATCTTGTAACGAATACATCTGAGGGACTTAAGTCAACTTTTTTGCCTGTCATCTATCAAGCTGATTCAAATGTAATTGTGGGCCATCTTTCTCGAGGTAACGACCAGTGGAAGCTGCCGAGCATGGGGGAGTCGCTCCTGATTGCCACTACCGATGATTCCTATATTTCTCCGAGTTGGTATGCGACAAAGCAGTTAACTCATAAAGTTGTTCCGACTTGGGATTATCTGACTGCACATGTGTATGGCCAGCTAGTAATTCACGATGACGTAGATTGGCTTCGTATTCAGGTCACGGCTCTTTCCAATAAATTTGAATCGCGCCGCGAGATCCCTTGGAAAGTAGAAGATGCCCCCGAGGATTACATGCAGGCACAACTTCGCGGAATCGTTGGGATTGAATTGAAAATTACGCGCATAGAAGTTTCCTTCAAAATGAGCCAAAATAAAACCCCCGAAGACCTAGATGGCGTAATCGCGGGATTAACGGCAGATGGAAATAGCGCTTTTGCCGGCAAAATCAGAGGTCTCAAGAATTAGATTCTGCACACAGAAAGATTTTTAGGTATGCGAGAAACGATTATCGAAACGCCTCGGCTCGAGCTTCACCATGTGGACGCAGAAGAAATTGTTACTCTCTTTGAAACTCCAGAAGACCTAAGTATCTATGAAGGCAAAAACTTCACTAATCCATATCGCGTCCTCATGGATGACCCGGGACCACTTGCTTGGCGTGTACCGCAGGTTAAGGCGGATGCATTGTTGAATAAGTGGTTTGTCAGGTGGATTATCTTGAAATCAACACGAGAAATTATCGGCAGTACAAGTTTTCATGGAGCCCCAGATGAAGTCGGCATGATTGAAATAGGCCTTGGCCTTGACAGCAATTTTCACAACCAAGGGTTCGGTTTTGAAGCGCTCAAAGGAATGTGGGATTGGGTCTCCAAGCAAGATGGCGTGAAGGTTTTGCGTTACACCGTTTCGGCGCAGAATCTTGCATCTGTTGCGCTAGTGGGTAAATTCGGTTTTAAACACGTTGGTCAGCAAATGGATGAGATTGATGGACCCGAAGAAATATACGAACTTAGTGTTCAAGACTATGGTTCTCTACATGATTAAAGTCTTATTAGCTGGAGCAACAGGTTGGACAGGTAAAGCTGTCGCAAGGGCACTTCACGAAAGCGATGATTTTGAATTCGTCAGTGCGCTGACACGAAGCACTAACGGCCAAGACCTCGGTGAAGTCATTGGTGACTCACACTGGGGCACGCCGATCTACTCTGATCTATCCCAAGCTCTTGTCGGCGTGGATGTCATGATCGAGTACACCGGTCATGCTTCAGTGAAGGCGAATACCTTGACTGCAATTGCTGCTGGCGTTCATGTTGTTGTTGGTTCATCGGGAATGTCTGCCGAGGATTTTGCAGAAATTGAATCAGCTGCCAAGGCTAAGAACGTTGGAGTCATTGCTGCGGGAAACTACGCCCTCACTGCCGCCCTTGCCCAAGCTGCCGCTTTGATGGTGGCAAAACATCTTCCACAATGGGAGGTAATTGATTACGCGAGTAAGAAGAAGCCAGATGTACCAAGTGGCACCGCTCGAGAATTAGCCGAGAAATTAAGCGCAGTTCATAGACCAGAGATCGGCGTTCCAGTGAAGGATATTGCTGGACCGCAGGAGGCTCGCGGCGCTGATGTCGGTGGAACCCAAGTGCATTCAATCCGACTTCCGAGTTTCGTTGTTTCAACGGAGGTAATTTTCGGGCTCCCTGACCAAAGACTTTCCATCAGATTCGATGCGGGCAGTTCTGCTGAGCCTTATGTTGATGGCACCTTATTGGCGGCAAAGGCAGTCGTAGATACCGTGGGATTAATTCGAGGATTAGAGAACATCCTGATCGGGTGAGTTATCAATCAACGAAGATACTTCTTCGTGAAATTATTTGATTCCGACTGATTCCTGACAACGACGCAAGACTCGTTGTTGAATCTCGAGTATTGATTCTTCACTAGGCTCGAGGTTTGCTTTGAAAAAAGCATGGGAATCTTTTCTTTTGAGGCAAGTGAAGGCAAAATCCAACCTTTTGATCATAAGTTGTTGCAAATTTTGAATGTCATTTTCTACTACTGGGAAAAGTACTGAAAGTTCCTCAAGTGAGTACCACGCTTCATCAACAGCCTTATCAATGATGAGCGGACGTGCTCCGGCGGATATGACTCTAATTTGTTTTGCAGCCATCGCTTCAATATTTCCAAGTGCGCGCAGTAAATCGATACGCGCATTGGTGAGGGCCTTAAGGCGATCGGCATCCCATCTTTTCGACTCTTCGCGGGAGGAGATCCAAACGTTAAAGACCATCGTGCCAATGATAGAAATAAGTGCTCCGATAATGATGTCCACGATTTAGCCTTTCACGTGCGAGTTGGTGAGAGTGCCTAAGGGTTTCAGTCGTTGGGCGACAGGTCAACGACATCAGTGTACGTTTTGCCTATGATCACAATTCCACAGACCCAATTGCGAGTACACCCTTTATGTCTTGGCGGAAATGTTTTTGGGTGGAGTGCCGATGAAGCGCAGTCATTTGCGGTACTCGATGCCTATGTCGCTGGTGGTGGAAACTTCATTGACACCGCAGATGTTTACTCCGAATGGGCAGAGGGACATGTCGGGGGAGAGTCAGAGTCAATAATTGGCCGCTGGATGAAATCTCGTGGTAACCGGCATGAATTGGTTATTGCGACGAAAGTTTCGATGTTGTCGACCCGCCCTGGTTTGTCGCCTTCCAACATTAAGGCGGCTTTGGAGGATTCATTACGTAGGTTGCAAACCGATCATATTGACCTGTATTACTCGCATACAGATGATTTGAATACTCCTCTTGAGGAGACACTTGCTGCTTACACTGAAGAAATAAAGGCAGGCAAGATCCACCATATCGGCGCCTCTCAATACACTGCGCCGAGATTGCGATTGGCTATTGAAACCTCTAAAGCAAATCATTTGGCTGAATATGTAGTCTTGCAAGATCAATACAATTTAATGGAACGAAATCCTTTTGAATCCGAACAAGCGAGCGTCATTAATGATCTTGGAATTTCTATCTTGCCTTTCTTCGGCTTAGCTCGTGGTTTCCTAACTGGCAAATATCGCCCAGGTTTAACCGTGGATTCCGTTCGCGCCGAGGGAGTTGCGAAATACCAGAATCAAGAGGGGTGGAAAGTGCTTGAAGCACTTGATGTGATTGCAAAGAATCATCAATCCTCGCTCGCTGCAATTGCTTTAGCCTGGCTACGATCTAATCCTGCGGTAAGCACGCCAATTGCTAGTGCTCGATCAGTAGGTCAGTTAAATGAAATTATGCAAGTAGTTACTTTGATGCCAGATGAAGTTCTTCTACTTAATACAGCGAGTGCAAAGCCAGCTATCTAGCTTTGCCTCGATGGATACTTGTTGAAATCTCTTTAGGAATGGCGGCACCGGGAATTCCAAAATTTGGACAAAGAATTTCTGGTCTGACCAGAGCATTGTGCGGAAGATGTTTAAAGAGTAATCATGAAAAATTTTACTCGTTATTTCAAGTGGACCGTACTGGGATCGAACCAGTGACCCCCACAATGTCAATGTGGTGCTCTACCGCTGAGCCAACGATCCTTGCTGTGCGAGGAAGCATACCTTACGAAATCAGTAGATTGAAAAGGGGATTTAGCGCCCGAAATCATCCTCTAGGCGTTCTATGTCATCTTCACCGAAGTAGGTGCCAGTCTGAACTTCTATGAAAACAACATCATCAATACCTACATTACTAAGCCTGTGTAGGTCGCCTACTTCAACCATTACAGAGTCACCGGGTAGGTGGCGAGTTGTTACTCCGTTAAGAGTCACATCTGCAGTGCCCTGAACTATGTACCAATGTTCGGCACGTTTTTCATGACGCTGATATGAAAATCTCTTTCCAGGTAAAACCCAAATACATTTGACCTTGAATGTTTCACTCTCTTGCAACACTTCATAACGACCCCAAGGCCGCTCTGATGTTTCAAGTGTCATTACATATCCATTCATCGAATGTGAATTTCGGGAGGTAACAATTATCTCGAAGATGAGAGGTGCGAACGGGATTTGAACCCGTGTAGCAGGATTTGCAGTCCTGTGCCTCGCCTCTCGGCCATCGCACCGTGGTGTTGTCTTTGCGAGTATGACGCAGAGACTCTCGAGCGGACGACGGGACTCGAACCCGCGACATCCACCTTGGCAAGGTGGTGCGCTACCAACTGCGCTACGTCCGCATGCGCTCACGAGGATCCGTAAGTGCTGTGCGAAATCTAGCGTACGCGGTGCGATGCGCCAAAGTGAGACGAAAGGGGCCCCTCGGGCTTACCGTTACGGGGTGGAATTGACCAGGTCCGAGCCCTTCTTTTGGATGAATGGGGTATTGGCGTACCGATTGTTGGAAATTAGCAACAATCCAGCCTCTTTAGACGATGGCGGATTCTGGGCCATTTCCACGACTTTTGAAGGTGAGTGGATATGTGCGAAATTTGCTGAAGTCGTGCATGCGCCATTACCGCCAGCATTGAATATCTGGGAGAAAATCGAAAGTGCATGGCATACATCTATCGAACGAGAGCGATACATCGCATATGTCCGTGAAATCCAAAACCATATTTCGCGAGGCTGGGTATATCAGGTCAATGCTTGTCGCCAGTTATCTACAAGGTGTGAGAAAGAGACCGATTTATTGCCGCTGATGCATGAGATTCTCTTATCTAATCCTGCGCCTCACGCAAGTTATTTACGATTGCCTGAGCTACAAATCGCATCTGCTTCGCCAGAACTATTTCTTCGTAGAGAAAAAGCGGTCGTAACTTCTGGGCCGATTAAAGGAACTAATAGCGCGGGTGATGTGAATTTTGGCGATAAAGATAAAGCTGAAAATATTATGATCGTGGATTTAATTCGCAACGATCTCGGCAAAATTTGTAAACCAGGAAGCGTTCATGTGCCGCGATTATTAGCTGCAGAAATTCATCCTGGATTAACGCATCTCGT
>CAEZZR010000064.1_pt1 | contig 8239 bp, 7 predicted proteins | sample 7266751 | NCBI WGS metagenome assembly CAEZZR01 (sample SAMEA6813965, study PRJEB35770) | uncultured Actinomycetes bacterium | biome: Freshwater; feature: Freshwater reservoir; material: water | place: Czech Republic | collected 2016-08-15 | depth 30m m | reverse complement strand
GATGGAAATCATTTCTGCGGACCTCACACATCCGGAAAAGCATTTTCCTAATAATCTAGATATCGACATTCTCATCAACAATGCAGGCATTCAGCATGTCTCACCAATCGAGAAGTTTTCAATGGAAAAAGCCGACGTAATGCTCTCTCTCATGTTGCGCACTCCTTTTTACTTAATTCAAAAATCTCTCCCTAATATGTATGAAAAGAAGTGGGGGAGAGTCATTGGTATTTCGAGTATTCATGGTCATGTGGCTTCCCCGTTTAAATCTATCTATGTAATGGCAAAACATGGAATGGAAGGGCTGCATAAGACTCTTGCTTTAGAAGCCGGACCCCATGGTGTCACTGCTAACACGATTGCACCGGCGTATGTTCGAACTAATTTGGTGGAAAAACAGATTGCCGATCAAGCGCTGGCAAACAATTTAACTCCGGAGGCTGTCATTGATGAAATCATGCTTGCCCCCGCTGCAATTAAGCGCCTCATTGAACCAGAGGAGATCGCAAGTATGGCTCTCTACCTCTGCGGTCCACATTCAGATTCAATTACGGGAACATCACTAGCTATCGATAATGGTTGGCTGGCTCGGTGAGTCAAGCGCACAACATCTGGTCTCCGCCCGAGACCTCTGATTCACAGATGGCTCAGTTCATGCACCAGACCAGTGCACTTCGCGGGAGTAAGAGTTATGTAGATCTTCATGCTTGGTCAATTCAGGAGAATGAAAGTTTTTGGTCTTCGGTATGGGATTTCTGCGGAGTAATTGGGGATAAGGGCTCACGTGCGAGTCGAAAAACCATTCTTCCTGAGGCGATTTTCTTCCCAGAAGCAAAATTAAATTTGGCTGAAAATTTTCTTAAGAAGATGAAGTCTCTGTATGTTTTGTCAGAGGGGGCTGAAGAGAGAGCGCAGGAGTACACATCAACCGAAGTTGCGGGAACGGTGGCTTCGTTAGTCGAGTTATTTAACTCTTCAGGAATTTCATCGCACGATTCAATAGTTTCGATATTGCCAGTTGGAATAGAAGCTCTAGCCTTTGCTGTTGCTGGTTTTGAAATAGGCGCTGTTGTTGCAAGCGCATCTCCTGAATTTGGCGATGAAGCAATACTTTCGCGCTTCTCTCAACTTCAGCCCAAAGCTTTGATTGTCTGTACGTCATACGTATGGCAAGGAAAGTCCTTTGATAGGCGAGAGTTGATTCAGTCGATGGTGAAGTCGCTTCCTTCGCTGAAGTTGGTCATTCTTGTCGGCGAAGATATGGAAGTCCTGCATCAGGAATCCAATCTGCCCAAGATAGTTGAGTGGGAGAGCATGAAGATTTCACTCACTCCGCTCCAACATCAGCGACGCCCATTTGATCATCCTGCTTATGTTCTTTTCACATCTGGAACTACCGGCGCACCTAAGGGGTTAATTCATCGTTGCGGAGGAATACTTCTCAAACATCGATTAGAGCAAAACCTTCACTGCGATATCAAAGAAGGCGATCGTGTAATGTTTTACACGACCACCGGATGGATGATGTGGAATTGGGCGCTTTCGATTCTCGCCTCAGGCGCAGACTTATTCTTACTTGATGGCTCACCTGTGAATCCTGGGCCATTGCATCTTTTCCATGTAGCGAGGGAACAACGCTTAACTCATTTAGGAGTTTCAGCACGCTTGCTTGATGTAATGGCAAGTTCGGGTCAGTCGTTATCAGAGGCTGGCCCATTTCCTTACTTGCGATGTCTAATGGTCACTGGTTCTCCACTGTCGGCATCAACTGCAATGTGGGTCGGCGAGCAGCTAGGCGAAGAAGTATTGATCGCTCCTTTTTCGGGAGGCACCGACATCGCTGGATGTTTTACTGGCCCAAATCCACTAGAGAAAGCTTACGCAGGGCAGATGCAAGGTGCGATGCTCGGAATGGATGTTGATGTTTGGGATGATGCCGGAAATTCTTGCCCACCAAATTTAATTGGAGAACTCGTTTGCAAGAATCCTTTCCCATCTGTACCACTTGGTGTCTGGGGAGATAGTTCCGGGGAGAGATTTAACGCTTCTTATTTTGAAACCTGGCCCGGAATCTGGCGACATGGTGATTTAGCATCATGGACCGATGAGGGAGGAATCATCATTCATGGTCGCTCCGACGCCACGCTAAATATTGGGGGAGTGCGAATCGGCACTGGCGAAATTTATCTTGCTCTGGAGTCAGTTCCTGAAGTTTCTGAAGCGTTGGTTTTCACGCAACCATGGGATGGAGACGAGCGAATTGTTCTCTTAGTGATTGCTGCCAACCCAGATATTAATCAGAGTGAAGTTATTGAGCGCATAAAAAAGACAGTCAGAACTGCATGTTCCCCGCGTCATGTTCCCGCTCAAATCTATTTTGCTCGAGAACTTCCACGGACTTTTAATGGAAAATTAGCAGAAGTGGCAGTTGCAGATCTTGCCCATGCAAGGCCTATTCGGAATCTAACTGCGCTCATTAATCCAGGGGTGCTCGATGAAATTGCAGCACTTATTACGGTGCCTTAAAACCCAACTTCGCTAGCGCCAATTTCACTTGAGTCAGAACTACTGATTCTTCACCTTCTTGTAATCCATCAGCGCTCAGCCAAATAATATTGCGGAAATCATGAACGACTTCAACAATTGGATGTAGTTTCTGAAGTTCCGCAATCACTTCAAGTGCAGTGTGATTGGGAAAATGAATTGCTACGCGCGGGATTGGTTGGCCTGCCTCATTGAGCTCTTCACGGAGAACCTTTAATTGCGAAATAGGAGATAGCGCTGCTACCCATGCATCTATGACCTTTTCCCAACTTTTGAACTCGGCAGCGTGGTCATGATTGACGTATCTTTCAACTGCAGTTGTTATACCGGCAATTTCTTCTTTGCCAACTTTAAATGCCCGTGCAAATCTTTGGAATGGTGATCCGTTAGCACGGACTGCTTCAATCCATTCGGATTTTCCTAGTATGAGACCCGTTGATTGCGGACCTTTAAAGGTCTTACCCCCGCTGAAAATAACCAAGTCAGCTCCGGCGTTCTTTGTAAAATGCCAAAGATTTGAAAGCGGAGGAAGCTGCGCTGCGGCATCAACCACGACAGGAACCTTATATTTTCCAGCAATACGAACTACCGTTTCCAGAGGAAGCGTTGGGGTTGCTAGATGGGCACCTGCGACAAAGAAAATGCACGTTGTGTTTTCGTTGATTGCAGATTCTAATTCGTACTCAAAAGTCTGAACGGCATTGCCTACTGTGACAATTGTCGAACCAGCTAACCTGATTGCTGGGTCATAAGGAATCCTATGACCGGTCTGGACTATGACTTCAGAGGGCGCCCCTTTTCCGTCAATGATGCGCTGGATTTCGTGTATGTCACCTTTGGTCCTGAAAGCGAGAATGGAGAGCACTATGGAAGCAGCGGCTCCTGTCGTGATGTAGGCGCCTTCATTCTGAGTGAGCTTGGCTATTTTTTGACCGGCTTTTAATTGTAATTCATGCATGGAAATGAAAGACCTAGAGGCATCGTTCATGGCTGCGATGACTTCTGGCGCCATTATCGAGCCACCTAGCGCGGTGTAATAAGCAGCCGCGTTTATTCTCGTTGGTACTCCGAGGTCTTCGTAGAATCCCATGGTTCCTCCTCTAGCTAATAGATATTAGCGGATTAGAACTTGGTGTTTTTTAAGAATGCATTCAAGCGATCACTCGAAGCGTTCTTGAAAATCGCATCTGGAGTACCTTGTTCTGCGATTAATCCATCATTCATGAAGATGACTTGATTAGACACTTCATACGCAAATCGCATTTCGTGAGTCACGATGAGCATTGTCATGCCATCTGCTGCTACGGATTTAATAACATCAAGAACCTCGTTGATCAATTCAGGATCAAGTGCCGAGGTAACTTCATCGAATAACATTAATTTGGGATTCATGGCCAGTGCGCGAGCAATGGCTACGCGCTGTTGCTGTCCACCTGAAAGCTGCCCCGGGAAGGAAGTGCCTCGGTCAGGTAGGCCAACACGCTCTAACCAATGTTGAGCTATTTCAGCCGATTCTTCTTTGCTCTTCTTTTGAACCTTCTTTAGGGCAAGAGTGATGTTTTCGGCTGCAGATAAATGAGGAAAAAGGTTAAAAGACTGGAAAACCATCCCGGTGAGCGCGCGATCCTTGGTTACTTGCTTGGCGCTGACTTTGGTCCTTTTGCCTTTAACGTCCTCATATCCGATTTCTTTGCCATCTATTTTGATAACACCTTCCTGGAAGTCTTCCAAGAGATTGACGCAACGCAGTAACGTCGTTTTGCCAGATCCGCTCGACCCAATGACAGAAATGACATCGCCCTTATCCATTGCCAGGCTGACACCTTTGAGAACTTTATGATCTCCATAAGATTTCTCTAAGTTGGATATTTCTAGTACGCGATTAGTCATTATTTCTCCTCATTTAATGGCGACCTTCTTTTCAACATATTTGCCTGTTCGTTCAATTGAGAATCCGATAAGGAAATAAATCAGCCCAGCCAAAGCGTAGAACTGCATGGTAAGGAAGTTTCTTCCGATAATTTGCTGCATAACTAAGGTGATCTCAATGACACCGATAAGAGAGACAAGTGTTGAACCTTTTACGATTTCAACAGCAGTGTTAATCCAGGTAGGAAGAATCTGTCGCAAAGCCTGAGGTAGTGAAACGAATATGAACGTTTGAAAGAAGCTTAAGCCAACTGCTTTAGCAGCCTCGATCTGCCCTTTAGGAACGTTTTGCAAGCCACCACGAAGCATCTCTGAGATGTGAGCCGAGCAGAAGATGGCTAGAGATGTGATTCCTGCTTGAAGGGCGCTGAGGTTGATACCTATTACTGAAAGAACAAAGTAGAAAGTCAAGATAAGAACAAGTACTGGAATTCCACGAATAATGTCTGTGTAGGCACGTGCAAGGAACCGTGTGAATCTATTGCCGTAGGTGAGCGCCAGACCTACAAACATTCCAATGAAGGTACCAATGACAATTGATGAAAATGATACGAAGAGACATGTGTAAATGCCACGGAAGATCATGAATTTACTCAGCCACAGTTCGTTGAAAAAGCCGGTGCTCATAGTGTCTCCCTTCTCCTTATTTCGGAATCGCTACGCGTCGTTCAACGCGTCGCAACATAAATGCGATGAGGAAGCATGATGCGACATAGAGAACGCTTGCCGAGGACCATGCTTCAATAGTGCGAAAAGTTTCTAAGTTGATTCTGCGAGTCTGGAAAGTTAATTCCGGGACTGCGATTACAGCCGCCACTGAGGCATCCTTAAAGAGTGAAATGTAAACGTTACTTAGGGCAGGCATTACCGATCGAATAAGAAGAGGAATCTTGATGTGAACAATGATTTGAAAATTAGACATTCCAATGGCCATACCCGCTTCGCCGACACCTTTATGAATAGCAAGGATTCCTCCTCGAAAAACTTCAGCGATATATGCGCCGGCGTAGATGGTGAGAGCGAAAATAAAGGAGGGGATTTCACCAAAAGTGAACCCAGCATCGGGAAGTCCAAAGTAAATAAACAAGATGATAATCATGAGTGGAATGTTGCGAATGAAAGTTACATACGCTCCAGAGAGGACGCGAAAGAGTTTCCTCTTTGAAACCAGAGCAAAGGCTACGACTAACCCAATCAAACTTCCCAAAGCGACTGAAAACAGTGCCATGTAGAGGTCTAAACCGAGTCCGTAAAACAGGTCATGCAAACTACGCCAAATTACTGCGTAATCTAGGTGATAACCCAAAGTCGTAGCCTTTCTCTGTTTGTTTCTAGTCGATTATCTCTAGCGAGGGAAACCGATATGAGGAGGATCTAGCTTGACGCCAAACCACTTCTTAAATGAAGCAGCATAGGAATCGAAATCGACTCCACTCATTGCCTCATTGAGAACCTGGTTTACGAAGTTAAGCCAAACCTGATCGCCTTGCTTCACTGCGCATGAATAACTTTGTGGCATCCAACCATAACCTGAGTCTGCATACTTCTTTGGACTCTGTGCCACTAACCATGCAATTGCTGATTGATCTGATGCTGCTGCATCTGCACGGCCGGCATCTACTGCAGCATAAATTAGTGAAGTTTCAGCGAATTGAAGAACCTTAGCCTTTGGAAGGGCTGCGTGTACGTAGTCAGCTGCAGTAACATTTTGAAGAATCGAAATCTTCACTTTGTCTCCAGCCTTCAATAGTGCAGCGTAATTCTTATACTTTCCACCCTTTTTAAGAAGCAAGCCAACGCCCTCACGATAGTAAGGAGTTGTGAATGCAACTTGCTGAGCGCGAAGAGCAGTGACGGTCATAAACTGGCATGTGATGTCGATTTTATCGGTCACGATGTTAGGAATACGAGCATCTGAAGCTTGTTGTACGAATTCAACTTTGTTCTCATCGCCGAAAAGTCCCTTAGCGATCAACTTGGCAATGTCGATATCCATTCCAACAAGCTTTCCTGAAGTATCAAGGAAGTGAAAGGGTGGGTTACCGCTACCGGTACCAACGATTAGCTTTCCTCGAGAAAGAATGTCCTGCAAAGTTCCTGAAGCAGCATTAGCACTCGTAACGCTACTTACTGTCGTTGCAAGCAAGGCAGCGACTGCCAAGCCCACCGAGTAAAAATGACGTTTTCTCATCTATTGCACTCCCTTGAGTTCAATCGACACGGGTTGTGTCTTCTGGGTAGTTTTCAAGAGTCGAGAGGGTTAGTCAAGCATTTTGCTGGGGGATATGACCCCGAAATTCTGCATAGTGAGAAACCTAAATTTTTTCTCACCATTTATCGGTGACAACATGGATATTTAGGAATATCGTGCTAATGCAAGTTCCGTGATTATTTATTCGGAGGCGCAATGAGCAATCGTGATGATGTAGTGATTGAAAAATGGGATTCTTCGAAATCAGGCGAGGGTCGTGTTTTCGCCGCCGTTTTTGCCCACTCCGACGACCTAGCAATTTTCGCTGGCGGCACAATTATGAAGCTGATTTCAGAGGGGTATACGGGCTATTTCATCAAGACCACCAATGATGAGATGGACTCATACGACTTATCTTTCGCCGAGACCATCTATCGGATTGCCAAAGAGACCGACGATGTTGTTGAGTATTTAAAGCTCAATAAGCTCTACAGCCTGGATTATAAGAATCACTACCTTGAGCACTCCCAGTTGACTGAAATTAGGCATCGCCTCATCACTCTATTTAGGTTTCTCAAAGTGGATACGGTGATCACTTTTGATCCTTGGGGTCATTATGAGGAGAACCCGGATCACTACATCACCGCTCATGCAGTTGAAACTGCTTCGTGGACGGCGGGGCGCCAATTAGATTTGCCTGAACTCAAAGATATGGGCCTCCACCCTAAGTTCATTACCCGCAAATATTTGGTTGCCCGCGGCCCACAACTCGTCAATCGCGTCGTGGATATTTCACCGGTAGCCGCTCAGAAGCTTGAGTGCATGAAACTCCATGTGACCCCTATGGATAATATGTATCGCACCTATCTCGATTTGCACCCAGGGGCGGAAATTACCCAGGATGAATTCGTCGAGAGTGAATTCTTGCAAAAGGCTGATCCGGTCTATGGGGTCGATTATGTGGAGAAGTTCCACTACATCGATGAAACGGACTCTTTCTCGTTTATGAGGAATCAACAGAGCTAGCCCTGCCACCTTATGTATCAATCTGACGCAGACTGATATACCATCACTTCATGAGCGCAGTGGAATTCTCGGCCCCTGATACCCAGGGCACTTCCTCCTTTTCCCAAGAGGCTTACAACCAGATTCGATCAATGATTGTCTCTCTGGAACTCAAGCCAGGCTCCCTCATCAACGAAGCAGAATTGATGAATAAATTGGGCCTAGGTCGTACGCCAATTCGCGAAGCACTTCGATCCCTAGCAAGTGAAAAACTCGTTGATGTATATCCCCGACGTGGGATGTTTGTAACAAGCGTCGATGTTCATAATCTTTCTGCTATCTCAGAAGTACGCAGCGTATTAGAGATTCAAGCGGCCGGTTTGGCTGCACAAAGAGCAAACACGCAGGACCAAATCATCACGAAAGCACTCATTGCCGAAATTGATGCCATCAAAGGTGAACTAAATATGGCAAAGCTCATTGGGTTGGACCAACGCATCCACCGCCATATTTATAGGGCTACACATAATCATTTCTTGGAAACTTCCCTTGAGCAGTATTACGGTCACG
>CAEZZR010000060.1_pt1 | contig 8430 bp, 6 predicted proteins | sample 7266751 | NCBI WGS metagenome assembly CAEZZR01 (sample SAMEA6813965, study PRJEB35770) | uncultured Actinomycetes bacterium | biome: Freshwater; feature: Freshwater reservoir; material: water | place: Czech Republic | collected 2016-08-15 | depth 30m m | reverse complement strand
GGAACCACATATTTACGAGCACTGCGGACTAAGGATTTAAATACGTTCGTTGCAAGAGCAACTTTCTTAGCTTTAATCGTGCCATATGCAGAATGAACGATGACATGATCTTTTTCATATTCAAGCCATTCAACTTTGGAGTTTTCAAATATGCGCACACCCAAAGAAAGGCAAACCTTCTCTAGTCCCCAAACGAGGCGTGCGGGATCAACGAGGGCAGTTCCATCGTGATCAAAAAGCGCGCCAACATAAATTGGTGACTTGACTCTGGCTTGAACTTCTTCTTTAGAGAGAAGCTCAACGTTGTCACCATAACTATTGCGGAGGGCTGCTTCTTCTTTCATTCCTTCAAGTTGCCATGGAGCCACAGCTACTCGAAGTTCTCCCGTTCGTTCCCAATCACAATCGATGCCGTATTTAACAATTGTTTCTTCAATCGCATCATGGTTTTCGCGACCAAGGCGTTCGATAATCTGCATTTCATCTTTGTAGCGCGCGTAACCATTGATAAATCCGTGGGTCAACGAGGAATTACAGAATCCACCATTTCGACCTGATGCACCTGCTCCAGTTTCGCGTTGTTCAATGATAATTACTTCCCGTTCAGGATTACGCTCCTTAGCAAGTAAGGCGGTCCATAAGCCGGTGTATCCAGCGCCCACGATGCATAAGTCAGTGGTGATGTCGCCGATAAGGGCAGAGTGGGATTCAGGTTCGAGCGGATCAGCATCAAGCCAGTAAAGAGTGGGTTGAAGATCAGCTAAATGACGAAGAACGAAAGGGTCGATGGTGGCCATCGCGCAGCCGGCTTAGCGCCGGACTCACCCCTTTACCTACATTCACAGTTGGCCCGGGTCCTCCGGAGTCCTACCCCAAAGTGTTAAGCCCTTCGGCTTAATTGTTCGCTTTAGATAGGGCAAATATAGCCCTTAAACGCGATTCTTCCTATTCGACACGAATTGGCCTGTAAGAACGATAGCCAACGCGAGAATAAACATCGTGGATCCGATGACATTTGCCTGAGGCGGGATACCGCGTGCGGAGGAAATATAAACAAACTTCGGAAATGTTGTGAGTGTGCCTGAGTTGAAGTTTGTAATGATGAAATCGTCAAAGGAGAGAGAAAATGCCAAAAGCGCTGCGCCAAAAATTCCTGGCATCACAAGTGGAAGTGTTACGCGACGAAATGTTTCGGCCTCCGTTGCGTAGAGATCCATTGCAGCTTCTTCTAACTTGGGATCAAGGCTTGCAATACGGGCCTTAACGGTTACAACAACGAATGAGATACAAAACATCACGTGCGCGATAACTGTTGGCCAGAAACCTGGATTGATTCCAAGATTCAAAAACATTGCGAGCAGTGATGCTCCAAGAACAATTTCAGGTGTTGCCATCGGCAAGAAGATCAGCAAGTTAACTGAAGAGCGTCCGCGAAAGCGATGCCGGCCTAACGCAAAAGCAATCATTGTTCCGAGAATTGTTGCAATTAAGGTGGATATGCCACCAATTTTTAGCGAGTTACCCAGGGCGTTACAAACTTGAGGGGCGCCGCATGGGTTCTGCCAATTCGCAAAAGTGAATCCACGCCATGTGAGATTGCTTTTACCAGCATTGTTAAATGAGAAAGCCATTGTGTAGGCAATCGGAATAAAGAGATAAACAAATGCAAGGAAGGCATATACCTTGATCAGGTTCTTGGAGAGCCAACGTTTCATACGAGTTCCTCCGTACCTGCACGGCGAACATAAACCATGACCATGATCAAGATCGCTGCCATCAACATAAAAGAAAGCGCTGCAGCGGTTGGGTAATCGACGATGTCAAAGAATCGGGATTCGATGACATTTCCAATCATCTTTGTTCGTGGATTACCAAGAAGTGTCGCGTTGATGTAGTCACCCGCTGCTGGGATAAATGTAAGCAAGGTTCCGGCAACGACGCCAGGAAGCGAAAGCGGAAAAGTCACTTTTCGAAAAGTTGTGATTCCGTTCGCATAAAGGTCAGAAGAGGCTTCTAAAGTGCGTGGATCAATTCTCTCGAGGCTTGCATAGAGAGGAAGGGTCATGAATGGCAAGAAGTTATATGTCATGCCGGTAACCACTGCAAAAGCACTTGCAGTGAGGCCGCTCTGTGGCCCCAAAATATGCAAGAACTTCAATACCGCAACTACGGGACCTTCATTGCCCAGAATCTGTTTCCATGCAACGGTACGCAAAAGGAATGAAGTGAAAAATGGGGCAACCACAAGCACTAGTAAAAGGTTCTTCCACTTGCCAGATTTAAAGGCGATTGCATAGGCAAGTGGGTAAGAAATCGCTAAAGCCAAAACTGTTGCGATGAAGGCAAAGAAGAATGAGCGCAAGAACTGATCTCGGGCGCCCGAAAATGCATCGATGTAGTTGGCAAAACGAAAAGTTTGAACATATACGCCTACTTCACCGCTATCCCCTGGTGTTTGAGTACTTGTACCTGCAAGGTTGATGAGTGGAAAAATGAAAAACATGGCCAGCCAAGCAAGACCTGGAATCAGTAAAAGATATGGAGTGCTCGGCCTCTTGATGCCTCGAACAACACTCGAACGTTTAGAGACTGCAGCTACAAATGCCATTATTCCTCGTCAGGGTTAACGGAGGTACCAGCATCGACATCGGCAGTTCCGTCCAGTGCGAAAGTAAATTGAGGCTTCCAAGAAAGTGAGACCGTGTCACCTTTTTGCAAGTGTGAAGCTCCACCATCATTTTGTTCAAAGACGGCAAGTTCTTGCCCCCATGGCATTTGAACTTGAAATTGTGTACTAACGCCGACGAAGGAAATGTCAGTAATGATTCCGCCGCCGAGGGTATTTTCTTCAGCATGCTCAAGTGAGATTTTCTCTGGTCGAATGCCAATAAGCACGCTATTTTCATGATTGTCGGCTGCAAAATCTCGATTGGCAGGAACGATTATTCGATTGCCATGCACGGATACCAGAAGGTCATCCCCACTTGTTCCTTCAACTTTTCCTTTTACCAAGTTGGACTGCCCAAGGAAGTTTGCAACGAAAACGGTACGTGGTGATTCATAGAGCTCAACGGGTGTTCCCATCTGCTCGATTCGTCCTTCATTCATCACGGCAATCGTGTCGGCCATGGTCATGGCTTCTTCTTGGTCATGTGTTACATGCACGAAGGTCAATCCAACTTCGGTTTGAATCCACTTCAACTCAATCTGCATCTGACGGCGCAACTTAAGATCGAGGGCGCCGAGTGGCTCATCCAAAAGCAGTAACGCAGGACGGTTCACAATTGCACGAGCAACAGCAATTCTTTGTTGTTGCCCACCTGAAAGTTGAACAGGTTTCCTGCCTGCAAGATGGCCGAGCTCTACGAGTTCGAGAACCTTAGTGACTTGCTCCTTTACATCCTTAATCCCACGACGACGCAAACCGAAAGCTACGTTTTCAAAGATAGTAAGGTGTGGGAAAAGTGCATAGTTTTGGAACACAGTATTAACCGGACGTGCGTACGGCTTGGCGTAGGTAATGTCGGTAGGACCAATTGCAATCTTTCCCGACGTTGGTTCTTCTAATCCGGCAATCATTCGAAGAGTTGTAGTTTTTCCGCATCCTGATGGTCCAAGCAAGGCAAAGAATGAACCCTCTGGAATAAGCAGAGATAAATCATCAACTGCGCGAAAATCACCAAACTCTTTCACCAAATTGGTGAGGTTTAAATCGCCTTTAGTCGAGGCTGCCGCGTCGACCACTAGTTGCCAGTGGCCTTCTGGAAAGCAGTCTGGTACTTAGTTTCATCTGCTGGGCTTAACGCAGCAAAAACTTTTACCTTGGATAGGGCAGCTGCATCAGGGAATATGTATGGGCTAGCAGCCAAGGTTGGATCAATCTTTTCCATCTCAGCTTGAGCGCCTTCAACAGGGCAAATGTAATTTACATATGCAGCAACTTGAGCCGCAACAGCAGGATCGTAGTAATTATTAATGACTGCTTCAGCATTTTTCTTATGTGGTGAGGTGGAAGGAATCATCATGTTGTCACTCCATAGAGTTCCACCGCTGTCAGGGACTGCAAAGTCGAATTTACCTTTGTTTTCAGTTGCTAACTGGAAGAGATCTCCAGACCAGCCAATAACAGCAATCGCATCACCCGAAATGAGGTCCTCCTTGTAGGAGTTGCCCTTCACTTGACGAATGAAGCCATCAGAAATTTTTGCTTCAAGGAAATCAACAGCGTTCATGAATTGGTCTTCAGTGAATTCTTTAGAAATATCTACACCTTGGTACTGCATGATGATTCCCATTGTGTCGCGCATTTCAGAAAGAACTTCAATGCGACCCTTATTCGCAGGTGCAAAAAGATCATCAACGGAAAGGACTCCCTTTGGCAGTAATTCTTTATTCCAGCCAAATCCGGCAAAACCTGTCTGCCACGTCAAGGAGTTATTTCGACCTGGATCGAATGCAACATCTTGAAGGACTGGAAGAATATTTGCTTTGTTTGGGATGTTCGCTGCATCAAATGCTTGTGTGTAACCTAAACGAATCCAGCGTCCTGCCATCCAGTCGGTAAGAGTGACAATGTCGTAACCGATATCTTTACCAAGTTTTAATTGACCGGCGACTTTTCCGTAGAAAGTGTTGTTATCGTCTACATCTTCAGCATAGGTAACTTCTATGCCCGATGACTTTTGGAAAGCGTCGAGTGTTGGATAATTCTTAGCATCTGAGTCGTAATCCAAATATAAAGTCCAGTTTGCCCAACGAGCGACTTTTTCTGTATCCGATAGATCTTTCACTGCCGCAGCAGTATCCGAAGAAGTAGATTTTGTTCCACAAGCAGCAAGTAGTCCCGCTGCTCCCAAGCCACCTGCGCCTGCAATAAATCCTCTTCGCGACATTTGTGCGCGGATAATTGCTCGGGTCTCTGGCGAGATTGGATTAATGGTTGGCATTACAGCTCCTCATCGTGGTGGTGTTCATTGGTAGAGAGTTATCTATCCTTCATTCGTCGAGTTCATGGGTGAACTTATGCGGGGAGTTTATGCCCTCAAGCGTGGTGAGTCCACAGTATTGAAGGCAATCGGAGATAAATTACGCGTCAAGAATTGAGATTCGTCATCACGTGTTTGATTCGCGTGTAGTCCTCAAAACCGTATCCGGAAAGGTCTTTTCCGTATCCGGAGCGTTTGAAGCCACCGTGTGGCATCTCAGCAACCACCGGAATATGAGTGTTAATCCAGACGCACCCAAAGTCAAAGGCCTTTGCAAGCCTCATCGCACGACCATGGTCGCGGGTCCAGACACTCGATGCCAAGCCGTAATCGACTCCATTGGCCATCGCGATTGCTTCCTCTTCTGTGTTGAATTTTTGAATCGTGATGACTGGACCGAAAATTTCGTTCTGAATCATCTCATCGTCTTGCTTGAGGTCGGCAACAATTGTTGGAGGGAAGAAGAACCCTGCGCGCTCTAGCGCCTTACCGCCAGCCATTACTCGAGCGTGAGATGGTGCACGATCTAGGAATCCAGATACCCGTGCCAGTTGATTGGCGTTATTGACTGGGCCAACCAAAACATCTTCGTGAGGATCACCGATGGCAATGTTGTTCTTTGCTTGATCTGCAAGCATCGCGACCATTTGCTCATAGACGCCGGCCTGCACGAGGACGCGCGTTGCTGCAGTGCAATCTTGTCCAGCGTTAAAGAATCCAGCGATTGCAATTCCTTCTGCCGCAGCTTCCAGATTTGCATCATCAAATACAACTACTGGTGCCTTGCCTCCTAATTCCAAGTGAACGCGCTTGAGTTGCTTTGCAGCAGCTCCTGCTACTTCCATTCCCGCTCTAACGGAGCCAGTGATAGAAACCATTGCTGGAGTTGGATGATCAACAAGTGCACGACCAGTGTCACGCTCTCCGCAAATGACGTTTATTACGCCCGCGGGCAAGAACTCTGACATGACATTTGCCATAAAAATAGTTGAGGCTGGAGTTGTATCACTCGGCTTAAGAACGACGGTATTACCAGCGGCAATTGCAGGAGCCCACTTCCAAACAGCCATCATCATTGGATAATTCCATGGAGTTACTTGTGCGCATACTCCAATTGGTTCGCGACGAATCATTGATGTCATGCCATGCATATATTCACCAGCTGATTTACCTTCAAGGTTTCTAGCGGCACCGGCAAAGAATCTAATTTGATCAATCATTGGAGGAATTTCTTCCGAAGTGGTAATACCAATTGGCTTACCTGTATTACGAGATTCGATTGCAACGATTTCTTCAGAGCGAGACTCAAGTGCATCTGCAATCTTTAGCAGCGCCCGTTGTCTTTCACTTGGAGTCGAGTCTCTCCATCCAGTAAATGCATTGGCAGCAGATTTCATCGCCGCGTCAACATCGGCCTGATTTGAATTTGGCGCTTGCGCGTAGACCGCACCAGTGGATGGATTCACAATTGAAGTCACCTCCCCGGACGAACTCGCTACTGACTGTCCATTGATGAGGTTCTTTAACTGCTCCATCGACATCCCTTTCTCAAATCGCGCCTGGCTAGACACGCTATAAGCGCACAGTACGCCCTCGCACGCTTAGAAAGTAACCCCCACTGCGGATTTGGCTGATTTTTGGCACTTTTCGTGCGGATATCGTAGCAAAACGCCCCAAAATCTGCGGATTCCTTTGCTTTTCTCACAAAGGTGCGAGAGAGTAACCCCATGACCCCCAAGCACCGTCAAGTTCTCGATGATTTCTCGCGGGCAATCATCGAGCAGTTGCAGATCGATGGGCGCAAGCCCTACGCCGCAATTGGTCTTGCCGTTGGGCTCTCTGAGGCTGCGGTGCGCCAGCGCATCGCCAAGCTCATTGAATCTGGGGTCATGCAAGTGGTCGCAATTACCGACCCACTCACCGTCGGTTCGTACCGCATGGCGATGGTCGGAATCAAAGTTGAAGGAGATCTCACTGCAGTTGCAGATCAGCTCTCGCATTACAAAGAAGTTGACTATGTCCTGGTGACATCTGGCGGATTTGATGTGATGTGCGAAGTGATTTGTAACGATGATGAACATCTTCTGGATTTACTACAACGAATACGTGCAATACCTCAAGTACGCAGTACTGAGAGTTTTATATACCTGAAGTTGCGCAAACAACTTTATAACTGGGGAACCTAACAAATGGCAACAACAACAACGTTCGATAATGCCCAAAAATTCGCTACCGATCATGAAGAGAATTGGTCTAACCGATCCAAGGATCACCTTTGGATGCACTTCTCTCGCATGGGCGCATACGATGACGGCGGCTCGATACCGATAATTGTTAAGGGTGAAGGACCTTATATTTACGACGATCGCGGCAAGCGCTACTTCGATGGCATCTCTTCACTCTTTGCTGTCCAACTTGGCCATGCACGTGAAGAAATCATTGACGCGTACGCAAAGCAAGCTCGCGAGATTTCATACTTTCCTATTTGGTCTTACTCCAATCCAACTGCGATTGAATTAGCCGAGAAATTAACTTCATACACACCTGGAGACCTCAACCACGTCTTCTTTACTTCCACTGGTGGCGAGGCCGTTGAATCTGCTGCCAAGCTTATTAAGCAATATTTTAAGATGATGGGCAAGCCGATGAAACACAAAATCATCAGCCGCCACATTGCTTATCACGGCACTACTCAGGGAGCGCTTTCAATCACTGGTATTCCTGGAGCGAAACAATATTTCGAACCACTTGTTCCAGGACACCACAAAGTTCCAAACACAAACTTCTACCGAGCTCCTTTGAATCATCGTGATTCAGTTGAAGAATTCGGCCAGTGGGCAGCAAATCGCATCGAAGAAGCAATTCTTTTTGAAGGCGCCGACACAGTAGCCGCAGTATTTGTTGAACCTGTTCAGAATTCAGGTGGGTGTTTTGTTCCACCTCCCGGCTATCTACAAAGAGTCCGCGAGATCTGCGATCAATATGACGTGATGATGGTCTGCGATGAAACTATTAATGCATTCGGACGCATCGGTGAATACTTTGCTTCCACGCGCTATGGAGTAGTTCCAGACATTATTACTTGCGGAAAAGGAATGACATCTGGTTATTTCCCAATGGGCGCGATGATTGCAAACGAACGCCTCTACGAACCATTCCGTCATGGAACTGCTTCGTTCCTACATGGATTCACCTTTGGTGGCCATCCCGCAGGAGCTGCTGTTGCACTGGCTAACTTAAACATCATGGAACGTGAAGGCACCAATGAACATGTTCGAGCAAATGAGGCAGCTTTCAAAGCCACCATTGAAAAACTTTACGACTTGCCCATTGTTGGCGATGTTCGTGGCGCTGGGTATTTCCTAGCAATCGAAATCGTGAAAGATAAAGTCACTCGTGAAACCTTTAACGCTGAAGAGAGCGAAAAACTTCTGCGAGGATTCCT
>CAEZZR010000058.1_pt1 | contig 8564 bp, 9 predicted proteins | sample 7266751 | NCBI WGS metagenome assembly CAEZZR01 (sample SAMEA6813965, study PRJEB35770) | uncultured Actinomycetes bacterium | biome: Freshwater; feature: Freshwater reservoir; material: water | place: Czech Republic | collected 2016-08-15 | depth 30m m | reverse complement strand
ATCTAATTTACCCTCGCAATTTACCTTCACTTCTTGGACAGCGTACCCAATCTAGGCAATGATAAAGAAACGATTTACCCCTTGCAATAAATAAAGAAAGGTACATACGTGTCTAAGAAACTCAAAGTTATTTCTGCAGCCGCAGGAATCGTTTTAGCATCTACTGCACTTGCAGTTATGCCAGCAACTGCTGGCGTTAACGCATCAAAGGCCACATCGGCCGCAAGTTTTGGCGGTATCGGAAACCTGATTAAGGCCGCTAAAAAAGAAGGAACACTCAATCTCATTGCAACTCCACGCGATTGGGCAAACTATGGCGCGGCCATGGACATCATGACAAAAGCCTTCGGAATTAAAATAGTTAGCGACAATCCCAATGGATCTTCGGCTCAAGAACTCGCTGCGATTCGTACGACTAAGAACATGGAAAAGATGCCTGATGTCGTTGATATCGGTCTTTCATATGTTGCTGACGCAGGCGGTCTTTTCGCCAATTACCGAGTACAAACATGGAATGACATCCCTAAAATTTGGAAGAGCCCAGTAGGTAATTGGTACGGTGCATACACAGGTTCAATCGCTATGTGTTACGACACGTCAGTATCCCCTGCTCCAACCTCGATAGCGAGCCTAGACAACATCGCATACAAGAATATGTTTGCTATTCAAGGCGATCCAACAGCCGCACAGCAGGCTTTGATTTCAGTGTTTGCTGTCTCTGTTGCCATGGGTGGAAGCGTGAAGAACATTCAACCAGGCATCGATTTCTTCCATAAATTGAAGTCACAAGGCATCTACGTTCCAGTGGTTGCAGATCCAGCAGCCTTCGCTGCCGGATCATTCAAGATTTTCTTGACGTGGGACTACAACGCGCCTGGCTTTATTGCCACCGCAAAGAGTGCATTAGGTAAAACCGTAAAGTGTACCTATCCAAAAGATGCACTTGTTGCTGGAACTCCTTATGTTCTTGCAATCAACAAGACAGCTCCTCATCCAGCTGCCGCACGCCTTTGGGAAGAACTTATGTTCTCTAAGACCAACGGTAAATTGGCTGAGGACCTAACCGCAGCGGATCTTGCTCTTCCACCAGCTGAACTCTTTGCTCTCGTAATGGGTGGCCAGAATGTATTTGTGAGTAGTGGAGCTACGCCAATTACAGATGCTGCAATGAAAGACAAGGTCGCACCTCCGACTTCTTTGATAGTTCCTAGCGGGATGCCTAAATCGGTTCTGCCTACTTTGGCTCAACAGACAGTGGCAATCACGAAGCTAAAAACTGCTTGGTCGAAAATCTAACTACGTGTCCTTAACGACAACGAAGCGGGCCGGCTCCCTTAAAACAGGAGTCGGTCCGCTTCATTTCGCAAACAAGGGTAACTCCTATAAATCCGCACTTCCCCTATTGCCTTTCTTCGCTTTCATCGCATATTTCTTAGTGTTTCCTTTAACTTTCATAGTCCGAGATGCATTCTTAGATAACGACGGAAAATTCACTTTCGAAAATTTTGCCGAATGCTTCAAGGGTGTATATGGGCATTCATTCTTCGTATCGATTCAACTCTCCTTCATTTCAGCCGCTATCGGCGCCGTCGTAGGCGCCCTGATTGCGAGTGCGATCGTTAAAACCGGAAGTAGATTCAGGAAAGCTACGGCCGCATCAGCTTCAGTTCTCGCAAATACAGGTGGAGTTCCCCTCGCCTTTATGTTTCTTGCAGGCTTTGGCACTGAAGGATTAGTAACCAGGGCGCTCAAATTTCTGGGCTGGAATATCTATGGTGGAACCTTCACGCTTTTTTCCTCAGCCGGCATCATCTTGGTCTATTCATTCTTCCAGATACCTTTAATGGTTCTCATTTTTTCCCCGGCTTTAGAAAATGTCAGACCGGAATGGCGTGAAGCAAGTGATTCACTAGGTGGCACTCGTTTGACATATTTCCGACGAGTAATGGTGCCTCTACTATTCCCGGCCTTTATATCCACTGCATTGTTGTTGTTTGCTAATTCTTTTTCTGCTTACGCAACAGCGCGAGCGATGACCGCGGGCACTCTCCCGCTCATGCCTTTACTCATAGGGAACTTGGTCGATGGCAATGTAATCGCCAACCAGCAGCACCTTGGTCAAGCAATGGCGGTGTGCATGATTGGGGTTTCCATTATTGTTATGAGCATCTATGTCTTAGTTCTGCGTTTTTCAAAGGTTAAAAGATGAAACAAAAACTCAATCTGAGTAACCGTATCGTTTTGCTCGCTGGCGGCGCCTTCTTTATCTTTCCGATGCTTGCTGCATTTGAGTTTTCTTTGCGGACTAATGAAAGTAAGTCATATGGCTTCGACAATTTCCGATGGATTTTTGAACAGGATGGCTTTAAGTCAAACCTGAGCGTTTCCTTTCGGTTGGCACTTGTCACCGCTATTTGTGTTCTAGTGTTGATGGTCCCCACTGTTGTTTACCTCCATCTAGGAGGTGCCCGCTGGAAACGTCTCGTTGAATTCATTTGTCTCGTACCTTTGGTGGTCCCGGTAATTTCTTTCGCATTAGGAGTTGGAACAGCTTTCCCAATCTTCCTGCAATCCACTGTCTATGAGCTCTCTTTCTTGTACGTGATAGTTTCGCTTCCTTACACGTATCGAGCTCTAGATGTAGGACTATCTTCTATTCCTTTGTTGACCTTAGTGGAGGCATCGCGTGCTTCTGGTGCATCCATGCGACAAACATTGATGTACGTGATCATTCCAACAATTCGAACCGCCGTGAACGGAGCAATCTTCTTGGCAATTGCTCTCTCTTTAGGTGAATTCACGCTAGCTGTCTTATTGCATTGGGACACATTCCCAACCTGGATTGCGAATGTTTCGCAAGGACATGTCTTAAACGCAATCGCTCTCTCGGTACTCTCCCTCTTCGGTGCGTGGGTAGTTGTCATGATCTTTGCCCTTGCTCCCAAATCTCTTCGCTCGAACAAAATACAGGAGGCAACAAAGTGATATCCGAAAACAGAGTCTCAGTTGAACTCAAAGGACTTCGAAAAGTTTACGGAACTGCCGTTGCTCTAGATAATTTCAGCCTTGACATTGCTCCTGGCGAACTTGTCGCATTGCTTGGTCCATCAGGGTGCGGAAAGACCACCGCATTACGCATTCTTGCTGGATTAGATACCGATCATGAAGGTCAAATTATTATCAATGGCAAAGACATTGCGAGTATCCCGGCCAATAAACGAAATATGGGCATGGTCTTTCAAGCGTATTCGCTCTTTCCAACTATGACCGTTTTGGAAAATGTTGCATACGGATTGCGTGTGAGAAAAGTTGATCGAGAAAAGAGAAACAAGAAAGCTCAAGAATTGTTAGACCTGGTTGGCCTTGGAGAAATGGGCGCCCGATTGGGCCATCAGCTTTCAGGCGGCCAACAACAGCGTGTGGCTCTAGCGCGAGCACTAGCAATTCAACCCAACGTTCTTTTACTCGATGAGCCACTTTCAGCATTGGATGCACAAGTACGGACCCAACTGCGAGATGAAATTAAACGCATCCAAATCGAGGTAGGAACCACAACCTTGTTTGTAACCCACGATCAAGAAGAAGCAATGGCTATTGCTGATCGCGTAGGAGTGATGCGGCATGGCGTCCTAGAGCAATGCGCACCACCCCAAGAGGTTTACCTCAACCCTGCAACTGTAAAAGTTGCCAAATTTGTGGGAGCGATGAACTTGATGCCAGTAGAGATTCTTTCGTCTTCATCGGTCAGTATTTATGGGCAGAGTGTTGCTTTGCGAGAAGGCGGAAACGTGGCTGGAACGATGGCCTTGGTGCGTCCTGAACAACTCTCCCTCGCCTTGGCAAAGACCCAAGGCCGAGCCTCTGCAACGGTTTTTAATCTCACCTTCCTTGGGCCTTTGACTCGCATTTCAGTACGAATGACAGGAGATGCACGTACTTTGTTTGTCTCTATGCCAAGCTCGGCGGCGTTGGAATTTGTAGCAGGTTCGCTCGTTGATGTTCGTGTTCTTGCTACATCGGTGCTGCTAGACGCATAGAATTCGTTACATGATTACCCTCGCGGAATCTCGCGAACTTATCCGGGAGATTCCTGATTACCCGTTGCCGGGTATTAGGTTTCAGGATCTCACTCCCCTGTTAGGTCATGGGGAAGGATTCGCCTGCGTAGTGCAAGCGTTAGAGCCTCTAGTGAAAGATGCAACACTTATTGCAGGAATTGAAGCGCGCGGTTTCATTTTTGCAGCGGCGCTAGCTAAATCATTGAATTTGGGTTTTGTCCCAATTCGCAAAGCAGGCAAACTCCCACATGTAACAATTGAAGAGAGCTACGGCCTTGAATACGGGACCGATGTCTTGCAAATTCATACTGATGCATTTACACAGGGGTCTAGGGTGCTTTTACTTGATGATGTTTTGGCAACCGGTGGCACAGTAGTCGCCGCATCTACACTTATTTCACGACTTGGCGGATCAATAGTTGGCGCAGCAGCAGTATTGGAGATTTCTGGACTTGGCGGACGCGAACGCTTCCAAGAAAAACACCCAAATATTGGTTTTGATTCGTTGTTTCTGGTCTAAACCTCACTCACAACCTGGCAGGATTAGCCCGTGGCCGAGTTAATTTATTATTGCGGAACGATGGATAGCGGTAAATCCACCCTCGCCCTACAAACAGCGCATAATCATCAGAGCCGCGGACGTACAGGCGTGATTTTCACAAGTAAGGATCGAGCCGGAAGTGGTTTGATTTCATCTCGCTTAGGACTCCAACGAGAGGCCCTGGAAGTCGATTCATCGTTAGATTTGCATCGATTCGTTGTTGATCAATTATCAGTGGGTGAACGTATTGATTATGTAATCTGCGATGAAGCACAGTTCTATCAACCAGAGCAGATTGAGCAGCTGGCCAAGATTGTCGATGGATTAGGCATAGACGTTTTCGCATTCGGGATTCTGACCGATTTTCGAACATCGCTATTCCCAGGTTCTGCGCGTTTAGTGGAATTAGCTGATCGCGTTAATACTCTCCAAGTAGAGGCGTTATGTTGGTGTGGGAATCGAGCAACACATAATGCCCGCACCTCAGGTGGAGTGATGATCACTGAGGGAGAACAAGTTGTCGTGGGAGACGTTGTCCCGGGTCAGGAGATCTCTTACGAGGTCTTATGCCGCAGACATCACATGCGTCGAGTAACGGCTAGAGCATCTCGCGCTGCACATTCCTCCTATGACCCACTACCCTTCAATTCTTAAATACATCCTCTGAAAGGTTCCTCATGAAAACACGCGGTCTTGTCGTTAACCATGCTAGCGCTCCCCTTGTTCCATGGGAGTTTGATCGCAGAGACCTTGGGCCAGATGATGTCGCGTTGGATATCGCCTACGCAGGTATTTGCCATTCAGATATTCACCAAGCACGAGAAGAGTGGGGTCCTGCAATATTTCCCATGGTTCCAGGACACGAAATCGTTGGAACTGTGCGCGAAGTCGGACCCTCTGTCACTAAATTTGCTGTTGGTGATCGTATAGGCGTTGGAGTATTTATTGATTCGTGCCGCACCTGTGAAAACTGCGTTCGTGGGTTACAGCAGTATTGCACGCAAGGAATGACAGGTACCTACAACACAATGGAACGCGATGGCACAACAATCGCTCAAGGTGGCTATTCAAACCTTTTCGTTATTAATCAAGATTACGCAGTGCACGTACCAAACAATCTAGATATGGCAGGGGTTGCACCGCTACTTTGCGCTGGCATCACTCTGTACTCCCCATTGAAACATTGGGGCGCCAAACCAGGTATGAAAGTCGGCGTAATGGGATTGGGCGGCCTTGGTCACATGGGCGTTAAATTTGCCGCAGCCCTTGGCGCTCACGTAACCGTCCTTTCGCATTCACCCGGTAAAGAAGCAGATGCCAAAGCTATGGGAGCTCATGAATTTGTCGTCACAAAAGATCCGAAGAACTTGAAGGCACTTGCGTCAACTTTTGACCTAATTCTCAATACTGTTTCAGCAGAACTTGATATCAATACCTACCTCGAACTCTTGAAACTCGATGGCACCCTTGTCGTTATCGGACTTCCTGGAAAGCCATATTCGGTAGAAGTTGGGACACTGCTAGGAGCTCGACGTTCGATGTCGGGATCTATGATCGGTGGCATTCCTGAGATGCAAGAGATGTTGGATTTCTGTGGCAAGCACAATATTACAAGTGACGTAGAAATCATTTCAGCTGATTACGTAAATACCGCTTACGAACGCACTGTTGCAAGTGATGTTAAATATCGCTTCGTGATTGATGCAACAACTATCTAATCTTAAGCAACAAAGCTGTGTAGTCCCCATGCAAGAAGTGGGGCTACTGCCAAAGCGGGTAAGAGATTACCTACCGCCATATCGCGGATTTTCAAAAGCTTAATACCTATGCAAAGGAGCATCACACCACCGGTGGCTGTCATCGCATCAACTTGATAACCCGCCATGACGCTTCCCAAACCAATTCCAACTACCGTCCAAAACCCTTGATAGATACCGACAGGGATAGCCGAAGCCGCCACTCCCCAACCTAATGAAGCGGCAAAGGCCATAGCGGCGAAGAAATCTAAGGTGCTCTTTAGAAGAAGTTGATTAATTCCAGTCGACATTCCATCACTCACGCTACCGAGTATCGCTAAAGGACCTATAGCGAAAAGCAAAGCGGCCGAAACAAAACCTTGGACAAAAGTACTTTCTTTGGATGCGCGAAAACGAATTCGCAGCCTATCCCCCATTGCATCAAGGCGGTCTTCAAGTCGCACCGATGAACCAATTAATCCGCCGATAAGGAGTGCTCCTAAAATTGTAAGCAAACTCCAGCCCGTAGGTAGAGCAGAAACATATCGTTTGGACCACATGCTGATAAGTGCACCCGCTCCACCAAGAAGCGTTGTCAAACCTAAAACGTCGGTTATCAACTCTCTTGTGCGAGCAGGCATTCGAGATCCAACTAAAACTCCGATGCTGGCTCCGGCAACAATCGTGAAGATATTAATTACCGTGCCAATTCCAGGAAACATTATGCAAACCGAATCAAAGACGCAACTCCAACAACAAGGCAATAGATAGCGAATGGGTAGAGAGTGCGAGTCTTGAACCACTTAACAAGAAACTTAACAGATGCATACGTGAAGATAAATGAAGTAACTGAACCAGCCAAGATTGGTCCAATCAGATGCGAATATTCAGGAGCAAATAACTTTGGCAACTTAATAATTGATGTGCCAAGAATGACAGGAAGGGCCAAAAGGAATGCGAAGTCCGAAGCGGCTTTGTGAGAGAGCCCGCGAACTAGTCCGGCGCTCATAGTGATACCGAAACGACTAATACCGGCGAAGAGCGCTAGCGACTGTCCTAAGCCAATAGAGAGTGCAATTTTCGGGGAAACACGAGAAAGGATCTCTGAGTCTTCCTCGATAATCGAGTCAGAAGTCGTTGTCTTTCGGGAAAAGCGTTCGGCTATAATTAAAATTATTCCGTTGATAGTTAGAAACGCTGCCGAAGCAAACGGGTTAGAAAATAACTCTCGCAAAGATTTTTCAAATATCAATCCGAGTACTGCTACAGGGATCGTGCCGAGAACTACTAACCAAAAGAGCGAACCTTCGGGGTTCGGTTTTTTCTTGAGGGTACCTAATCCCCCCGCAATCAAGCCAAACCAGCGCACGCGAAAGATCCACAACAAGGCCAAAGCACTTGCACAGTGCAGAGCGATAGTAATAATCAAATATGGTGAGTTAGCGCCAGTAGTCAGCGCTTTCCAAGATCCACCAACCCAAGCAGGCACCAATACGGCATGCCCTAAACTCGAAACAGGGAAAAGTTCGGTAATGCCTTGGATAAATCCAGTAATTATTGCTTGCGCGTATGAGAGATCCATAAGGTTTGCAATGCTAGCGGAAGCCTTTACAACCTACGGACAGGCCAATGGGCTATCCTGCCTGAATGTCCGAGGAAAGAAATATCTACGAGTCCCTCATCCATTGGTTGCGACCACATAGAACTATTCCCGTAACTCCTTGGCGAGCACGACACCGATGGGACGTTTCGCCTCTTAGGCTTGCCATTTTAACTCTCGGACTTGCTTTTTTTGGAGTCGGTGAAGCGTTGCTCGTGCAATCGCATTTGGGTAATTCGCCGTGGGTGGTTTTTGCCCAAGGCGTTCAGCTCAAATCAGGGCTATCGCTGGGCTGGGCAACGTTCTATATAAGTTGTTCGGTACTTCTTCTATGGATTCCCCTCCGGGAGCGACCTGGACTTGGAACCATTCTCAATATCATCGTCATTGCTCTCTTTCTTCAAATTGGCGTTGATCACATTCCGATGCAAAGTAATTTCTGGATTGGTCTTCTATTTGCGCTATTAGGAATCGCCAGCGTTGGAGTTGCCTCTGCTCTCTACATTACGTGTGGCTTGGGGCCTGGCCCGCGCGATGGATTGATGACTGGAATCCATCAAAAGACCGGAATTCGCGTCGGACGGGTTCGATTAGGCATCGAAGCGCTTGTTTTGGTCGTAGGCGGCCTT
>CAEZZR010000054.1_pt1 | contig 8930 bp, 10 predicted proteins | sample 7266751 | NCBI WGS metagenome assembly CAEZZR01 (sample SAMEA6813965, study PRJEB35770) | uncultured Actinomycetes bacterium | biome: Freshwater; feature: Freshwater reservoir; material: water | place: Czech Republic | collected 2016-08-15 | depth 30m m | reverse complement strand
TATTGCCGTAATTGTCTTTAACATTATCGGTGACGGAATCCGAGATCTGCTTGACCCCAAGGCAGGTGAGTGATGAGCGAACTCGTGCTTGAGATTAAGAATCTCTCACTCTCATTTGATACCCAAGGCGCTTCGGCCAGTATTCTAAAAAATGTTGAGCTTCACATTGGTCCTGGAGAGATTGTCGGGCTTGTTGGAGAATCTGGCTCAGGTAAATCTGTAACGGCGTTAGCGATTTCAAAGTTGCTACCCACGCAAATAACTAAGTTTTCATCCGGAAGTATCGTTTTCAATGGCATTGATATATTGGCTTCATCTGAAACTGAAGTCGCCAAGCTACGCGGTAAAAGGATTGGTTTCGTTTTCCAAGAGCCGATGACAGCGCTTAATCCGACGATGACAATCGGTAAGCAACTCTTCCACGTCATTCGCCGCCATAGCGAGTTAACCAAGACTGAAGCCCTTGCAAAGGTTCGCACTGCGCTAGAAGAGGTTTTAATCTCTAAGCCAGAGGTAGTAGAGAATCAATATCCATTCCAGCTCAGCGGGGGAATGAGACAACGTGTTGTCATTGCGATGGCAATGGCGGCCAACCCAACGCTCTTGATTGCAGATGAGCCAACAACCGCACTCGATGTAACAGTACAAGCTGAGATCTTGAATCTGATTGCAAAATTGGCCAAGGATCACGGAACCGCAGTTTTGCTTATCAGCCACGATTTGGGTGTTATCGCAAATAGTTGTTCACGCGTGACAGTTTTATACGCTGGTGAGGTCGTGGAGTCAGGAATAGTTTCCGAGGTTCTTCGTAAGCCTCAGCATCCTTACACTCAAGCTCTTATCAAGTCGCTGCCAGATATTGCAGACCGAGATAGTTTGTTGGAGACAATCGCAGGCGAGTTTCCTGATCTGCGAAATCGTCCAGAAGGGTGCATCTACGCCCCACGTTGCCCAAAGAAGTTTGAGGCATGTGAAGTCAGACCGATGTTAAGAATTGCCAAGGATCTTCACTCTGTAGCTTGTTGGGCCGTAGAAACGACGGAGAAATAATGACAGAGAACATATTGCAGGTTTCACACCTGAATAAAACGTTCCACTTCAAGACTAAGAACGTCAAACATGCTAACCATGCAGTGAGTGATGTTTCTTTTGAGATCAAACAAGGCGAAGTCTTTGGCTTGGTTGGCGAATCTGGATCGGGAAAATCTACTATCGCTAATCTATTGATGAACTTAGAAAGCGTTGATTCAGGTCAGATCACCTTCAACGGCGAAATTATCGCAGGTCCTGATAGTAAGAACACTTTCCCTTATGGCGACATCCAAATTGTCTTCCAAGATCCACGCTCATCGCTAGACCCAAGAATGAGTATTCGCCAAATTATTGAAGAGCCCCTGAAGTTTTTGAGTCAAGAGAAAAGAAGCACTCTGGGTAGTTCTGAAAATATCCTCAAACTCATTCGAGCCGTTGGCTTGAGGGAGGAGCACTTGGATCGCAAGCCCCATCAGTTCAGTGGCGGGCAGCGCCAGCGTGTTGCGATAGCAAGAGCGCTAGTTACCCAGCCTAAGTTGGTCGTCTTAGATGAGCCAACATCAGCGTTGGATATATCGGTACAGGCACAGGTAATCAATCTTTTGAAATCTTTGCAGAAGGAATTCGGTCTGACGTATCTCTTTATCTCTCACAACATGGGAGTGGTTAAATACCTCTGTGATCGTATTGGCGTTTTGAACCAGGGAAAATTGGTTGAAGTTGCAACCAATGAAGAGATTTTCAATCGTCCAACACACGAGTATACGAAAAAGCTTTTATCATCGGTCCCAACAATGTTCCAGGAGAGGTGAAGAGAATGAAGGTTCTTATTTCAATTGATATGGAAGGCGTCACTGGAGTGACCCATCCAGATGATTGTCTTCCTGGTAACCCGCGCTGGGATTATTTCCGCAAGATTATGACCGATGAAGCCAGTGCTGCCGTGAGAGGTTTTGTGGCCGGCGGAGCAACTGAAATCGTGATTAATGAAGCGCACAATGTAATGCGCAACCTACTTATTGATCGCTTGGATGGCAGGGCTCAATTGCTTTCAGGCCGTCACAAGACCTTTTCCATGATTGAGGGAATTGATTCTGGTGTAGACGCCGTTGCCTACTTGGGATATCACACAGGTGCAGGAAAGCAAGGAATCCTTTCTCATACCTATCTCGGAAACACATACACAGGAATCTGGCTCAACGAAGTCGAGTGCAGTGAGGGATATATGAATACTCAAATGGCTGCATCGTTGCGAGTCCCAGTAGTTTTAGTTACAGGTGATGACTTAACGGTCGCTGATGCCAAGACTTATGCACCAAATGCACATGGGGTTGCAGTCAAGAAATGCGTAGATCGCTACACGGCAATTTGCCTTACTCCAGAGGTGACCATGCCGATGATTGAAGAAGCGGCGAAAAACTCCATTGCAAAGATCATTCCTGTAGAACCACCACAAGGTCCGTTTACTTACCGCATTCAATTTGATTCAACTCAACCGGTAATTGCTGCGTGCCATATTCCAGGAGTTAAGAAAACAGGAGACCGCGAAGTCAGCTTTACCTTGCCAACAATGGAGGAAGCATTCCGTTGCTTTGGAGCAGTATCAACTCTTGTTGCAGCAGGAATTGAGCCTCGATTCGGCTAGATGGTGACAGGTGAGGATTGCGCTAATCCAGCTAGTCGCTCACGAGCAACATGTTGGCTAGGGGATTCTGATCCAAGCACTGCTGTAAATACATTGAGCATTGCTCGAGCAATCTTTAACCAAATCTTGCGGGGGCGTTTGAGCCCAAGAATTGCAAGTTCGTTATCGTGCAAAGTACAGATGGCGGCTTTCGCAAGCACTCCGTAGAAGATCATTGCGGCGCGACCAAATGGTGGATTCAAGATGAAACGAACCACATCATTAGTCGGCGCAGAATGTGCCAAATCGTTAACTCGGAAGTCATCCATGCATGCCTCAAGTTCGGCAACGCTCAATGGCGCATTCGTTAGTCCAAGCGGAATCGCACTCTTTGCCCAATCCTTCACGTACTCATCTGCGCCATCGGTGATTGAGTATCCAAGACTTTGATGTGCCTTCAAGAATGAATCGGTAAAGGCGCAATGCACCCAGAGCAAGAAGCGTGGGTCAGCCGCACGATAATGCGAGTGGGCACCATCTTTCTTTGTGTACTCACCTGAAACACCAGAGTGCATGGTGTTTACACGGGCAGCCTCTTTAGCGATTGCCTCGGTAGAACCAAAGGTTGTAATCGTTAGCCATCGCGTCGTTCCTGCAAGGCGTCCCAATGGATCACTCTCATAGCGCGAATGTTGAGCAACGCCACTTAGCGGTGCCGGGTGAGCTGCCTGCAATAACAAGGCACGTATTCCACCAACTAACGTTGCAGCAGATCCATGAACCTGCCAGACCGCACCATCTTCTTTAAAGAGTCCGGCATCGCCACTTTCGATGCTCTTGACCCAGTCAGGCTTGCCATCTTTATGCCCAGAAACAGCTTCGCGAAACATGTCAGCGAAATTGGCGCTGACCTTCTTGATTAAGGGGGATTCATGGAGTTTTCGCACGAAGAAAGTGTAGAGAGGTTCGGGGATTCTTACAGTGTGAAATATCCAGACCCATTTCCTCGCTCTTGTGAGGCGTTGTTGGTAGCGTTCGAGCGTGAATTCACAGCTGCTTCAACTGGGGCAGGAAGTGATATCTGCTCGTCATAAGGGCTTTCCGATAGCCGCCCATGGGCAAACAATTGAGAAATTCCTTGCCTCCAAGCCCAATCTTTTTACCTCAGGCTTTCAGTTTCCAGTTATGGCCCTGAAGGAAAGCGCCCTTAACCACAACATTGATCTCCTTGCCAGCTATTGCAAAGGCCTCAATGTTTTGTTTGCGCCCCACGCAAAGACGCCAATGGCACCACAACTTGTTCAACGTCAAGCAAATGCGGGCGCTTGGGCACTCACCGTTGCCAATTACTTTCAAGCAAATGTCTTCTTGGATTTTGGTTTTAAGAGAATATTTATTGCAAACGAAGTTGTCGAGCCCACCTCAATTGCAGATATCGCAAAGCGAAACGGAGTCGACGGGGTTGAAATCTTCTTCTACCTTGACTCTCTTGTTGGTTTCAAAATCGCTAAGGATGCAATTGTTGGTATGCCTCACGCAAGGCTCGATGTCTTTCTTGAAATAGGAGATACCAATGGCAGGGCCGGAATTCGCACCCTCGAGGGCGTTAAAGAATTAGTTGAGGAGATACAGAAGGATTCACGGTTTAAGATTCGTGGAGTCACAGGTTTTGAAGGCGCCTTCGCTGGCATAGACCGCATCCCGAAAGAAGTAGATCCGGTCCGAAATCTATTGCGCAAGATTGTGGCTGCGGCGCAGATTGTTGCCCCCTACTTGGGAAATCAAGAGATTATTCTTTCCGCTGGCGGAACCTCATTCTTCGACTACGTCGTTGAGGAGTTCTCAGAGTTCAAGGGTCCATCGCGCATTGTTTTAAGAAGTGGCGCCTACATTACTAATGACCTCATCGGGTACGAAAAATCTAACCCCTTTGTTGGGGAACCTGAAGAAAAGCGCCTCCGCCCTGCGATGGAAATATGGTCACGCGTATTGAGCATTCCAGAGAGCAACCTTGCAATTCTTAACTTCGGAAAACGTGATGCAGGAAATGATGTCAATAATCCATCTCCCATCAAGCGCTATATAGGCGAGGTGACCAATTATGCAGCCACTATTGAAAAGCTCAATGACCAGCATGCATATATGAATGTCACCCAACCAGGACTCTCGGTGGGGGACATCATCGGCTGCGGCATCACTCACCCCTGCACCAACTTTGATAAATGGCGTCTGTTGCCAATCGTCAATGCTCAATATGATGTCATTGATTGCATACACACATTCTTCTAAGAGAAATCTACCCGAAGGGAAGTAATGAGAATGGAACACGTCAACGCAGTAGGCGCGCCACCACCTGGAGGTACTTATTCCCATGGAGTAGTAGCTCATGGATTCTTGTATACCTGCGGAATGGGTCCAGCTGATCCTGTAACAGGAAAGATTGTCGAAGGCGGAGTTGGCGAGCAGACTCGTCAGACGCTGAGAAACCTACAAAAGGTTTTAGATGCTAAAGGCGCAACATTTAGCCAGGTAGTTAAAGTAACTACTCACCTTCAAGAAGTGCTTCGCGATTTCAAAGAATACGACGCTGCTTACAGCGAATTCTTCACTGCGCCATATCCAGTACGCACAACTGTGGGATCAGACTTAAACGGCATACTCGTTGAGATTGATTTTGTAGTAGCTCTCTAAGTTCTTTACTGTATTACTCGATAAAAGGCAGGAACCTCTCGATTATCTCGCTGAGGTTCCTGCCTTTTATTTCGATTTCCCAACAATTAACTCAGCTCTGCGGACTACATTGAGTTTTCTGTTATCAGGGCGATTCGCGAACGCGTTTCTTTCGCACGTTCCTCGTCGCCTTGAATCTCAAATATCTCGGCGATAACTGACTCGGCATCAATCACTAACGCCCACCTTGGGTCGCTCTCGTTCTTGATGTAGAGATCCTTCCCGCCTTTAAGGTCAAAGAGAGCGTGATCAAAGTTTCTTTGCGCCAAATACCCGCGAGCACGCACTGTCAAAGATTCCATGACCAAACCGTGATTCTGAGCCAAGGTTGCTTCTTCAACAGCCAAGGTGGCCGTTGAAATTGCCTGGTCAATCTGCTCAGTTTTTAAGTAGCTCTTAGCAAGGGAGACATCACATAGAAGTGTTAAACCTACGGCACTATGCGATTTTGCTATCGGCCGTGCTTGTGTCAGCAGTTCAATTGCCTCTTGATACTGCCCAAGTTCTTCGAGAGCGTTGCCAAGGTTGTAGAGATCTTTACCCAAGAAAATCTCTTCATCATCGATTGGCCGAGTTGCGATGATTTCTCTGAAGGATTGCGCAGCCTCCTCAAACTGCCCAGCCTCTTTCAGGAAGACACCTAGGTTTCGTTTGGCCATAAGAAGGCGCGATGAATCAAGATCGGCATAAAGTGCACACGCTTCTTGCGCCTTTACCACTGCCTCAGGATTCCTATCGAGCTTGTGTAAGGCAAATGCCATTCCTAAATAGACCTGCGCTAGGTCGTTCTGATCGTAAATTTCCGTCAGAGAAAGGAATACATCAATTGAAGTTTCAGAAAATGCGAGGGCCTCCTTCCAGTCTTGTCTATGCATTGCACTGTGTGCCAATTCAGCAAGTACGCTGGCTTTTTCCAGTCCTTCAGAACTCTTTAACGTCTCCCATAGATGTTCTTCGTGGTTGTGCTCGTGAGCTGCATTCTGGTTAGTGGAAATACCGACTCCATCTCCCGTACAGGAAATGCCATGGTGCCTCCATGGAATTCATGCAGGGAAGGTTTATAACAGCGACGGTGGCTCAAATATTCCCCGATTTATCAAAACTATTAAATCTCTTGGGTAAGGTATGCCCATGTCACAGACCACTGTCTTTATAGGCGATAGCGTCACCGATTGCGGCCGCGAAGTTGCTCCACCATTTGGCGATGGGTACGTATTCAATATTGCCAACTCTGGACGATTGCCCGGAAAGATCATTAACGTCGGCACCAGTGGTCATCGCCTGATTGATCTGGAAGCTCGCTGGGAAACCGATGTCTTAGCCCACAACCCAACCTTGGTCTCAGTTGCTATTGGCATCAACGACACATGGCGTCGATACGATGACAATGAAGTGACGACCATTGAGGATTTCGAAGATCGCTACCGTCGAGTCTTGAGAGCCACTGCTGCACATGGCGATCCTGAATTGGTTCTATGCGAGCCATTCTTGCTTGAGGTTCAAGATGAGATGAAAACATGGCGAGAAGATTTAGATCCTAAAATCGCAGTAGTACATCAGATGGCTAAAGAGTTTGGCGCGAAGTTAGTGCCCTTTGATACGTTCTTCACCGCTAAGGCAAAGGAGCTTTCAATGGTTGCCCTTGCAGAAGATGGAATCCACCCAACGATATTGGGACATCAACTCATGGCCGATTTATGGTTAGAGAGCGCCGGACTTTAGTTCGAACTCCTCACAACCCACCAAAGTTGGTAAATCCAAGATCAATATCCAAACCTTGCTCGCTTTTTTTAAAGCCTTACTTTCCCGTTCGATGGACTTTGTGATTTGCTGCCTGAGCTACTGGGCGAATGGTCATCGAATCAATGTTTACATGCGAGGGCAAATTCACAGTCCAATAAATACACTCAGCGATATCTTCGGCCGTCAGAGGGTGCTCTACGCCTTCATAAACTTTCGCGGCTTTCACTGCATCTCCTGAGTTTCGGACAATTGCAAATTCATCTGTTTTAACCATCCCTGGCGCGATCTCTGAAATTCGAATCGGAGTCCCATTAAGTTCCAGTCTTAACGTATTTGCAAGTGATCGTTCGGCAAACTTTGCGGCAACATAACTTCCGCCATTTTCATAAGCGACATGTCCGGCAGTTGAGGTTAAAACAACGATGTGACCCTTACCTGCCTGAATCATCAAAGGAGCGATTGCCTTGGTCATTCTTAGGGATCCGAGAACATTGACATCAAAACTCTTCATCCAGAGCGTTGGATCTGAATCCAATATTGACGATGAATCAAATGCCCCACCTGCATTATTTACTAAAATATCTATTTCTATCCCGGCAATTGACGCTACGAACGCATCGACACTCGATTGATCAGTAACGTCTAAGAGATGCGCCTCGACATTTTCGTTACGGCCCGCGAGTTCTTCTAAGCGCTGGAAACGGCGGGCAGCGGCAAATACTCGATAACCATTTTGGGCGAGTAGTAGGGCAGTGGCGGCACCAATTCCTGAACTGGCTCCAGTTACAACAGCAACTTTTCTTAGTGTGCTCATGCCTTCAGTTAAACATAGAATGCCAAGAAAAATACTCAACGACTCAAAAAGATCGCTCTGACCAGTTGATTTTCTTCTTCTTGCACCCACAAGGACATACTCGTTTAACCGCAGCTACCTTTTAGTGAGTTAATCCTTAAAGATGCGCAGGAATCACGATCTCGTTGTACTGCAAGAAGCCAGGTTTAAATGGCGGATCAAAACGACAGATTCGGGTTTCATCAGAGAGTGCGATGTTGGCTTTAGAAGCACTTGCGCGAAGCTCCATGGCCATCTTTCTTGATAATTCATCGGTTGCTCTTCCGCGGAATGATTTAGCAACACATGTTTCCGAATCTAATTCGCGCAATTTAACCTGTGAATCGTTGGGATGTGGCAAGTGGCCAAAGGTGCTACCTGATGGCATTACAAAGGAGACGTACCATTCGGCGGATTCGGTACTATCTGCTTTTTGGGAGGTGATAACCGGGGCAGTCATCGCGATTTTTTCCGAGGACTTATTTCCCTTTGAAATGTAGTTGAATAATGAAGCGAAAGCGCTGCTTGTTGCAGTTGAATACTGAGCAGAAACTTTGACCTCTGCGATGACACATGGCAGATATTCACGAAGCTCAAAATCCTCATAGGTGCGGAGCACTGTAAATTCTTGTCGATCAGTCATACAACAAGCCTACCTACTAAACGATGTTGTACTCGGGACGCAATTGACCAGAACCCTGGAATCTATCTGCGCTTAACTGCTTGATTTCTACGAATGGTTGCTTATCTAGGTAGAGATCGCGCAAGATTTCACCAATAGCTGGTCCTTGCAAGAATCCATGACCGCTAAAACCTGTGGCATAAAAGAATCGTGAAACTTTTGTGAACTCACCAAGAATCGCATTGTGATCGGGGGTTACTTCATACAAGCCAGCCCAACCCTTGCCAATACCGACATCCATCAAACGAGGAGCTCTATGGATTGCGATTTCGCCAAGCTTTTCCAGG
>CAEZZR010000042.1_pt1 | contig 10089 bp, 10 predicted proteins | sample 7266751 | NCBI WGS metagenome assembly CAEZZR01 (sample SAMEA6813965, study PRJEB35770) | uncultured Actinomycetes bacterium | biome: Freshwater; feature: Freshwater reservoir; material: water | place: Czech Republic | collected 2016-08-15 | depth 30m m | reverse complement strand
TAATGAAACGCTCAGCTATTACACGGCGATCATTGACAGTGTCGCTATTCCTGTCATCGTGCAAGATGCCAGCAATTACATGGGGCACCCTTTGGAGATCGGACTGTATGGCGCTCTCCTGAACAAATTCGGGCATGATCGAGTTCAATTCAAACCAGAGGCCACGCCAGTTAAAGAGCGAATGCAAGCACTTCAAGAGATCGCTGGCGGGAAAGCTAAGGTATTTGAAGGTCAAAGCGGCATGGGCTTAATGGAAACTTTTCCACTTGGATTATCAGGCACCATGCCAGGTTCTGAGATTCCATGGGCAATTATCGCCTTATGGAAAGCGCTGAAAGAGAACGATTTAATTCGCGCACAAAAAATTCATACATGCGTGGCTCAACTTGTTGCGTTTCAAACCAGCATTGATGCCTACGTCGCAGTGGAGAAATATTTGCTTGTTAAGCAAGGAATTTTTAATTCTACGCGGCAAAGGGGCCCTGTTGGATTCACGCTAGATGAAGTCACTAAGTCTCAGATTGATAGTGTCTTTGAACAACTGCGTCAGTGTGTTAGCCCCAGTATTTAGCAATCTTCTCTTTTAGAAATTGCGCACTTTCAACCATCTGGCCCATTCCTTCGACCCCATCTTCAATACTGATCCATCCATCAAAACCCACACTCTTTAGCGTTGAGAAAATTGCATCGTAATCATTGAGACCTTTTCCGATAACGCCATGTCGAAAGTAGCTCACATATCCTGCGCTGCCGCCTTCTTCTCGCCGCAAATCCTCAATCGTTCCTTCTGCTAAATATCTGTCGCTTGCGTGCATGGTGACCACTCGATGTTTCACAGCTTCCAGTAAATCAAGTGGCTCCTCCCCTGCGGCTATCGCATTGCTGGGATCAAAATTCACTCCAAACCATGGTGAATCAATTCGCCCGACAAGTTCAACAAATACATCACTCATCTGGGCAAATTCAGGTTCGGTCCAAAAATCATCTTTATAGTGATTTTCGAGAATCAAAGTTATGCCGAGTTCCTGGGCAATGGGTAGGCAAGCTTCAATGGAATCAACAACGTAATTCAAACCTTCTTCACGAGTGATTTCTTTGCGTCGCTGACCTGAAAGCACCCGGCAATACTGCGCACCAAGTTCCGCGCTCATGCGGATCCAAGAGATTTCTTTTTCCACTTCGGCTCTTCGCAAACCCTTGTCAGGAATGGTGAAATCTGGAGAGCAGCACATCATCGGAATAACCATCCCAGCATCTTCCACCGCTGCTCGAATTTTTTTCCATTGAGTAGGGTCTTTAAGATCTGCAAAATTGCTATAGAACTCCAACCCATCAATCTCTAATTCGCGCGACATATCTATCCACTCATAGATACTCATTTGACCCGGGGCTACTAGTTGGTGAATCCACCCCTTAGGGAAAGCGGCAATCTTAGGCATCTATAATTTCTCTGGATTTCGTCCGATAATGGAAAACTGTTCTAGGTCCAAGACTGTTCCAGTGAAGTTCTTTGACTCATCGCTGAGCCAATAAATAGCTGACTCGCCCATCTGCTCAGAGGTTGTCATCTGCCCAAAAGGAATTGCGCTTCGGTCGAGGCGTTGATGCCACCCTGGCTTTAAACCCTTTGCCACTTGGTCGCGATCTTCACGCTCGGTGAGAACCCAGCCAGGATTAATTTGGTTCACTCGGATTCCATCAACCCCATGAGCATTTGCAAGGTTACGGGTCATTGTTTGAAGTGCACCTTTACTAATGCTGTATGCCAATAATGTGGATTCACCCGCGTAAGCGTTAACTGAGCCAATATTGAGCACAGAGCCTTTGGATTTTTGCAGGTGCGTAAAGCAGGCTTTAATAAGAAAAAGCGGTGCCGTGAGATTTATTTGCATCACGCGCTTCAAATCATTTGGAGTTATCTGGTCAAGGTTGGAACGAGAGACGTTCGCAGCGTTGTTAACAAGTCCATCGATTTTTCCAAAAGCTGCAACCGCGGCGGCGGCTATACGCTCTGGAGCGGAATCCTCTTCCAGGTCTGCAATGCATAAAGTTGCTCGATCACCGAGGCTCTTAACGGTTGCGTCGCCTTCTTCGCGATTGATTCCATGTACTAGTACTTGAGCACCTTCCCTAATAGCTGCTGCTGCAATAGCTGCACCAATGCCAGAGGTTGCTCCTGTAATGATGATCGCTTTATCTTTAAGGCGCATCATTAGACGGGTTTCAAAATAGATTTAAGAATTTCACCTGAGTGCATCTTCTCAAACGCCACCTGCCATTGCTCGATGGGATACACGCCACCCAATACCGGTGTGAGATCTAAAGTCCCTATTTCTAATAAACGCAATACGCGTTCCCACATCGGCCAGTTGTGGCTAAAGGTTCCTTGAAGCGTCACATTCTTTTGAACAAGTGGGTCCAGAGAAAAATCTAATGGCTGGGGTCCCCAACCAACTTTAGAAATCCAACCCGCAGGACGCACTAGTGACAATGCGCTTTTTAATGATGCAGAAACACCAGCAGCATCTACAACACCGTCCGCGCCAAGACCATCAACAGCAAGTGCCCAATCTGTCGCGTCGCCAATAATAATCTCGCACCCATACGTCAGAGCGGCTTGCAATCGCTGGCGATCTCTTTCCAATCCAACTACGGCAACTTGCGCACCTGCGAGTCGCGCCATGGCAGCGCAAAGAATTCCGATGGGACCAGGGCCCATGACGACAATACGATCACCCGGTTTAATTTTCCCCGGAGCGATCACGGCACTATAAGCAACCGAAGAAGGTTCGGTCATTGCGGCATGCTCAAATGAAACTGAAGTTGGAATTGAGTGAAGGAGTCTTTGAGGAACTTTCACGTAACGAGTCATTGCCCCGTTAACGCCATAGCCAAAACCTTTGCGATTGGGATCCAAGTTGTAGCGCCCGCTTCGAGACATGGGGCTAGACATATCAACCACCGCTGCAGTTTCACTAACTACACGGTCACCTTCATGCCAGTTCAGGACATTCTTGCCATGTTCAACGATATGCCCGCCAAATTCATGACCAAGAACGACTGGATAATTAACCGGCCAGCTCTGGCTACCGGTCCACTGATGCAAATCACTTCCGCACACACTTACCGCTTCGACTTGGACAATCACATCATCATCACCTGCAATTGGCCGCTCAACTTCGCGAAGTTCAACGCTGTGTGGTGTCGATGAGAAATTTACTACCCCTATAGAACTCAATTCTTTTCGCCTTTCACTGGAACATCGCCAAATCCGTGTACCGCCTCGCATATCTTTCGCAGCACTTCCTCAACATTACCTGCGCCCCGGCTAAATGAATCAGCATCTATAGCCAATGGCGCCCCTATAACTACGAGTGGGGCCCCGTATGAAGGCGTCGCAATCGCTTGTTCAAGAGAAAGTCCTCCAACTGCCTGCACTGGGACACGGACTGCATCTACTACTTCTCGCAGTTGATCTAGAGGGCTAGGCATCCGTTCTCCGCGCGCTGCTATTCCGCGTCGCTCATCAAAACCAATGTGATGAATAACCATGTCACAGCCCAACTCTTCTAACTCTCTCGCACCTGCAACCATGTCAGGACATCCCAAGTTATCGCCCATAACAAAGACTCCAAAATCTTTACCAGCTTGCACTACGCATTTAATTGTTTCTGGGTGTGATCTCGCCATAACAACAACGTGTGTTGCTCCTGCTTGGGCCATCATCTGCGCTTCTAGGTAACCACCATCCATAGTTTTTAAATCAGCAACGATAGGAATCTTGGGGAATCCCGACCTAAGTGCGCGTACTCCGTGCATTCCTTCGGCGATAATAAATGGAGTGCCAGCTTCGAGCCAATCTACTCCTGCCCGAATTGCGATGTTTGCCATCTCAAGTGCTTCATCAATATCTGTGAGATCTAAAGAGACTTGAACAATAGGTTTCATGACATCGATACTACTTCGAATTTAATCCAGAAACATCATTCGAATAATTCAAATTACATCGCGTCATGGCTAGTGCAAAACACTACTACCTAGTATCTTCAGCCACTTGATATAGAAATATTTTATACATGTAGGGGGGGTAATGACGGCGGATACGCAGCTTTCGAGAATGCTGGAGTGGCTCTCATCATCTCCCTCGTTGGAAAATGTTGCGCGCGCAATTGCACTAGATTATTTGGCAAGCTACAACCCCGTACATGCAATGATTTGGCTTCTAAAGCGCGATGGATCATGTACTTGTCTTGCGCAATACGGCGGCGGCGAATCATATGTAGATCACGTCTATTCGGCGCGTGAATGGAGAGCGCTAGAACCCGTTGGGCATTTAGCGTTGATGGCTACACAGGAGAACGTGACTACCTGGTCTGAAGATAAATCCTTCGCTGTAATAAACCTTTACGCACAGAATATCTTGATTGGGTTTCTTACCTTGCGATTTGCAGAATCCATACTTCATCCTGAATCTATGCACCCAGTCGCTCAAGACTGCAGCCGGGCACTTTCGATCTATTTAGCCTTGCGTTTTCATCACCTTCTTGAAAATGAACAACTCCTAGATTCTTTCAATGGGTCAGAGGATCAAATACTAACGATCCGCCAGCTAGAGGTTCTTAAGCTCATGGCGCAGGAGAAGACTAACTATCAGATATCTAAACTGCTTGGTTATAGCGTGAGCACTATCCGCCACGAAACCATGAGAATATATTCAGCGTTGGGAGTTTCAGATCGAGCCGAAGCTGCGATAGTTGGGCGAAAGCGAAATTTTATTTAGATAATTGACAGGGATTGTAATTTGGCTTTGAGTTCAATATCTGAAGGCTCTACAAGGTGAGTCCCGTCGCTAAACATAATTACCGGAATCGACTGTGGGCCTCCCGTGATCTCGACAACTTTTGCTGCAGCGGTTAGATCGCTCTCTACATCAATTAATGTGTACTTAACATCCAAAGAATCTAATAGACGCTTTGAGCGGCGACAATCGCTGCACCAGTCGGCCGAGTACATGGTTATTTCTTTAGACATTACTTTTCTCCTTGGGATTGATTTATAGTGATAAGAAATGTTCTAGGCCAAAAGTCAAACCTGGGTGCTTAGCAACTTCTCGAATTCCAAGAAGTACTCCAGGCATAAATCCGACACGGTCTAACGAATCGTGACGAATTGAGAGAGTTTCTCCTGGTCCCCCAAATAAGACTTCTTGATGGGCAACAAGTCCACGTAGGCGAATGGAGTGAATAGGGATCTGCCCAACAGTTGCTCCCCGTGCACCAGCGATGCTTGTGTTAGTTGCATCAGGCATGGCGGCGCGCCCCGCTTCGTCACGTGATTGCGTCATAATTTGCGCAGTTCGAGCAGCGGTTCCACTGGGAGCGTCAACTTTATCCGGGTGATGAAGCTCGATAATTTCAGCGGACTCAAAGTATCGCGCAGCTTGTTTTGAAAATTGCATCATCAAGACTGCACCTAATGCAAAATTCGGAGCAATCAAAACTGCAGATTTAGAATTATTGGCAAGCAACTTCTTGATATCGGCAATCCGGTCTTCACTAAATCCAGTCGTCCCCACCACTGCATGTATTCCATGCGTTATAAGAAATTCTAAGTTTGCCATCACAGAATCAGGTGTTGTGAAATCGACAACGACATCTGCTTTGGCGCTCACGAGTTGCTCTAGTGAATCTCCAAGATCAAGTTGTGCGACGAGAGTGAGGTCTGGCGCATCCGATACCGCTCGCACAACTTCAGCGCCCATCCGACCTTTAGAGCCTAAGACTGCAACGTTGATACCCACTTAAGCCTCCAGGACCTTCTCAAATTTCTTTGTATCTTTATAGGGACCTACAAGAGCAAGGGTAGGTCTTTGTACTAGGAACTCGCCAGCGACTTTTCGAACTGCTTCAGAGGTTACGCTAGAAACTTCTTTCAAAATATCATCAAAACTCATAATCTCGCCGTAAACGATCTCATTCTTGCCGATTCGGCTCATCCGAGAACCCGAATCTTCCTGGCTCAATACCAAGGATCCTCTAACGGCGCCTTTGGCTCGTTCAATTTCTTCATGAGTCATTCCGTTTTCAGCGACATCTGCTAACACTTCACGAATAATTTCAACAACTTCAATCGCCTTAGATGGATGGCATCCTGCGTAAAAGCCGAGTAATCCAGAACCCGCAAATTGTTGAGCGTAAGAGTAAACCGAATACGCCAGGCCGCGTTTTTCGCGTATCTCTTGGAATAACCGCGAGGACATTCCTCCGCCCAGAGCCGCTGAAAGTATTCCCATCGTGAATCTGCGATCATCGTCGCGAGCCACGCCAGCAAGTCCATAAAACATATGTGCTTGCTCAGTCTTGCGATTTATTAAACCTACAGATTGTTGCGATTTAATTTTGATAGGAGTATTTGGACGCACTTGAGGCGCACCTTTGACATCAAGAAAACCATCACGCGAAAGGGCTTTCTCAACCATTTCGACGACTTTCTTATGGCTGATATTTCCTGCAACCGCGACTACCAAATCTTGAGGTAAGTAGCGTTTCTTGTAATAGTTATAAACAGAGGAACGCGACATATCGTTTATTGACTGGACTGTTCCAAGGATTGAGCGCCCGATAGGAATATCCCCATAATAAGTATCTGAGAATAAATCATGAACGAGGTCGCCTGGATCGTCATCGCGCATCGCAATTTCTTCAAGAACCACTTTGCGTTCTGCGTCCACATCATTGGCTGTAACTAGAGATGATGTGATGAGGTCGGAAATGACTTCCACCGCCATAGGTAAATCGGTATCAATCACCCGGGCATAAAAGCAGGTGTATTCCTTGCTGGTGAATGCATTCATCTCTCCACCAACAGACTCAATTGATGAAGAGATTTCGAGTGCTGTACGTGAAGTAGTTCCTTTGAATAACAAATGTTCTAGAAAATGAGAAGCCCCGGCAACGCTCGGGGTTTCATCACGTGAACCAACATTGACCCAAATTCCTATCGCAGCGCTGCGTACCGAGGAGACTTCCTCCGTGACGATACGCAGGCCGCTAGATAGAACTGTGCGTCGAACGCTCAAAGTCTTACTTACTCAGCAGACTCTGTTGCGCCGTCTTCGAGAACGGGAACAAGTGACAACTTGCCCTTAGGGTCGATCTCGCCGATTTCAACCTGAATCTTGTCGCCAACCTTCATTACTTCTTCAAGATTTTCAATGCGCTTGCCACCATGCATCTTGCGGATTTGCGAGACGTGAAGCAATCCATCTTTTCCTGGAAGAAGTGAGATAAAGGCACCAAATGCAGCAAGTTTTACAACGGTACCGAGGTAGCGCTCTCCAACTTCTGGCATCTGTGGGTTAGCAATGGCGTTGATTTGCGCGCGGGCAGCTTCTGCCTTTGGTCCATCAGTTGCGCCAATGTAGATCGTGCCGTCATCTTCAATGGAAATCTCAGCGCCAGTTTCATCTTGAATCTGGTTGATGATCTTTCCCTTAGGTCCGATAACTGCACCGATCTGATCCACTGGAATCTTGATCGAGATAATACGTGGAGCAAATGGGCTCATTTCATCAGGAGCATCAATGGCTTCAGCCATGACATCCAAGATTGCTAAGCGAGCTTCTTTTGCCTGTAGAAGTGCACCAGCAAGAACTGATGCAGGAATTCCATCGAGCTTTGTATCAAGCTGTAGCGCTGTTACGAAATCACGAGTACCAGCAACTTTAAAGTCCATATCTCCAAATGCATCTTCTGCACCAAGAATGTCCGTAAGCGCTACGTATTCAATTTTTCCATCAACATCGTCTGAAATCAGACCCATTGCGATACCTGCTACTGGCGCACGAAGTGGCACACCAGCATTAAGTAGTGCGAGGGTTGATGCACACACTGATCCCATGGAAGTTGATCCATTGGAACCAAGTGCTTCAGATACTTGACGAATCGCATAAGGGAATTCTTCACGGCTTGGAAGAACTGGCAATAGTGCGCGTTCTGCAAGTGCTCCGTGTCCAATTTCGCGACGCTTAGGTGTGCCAACACGACCAGTCTCACCTGTTGAATATGGTGGGAAGTTGTAATTGTGCATGTAGCGCTTATGGTTTTCTGGATTCAACGTGTCAAGCTGTTGCTCCATCTTGAGCATGTTCAGCGTTGTGATTCCAAGAATCTGAGTCTCTCCACGTTCGAAGATTGCTGATCCATGAACGCGAGGCACAACTTCAACCTCGGCTGAAAGCGCACGAATATCGCGCAACCCACGTCCATCAATACGAACCTTGTCACGCAATACACGCTGGCGAACTAAGCTCTTCGTCAATGAACGAAATGCTGCTGGAATTTCTTTTTCGCGGCCAACAAAAGCCTCGGCAAGTGATTCCTTAACAGATGCGCTGAGGCGATCTGTTTCAGTTTCGCGTTCTTGTTTTCCAGCGATAGTAAGAGCCTTCGCAAGGTCAGCAGAGACTGCCTTTGAGACAGCTGCGAACGCATCATCTTGGTAATCCAAGAAGATAGGAAATTCGCCAGTTGGCTTTGCTGCGGCCTTAGCGACCTTGGATTGTGCTTCGCACAATGCGCGAATAAATGGCTTTGCTGCATCGAGGCCTTGTGAAACAACTTCCTCTGTAGGAGTTGGTGCTCCACCCTTGATGAGTTCAATAGTGCGCACAGTTGCTTCGGCCTCAACCATCATGATGGCAACATCGTCGCCACTGATACGACCAGCAACAACCATGTCAAAGACAGCATCTTCAAGTTGTGAGTGGTTAGGGAATGCGACCCATTGACCTGAAATTAGTGCAACGCGAACGCCACCAATTGGGCCAGAGAATGGCAATCCAGCAAGTTGTGTCGACATGGACGCAGCGTTGATTGCAACGACGTCGTACATGTGGTCTGGGTTAAGTGCCATAACTGTGACGACAACTTGGACCTCATTACGTAAACCCTTAACGAAGGATGGGCGCAATGGACGATCGATTAAACGGCAGGTAAGAATTGCATCCTCTGATGGACGTCCTTCACGACGGAAGAATGATCCGGGGATGCGACCAAGTGCATACATGCGCTCTTCAACATCTACTGTGAGTGGGAAAAAGTCGAATTGATCCTTAGGATGTTTTGAAACTGTTGTTGCGGAAAGCAACATGGTTTCGTCATCTAGGTAAACAACGGTGCTTCCACCGGCTTGGCGCGCTAGGCGTCCTGTTTCAAAACGTATTTCTCTTTTTCCGAATTTTCCGTTATCAATTACTGCAACGGCTGATGAGATTTCTTGACCCTCCATGGGTCGCTCCTGTTCTCGATCAACTCGAGGAGCATGAATCTTCGATCGAAGCCCACGGACGGCTACTGTGTTGCATAGTTAGTTCCGTAAACCACTACCGAGGACCATTGCTCCCGGTTGATCGTTCTAATTAACGGCGAATACCGAGTTTTTCGATGATCGCTCTGTAACGTTCGATATTTGTCTTTGCGAGGTACTGAAGAATTCGACGACGTTGACCTACTAATAGCAGCAAGCCACGACGGTTGTGGTGGTCATGCTTATTCGTCTTAAGGTGTTCTGTGATTTCTTCAATGCGCTTGGAGAGCAAAGCGACCTGTGCTTCAGGACTTCCCGTGTCAGTAGGTGAAGAACCGTACTTAGCGATAATTTCTTTCTTTACTTCTGGTGATAGTGCCATTTCTTGGTACTCCTTCTACTGGTCACGAGGGCTTCCGGTTTGCCTCACGGAAACTCGCTTTCTCGGTGGACGTCGTAGGATACCAGCGCACGCTCATACAAGTGAAATCGAGAGCGTAATGATCAGATTTGGGTCAGTTTCCGCGCTTGATCGCAATCAATCTTCATCTGGTCGAGCAAGGGCTCTAATCCATCAAATTTCACGGTTTCTCGTAACCTCCACCCAAAATCAATCTTTGCATTCTTGTCATAGAGATCGAGCCCGCTCTGATCTAAGGCATATGCCTCTACTTGGCGAGAACGCCGTCCTTCAAAGGTTGGATTCGTACCAATAGAAATCGCAGCTGGCCAACGATCATTCTCAACTTCAAGCCAGCCGGCATAAATACCATCACTTGGAAC
>CAEZZR010000038.1_pt1 | contig 10428 bp, 10 predicted proteins | sample 7266751 | NCBI WGS metagenome assembly CAEZZR01 (sample SAMEA6813965, study PRJEB35770) | uncultured Actinomycetes bacterium | biome: Freshwater; feature: Freshwater reservoir; material: water | place: Czech Republic | collected 2016-08-15 | depth 30m m | reverse complement strand
TTTTAATGAGAGGAGTGAGTTAATTCCTTCCAAGTCTCGTGTGCCACTCCAACGAATCGTCCATGATTTTCCTGATGGCAACGTTCGAATTTTCCCTGAGGTTTCCACGATGCTTGGTATCGCTGCATTTCCAAGAAGGGTAAAAGTAAGGTTTGATTTTGCCGTAATTACCGCATCGGCAACAGAAAGAACGCCGTCGCCGACATCTGCATCGAATAGTTCAATATGGGCTCGCTTAGTATCGGTTTTCATCGAAACGGAAGTTAGGAGATGACCCACATTAACTCGCAGTATCTGGTCATCCTGCACTGGGGCGACCACAACATCCTTGTAATAGTAATTAAGGATCGCAGTTGCAGAGTCGCCTTCTAACGCTTGGCCTCGAGCACCCACTTGACTCATTCCAACACCGTGTCCATACCCCGAGCCTTGAAATGAAAATGATGCTGGGATTTCAGATGCAGAGGCAGGTGGCGAAAGTAAATTTGCAATAAATAGAAACGAAAGGAGAACGCGAAAGTTAAATACCCTCATCGATTGCGGCGCTCTTTCCAACTTTCAAGAATGATTGATATGCGTCCACAACTTCATTTGGCTCACCGCGCATCATCAATCTACCCTTGTCCAGCCAAGCAACTTCGTTACACAAATCCCGAACAGTAGCCATACTGTGGCTCACAAGAATGAGGGCGCGAACATCACTTCGGAGTTCCTTAATCCTGTTGAGGCTTTTTTCTCTGAAGTGCGCGTCGCCAGTGCTTAGCGCCTCATCAACAATCAAAATATCTGGGCGAACCGTCGCAGCAACTGAAAATCCTAAACGTGCATACATTCCTGATGAATAGGTGCGCATAGGTGCGTCTATCGCCTCACCGAGTTCTGCAAAGTCAGCAATTTCATCAAAGAGAGCTGCGATTTCTTTACGTGACATACCCGCGGCGAGTCCACCAAGTTCGACATTTTCGCGTCCAGATAATGAAGGACTAAACCCAACGCCAAGTGCTAATAACGTGCTTACTTTTCCATACACTTCGACTCTGCCAGAAGAGGGTGGCAAGATTCCAGAAATTACTCGCATCAGTGTTGACTTTCCTGCACCATTTGCACCTACGACACCTAAGACTGAACCATAGGAAACATCAAGCATCACATCATCAAGTGCCTTTACTACTCGAGTGTGTTTAGTTCCTCTACCAAGTGTGCGAAGGCGTGCTTTAAGAGTTGGGCGTCGATCAATTGTGGTTGTGTAGGTCAAGCCCAGATGCTGGACTGAAATCGCGATATCGCCAGGACGATGCGAGGAGCTAGAGGCGGACAGCAAAATCACGCTCCCTTGATAAGAAGTAATAGGTGCCAATTAAGAATATTCCGATTGCCCAAGCCAACGATGCCAACATGTCTGATACCAGTGGCGCCTCTGCGTGAACCATCGTGCGAGACCATGAATTGAGAAGTGAGAACAGTGGATTAAAAACCTCAATTGATTTCAATTGATCTTTGAGATCTGATACTTCGTACAAAATTGGTGAAAGATAAAGCCAGGTCCTTGTGAAATACGGCAAGAAACTCGTGATATCTCGAAAATAGACATTAACGGTTGAAATGAGAATGGCTAAGCCAAGTGCCAAAATGGTGGTGATTAGTGCAATTGGAATACCCCAAAGCATTGCCCAACCGATTGGGAATCCAAGGATTGACCTAATAACCATAAAGACCACAATGGTTGGAAGGAATCGGAAAATTCCAATTACCGTTGCCGCTACTGGCAACATAATTCTTGGGAAAGCAGTGTTGAGAATGAGTTTTCCACCGCGAGTAATCGAACCAATGCCACCGCTCATGGTGTTTGAAACAAAATAAAACAAGAAGAGGCAACCTGTCAGATGGCCATATCGCATCTTGTCGCTATGCCCACCAATGATCACAATCAAAATAAAATAAACACCAGAAAGAAGCAATGGGTTAAGTACTAGCCATACCTGGCCAAAAACAGAGTCATAATGTTTTTCACGTAGCTCAGAACGCGCATACTCGGATATAAAAGCTCTTCGAGTCCAGAGCGAGCGCCAATATCGCCCAAGAGGAGGCAGGCCGGCCCGGAAGGGCTCAAATACTTCTACTGGTTTGGCTTTATCCACTGCAGCAGATTACCGCAATAGCCTGGCATCACTTGCTTTCAGGCACCAAAGTCCTAGGTGATGTTAAGAAACCTGCGCCCCAACACATATGCATTGTCAGCAAAATCGCAGGTAATCGGAGCATTTCAATCAACGATTGAGCAATTGCAATTGAAGCGATAGTTAAAAAGAATAAATAAACAGCAGCTGGCAGGAAAAACGCTGGGCTAATTAGTAGACCTAAAAGCAATGACGCGACCGAACCGATGAGAGCAAAAGGTGGCGCCAAATATCGAAGGTTTACCGTTCCCAGATGACGTCGAGAAACAACTCGCCTCCAACGGCCATATTCGAAATACTGTTTCGCCAGTGCTCTCAAAGTTGGTCTCGGGCGATAAACAACATGTAAACGGGGATCGAAATAGACGATCCCTCCTGCTGCGCGCAATCGATAATTTAATTCCCAGTCTTGGGCTCGTGTAAATCTCTCATCGAAACCTCCAACAGCTACCAACGCGCTCTTGAGGAAAACACCAAGATAAACGGTGTCAACTGGGCCTGCTTTTCCGCCGGTATGAAATCGTGAAGCGCCAACACCGAGAGGGCTACGCATCGCACCAGCAACTGCTTTTTCAAATGATGTAACTCCACGGGCGCCCATCATGCCGCCGACATTTACCGCACCAGTAGTTGTCAGAATCTCAACTGCTGTTGATACGTAATCGCGTGGAATCTCCGTGTGCCCATCGACTCTCACAATAATGGGAAACTTTGATTGAGAAATTGCGAGGTTGAGACCCATTGCGGTTCTGCCAGTGGGATTGTCCATGATTATTACTCGAGAATCTTCACTAGCCAACTTGCGGGCAATCGCAAGGGTTTGGTCCTTTGATGGACCAATTGCGAGAATTACTTCAATCTCCCCGAGATAATCCTGAGAAAGAATTGCGCTAACTGCGTTATTCAGGTAGCTCTCTTCGTTGAGAACGGGCAGGATTACTGAGACCCCGACTGCTGGTGATTCATTCGCAGGAATATGCACGAGAGAACGCTACCGCCCAAGTAGGCTCTCCTAGTGAAATCAACAAGGGTGACCCGAATTATTACCTCACTCTCGATTGGTGTCCTCGCGATATCGGCGATCTCCTGGCTGGGATTAAGTCAAATAACTGGATCCTTAAAAAGAGTTGATGCATTTGCCGGTCTAAACTCTCGCCCTGAAAAAGCTTCGAGTGCAGTCAACTATCTTCTCGTAGGTTCTGATACTCGCGAAGGACTCACCGCCGCCGAACTCAGGTCGTTACGCGTTGGAAGCACCCGCACTGCAGCTGGTCAGCGTTCGGACACAATTTTATTAGTACACATAAGTAAGGCTCGCGATAAAGCGGTAATTATTTCATTGCCGCGCGACACTCTTGTAACCATTCCAGAACATTTAGATGCCAATGGAAAAACAGTCTCAGCAGTAAGAGCCAAACTCAATGCCTCATTTAGTTGGGGTGGAGCGCCACTGCTTATACAAGTTGTTGAAGCTCAAACAGGGCTGCGGATAGATCATTATGTTGAAATCGGATTTGCGGGTTTTGCAAAGATGGTTGACGCCCTTGGCGGAATTGAAGTCTGTACCAAGAAAGCTATCAATGACCCGAAGAGTCACTTAGTCCTGAGCGCAGGAATTCATACTCTTGGAGGAATCGAAGCTTTGAAATACGTGCGAACTAGAGATTTCGATGGCATGGGAGATCTAGGGCGTATGCAACGTCAGCAGCAATTTATGAGTTCCGTTCTCAAGAAAGCGACTAGCGCTGGCGTTCTGCTCAACCCTTCTAGAATGATCAGTTTTCTCAATGCGGCAATGGCGACGGTCAAAACAGATTCAACGTTGAATTCAAGCGACCTTGTGACACTTGCCAAACAGGTACGAAATTTATCCGCAAGTAAAGTGAGAACTCTGACAGTTCCGCTTTCTAATGTCGGATATTCTGTACCTGGTCTCGGTTCTACAGTCCTTTGGGATCCGGTGCTTGCTCCAATTCTTTTCCAGAAATTGCGCGATGACCTTCCTGTTGTAACAGAAGTCACGCCTTCGCCTTCGTCCAGTTCGAGCAAAAAATCTTCCTCTAAGTCCACTACTAAGCCCACAGCTAAGGCTTCAGTTGCTCCGACAATTATTGATCAATTCAAAACTCGTACTGCCGCTGAAAATCCATGCGGTGCGCTGAGATAGTCAGAAATTAACTACTAGACTTCCCGGCATGGAACTCGTCTTATCTGTCATAGGCACTGGATATTTAGGTGCAACGCACGCGGCATGTATGTCCTCTTTGGGTTTCACTGTTATTGCTGTAGATAGTGATGCGTCTAAAATTGAACAACTCTCCCGTGGGGAATTGCCTTTCTATGAACCAGGACTAGAAGAGTTGCTTCAGCAAGAGCTTGCATCTGGTCGTCTATCTTTCACTACTAATTTTTCTGAACTTAAAGATGCCGATGTACATTTTATTTGCGTAGGAACACCCCAAAAAGAAAATAGTTTGGCTGCAGACTTAACATATGTTGAAGGTGCGATAGCAACTCTTGCCCCGCATCTGAAATCGGGTTCACTCGTTGTAGGTAAATCAACCGTTCCTGTCGGAACTGCTCAAAAACTCACAGCAATTCTTGCAACGACTGCACCCCAATCTGACTTAGCGTGGAACCCTGAATTCTTGCGAGAAGGTTTCGCTATTGAAGACACATTGCGTCCCAATAGATTAGTTATTGGTGTAACAAATGATCGTGCGGAAGCAATTCTAAAACAGGTTTATGCGCCAATCTTGGAATTGGGCACACCATGGATACGAGCAGATTTGCCGACATCCGAACTCGTTAAAGTAGCAGCCAACTCTTTTCTTGCCACGAAGATTTCATTCATCAATGCCATGGCTGAGATTTGCGAAGCTGCTGGTGGAGATGTCACGGTTTTGGCTCAAGCGATCGGCTATGACCCTCGTATCGGAAATAAATTCTTGCAAGCTGGTATCGGATTTGGTGGTGGGTGCCTGCCCAAAGACATTCGGGCCTTCATGGCACGCGCTGAGGAGTTAGGCGCAAAACAAGCACTTGAATTCTTGCGAGAGATCGACGCCATTAATCTTCGTGCACGTGCACGCGTCATTGATGTTGTGCGATCGAATCTCTCAGAAGACTTAGTTGGATATAAAATCGCCGTACTCGGTGCTGCCTTTAAACCCGAAAGTGATGACGTCCGAGATTCTCCAGCTTTGGACATAGCTGCGCAGCTTCATGCAGCGGGCGCTCAAGTCACAGTTCATGACCCCAAGGCAATTCATGCAGCAAGAAAAAGATTCCCATTGCTATCTTTTGCCGAAGAAATAGCAACATGCGTAATCGATGCAGATATGGTTTTGCACCTCACTGAATGGCGCGAATATAGAGAAATTGATCCTGTACACCTGAAAACTTTAGTAAAGAATCCAATTATCCTGGATGGAAGAAATGCACTCAATCGTGAGATGTGGCTATCGGCAGGATGGAAATTTCACGCACTCGGACGAAAGAGCTAGATCTAACTAGAAACCAGTCTTCTGACTTCTGCGAGCAACTAGATTTTCGCCTTTGGCTTTAGCTTCATCCCTAAGTGCAAGCATGTTCTGAGAAACTTTCGCTGAAATATCTGGGTCGCTCACTCCAAGAATTCGAGCTGCGAGAATTCCTGCATTCTTTGCATTTCCAATTCCAACAGTCGCAACAGGGATTCCTCCTGGCATCTGAACTATTGAGAGTAAAGAGTCCATCCCATCTAGAACTTTCAGTGCGATTGGAATTCCGATTACAGGAAGTGGCGTAAGCGCTGCGACTACTCCAGGAAGATGCGCTGCCCCACCAGCTCCGGCAATGATGACTTCAAAGCCCAACGACTTTGCGTTTTTCGCAAACTCAATAGTTTCCTCCGGCATACGGTGAGCAGATAAAACTTGTGCGGAGTAAGTAATACCAAATTGATCTAAGACTTTTGCGGCATCTTCCATGATGGGCCAATCGGAGTCAGACCCCATGATGATGGCTACACGATTCTTACTCATCAATTTCTCCGCTCATATAATCAACTGCATGAGTGATGCACTCCCGTAAGTCTAGAATATTTTCACCTACCGCGCTCACGTGCCCAATTTTGCGCCCTGAAAGAACCTCTGTACGGGATTGATGGAACTTTAGTCCGGGACTACGCGCCATAAGGTGCAGATATGGACGATACATATCCGATTTCTCTCCCCCAAAAACGTTTCCGACAACGGCAAAATCAGATGACATAGCGGTATCACCCAGTGGTAGATCTAATATCGCCCGCAAATGTTGTTCGAACTGACTGGTCCGCGATCCTTCAACCGTCCAGTTTCCATTTTCATGAAGTCCCATCGAAACTCGGTTCACGAAAATCTCACTACCGCTTACATGCATGACAACGCTCATGACTCCGGCAAGCAAACATTCACGCGCAACATCTAGCGCTAATTTCTGTGCATCATTAGCAAGTTCAGCGGAAATACCTGGGGCTGGCGTTTCGGTCCATACAGATCGATCATTTTCTCGCCCCACCAAGGTGATTGCCCATGCTGCAGCTTGCCCGTGCGGTGAACGGGCGACTAATGCAGAAATCTCAATTACATTACTTTTCGGAATGTCAGAGAGATAATCCTTAGCAGAATGAGCGGCAAACTCCCTTGAGCCCGGTCGAATCGTTACGCCTTCGGCTTCGAGTGTGCGAATTACTGAATAAGGAATATCTTCAGTTATAAAAGTTAAGACATCACACTTTTTAGCAAATTCTCTTATTGTTTCAAGTTCGCGATTCTCACCAACGACATGATGCGCAATTATTGCGGCAGGATCATTTTCATCTTCTGCAAGAAAGAGTAAATCAATTCCTAACGCTGCTGCTGGCCCCACCATCATTCGAGCTAATTCACCCGCGCCTACCACTCCAACTGTAGGAAAAGAATTACGCACTAGGCCCCCTATCTCGCACGTAGATGAACAACATCTCCAGCACTTACTTTCCGACCGTTTTCTAGGATCAATTCCCCAGTTGAGTCGATACCTGTTGCAAATGAATCAATGATCTCGCCAGAAGGGTACTCGACGCGAATTGGAGAATTAATAGTTGCGCAGCGAGCAACATACTCATCTTTGAGCGCTGAGTCCGAATCCTCGAACCGTTTCATCAGAGTATAAAACTCTTGCAATATCGCGACGAGTAATTCATTTCGATTGCAATTGCTGCATCCTTCAAGTTCAAGAGAGGTGGCATGATCAACTGGCAACTCAGAAAGGTTCATTCCAACATTTAATCCAATACCAATGACCACGCCCTTGTTATCCACGCTTTCGGCAATAATTCCTGCGACCTTACTTTCACCAATCAAAATGTCGTTGGGCCATTTAAGTTGTGCACGATTGCCGTTAGTAAATGTGCAACATTTATCAAGTGCATTGATAACAGCTAGACCTGCTAATAAGGGCAACCACGAAAACCTTTCTGCATTTACTTTAGGCTGCACGAAAAATGAAAATAGAAGTGCGGACAAAGGCGCTGCTTCAAAAGTGCGATCAAGACGACCTTTGCCTTGTGATTGGTACTCCGCAGTAAGAACATCGCCAGATACAGAGTTACTGGCACGTACGCTATTTACTAAATCTCTTTGCGTAGATCCAGTGACATCGACCACGCTTACTCGCCAGTAACTGTCTACTAAGTGCGAATTAATCCGTTCTTGATTTAAGGGTGCACGTAAGTTGCTCACGACTAGTACCGTAGGGGTATGAACCGTGATCTGCATACAACTGCGGGAAAAATTCAAGACCTCCGTGATCGCCTCGATGAGGCCGTCCATGCTGGATCGGCGAGAGCCACTGAGAAACAACACGCCAAAGGCAAAATGACGGCGCGCGAACGTATCGCCAAACTTGTCGACGAAGGATCCTTTACAGAGCTTGATGAATTTGCACGGCATCGTTCAACAAACTTTGGCATGGAAAAGAATCGCCCTTACGGTGATGGCGTAGTCATTGGGTATGGCACCATCGATGGCAGAAGCATTGCTCTCTACTCTCAAGATTTCACGGTCATGGGCGGAAGCTTGGGTGAAGTTTTTGGCGAGAAAATGGTCAAGATCGCAGAGTTCGCCCTGAAGACCGGAATACCGCTCATTGGCATCAGCGACTCCGGCGGAGCGCGCATTCAAGAAGGCGTTGCTTCATTAAGTGGTTATGGGAAGATTTTCAGACTCAACACCAGGTCATCGGGAGTGATCCCTCAAATTTCTGTAATTCTGGGACCCTGCGCTGGCGGAGCGGCATACTCTCCCGCGCTAACAGACTTCACAATCATGGTTAACGAAACATCGCACATGTTTATTACAGGTCCAGAAGTTATCAAAACTGTCACTGGCGAAGATGTCGGGATGGAAGAACTTGGCGGTGCACATACGCACAATGCAAAAACTGGTAACGCCCACTATTTGGCAGAGAACGAAGACGACGCACTCGATTATGTAAAGGCGCTACTTTCTTATCTTCCTAGCAACAATATGGACGGCGCTCCAATCTTGCCGGCAACTGAGACTCTCGAAGAAAAGCCAACCGACCAAGCTCTGGATACATTGATACCGGATAGCCCTAATCAGCCATACGACATGAAAGTCTTAGTTCAAGCGATTTTAGATGAAAATGAATTTCTTGAGATCCATGCACTTTTCGCACCAAACATTGTCGTAGGCTTTGGCCGTATAGAAGGACAGTCCGTAGGAATCATTGCCAACCAGCCACAACAATTAGCAGGAACTTTAGATATTGATTCCAGTGAAAAAGCTGCTCGCTTTGTCCGTTTCTGCGATGCTTTCAGTATTCCTATTATTACTTTGGTGGACGTTCCAGGATTCTTACCTGGAATCGAACAGGAATGGAACGGCATCATTCGTCGTGGAGCAAAACTTCTCTACGCATACGGTGAAGCATCAGTCCCAATGATCACTTTGATTACCCGTAAGGCTTACGGTGGAGCATTCATTGTTATGGGATCTAAATACATTGGTGCAGATGTCAATCTTGCCTGGCCAAGTGCCGAAATTGCGGTCATGGGAGCGCAAGGAGCGGTGAATATTCTTTATCGCAAAGAGCTCACAGAGTCATCCGATGAAGAGGCGCTACGTGCATCGCTAATTACGGACTACAACGAAACTCTTGCTAATCCATATTTAGCCGCTGAACGTGGATACATTGATGCGGTTATCGAACCTCACAACTCACGCGAGTACATAACGAAAGCGCTACGCGCTCTTAAAACCAAGCGTGACACTTTGCCTGCTCGCAAGCATGGAAACATTCCTCTGTGATTACTTTTACAATTATTTCCGGCAACCCATCTCTTGATGAGTTGACCGCGCTCGAAATGGCACTAGAGCAGCACGAACGCCCTATTGAAGAAGCTGCGATAGTAAAAAGTAACTGGGGCAAACCGCAATTGCGTCAACCTTTGCCGAAGAAGTCATAAATGCCATCGATTATTCTGGCATCAGCTTCTCCTTCCCGTAAACGCCTACTTGATGCAGCGGGAATTTCTGCCCGTGTCATCGTGAGCAATGTCGATGAAGAAGCCGCTATATACGAATCCATGACCCCTAAAGAAATGGTCATTGCTCTAGCAATTGTTAAAGCGCATACGGTTCGAGAGCTTGTCACTGAGCCAAGCATCATCATCGCTTGTGACTCCACATTTGAATTTGAAGGCAAATCATTAGGTAAGCCACTCAACCCTGAAATCGCTACTCAAAGAGCGAAGATGCTCAGTGGCAACTCCGGAGTCCTTCACACTGGTCACTGCATCATTGATACCAATCGTGACATTGAAATATCCGATATCGCATCTACGAAAGTTACTTTTGGAAAGATGTCTGAATCAGAAATCGCTGATTACGTCGCATCAGGTGAACCTTTGCATGTTGCAGGCGGATTCACATTAGATGGCCTTAGTAGTGCTTTTATTGACTCCATCGAAGGCGACTACACAAATGTAATCGGGCTTTCAATCCCCCTGCTTCGCGCAATGACTACCCAACTTGGATATAGCTGGCCAGATTTGAAGAATAATCTCATTGGAGCTACCTCATGAAAAGTGTCTTGATTGCCAACCGAGGAGAAATTGCTGTTCGCATTATTCGGGCATGCAAAGATCATGGCTTAAAGAGCATTGCCATTTATTCCAGCGAAGACCGCAATGCAATTCATTCACAAATGGCAGATGCTTCATACT
>CAEZZR010000035.1_pt1 | contig 10654 bp, 9 predicted proteins | sample 7266751 | NCBI WGS metagenome assembly CAEZZR01 (sample SAMEA6813965, study PRJEB35770) | uncultured Actinomycetes bacterium | biome: Freshwater; feature: Freshwater reservoir; material: water | place: Czech Republic | collected 2016-08-15 | depth 30m m | reverse complement strand
TCTGGTGGCCAGCGTCAGCGCATCGGTCTGGCAATTGCACTTGCTTGCGAGCCTGCGCTACTTATCGCTGATGAGCCAACAACGGCACTTGATGTCACAGTGCAACGCGAAGTTCTCAATTTAATTAACACCTTAGTTGATCAAGAAGGATCATCTTTAGTATTTGTTACTCATGACCTCCCCGTTGTCTCCATAATGACGGAGAACATTGCAGTAATGCAATTGGGTCAAATTGTAGAGAATGCAACCGTTGCCTCTCTTTTCCATGCGCCTAAGCATGAATATTCACAACGACTAATAAACGCAGCGCGGGTTGCTGAAGATGCTTTCTCGGGCACAGGCGGAATCAAATGAATCAACCACTCCTAGAAGCAATCAATCTCTCACGCACTTACAAGTTAGCTAAAGGTTCTGCGGGAAAAGGTAAAGCTTTTCGTCATGCACTAATAGAGATGAACTTGAGCATCAATACGGGCGACCGCATTGGAATTGTTGGCGAATCCGGATCAGGCAAAACCACTCTTGTGAGGCTCCTCTTGGGGCTAGACACCCCAACTTCTGGAAGTGTCGAATTTAAAGGTCAGGCGCTTATCTCAGGCAAAATGCCATGGCTTCGCAAAGATGTACAGATTGTCTTTCAAGATCCACGAAGCTCTCTTGATCCCCGTATGAAGATTTCTGAAATTATTCGTGAGCCATTGGTCTGCCTTGGGATTGATGAAGATCATGATGCGCGTATAGATGAAGTATTGGATTCAGTTGGGCTTGAGCGCGCAATGCGCGATCGCTACCCACATGAGCTTTCGGGAGGACAACGACAACGTGTCGCTATCGCACGCGCTCTTGCGCCTCGTCCAGGCGTACTCATTGCCGATGAGCCAGTCAGTGCGTTGGACGTCCTCGTACGCGATCAAATTCTAGAACTCATCGCGCAATTGACGGATAAATTGGGACTCACTCTTATTCTCGTTTCTCATGACTTGAGTGTTATTGCCAGGCTTTGCAATCGGGTCATTGTGATGAAAGATGGAGCCGTGGTCGAATCTGGAAATACTCGGGAAGTCTTTGATCGCCCTGCCCATGAATTTACTCGCGCCCTCATTGGTGCAATTCCGCGATTGCCAGAATCTCTATGAACCATTTTTCTCCATCATTCCCTACCGGATTACCCATTGGATATTCTTGGCGCACAACAAAAGAAATCGCCCCCGTAATATTTCCATTCGATGGTTCCATTGTCTGTGATAGTCCTGTCGGTGACGCCGATGATGCCAATGCGGCGCTAACTCATGCTCTGAACATTCGCAAAGAAGTTGGCGCACTCTCAAGCTATGCGCGTAAAGAATTACTCGCTCGTACGTGCGCGGCCATAACAGAAAAACGCGAAGAGTTTGAGAACCTGCTCGTACTTGAGACCGGAAAACCGCTTCGAGATTGTGTTGTAGAAGTTGCTCGAACAATTCTTACATTAGAAACTGCTGCGGGAGAAGTTTCGCGTCTTCACGGAGAAACTGTTCCTTTGGATCTCTTGCCGAGCGGAGAAGGAATGCTCGGCTTCTGGGTGAGGAAACCAATTGGCGTCGTTGTTGGGATAACTGGATTCAACTATCCCCTGCTTCTGGCTTCGCACAAAATAGCTCCAGCTATTGCAGCAGGGTGCCCAGTCATTATTAAGCCAGCACCCCAAACGCCACTTTCAACGTTGTGGCTCATCCACATCATGCGAGAAATTGCAGTAACCCTTGAAATTCCACAAGGCATTGTGCAGTTAGTTACTGGAGACGCTCAAGTGGGCGCAATTCTTGTTTCTGACCCGCGAATCGGCGCAGTCTCATTTACAGGTTCTGCTGGTGTTGGGCACGCCATTTCTAAATTAGCCGCGCCAAGAAAAACACTTCTTGAGTTGGGCTCAAATTCAGCGCTCATTGTTGATGACAGTGCAGATATCGAAGCAGCAGCGGCGGCCGCGGTCCGAGGAAGTTACTACGCATCTGGTCAAGCTTGCATTTCTGTTCAGCGAGTAATTGTCCTAGAAAGTGTTGCGGATTCATTTGTCGCATTGCTTAAGAAACATTTAGATGCAGTTGTTGTCGGAGATCCACGCAATGCGGCTACGCATATTTCCGCGTTAATCAATGAAGCCAGCACTAATCGAGTCTCTGACTGGATAGCTCAAGCAGTTGCTGGCGGCGCAGTGGTTGCACACGGGGGCACGAAGAGTGGAAGCGCATTCTTGCCTACCGTTATTATCGAGCCATCCTCTGGCTCATTGGTCTGGGACGAAGAAATTTTTGGACCAGTGATGTGCATCCGCCGAGTAAAAGATATCGAATCAGCTTTCGCGTTGGTTAATGATTCTCGATACGGCCTACAAGCGAGCATTTTCACTTCTTCATTAGCTAATACATTTGCAGCACTCAACGAGCTCGAAGTCGGCGGAGTCGTTGTCAATGAAGTACCTGGCTTTAGGTCGGATTCGATGCCCTATGGTGGAGTTAAAGATTCTGGAATCGGCCGTGAAGGTCCGCGATTTGCTGCAGAAGAATTTACGGTTACAAGGATGGCGATTATTCGCCCTGACATCAAAGGACCTAAGTCATGAGCGTTGATTACTCGGCGATATTTCGCTTGGACAAAAAGCGCGCACTCGTGATTGGTGCCGGAAGTGGAATTGGGCGCGAATGCGCCTTAGCTCTGAGTGCACAAGGCGCCTATGTAATTGCCGCAGACCGCGACATCGTTACCGCACAAGAAACGCAAGCAATGATGGCAAGCGGGGAAGCCATTGCCCTAGATGTTACGCAATCTGATGAGGTTGCTCGGATTGCATCATTGGCTCCGCTAGATATTTTGGTACATACGCCGGCGATAAACGTTCGTAAATCAATTCTCGGGTACACATTGGAAGAGTTCGATCGTGTAATTGCACTTAATTTGCGAGCAACTTTTGATGTCCTTCGCACTGTTGGTGGATTGATGGTCGCCCAAGGCAGCGGATCAATAGTTGTTTACTCTTCTATCCGCGCTGCAGCAACCGAACCTGGTCAAAGCGTGTATGGCGCAACGAAAGCGGGATTGGAATCATTCGTCCGAACTGCTGCCGCTGAGTTTGGTCCACATAATGTTCGCGTTAACTCAATTAGGCCAGGCGTCGTTGAAACTGCCTTAACCGCACCGATTCGGGCTAATGCAGAGTGGAATGCCGCTTATGCTCAAAAATCTGCGCTAGGTCGTTGGGCCCGTCCAGAAGAACTCGCTGGCGCTGCTGCATTTCTTTCATCGCCCGCAGCATCCTTCATCACTGGAACAACAGTGACAGTCGATGGCGGTTGGACTGCAATTGACGGCCGTTTCACTCCACCCCTACCGCAATGAAACGCACAACACTTGCTGATGCCACTGCATCAGAAATGCTCAATGGTTATCGCAGCGGAGATTTTACCCCACGCGAAGTAATGGACGCAGTAATTTCCAGAATTGAATTGCGCGAACCGGCAGTCAAAGCGTTGTGGGGCCAAGATCTTGATGGTGCAATTGCCCAAGCCGATGCAAGTTCGAAACGGTGGATGAAGAAGGAGCCTATTGGCGCCCTCGATGGCGTGCCAATAACTATCAAAGAAAATATTGCAACCAAAGGAACTTCTATCCCTTTAGGCGCAGCATCGACAGTGCTTACTCCCGCATCAGCCGATGCCCCACCAGCTGCACGAGTTCGCGAAGCTGGTGCAATCATCATCGCGAAAACCACTATGCCCGATCTTGGAATGCTTTCATCTGGTCTTTCTAGTTTTCACGCCTTAACAAGTAATCCGTGGAATCCAACATGGAATCCCGGAGGATCTAGCGCCGGAGGTGGCGCCAGTGCCGCAGTTGGTTATGGTCCGCTACATATGGGCACTGACATTGGCGGCTCATTGCGTTTGCCTGGAGCATGGAATGCAGTTGTATCGCTCAAACCAAGCAATGGTCGCATTCCCATTGACCCACCATTCTTTGGTCGTGTAGCTGGACCAATGACTCGGACAACGGGCGATTCTGCACTCTTGATGAGCGTCGTTACAGCACCTGATGCGCGCGATTACATGAGCCTTCCGCCAGCAGATATTGCATGGAATACCTACAATGAGTTTTCGCCAAAAGGAAAACGTATTGCCTTGCATCTTGATGCAGGCTGCGGCCTTCCTGTTGAGCCACATACCTTTGCAGCAATTACTGATGCCGCAAAGACTTTCGAAAGCGCTGGCGCACTCGTCGAAATAATTCCGCCATTTTTCTCAGAAGAGGCGCTGCATGAATTGGATACTTTCTGGAGAGTCAGAGGTTGGGTTGACTACAACGCAATGCCAGCTGAGCGCAGAAAATTACTTCTACCTTTTATTATTGAATGGCTCAGTGCCGGAGAAAATGTAACGAGCGCAGAATTAATGCGATGCGTCAATCGCAAACTCGAAGTGCGAAAGAGCACGCAATTGGCAACTGAGAAATATGATTTCGTTCTCTCCCCCGTTTCACCGGTTCTTACCTACCCTGTGCATTGGGCAATGCCTACCAATGATCCTGCGCGAGCAATGGCACATATTGGATTCACTGTCCCTTACAACATGTCCGAACAGCCTGCCTCATCAATCAATGCAGGGTTTTCACCTGATGGGCGCGCCATAGGATTACAAATTTCGGGCCGTCGCTTTGATGACCTTGGCGTTCTACAGGCAACACATTGGTATGAAAATGCCCGACCTGCTCTGGCTAAACCTAATTGGGAGATACCCTCAAACGCAGACTCATACGGAGGAGATTTAGCATGACCCTTAAAACAGGAGCCACGAATTCACTCACCGATCTTGAAGGCTTGCGAGTTGGCCACCACACTGCAATGTCAGATGGTTACTTAACTGGAACTACCGTCATCGTGGGAGAGCCAGAGGGTTTCATTGCAGGAGTAGATGTACGAGGCGGTGCTCCCGGATCCCATGAAACAGATTTGTTAGACCCCATCAACTCAGTACAACGCGTTCATGCATTAGTCCTTGGTGGTGGAAGTGCTTTTGGTTTGGCAGCAATTGCTGGAGTGCAAGATGCCATGCGTGCTAAGGACTTAGGACTCACTGTCATGCCCGGAGTTATCGTTCCTATAGTTCCAGGGGCGATCATTTTCGATTTAGGTCGAGGCGGCACAGTTGCAGCAACTCCTGACGCCGCATTTGGAATTCGCGCATATGAAAATGCCATGACTAGCGCCGGCACTGAAAAAGTCAGAACCGGAAGTATCGGTGGTGGCACAGGGGCTATGGCTGGTGGGATTAAAGGTGGCGTGGGATCTGCAAGTGTTGTTTTAGAAAATGGCACAACCGTTGCAGCAATAATTGTTCTTAACTCTGTGGGATCTGCTATCAACTCTAAAACCGGTGAAATATATGGAGCCGCATACGGAGTGCCCGGGGAGTTTGATTCCCTAAAGAAACCATCTAAGGAAGATATTGAAAACGCTCCCCCTCATATTGCACTTCTTGACAACGGTCTCTTTCCTGAATCAATCTCGCTCAACACCACGATAGGTTTCATCGCTACCGATGCAACGCTTACAAAAGCCGAATGTAAGAAATTAGCCGGCATCGGACAAGATGGGCTGGCTCGCGCGATTCACCCCGTTCATACAATGTTTGATGGCGACACAATCTTTGGTGGGTCTACCGCTAAGCGCCCTGCACCTGACGCCCTTGAATTTCACCAATTATTAACCGTTGCTGCGGATTGTGTATCGCGTGCAATTGCTCACGCTCTTCTTGATTCCCACGCGGTAACCACACCTGCAATCACACTACCCAACTATTTAGAGGTCTATCCCTCTGCGCGATAACACTATTTAGTTGTTTAATGGGTACATGAACGAGAACTTGCCCGTGACTAAATGGAGCGCTAAAGAGTGCCGACGCGCTTTGGTTGTTCCTACTTCACTTGATCACAAATATTCACATGGAGTTATCGGGATGATTACAGGCTCTGCCCAATACCCTGGAGCTGCTGTCCTCACGACTCACGCCGCGATGGCTACAGGTGTTGGCATGATTCGGTTTTACCCTCCCAGCGAATACTGGGAATGGCAGGCGCTTAGAATGATTGATCAATTAGTTCTTGCGCGTTCTCCAGAAGTGGTAATTCACCCCGGAAAAGTTTCTGCATGGTTGCTGGGATCAGGGATTCCTGCAAAAGGTATAGGCGGATATAAAACTAGGTCGCGCCACCGAGATTTTAGGAAAGCTAGCAAACAATCCGTCCCAATGATTCTTGATGCCGGAGCTCTGTATCTCTCCGGTACTTTTTCCACGCCAACTCTAATAACGCCTCATGTTGGAGAACTTGCGGATTTACTCAACTCGCGCGGAATATCCGTCACATCCAGTGCCATCGAAGGTGACCCGAAGAAATGGTTACAGGTTGCAGTTGGAGTGCTTAATGTCAGCGTCTTACTTAAAGGCTCTACTACTTATCTTGCCGATGATGCTCGGGTAATCGAACTTCCCGAAGCAACGCCATGGCTAGCCACTGCCGGAACCGGTGATGTACTTGCAGGAATTATTGGCGCGCTCTTAGCCACAAATTCTGTTGCACTGGCACATGGAGATATAACAATTACTGAGATCGGCGCGACCGGAGCAATGATTCACGCAATGGCAGCGTATGAGGCATCTGCGGGCGGACCTTTTTCGGCATCAAGAATCTGTGATTTCATTCCTTCGGTAGTTAGGAAACTTTTTAGTTAGGAAACAGAAAGTCTCAAAGTTGTTAACCGTGTGGTCGGATTGCGACTAATCGTCCAATGTTCATCAGAGTAAATTGAGTAGAGCGCACTTCCCACGCCTGGGTTTATTAAATCTTTCCACATCCCATCGTTCACTACCTCGATAACTAATTCACCCGATGGTTCATTCTTAAGAACGATCGAAATACTAGTTGCCATCGCATGTCGAACAGCATTCGAAATGGCTTCTTCGATGACGCCTCCCAAATCTTGCGAGTTGCTCGATTCTGGTAGATGAGTAAATCCGGAGAGATCAGCAGTGATATCTACTAATGGTTCCCATAAACTCACTCTGTATTCAATTTCCTGCACGGCGCTCTTCTTTTCGAGAGGGGCTGCTTGGACTAACGAATCGAGTAACGCCACAGCCTGCTGAAGGACTAGATCCATCTCCTTCTCATCGCCTGAAGCCTGCGCTCTTTCGAGCATAAGCGCAGTTGCTAATAACTCGGCTCGAATTGGCCCATGTAATTGTTTTGCCCAATCTCTGGATACAGTAGCGATTTCAAGATTAATAATGTTCTGTCGTACGGATGTCATTTTAATTTGCTCTGAAAACACATCCATTGCACGTGCTTGGGAAATAAAGGAAGCTTTTCCTACATTGAAAATTACCTGTCCGGCGATGACAAAAATTACCCAAGGAATCCACCCTAGCCCTGCAAAATGGGTTAGGTCCATAGATTTGCGAATGTGAAGTCTTTGCGAATAAAGGATGAGAAATACGACAAAAAGTCCGCATGCCCAACCAATGAAAACGGCAATTCCTGAGAAATTAGAACTTCTGAATATTTGATTAGCAATGGCTGTACATAGGAACATAACGATGAAAAAGAATACTGATGCAACGATTCCATCATGAAAGCCAAAGTTTCTGATCGTTAATGGCACCTGAATTATGGCTGAGCAAATTGTCAACAGGAAAAGATTTATCGGTTCAGAATTTGTGCCAACTCTGAATGCGCGAAATAGTTTAGTCTCTTTACTCTTCCTATCTACTTCTTCTTCGGGCATATCCATCGCAAGGCTCATGAGTTCTTGGGAAAGCACCTGCAGGTCTTTCGTTGCTAACTCTTGGAGCACTTCAGAAGCGCGTGATTCTTTTCGCTCCTTCAATCGTTCTAACTTTAATAAACTAGATGATTTCTCCGCTGAAATCCCAAGGTCTCGTCGCAATTTTCCTTCAATCGAGACCCTAACCAGTGAGATCAAATCAGTTTGCAGTATTCGGATTCTTTCCTGATTTAAAAGATCATTTATAGAATCTTTTTCAAACTGCTCAAAACTCTTTCGCCCGGAGAGAATCACTGTTTCAAGCGGCAACCAAATCATGAAGGAGAAAAATCCGGCACTCAATCTGCCCCAAAGACTGATTGAGTAATCCATGGAAGTTAAAGGCAGAACATTTGCAACAATAAGAGCGTTAATTGCCCCTCCCAAGCCACTCAAGAAAAATAGTGGCCACCAGTGAGTAAACCTAACACCGAGCGAATCTTTTACCTCTTTTATGGAAGTCCAGAGGATCCATGTAAATAGATAACCAGAAAGATGGATCACTCCCCACAAAAGCGCATTATGCATCGTGGTTATATCTTGACGCTCTCCGAAAAGGCTCAATGGCAGTGCAACGCAAAAGAGTGGAAAGAATAGCCCTAAAGAAAATGTCGAGTCGCCGCTGATGGTCTCTCTAAGTTTGGCCAGATCTATAGGGGATTCGTTTTCTGACGTGGCGCCAATCTCCTCTGGCACTTTAGGAATTTCTACAATTCTTAGGACGCATAACGCGCGTGGAGTCCGCCATCAACCATCAAGTCTGCACCATTGATAAATGATGCTTCATCTGAAAGGACAAAAGTGACAACCTTGGCTATTTCATTTGGTTGACCCACGCGCCCCATAGGTTGTACAGAAACGGCATTCGCTGCGGCCTCAGGGAAGAGTTCGAAGTAACTCTTGAGCAGTGGCGTCATGGTGTATCCAGGAGAAACCGAATTCACTCGAATGCCATGCTTGGCTTCATCCAACGCTAAGTTGCGAGTCATGCCAACAATTCCATGCTTAGCAGCGGAGTAAGGGAAGAAGTTTGGAGTCGTCATGCGGCCATGGATAGAGGCAATATTTACGATAGAGCCTTTACCCACTTTTCGCATGTGCGGTAAACATAATTTAGCGAGATACCACGTTGATTTTAGATCGAGAGCGAAAAAAGATTCCCACTCTTCATCAGCATATTCAACGGGATCGGCATAGGAATTTCGACCAGCATTAGAAACTGCCACAGTTACTGGTCCAAAAGAATCAGTTAGTTTGTCAAAAGCCGATTGGAAAGTAGCAAATGTTGAAACATCGCCATGCTGAAACTGAACTTGGTGGCCTTGATCAGTTAGTAGTTTCACCAATGCAATACTGTGAGCGTCATCGATATCCACAAATGAAACGCGAGCGCCCTCTTGAACTGCGCTAATGACAATGGCTTCACCAATACCTTGAGCTCCGCCTGTGATGAGTAAATGTTCGCCTTTGAGTCTCATTTTTTCACGCTGACCTTGCACTAAGTCCACCGTCAACGGCCCAATCAGAGGCGTTTACGAATGAAGCATCATCGGATAATAAGAAGGAAACAACTTTTGCGATTTCGTGAGGTTCGCCCATTCGTCCCATAGGTTGTATCGACAAGCTGCGTTCTGTGCGACCAACTTCTGCATCTAGCCATCCCTGTGTCAGCGGCGTCAAAACATAACCAGGGGCAACAGTATTGGTGCGAATATTGTGCTGACCTTCATCAACGCCCAAACTCTTCATCAATCCAAGAACTGCCGACTTAGCGGCACCATATGGGAAGAAGTTTGGAAAGGTGAGACGCCCATGAATTGAACCAATTATTACAATCGCTCCCTTCTTGGCTATACGCATTGCAGGCAAGGCCAGTTTTGCAGTGAGCCAAATCGCCTTCATGTCTACGGCAAAAAACGCATCCCACTCTTCATCGGTCATTGTCACTGGATCAGCATATGAATTAACACCCGCGTTATTTACAACTCCAGTAACCTCACCGAATTGAGCAACAAGTGACTTGTAGGCTCTCTCCAGCGCCTGAAAATCAGTAACATCTGCTTCTGCAAAAGCAACCGGAAAGCCAGCATCTCGCATCTCTTTAGCGAAGGCTTCTCCGGCGGGCACATCAATATCAACGAAAGAAACTTTCGCTCCGGCCTCTGCGCAATCCCTGACAATGGCTTTGCCAATTCCTTTGGAGCCGCCAGTAACGAATATGTGATTATTTGCGAGTTTCATAAGTCAGGACTTTACCTCTCTTGCCGCGGAAATAGCGGCGATAAATGAAGCGACATTTGACGGTATTGCTTGAATTCCACCCTTCAATAATGGGCCACCCAAACCGACAAAAGAAGCTCCGGCTTCAAACCACTGTGGAATCGACTCAACAGTCATTCCGCCAGTTGGGCACCATAGGCGACCCGGGAAAGGATCGCGCAGAGCTTTCAGGTGCGAAGGTCCATAGGTTGAGGCAGGGAAAAGTTTTAAAACATCCGCACCTGCCTCTAGTGCAATGCCAACCTCAGTTGCAGTCGCAATTCCTGGACAAGAGATTAAACCCGCGCTTTTTGTCGCCGAAATAACGTCAGGGTTGGTGTTTGGAGAGACAACAAAGCGCGCACCTGCATTATGGGCTCGCGTGACATCGGCGCTATCGACAACAGTTCCAACTCCGACGCAAACATCGGCCCGCTTGGCTAAGGATTCAATGATTGAAAAGGCACCTGGATTAGTAAGTGTGACTTCAATACAGGTGAGTCCAGCATCGACAATGGCATCAGCAATTTCTTGGCCGGTTGC
>CAEZZR010000029.1_pt1 | contig 11039 bp, 6 predicted proteins | sample 7266751 | NCBI WGS metagenome assembly CAEZZR01 (sample SAMEA6813965, study PRJEB35770) | uncultured Actinomycetes bacterium | biome: Freshwater; feature: Freshwater reservoir; material: water | place: Czech Republic | collected 2016-08-15 | depth 30m m | reverse complement strand
TCAGAATAATCTGTTGTAATAACATTTGCTCCGCTTTCAGGGAAGTGGAAGGTCGTGTACACCACGCCCGCCGGAACTTCACTAGTTATTCGAGCCTTCAATACTGTCTCGCCAACTCGACTTGATAACCGCACCCACGAGCCATCGGCAATGCCGCGAAGTTGAGCATCAGATTCATGGATATCTAAAATATCTTCCGAATGCCAGATCACGTTAGCGGTTCGCCGAGTTTGGGCACCCACGTTGTACTGACTCAATATGCGCCCAGTTGTCAAAAGCAATGGGAACTTTCGAGATGCCTTTTCATCAGTTGGCACGAATGGCGTTTCCATGAAACGTCCTTCACCGCGTACAAATTGATCCACATGCATTACGGGCGTACCTAAAGGAGTTTTGTCATTGCACGGCCACTGCACGCTTCCAAGCTCATCTAATTTCGCAAATGAAACACCAGCAAAAGTAGGTGTTGTGGCAGCAATTTCATCCATGATTTGCCCGCCATTGTCGTAATGCATGTCATAACCCATGGCCTTAGCCAGATCACACGTAACTTCCCATTCGGTTTTTCCAGTCTTAGACGGCATCACCGGTCGCACTCGATTTATACGACGTTCAGCATTTGTGAAAGTTCCATCTTTTTCTAAGAATGATGTTCCAGGAAGGAAAACATGCGCAAATTTCGATGTTTCGTTGAGGAATAGGTCTTGCACGATGACCATGCTCATCGCCCGAAGAGCAGCATGCACGTGTGAAATGTTGGGATCTGACTGGGCTATATCTTCGCCTTGAATATAGATTCCTTTGAACTGCCCTGCCAGAGCCGCATCAAACATATTTGGGATGCGCAATCCTGGCTCTGCTTTGATAGTACGTCCCCAAATGTTTTCGAAAATTGCGCGAGTCTTTGGATTTGAAATGTGGCGATATCCAGGAAGCTCATGTGGGAACGAACCCATGTCGCACGAACCTTGCACATTGTTTTGACCGCGCAAGGGATTAACGCCAACTCCCAGGCGACCAATATTTCCAGTTGCCATGGCAAGGTTGGCAATGCCCATAACCATCGTTGAACCTTGGCTATGTTCAGTTACTCCTAGCCCATAATAAATGGCTGCATTTGGTGCATTTGCATAGAGACGTGCTGCTGCACGAACCTCGGCTGCGGGTACGCGGGTTGCCGCTTCAAGGGATTCGGGAGAATTCTCTGGGAGTCTGATAAAACTTTCCCACTTGGCAAATGATTCAAGATCACAACGGGCGTTTACAAAATCACGATCTATTAGACCTTCCTCAGCAATCACGTGAGCAATTGCGTTGATAATTGCAACGTTGGTACCAGGCATTAGTCCTAGGTGATGAGTGGCCTCAATATGTGGTGTACGGACTAATTCAATCTTGCGTGGGTCGACAACTATGAGTTGAGCGCCCTTTCGCAAGGCCTGTTTCATTCGTGATGCAAAGACAGGGTGAGCTGCGGTCGGATTTGCACCGATGAGCAAAACTACATCCGAATGTTCAACAGATTCGAAATCTTGAGTTCCGGCAGAAGTGCCAAATGTTTGACTCAAACCGTAGCCTGTAGGTGAATGGCAAACCCGAGCGCAGGTATCCACATTATTGTTTCCAAAAGCTGCCCGAATCATTTTTTGTACAACGTAGACCTCTTCATTGGTGCAGCGAGAAGAGGTAATTCCACCGATTGCTTCATTTCCATATTCGGATTGAATAGCTAATAGTTTGGTCGAAGCAAAACTTATCGCCTCTTCCCAAGTGGCCTCACGCCAAGAATCTGTGATCGATTCACGAACCAAAGGTGTAGTCACTCGATCGGTATGAGTCGCGTAGCCCCAGGCAAATCTCCCCTTAACGCATGAATGTCCCTCGTTGGCTCCACCTTCCTTAAACGGAACCATTCGAACTAACTCATCACCTTTAATTTCCGCCTTGAAAGAGCAACCGACACCGCAATACGCGCAAGTAGTTAACACAGTGCGCGTTGGCGTGCCAATCGTGTAAAGAGTCTTCTCAGTCAATGCACCTGTCGGACAAGCCTGAACACATGCACCGCATGAAACGCATTCACTTTCAATAAAAGATGTTCCTGATGAAGAGACTCGAGCTTCAAAGCCACGGTTTTCGATAGTGAGCGCGAAGGTTCCTTGCACTTCATCACAGGCACGAACACATCGATTGCATACGATGCACTCAGTAGAGTCAAAAGTGAAATAAGGGTTGGATTCATCTTTGGGCAAATCTAAGTGCGTGCTGCCTGAATAACGAATCTCTTTCAAGCCAACGCGCTCGGCCATTGAGTGCATTTCACATTCGTCCCCTGCTACACAGGTTTGGGGATGGTCAGACATGTATAACTCCATGACACCCTGGCGCACACGATCTAAACGCTCGCTCTGCGTGGAGACTTTCATGCCTTCAGAAACGGGAGTCGTGCAGGAAGATGGTGTTCCGTTTCTTCCATCAATTTCGACAACGCATAGCCTGCATGATCCAAAAGCCTTCAGGCGATCAGTCGCACATAATTTTGGAACATCAATTCCTGCCTCGAGTGCGGCGCGCATGATTGAAGTTTCTGCCGGAACGCAAATTTGTTGACCATCTATTTCAACGTTAACCGTCTCAGAGCGTTGGCTCGCGGGAGTTCCATAATCTGGCTCGATCAGCAAGGTCATCGTACGACTCCAATACGTGATTCGAAATCTTCAGGAAAATGTAGCATCGCACTCTTAACTGGTAGGGGCGTCAATCCCCCCATTGCACAGAGCGAACCATCGGTCATAACATCGCAAAGGTCCAAAAGTAAACGTTTATTGCCTTCAACATTTACGCCATCAATAATCTTTGTAATGGTTTCTGCGCCTCTAGTGGATCCAAGGCGACAAGGAGTGCACTTGCCACATGATTCGAAAGCACAAAACTCCATGGCAAATTTTGCTTGAATGGCCATATCTACGCTTTCATCGAAAACCACGATTCCACCATGACCCAACATTCCGCCAGCGGCTAATAAGGATTCGTAATCCATTGAAATATCAGATGAAGAAAGCGGCAGGTATGCACCTAGTGGTCCACCAATTTGCACAGCGCGCACAGGGCTTCCAGTAAATGTTCCGCCGCCAAAATCATTTATTAATGCGTTCAAAGTTATTCCAAATGCCAATTCGACAATTCCCCCACGAGCGATATTTCCACCTAGTTGGAAGACTTGGGTACCGACGGAACGACCAATGCCACGAGCCTTATACGCATCTGCCCCATCGGCCATAACGGCAGGAATTGTTGCCAAAGTGAGAACGTTGTTAATCACAGTGGGTTTACCAAAGAGACCTTCAATTGCAGGCAATGGCGGTTTCGACCTAACGACTCCCCGCTTACCTTCGATGCTTTCAAGCATCGCAGTCTCTTCACCACAGACGTATGAACCACCGCCCGTACGAATACGAATTGTGAATTCATGAGAACTACCTAAAACATTCTTTCCAAGCCACCCAAATCGGGACGCAATCTCAATGGCTTTATTCATAACCGCAATCGCATCAGGGTATTCCGAGCGAATATAGATCACACCTTCAATCGCGCCGACAGCAATACCGGCGATTGTCATGCCTTCTAAGAGCATGAATGGATCACCTTCCATCACCATTCGATCGGCGAAAGTTCCGCTATCTCCTTCATCAGCATTACAACATATGTATTTTTTCTCAGCCGTTGTGTTCAATACTGTTCGCCATTTAATGCCGGCTGGAAACCCTGCACCGCCACGCCCCCGAAGGCCAGACTGAGTTACTTGCTCAACAACTGCATCGGCGGTCATTGCAATTGCAGCACGCAGTCCTACGAGCCCACCGTGAGCTTCATAATCCGGAATTGATAAGGGATCGATGATTCCAATTCTTTTGAAAGTTACACGGTCTTGCTTTGCCAACCAATCAATCTCGTCAGTTACGCCCTGGGAAAGCGTGTGTGCCCCAGCATTCAAAAAGTTTGCATCAAAAAGGGATGTAACATCACTTGAGCTCACCGGTCCGTAAGCGACGCGTCCAGAATCTGTTAAGACTTCAACAAGAGTTTCCAGCCACATCGCACCGCGAGATCCATTGCGGATTATCTGAACATCCAAACCACGTGCGAGCGCCTCTACTGCAATGGCATCTGCTACTTCGTCGCTGCCTACAGATCTGGCTGCCGAATCTCCTGGTACATAAACAATCGTCATAGCTTGGCAACTTCCGCTACTAATGACTGGGCGCTGACTCGCCCACGAAGGTTTCCGTTCACACTTGCTGCTGGGGCTAGAGCGCAGTTGCCCAAGCAATAGGCATCTCTAATCTCAACATTGGAATTAGTTACAAAAGCTTTTCTGGAATCTTCCATTACTTGGCGCGAACCCATGGATTGACAGGCTTCGGCCACGCACAAATGAATCGAAACCTCTGGTGGAAGTTCAGTACGAAGGTCGTGGTAAAAAGTCAGCACACCATGAACATCCGCGCGAGATACATTGCAAGCGTTTGCTATCAAAGCCACTGCGGCATCGGGGACATAACCAAAATACGTCTGTACTGCCTGCAATGTCACCAGAACTGGACCTGGTTCATCGCAGGTGCGCGAGATAACTTCTAGCGCTTGGCTCTCCGACCACGCAGGAAATTGCATTAGAACAGACCCACCACTTTCCCATCAACGTAATCAATTCGTTCACTTGATGGTACGCGAGGAAGTCCAGGCATAGTCATGATTTCACCACAAACCATCACAATAAATTCTGCGCCTGCCGAAAGACGGACTTCGCGAATATTTAGTGCATGGCCCGTTGGAGCCCCTTTAAGTGAAGGATCAGTAGAGAAGGAATACTGAGTCTTTGCTACGCAGATTGGGAAATGTCCATACCCGGCATCTTGTAACTCCTTAATCCTCCCTCTGACTTTGGCATCTGCCGTGACCTCACTTGCTCCATAGACCTTGGTCGCCAATAGCTCGACTTTTTCCCAGAGAGTGGCTTCGTCGGGGTAAACAAAAGTAACTTCGCTAGGTTGCTCACACATCTCTACAACAGCATGAGCAAGATCTACGGCGCCTGCCCCGCCATCGGCCCAATGTGTTGCCAATACAACTCGACCACCCACTGCTTCAACTTTTTTACGTAGGAGTGCGACTTCAGCATCTGTATCAGTTGTGAAGTGATTGATAGATACAACGACAGGAATGCCGTAAACATCTCGAATATTTGAAAGGTGCTTCTCAAGATTTGCCATTCCTGCTTCGAGGGCGCCGAGATTCTCTTCAGTAATTGTTTTCAGGTCAGCACCGCCGTGGAACTTCAAAGCGCGGATTGTTGCAACTAAAACGCAAGCAGATGGACGAAGCCCAGACTTGCGGCACTTGATATCGATAAATTTCTCAGCTCCTAAATCGGCACCGAAACCAGCTTCCGTGACAACATAATCTGCAAGTTTCATCGCTGAAGTTGTTGCAACCACAGAATTGCAACCATGAGCAATATTGGCAAAAGGTCCACCATGAATAAATGCAGGAGTGTGCTCTAGGGTCTGTACCAAGTTTGGTTGGAAAGCATCTTTTAGTATGACCGTCATCGCACCTTGTGCATTGAGGTCGCTTGCCAAAACGGGTTTCTTGTCACGATCGTAAGCAACGACAATTTTACCGATACGTGACTTGAGATCTTCAATAGAAGTTGCTAAACAAAAGATGGCCATGATTTCGGAAGCAACGACAATATCAAAACCATCCTGACGCGGAAATCCGTTTCCTGGACCACCGAGTGAAACAACAATGTCACGAAGTGCGCGATCATTCATATCTACAACGCGCTTCCATGCAATACGGCGTACATCGATGTTGAGTGCGTTGCCGTGATGAATATGGTTATCGAGAACAGCAGCAAGTAGATTATTTGCTAGCGCGATGGCGTTGAAATCTCCCGTGAAATGGAGATTGATATCTTCCATGGGAACAACTTGCGCATATCCACCACCTGCTGCGCCGCCTTTCATTCCAAAAACTGGCCCTAAGGAGGGTTCACGAAGCGCAATCATTGCGTTCTTGCCTATATGACGCAGGGCATCTCCAAGGCCAACAGTGGTCGTGGTTTTACCTTCACCTGCTGGTGTTGGACTAATTGCCGTGACCAGAATGAGCTTGCTATTGGGACGCATGGGAAGCGAATCCAAATACTTAAGAGAAACTTTCGCCTTGTAGTGACCATAGGGCTCAAGGTTTGCTGAATCTATTCCAAGCATGGCGCTAATTTCACCAATTGGTTTCATCGTTGTGGCTTGAGCAATTTCTATATCGGACACTTGTTTAACCTTTCGTTGCTTTGATTGCCTGCGTGAGTGCTGGTAAAACTTTGTGAAGATCGCCGATGATTGCGTAATCTGCATACGCGAGGATTGGTGCTTCTGGATCCGTGTTAATAACGACTATCGTTTTTGAATTCTTACATCCAGCGATGTGTTGCATAGCTCCGCTGATTCCGGCCGCAATGTATAGATCTGGTGCAACTTTTGTTCCTGTTTGGCCAACCTGCTCGGCATGTGGGCGCCACCCTGAACTTGTCACAACTCTCGAGCAACCAACTGCGCCATCTAATAGTGCTGCTAATTCCTCAAGTAAGGAAAATGCTTCCGGTCCGCCAACGCCACGTCCGCCAGAAACAATAACCTTTGCATCTGTGAGTGAGGCACCTGACCGCTCTGCTTCTCCTCCGCGGCCAAGGATTCGAACTTGAAGGTCAATTGGCTCCAGAACTACATCAAAATTCGATATGGCGATTGCAGCGGGAGATGCTTCTGCCTCTACGGCAAATGCAAGAACTGTTGCGATGAGAAGCTCTGAATGAACTAAGGCTTGCTCCATGAGATTGGCAGCCCATCGAGCACGCACAACGGAATGAGGATTTCCTAGTGTAATTTCGCTGCACTCGGCAGCCATTGGCAAATCTAAGATTGTTGCAAGGTGCGCTAATTGTTCGTTACCGCGCGGGCTTCCAGCAGCAAGGACTGCTTCTGGTTTTAGCGAATTAACAAGTTGCGCCAGCGCTCTTCCGCTCGCTGCGGGCGTGTAATCCGTAATCTCTGGGTGTTGCGCAACATGAAGTTTGGTCGCCCCATATTCTCCGCAGATGTCTGAAAGCGCAGCGCCATCGTTACCGATTACAACCGCATGAACATCGGTGGAAATCTTGCGAGCCGCAGTGAGTGCGCGAAGTGAGAGCGGATCTAACTCACCACGATCATGATCCACTAAAACTAGAATCATGCGAGAACTCCAATCGTGCGAAGTACATCCACCAAAGCCGGTACTGCTTCTACCCCAGTACCCAAAATTTGAGCACCAGCAGAGTTTGATGGAGCAACGCTTAACGAAACTTTCTCTAATTTCGGTACGCGTGGCTCTGGCTTCTTATGCTCAATTGGCTTTTTACGAGCTTGGATACGACCAGGAACCGATGGATAACGTGGAATATTTAAACCATCTCTCACGGTTATGACTGCAGGTAATGTTGTTTCATAGAGTTCGCGCACACTTCCTACGGCACGTTCGCATTGAGCGACCCCATTCTCAATCTTCATAGTCTTAACATTTGTAACAATAGGACGCGAGAGTGCATGCGCAACGCGAATGTGAATTTGATATCCAGCGCTATCGGCAGATTCGGCACCAAATAGAATCAAATCAAATTTCGTTTCTTCTGCATTTATCGCTTCTACCAACGCCGCGGCGGTTGCCTGAGGGTCCCAATCTTCGCCTTCGGTTTCGAGCAAAATTCCTCGTGTTGCTCCGATAGCCAACTGGGTACGCAATTGCTCTTCGGCATCGGTTGGACCCAAAGTGAGCAACGTTAAAGTGCCACCCAACTGTTCTACAAGTTGAACACCGGCTTCAACAGCATTTTCTTCATGAGGGCTTATTCCAAATCCAAGAAAATCAGTATTAATATCTCGGGAATCCGGAGTGAGCAAGAAGGTGCTTCCTGCTAATGGAACTCTCTTTAAACAAACGAGGATATCCATTACGAAAGAATCCGCTCGTTCGTAGGGTCAAATAATGGTGCGGATCCGACACCAGCAACTGTGACTGGATATTTCTCTCCAAGATATTCCACTAGGAATTTTGCACCCATCACTGCGAGATCAGTTGGCAAGTACGTCATCAGCACATGTTTTCCAAGTGACGGGGCTGACCCTGCACTAGTGACATACGAACGGCGACCATGTGAATCCACAATAGGACCACCATCCAAAGTCAGGATTGGCTCCTTGCCCAACATGTAGCGCTTCTCCCCTGTAGATGATGTGTGATCATCAACAGTCAGCGAACAGAGGGTAGTTACGGGCTTCTCTGCGCGGTGGCGCAGGTGGGCTTCCTTACCAATGAACTCTTGATCTTTAATCTTGGCAGTTTGCATGCCAGCTTCAACAACGTTGTATTCAGTTTCTAATTCGTTGCCGTATGCGCGATATGATTTTTCTAGTCGGCCAGTTGTTCCGTAGACACCAATACCTACCGGAATCATTTCGTGCTTCTTGCCCGCCTCCCAAATGAGATCCCATAACTTGGCGCCTTGTTCAATTGGAATGTAAAGCTCGCAGCCGAGTTCGCCAACATATGAAATTCGCGATGCAAGCAGACGCAAAGGACCGCACTCAATCATCTTGCACGTACTGAATGTAAAGCCTTCTGCGGACAGGTCATCTTTAGTTATTGAAGCCAGAATGTCTCGAGCCCGAGGTCCCCACACGCCGATTGTTGTGTAGGCAGAAGTGAGATCAACAATGTGCGCTGACCCGTCAGCAGGAAGTTGGTCAGAGAACCATTTCTTATCCGCCATACCGTGAGCGCCACCAGTGACTACACGGAAATGGTTCTGCGCAAGTCGCATAATCGTAAGGTCAGACTTAAATCCGCCATTGATTCCTAGAATTGGCGTATAGACAACTCGACCTACTGCAACATCCATTTGACGCACTGCAAGTTTTTGAACAACTGCAAGTGCTGACGGTCCAGTCACATCGAAAATCGCAAATGCACTCAAATCAACAATTCCCGCGCTTTCGCGCATCTGAAGGTGCTCAGCGTTGATGATCGGTGACCACCAGCGCGCTTCCCATTCAGAAGTACGTGGCATAACTTTCTCGCCAAATTTAGCTAGGAGATGCTCATTGCATGAGTACCAGAATGGTCGTTCCCATCCTGCGGTCTCATAAAACTGCGCACCCAGTGCCTTCTCGCGATCATAAAAAGGAGAAAGGCGAACATTACGATTGCTTGACCATTGTTCGTTAGGGTGAACGATTCCATACGTCTTGTTGAATCCTTCATGGGTGCGCGCCTTGATATGGAAGGTAGCTTTTTGATGTTCATGAAAGCGAGCGATATCTGATGAATGCAGATCAATCTCGGATTCCCCAAGAACCATCCACTCAGCAACACTTTTTCCTGTGCCAGGGCCTTCTTTAACCCATACAGCGGCGACAGACCATAGTCCTTTTACTTCTGGAGTCTCACCAAGAATCGGCATTCCATCCGGAGTTAGCGAAAGAATTCCGTTGATTGCGTACTTCTCTCGCACATTCTCATCACCAATAATTGATGGCATGAGTTCGAGCGAATGTTCATCTTGCAAATCGAAATCAACTTGGGTGAATGGGAATTCCGTAGGTGATAGCGCTGCAACAGCATTAGAAGGAATATCTTCAGGAGTGTAGAGAATTGGCCTATGTGCATATGAGCCAACTTCGAGACCAGTTCCATGTTGGCGCTCGTACATATTTGTATCCATGTCGCGGATGATTGGCCATTCAATATCGCCCTTGCTATCGGCGAAGAATGGGACTGGTCCGATGTCTTTCATTTGGTGGACTGCAGGAGTAAGTGGAATGAACGCTCCAGCCATTGCGGCTAGACGTGGGCTCCAACAACCGGTTGCAATCACAACATACTCTGCTTCGATATCACCTTGATCGGTACGTACACGCTTGATGCGGCCGTTTTCAACATCCATCCCAAGAACTTCTATATTTGCAAAACTTTGAAGTGCGCCCATCTCTATTGCTTCCTCACGCATAAGCGTTCCTGCGCGAAGTGAATCCACAACACCTACGCTCGGTGAGTAAAACCCACCGAGGATTACTGTCTCATCAATGTAAGGAACCAACTCTTTTACTTCTGCTGGCGTAATCATGCGACAGCCATCGATTCCCCACGACTTTGAGGATGTAATACGACGTGTGAGCTCTTGCATGCGCTCTGGTGTCCGAGCTACTTCAATACCACCGCACTCAGTAAAGGTATTGCGCTCTTTATATTGGCGCACACTATCTGCGGTAATTGCTGTCATTTCCTTCGAGTGATCGACCGGGAAAATAAAGTTCGATGCATGCCCTGTTGAACCACCCGGATTTGGTAGTGGTCCTTTATCAATCTGCACCAGATCTCGCCATCCAAGTCGGGCAAGGTGATAAGCAACGCTGTTTCCAACTATACCTGCGCCGATAATTACTGCTTTCGCCTTACCTGGTAATGCGCTCATGATCTACCTTTTCCTAGTCTATTTAGAAACTTTTTCTAATGCTTGCTTCAAAACCTTCCATGTGGTCTCTCATGGCTTTCTCTGCAGCCTCAACCTTGTTATCGCGTATAGCAATTAATAAAGCGCGGTGCTCGATAATTGCTTCTGATAAATCTTCAACTCGGTTAAGGGCCATAAACCAAATGCGAAGTGCGTGACCGTAATACTGCTCAAGGGAAGTTTCCAAGAAATGATTATGTGTAGCCCTATAAATATGGCGGTGGATGCGTTGGTCCAACCCAATGAGCTTTGCCATATTTAGTTCACCTTTAATGGCATCAATTTCGGCAATGAGTGCATTCGTGATGATTTGGTCCTGCGCGTTTGCTCTTTGTGCAGCCAAACCGGCCGCTTGAATCTCTAATACGCTGCGTACTTCTGAGATAGCAGAAAGATTATGAACATCGACGCTTGTTACAAACATCCCACG
>CAEZZR010000027.1_pt1 | contig 12109 bp, 9 predicted proteins | sample 7266751 | NCBI WGS metagenome assembly CAEZZR01 (sample SAMEA6813965, study PRJEB35770) | uncultured Actinomycetes bacterium | biome: Freshwater; feature: Freshwater reservoir; material: water | place: Czech Republic | collected 2016-08-15 | depth 30m m | reverse complement strand
CGGACATTAACTCTTTAGTGATGGGAACGTCTCGGATGCCTGCATCGGTTTTAGGTGGCACAAATAGATTCTGATCACTTGCGTAATTTGTCAGCTGATGCTCGACCTTGATGATCTTTTGCAATTCGTTAATATGCTTTCGCTGTAATCCCAGCAGCTCGCTAGATCTCATTGATGAATACGCGGCAAGAATTACCAGGATGGAATAGCGCGCAGGCACTTCAGCTGCGAGCGCAGCTATCTGATCAGGTGTGATGATGGGGCGCTCACTATGTCGGGGCGTGCTTGCACCCTTGATGCGGCATGGATTTTCTTTAATGATTCCGTCATCGATTGCGACATTAAATACGGCTTTGAGAAATCGATATGCCTGGGCAAGCTGCACAATTCCTGATCCACTTTCTTTGTAATTCTTGATCATTGGCGCGCCAGCATCAATCCAGGATTGGATCAGATGACTATCGATGCGCCCGTGCATAGATGTTGGGATTCCCATGGAGCGAGCCCAGGTGCGTGCTGGGTGTGCCCGTGTTTTGATTTCTCGAGACTTGCTCACGCACGATGCCTGGATGAGTGAGTGCCATTTGCGCACATCAGCGCGAGTGATCGCCGTAATCGACATTTGCGTCAGGCAGAAATCATCCATCTGTCTAAATAGGTACTGATCTGCTAGTCGGCGGTAATTTGCCGCGGTAGATGCCCGCAGGGGCTTAGCTGCTAGCCGTGAACCTGCGAGTGGATCTAGATACATCTCGACCCGCATTCGCAGGGTATCGGCGCTCGCTGGGATGATTGCATAGGGATTGAGCCCACGAGCTAGATCAGATTGGAGATGTACAAGATAGATCCGCGCTTGCTTCTCTGTTGCAAAGGTCAGCGGCTTATCATCGATCGTGCGCGCTGTTATGCGAGCGCCCGCTGCATCGATATAGCGTGCCTGGAATTTGCCCGATGGTAATTTTCTTACACTTCCAAATTGGTTGCGTGTCATGGATTCGTCACCTTTTCGCGTCATGTAACAGAATAGATTTGCCATGCCGTTGCACTATGTATTCGCACGGGGATGCTGGGGATGTGGATACTTAGGGCACGGATAGGGCACGCGATTGGGATTTTCATCTGTTGCAGGTGCATCAGGTTGAAAATGATGACTCTGACCTGCGCAAATATCTTTCGTATTTTCTTAGCGCGGTGGGCTTGGAAGGCTGGGGCTCTACCATTGAGCTACACCCGCGAGGGCAGTTTCGGGCCCCCGTGTGGGGACCGTAACTAGGTGAAGGATAGGGCTTCGGTAAGAAGAAGGGAATTTCTGCCCTAGACTTCCAACTTACGCCGCGGGGCGTAGCGTAGTGGCTAGCGCGCCTGCTTTGGGAGCAGGAGACCGGAGGTTCGAATCCTCTCGCCCCGACCAGCATTTTGATCAATATTCATCGCAATCCGACGCAATCCATAGCAAGGAGCTTTACGTGAAAAGCACGGTCGAAACTTTAACTCCTACCCGTGTACGTCTCACGATTGATGTGACCTTTGATGAACTTTCAGGTCACCTCAGCGAGGCTTATAAGAAGATTGCAACACAAGTAAACATTCCTGGTTTTCGCAAAGGCAAAGTTCCAGCATCAATGATTGATCAGCGCGTTGGACGTGCTGCGGTACTTGATGAGGCAATCAACACTGCACTTCCTGATTTTTATGGTCAGGCAGCTCGCGAACACGAAGTATTGGTTCTTGGTCGCCCAGAAGTTGATATTAAAGAATTGGTTGATAAAGAGAAGTTGTCTTTTACCGTAGAAGTAAGCGTTCGCCCAGAAGTGACGCTGCCAGATTTTTCTAAGATGACTATTTCTGTTGATGATGTTGCAGTTAGCGACGAAGATATTGCAGAACAAGTTGATGCACTTCGCGCTCGCTTTGGAACATTGCTGACCGTTGAACGTCCGATTGCAAATGGAGATTTTGCAACAATTGATTTGATTGCACGCATTGATGGCGAAGAAGTCGATGGCGGTACAGCCTCTGATATTTCATATGAAGTTGGTTCAAATCGCATGATTGACGGGCTTGATGAGGCACTTGTTGGATTAAGCGCTGGCGATGTTAAATTATTTGATACTCAGTTGGTTGGGATGGAAGATGGCAAGACTGGCGCAGTTGAAGTCACTGTCCAGGTTGTTAAAGAACGTGAGCTCCCACCACTTGATGATGCATTCGCAAAGTTAGCAAGTGAGTTTGATACTTTGGATGAACTCCGTGCAGATTTCACCGAGCGCTTAACACGTGTTAAGTCAATGGAGCAAGGCGCACAGGCTCGCGATCTTCTCGTTGAGAAGTTGCTTGCTGATATTGAAATTCCGGTACCTGAAGAATTTATTCTTGCTGAAGTTGATGATCACCTACAAGGTGAAGGTCGCATGGAAGATGCAGAACACCGCGCCGAAGTTGATGGCCAGGTTCGCTCTTCATTGAAATCAGATTTCTTGCTAGATGCTGTCGTTAAAGCTGAGGCTGTTGAAGTTACTGAAATTGAATTAACCGAGTATTTAATTCGCACAGCATCACGCTACGGAATGGCACCCGAGCAATTTGCTCAGGAACTTTCAAAGGCTGGGCAGATTAGCCAACTCGTTGCTGAGGTCGCTCGTGCCAAAGCGTTGGCTAGCGTCCTAAGCCGTGTCAGCGTTAAGGATGCCTCAGGCAAGAGCGTCGATCTCGAAGCACTTCGTCCAGCAGTAGAGGCTTCAGCCGAATAATCTCTGCGCTCATAGCGAACAAGGACGGTTTTGCGTCAGTTTGTGCGCTCAATTGCATCACCGCAGGGAATTCAGGGAAGCATTTGGCGCGCCAGGTTGTTAGGGTCAATACAGGAAGTTTCAATGAGGAGGATGTCAGTGGATTCAATTAGCCCTCAGGTGGCAGAGATTGTCGCCCGTGCACAGCAATCTGGTGGATTAGATGACCAGGTTTATAACCGCTTGCTTAAGGAACGCATCATCTTCCTTGGGTCAGTAGTTGAAGACTCCATGGCTAATGCCATCTGCGCGCAGATTCTTCTGCTTGCTGCAGAAGATCCAGAAAAAGACATTTATCTTTACATCAACTCACCAGGTGGATCTGTCACCGCAGGTATGGCCATCTACGACACCATGCAATATGTGAATAACGATGTTGCGACTGTCGGAATGGGACTAGCAGCATCAATGGGCCAGTTCCTTCTATGCGCAGGTGCTGCAGGCAAGCGTTATGCGACGCCACATGCTCGCATCATGATGCACCAACCATCAGGTGGAATCGGCGGAACAGTGACCGATATTAAAATTCAAGCAGAGCAGATTGGCTTCACAAAGCGCAAGATGGCCGAGCTCATTGCATTCCACACCGGTCAAACCGTAGAACAGATCACGACGGATTCTGATCGCGATCGTTGGTTTAATGCAGATGATGCAAAGGAATATGGTTTTGTAGATCATGTTGTTCGTTCAGCAATTCAGGTATCAGGTCGCGGAGGCACAGCATGAGTATGGAATTGAACCGCATCAACGAAATCACCAGTCGCTATGTTTTGCCGACTATTGAAGAGCGCACAAGCTACGGGTACAAGCGCCTCGATCCGTACACAAAACTTTTTGAAGAGCGCATCATTTTCTTGGGTCAGGCAATTGATGACACCGTAGCTAACGATGTTATGGCTCAGTTATTGACGCTCGAATCTATGGATTCAGATCGCGACATCATGATTTATATCAACTCACCCGGGGGATCCTTCACGGCTCTCACCGCAATTTACGACACTATGCAATTTGTACGCCCAGATGTTTCGACAATTTGCCTAGGTCAAGCAGCCTCTGCAGCAGCTGTGCTTCTTGCTGGTGGATCTAAGGGCAAGCGTTATGCACTTGAGCATTCACGTATCTTGATTCACCAACCTTCAAGTGAAGGTGGCGGTCAGGCATCCGATATCGAAATCCAAGCGCGTGAAGTAATGCGCATGCGTACATTGCTCGAAGAACTTATTGCTCGTCATTCAACGCGCGCACCAGATCAAATTGCGCAAGACATAGAGCGCGACAAGATTCTTACTTCAGCTGAAGCAGTTGAGTACGGTCTTATCGATCAAGTTCTTGCAAGTCGTAAAGCAAAGCCAACTCACTAATCTGAGTCCAAAAGGTCAAACAACATAATTGTTGGTAAACCTTTAAGGTAGTGCCTATTATGAAACGACTTTTTGCTCCTGGAAGCCTGCTTTCATACAAGGGATTTCGCCAACTCTGGTTCTCAGGATTGTTGGTCACGCTAGGCGCATCTGCGTTTCCTATCGCCCTGGCAGTTACCGTTCTTGATGCTGGTGGTACAGCAACAACTCTTGGATTAATTCTTGGAGCACGTATTTTATCTTCTGTGTTGCTCGGTCTTGTTGGGGGAGTGTGGGCTGATCGCCTGCCTCGTAAATATGTAATGTTAGGCGCCGATGTTTATCGCGGCATCCTCATGCTCGGATTAGTTTTTATTGCTACCCCAGATGTTCCACCTTGGGCGCTTGCACTGCTCGTTTTTCTTATGGGCGCGGGTGAAGCTTTTGGTTATCCAGCATCGGGTGCAATCTTGCCGAGTCTTTTACCTAAAGAACTATTACCTGCCGGAAATGTCATGCGCGGAATCGCAGCACGAATTTCCTCGATCGTGGGACCAGGAATCGGCGGATTCTCTGTTGCTGTCATCGGCGGTCGCTATACATTTGCTGTTACAGCAGCGCTCTTTTTTGCAGGAACCGCGCTACTGGTAACGATTCAAGAGAAACCTCGCGAAGCTGTAGAAGTTCAACCATCATTCATCTCGGAAATTCGTGAAGGTTTGGTTGCGGTCTGGAAGTTGCCGTGGGTAGCCGGGCTTATCGCCATGTCTTCTTTGCAATTAATGGTTGTTCTTGCAAGCACATCTGTACTTTTGCCAGTTGTTACTCGACGAGAGTTTCATACCAACTCGGTTTTTGCTTTATCAGAAGTTGGTTTCAGCGTTGGAGCAACAGTTTCTGCTCTTGTAGCGATAAAACTTAAATCAAAGCATCCAGGTCGAATGGTGGTCCTGTTGTGGGCTCTGTTTGCAGTGGTCCCATTAGTTTTAGCTTTCCCATCTTCCAGAGTTTTGATTATTGCCGGCTACGTGATTGCCGGACTTTCTATCGGACCGTGGGAGGCGTATTGGAGTGCTGCACTCCAACGTGAGATTCCACAGGAATTACAGGGACGCGTTTTTAGTGTCGATTACATGGGATCCATTGCTCTCATGCCACTTGGCATGGCACTCGTCGGACCCGTGACTGACGCACTTGGCGTGCGCCCATTCCTTATATTCGCAGCCATATTCCATTTGGTTTTATGCTTTGCAGTCTTGCTTATTCCTGGAGTTAAGGACCTTAAGATGCCAAAAAAGAATGATTATTCTCAGGGCGAACAGGATGAAGCGTAATTAGTCGCCCATAAAGTAGCGCCTGAATCTACCCTTAGGCGTTGCCTCGAATAAACGAATTCCCCACCCAGAGGCCTGAAGGAGTGTCATGACCCGCATCGGTGAGACCAGTGATCTGCTGAAGTGTTCATTTTGCGGCAAGACACAAAAGCAAGTTAAGAAACTGATTGCGGGACCTGGCGTCTACATTTGCGATGAGTGCATTGATCTTTGTAATGAGATTATTGTTGAAGAACTTTCCGAAAATAATTCACTGGGATTGCAAGAACTTCCAAAGCCACAAGAGATCTTTGAATTCCTTGATCAATACGTAATCGGACAAGACCGCGCCAAGAAATCTCTTTCTGTTGCGGTGTATAACCACTACAAGAGAGTGCAAAGTGGCGACACAGGTAAGCGCGAAGATTCTGTTGAATTAGCAAAGAGCAATATCTTGCTTCTTGGTCCAACAGGTTGCGGTAAGACGCTTCTAGCTCAAACCCTTGCTCGCATGCTCAACGTCCCATTTGCCATTGCTGATGCCACTGCTCTAACAGAAGCCGGATATGTCGGCGAAGATGTTGAAAATATCTTGCTCAAACTTATTCAGGCTGCAGATTTCGATGTAAAGAAAGCCGAAACAGGAATTATTTATATTGATGAAATCGATAAGGTCGCTCGCAAATCTGAGAACCCATCAATTACCCGCGATGTATCTGGTGAGGGAGTTCAGCAAGCCCTTTTGAAGATTCTTGAAGGAACAGTTGCATCCGTTCCACCGCAGGGAGGCCGCAAGCACCCACATCAAGAATTTATTCAAATCGACACAACAAATGTTCTCTTCATCGTCGGAGGCGCATTTGCTGGACTTGAGAAGATCATCGAGAGTCGTAGTGGATCTGCAGGAGTTGGCTTTAATGCAACTCTTAAGTCTTCGGCAGATTCTGAAAAGATGGATATTTTTGGTGATGTTATGCCAGAGGATTTATTGAAGTTTGGAATGATTCCAGAATTTATCGGCCGTCTACCAATTGTCACCAGCGTAGAGAAGCTAGATAAACCAGCCCTTATGCAGATTCTGACTGAGCCAAAAAATGCGCTAGTTAAGCAATATGAGCGACTCTTTGATCTTGATGACGTGGTACTTGAGTTCAATGCCGAATCCCTCGATGCAATCGCTGAACTCGCCTTAAAGCGGGGTACTGGCGCTCGTGGACTCCGAGCCATTTTGGAAAGCGTTCTTTTGGGAGTCATGTATGACGTACCTAGCCGCACGGATGTAGCCAAGGTGATCATCACTAAGGAGTGCATCCAAGATGGTGGGGCTCCAACCTTTGTAAAACGTACAGGAGATATTCCAAAGCGGGCCATTAGCGCCCCAAAGCGTTCAGAAGAGAAGAGCGCGTAATCTAGACTGCCCTCATGAGGGAATTACCATCGGCTTTCACGCCTGCCGAAATAGAAGCACCACTGTATGAAAAGTGGGTTGCCGCTGGGTATTTCACTGCCGATGCATCGTCGGATAAGCCACCATTCACCATTGTTATCCCACCACCCAATGTCACAGGAAGTTTGCACATTGGGCACGCACTAGATCACACATTGCAAGACGCACTCATACGCATGAAACGCATGAAAGGTTTTGAAGCGCTCTGGTTACCAGGTATGGATCATGCGGGAATTGCCACACAGAATGTTGTTGAAAAGCAATTAGCTGCCCAAGGATTGTCTCGTCACGATCTTGGTCGTGAAGAATTCGTAAAGAAAGTGTGGCAGTGGAAGGCTGAATCAGGCGGAGCAATTCTTGGACAGATGCGTCGCCTCGGTGATGGAGTGGATTGGTCTCGTGAGGCCTTCACTATGGATGAGAATTTGTCACAAGCGGTTCTCACGATCTTCAAGAAACTTTACGATGCAGAGTTAATTTATCGTGCCGAGCGCATTATCAATTGGTGCCCTAGATGTCATACGGCGCTATCGGATATTGAAGTTGAACACAGAGACATTGATGGCGAATTTGTGACCATCCTCTATGGCGAAGGTGATGTACAAATTTCAGTTGCAACAACTCGCCCAGAAACAATGTTGGGCGATGGCGCCGTAGCTGTTAATCCAAATGATCCTCGCTATAAAGAAATGATTGGCAAGGAAGTACTGCTTCCTCTTGCTAATCGCATGATTCCAATCATTGCTGATGAGTTAGTTGACCCTGAATTTGGAACAGGCGCAGTGAAAGTTACGGCAGCACACGACCCAAACGACTTCGAGATGGCTCGTCGCCATAATGTAGTAATTGTAAAAATCATGAATGAAGACGCTGTTATGGATGGCTCTGGAACTGAATTTGACGGAATGGATCGTTTTGTTGCCCGCAAAGCAGTTGTTGAGAAGTTGCGTTCAATGGGCCGCGTCCTCGCAGAAAAACGCCCCTATTCACATTCAGTTGGTCACTGTTCTCGCTGCGAAACTATTGTTGAGCCAAGACTTTCTTTGCAGTGGTTTGTGAAAGTTGAATCACTTGCCAAGGCAGCAGGAGATGCGGTCCGTGATGGGCGCGTAACTATTGAGCCACCAGAACTAGCTCCTAGATATTTTGATTGGGTCGACAACATGCACGATTGGTGCATCTCCAGACAACTGTGGTGGGGCCATCGCATTCCTGTTTGGTATGGACCCAATGATGAAGTAATCGTTGTTGGACCCGGAGAAGTTGCACCAGATGGATACACGCAGGATCCCGATGTATTGGATACCTGGTTTTCATCAGCTTTGTGGCCATTTTCTACCCTGGGCTGGCCAGAGCAGACGGCTGACCTGAAGAAGTTCTATCCAACAAGTGTCTTGATAACCGGGTATGACATTCTATTTTTCTGGGTAGCACGCATGATGATCTTTGGACTTTTTGCCATGGATGGCGAAATTCCATTTAACACAATTGTTTTACATGGACTTGTGCGCGATAAGTTCGGCAAGAAAATGAGTAAAAGTCGCGGCAACACAATTGACCCACTTGAGTTTATGGATAAGTACGGAGCAGATGCGCTTCGTTTCACTTTAGCCCGTGGGGCAAATCCCGGTAGCGACCAAGCACTGGCAGAGGAATGGGTAGCTGGTTCTCGAAACTTTGCCACAAAACTTTGGAACGCAACACGCTTTGCCATGATGAACGGTGCAACGGTTACCGGAGACCTTCCTGCTTTTGATTCTCTCAATGCCATCGATCGTTGGATCTTGAGTCGACTCAATGAGACCGTGGTCGAAGTAGATGCACTGTTTGAGAAATATGAATTTTCTCGTGCCTGTGAAACTATTTATCACTTCGCTTGGGATGACCTGTGCGATTGGTATCTGGAACTTTCTAAAGAAGCATTTGCTAGCGGAGATGCGACATCGTCAAAGCGCGTACTTGGATTCGTGCTGGATCAACTTCTTCGCTTAATGCACCCAGTTATGCCTTTTATAACCGAAGAACTCTGGACTGCCTTAACTGGTGGAGAGTCACTAGTTATCTCAGATTGGCCGAAAGATCATCCTGAACATAAGGATGCCAAAGGCGCCAAGTTGGTGGGCCAAGTTCAAGAAATCATTACCGAAGTTCGTCGCTTTAGAAGTGACCAGGGAATCAAGACAAGCCTCAAGATCCCTGCACGTTTTATTGCACCTGCAGAGCTTGCTCCGTATGAAAGTGCGATGAAATTTGTTTTGCGCCTAGAACCAGCCCTTGATGATTTTAAGCCAAGTGCTAACGTTGAAATTGGTTCAATAAAAGTCGAACTAGATCTCACCGGAAGTGTCGATGTTGTTGCAGAGCGAGCTCGCCTGTCGAAGGATTTGGCAACAGCAATAAAAGATCGAGAGACCGCAAACGTGAAATTAAATAATGAAAATTTCATGGCAAAGGCACCCGAAAATGTTGTTGTAGAAATCAGGGAGCGACTAGTGAAAACTGATGTCGATATCGAACGCATTCAATCTCAGATTGCCCAGCTGCCTTCCGCATGACCTCGACCCAAGATCAGGCACGACTTCAGGCCATAGAAGAAGCCTTATCGGCGCGTTGGCCAGAGACTGATATAGAACCGAGCCTGGAACGAATCGCAGCGTTGGCTGACATGCTGGGATCGCCTCAACGCTCTTATCCAACAATTCATATAGCTGGAACAAACGGTAAAACCACTACTGCGCGGATGGTTGACGCTCTGATGTCCGCAATGGGGCTTCGTACGGGGCGTTTTACCAGCCCACATCTCGAGAGCGTTTTAGAACGTGTTTCAATAAATGGCGAACCAATTAGCGCTGCAGATTTTATTTATGCGTATAACGACATTGCTGCCTACCTTGATGTTATTGATGAGAAGTTTGATACCCCGCTTTCCTTCTTTGAAGTTATTACCGCAATTGCATTTGTAGCTTTTGCAGAATTTCCCATTGATATCGGAATTATTGAATGCGGGCTTGGTGGAGAGTGGGACGCGACCAATGTTGTCGAGGCATCGGTGTCCGTCATAACCCCCATTGGTTTTGACCATATGAATTATCTTGGCAATACACTTTCTGAGATAGCGCAAACAAAAGCTGGAATCATTAAGGAAGGTGGCTCTGTCGTTCTTGCTAGACAAGAACCCGAGGCCGCGGTAGAACTTCTTAAGAGAGTGCAAGAAGTAGGCGCGACGGTGGCTCGCGAAGGAATTGAATTCTCATTGTCTTCACGCGCTCTTGCAATTGGTGGTCAACTATTGGCTATAACAATCGGGGAGTACACCTACGATGATATTTTCTTGCCACTTCATGGCAAACATCAGGGCGCGAATGCGGCAACAGCCTTGGCAGCGGTAAGCGCCTTTTTTGGTGGCCAAGAGCTAGATCTAGAAGCAGTCAGAATTGGTTTTGCATCAGTAACTTCGCCAGGGCGATGCGAGGTTGTCTTTAGGAATCCAACTGTCATTCTTGATGCAGCACATAATCCGCACGGTGCGAAAGCTTTAGCTGAGACACTTGAAAATGAATTTACTTTCGATGAGATCATCGGCGTTTTCGCTGCCTTTGCGGATAAGGATGTTGTCGGTATTTTGAATGAACTAGAACCAATCATCAACACCCTCATTGTTACCCAAAGCGGATCGCCCAGAGCGATGGCAACTGCGCAACTTCGTGAAATTGCTGAAGGAATTTTCGGCGCTGATCGTGTGAAGTCAACCGAAAATATCTCAGACGCGGTAAAACTTGCAATCACTGATGCACGTCGACCCTCGCATGATGAATCCGTCGGAATTGTTATCACTGGTTCGGTGGTCACTGTTGGCGAAGCCCGTGTAATTTTGAAGAGACTTTCGGCGCCAGAGGATGAAAATTGAGAATCTTAGGTGCGGCAGTTTTATTTATGGAATCTATGGTTATGGGATTTGCGCTTTTGTTGGCCGGAAAACATGAAAGTGGCACTGTCCTCGCATTTGGGGGAGTCATAGCCCTCGCCTTCATTCTTGCTGCCGGGTTATTGAAAAAACAATTAGGTTGGATTCTTGGCTCAGCTCTCCAGATTGCGGCATTCTTTTATGGCTTTTTTGTGACTCCTATGTTTTTCCTGGGAGCCCTTTTTGCGGGCTTGTGGATTTGCGCGATTGTGGTGGGTAGAAAGGGCGAAGCCGCCCGAGCGGCCTTCGTGGCAGGGGCGGGAAGCCAATAGTCCCTTCACCTATTAGACTCTGGGGGTGAGCATCGAGAGAACCCTTGTTTTAGTTAAGCCTGATGGCGTACGCCGGGGCCTTGTTGGCGAAGTAATTTCTAGAATTGAAGATAAAGGTTACGCAGTGGTAGCCCTGCGCATGGTCCAACCTGATCGCGCTTTACTCGCTCGACATTATGCCGAACACGAAGGTAAGCCCTTCTACGAACCACTTGTTGAATTTATGTTATCTGGACCTATCGTTGCGATGGTTGCCGAAGGAAATAGAGTCATCGAAGGATTCCGCTCACTGGCAGGTGCTACTGATCCAACAGTTGCAGCTCCAGGAACAATTCGTGGAGACCTCGCTCGCGACCAAGGCACAAAAGTTATGCAAAATTTAGTTCATGGTTCGGATTCTGTTGAATCGGCTACCCGTGAAATTGAAATCTTTTTTTCAGGCCAATTAATCGGGGAGAAATAAATGAGTAACAGAATGTCCTTTATAGGTCGCGACATGGCCGTTGACCTGGGCACCGCAAATACTTTGGTTTATGTTCGTGGTCGTGGCATCGTGCTCAATGAGCCAAGTGTTGTTGCAATCAACCAAGACACTGGTGCGATTTTGGCTGTTGGTCTTGAAGCTAAAAGAATGATCGGCAGCACACCGGGAAACATCGTTGCAATCCGTCCATTGAAAGATGGAGTAATCGCCGACTTCGAAACAACCGAACGCATGTTGCGCTACTTTATTCAGAAAGTTCATCGTCGTCGTTATCTAGCAAAGCCACGTATCGTCGTTTGCGTTCCATCAGGTATCACAGGTGTAGAACAACGCGCCGTTAAAGATGCTGGCTACGCAGCTGGTGCACGCAAGGTGTACATTATTGAAGAACCAATGGCGGCAGCAATCGGTGCCGGACTTCCAATTCACGAGCCAATGGGAAATATGGTCGTCGATATCGGCGGTGGCACAACTGAAGTTGCCGTTATTTCCTTGGGTGG
>CAEZZR010000021.1_pt1 | contig 13070 bp, 9 predicted proteins | sample 7266751 | NCBI WGS metagenome assembly CAEZZR01 (sample SAMEA6813965, study PRJEB35770) | uncultured Actinomycetes bacterium | biome: Freshwater; feature: Freshwater reservoir; material: water | place: Czech Republic | collected 2016-08-15 | depth 30m m | reverse complement strand
TGCTTGGTGCAACATTCACACCTACAGATGCAGCAACCTTTACAACTGCTGAAGCCGGAGCCTTTACGGTCAAGGTCGGCGTTGCAGTTCAGGGCGTTGTCTCACCAATTCACTTGTATGTAGACACAGTTCTTGCAAGTGGATCAACTGGCGTCCTAGCTGCTCGCTTTGGGGTTAGTTGCGCAATTACTAGCCAATTTATCGTTGGCCAGACAATTGTTTGGCGCGTCTATGGCAACAACGAGACCCTCGGTGGCGCTGTTATGGATTCGTCCAACACCGTTAAGGGTTACATCGAAGTTGCTGGCGTAAAAGATCCACTTCCTCTTACATACGGCAACCACAGTGGTGTCGCATTCTGGACTGCTGTTTTGAAAACTGGAACAGCTACTGGCTTGTATAACACCCTAGGTGTCATCAGCTACAAGGTCACAATGATTGCCAAGGATCAAGACTCCATCAAGGTTCTTTCTACAAAGTTGACACGTAAGGCTGTTAATGGAGTACCTGTAAAGGTTGATGGTCAGTATGTATATGAGCGCGTTCCTGCTTACAAGACAGTCAAGGTAACTCCTGCACTTAAGGGTGCAGTCGGAACATGGCAGTCAAACTTCACAGCAAGCTCGCTTGTAACACTCTACGCAGTACCAACTGCATAAATTAATCGCTCGGAGTCCGAGCTGGAAGTGTTAATCATTTCCAGCTCGGGCAACAAGCAGTCACTTTTATACAATTGAAACGGAGAGCAATAAATAATGAGAATCAACTTTGTTCCGCGAAGCAAGAAGTCATTAGTTCTAAGATTTGCCGTTGCCTCAGTCTTTACGGCAGCGATGGTTACACCGGCAGTGGGAGCAGATAGCCTCCCACCCGCACCAATCAACTTAATAGCTCCAACTGCAATTCCTAACGTTGCACCTCTCCCATTTACTGGAGTGAAAGTTGCAAAATTCACCACATCAACAACAATGCCTAATTTACTTGTATCTCCAAGTACAGGGTATGTTGGCGATGCAGTTGTTGTATCCGGAACAGGGCTAGCTGCTAATACAACATTGGATCTCACATGGTCTACTTTGAGCCCAACATGGGTGGCCGATATTCAGCCAAACACAGTTAACTACATGGGCTATTCATTTGCAGATAAGTTCAGCGTGAAAATGACGACTGTAACAACAGATGCAACTGGAGCTTTTACTTTCAAATCTAAGATTCCAGAAGATTTTGGTGGAATTCATGATATTTACGCACTCCAGGCGGGAGTTGCGATAGCACACGGCGGATTCCAGATGGGCCGCGGTTTCACGATGTCACCTAAGAGTGGACCAATTGGCACACCAATCACCGTTACATACACGGGTATGGGCGGAAGCCTTTACACAGCAGGTGCAGCAGCGTATTGGGATAACAATTTTGCTGGTGAAATGCAATCGATGTGGACTCGTGGAACAGCAAAAATTGTTCTTCGCGCATCTGGCGCTGTAGGCAATCACGTTCTCGAAGTTAAGAACGCGCTGCAGACCGCCTATCTAAACGTCATTCAATCTCCAATCCCTTATACAAATAGCGGAACTGGGATCTTTAAAGTAACGAAAGATAATGGATTACTTCCTGCGAAGATTATTTATCCTGCGATTATGGAGCCAACCGTTGCTGCACGCACAATGCTTTCAACAACAGGTCTAGATCCAAACTCAAAGGCTGAAGCAAAACTTTCAGTATCCAGTGGCACTATTAATACAAAGACAACTATGAGCGTCACAGGGCTTTCTACAACAGGCACTCACCAAATCGTGTGGGCAACAGTTGTTGGTAACCGTGTTAACTGCACAGGCGTTTGCTGGGCATATGACGCCCTTCCAGTTGCAACCGTTGATGTCACAGGAACTTCATTCACTAAAGAGCTAACAGTTCCCGACAACCTAGGTGGATGGCACGTACTTCAGGTTAAGAAAGGTGACCTCATCGAGGCACAGATTCCTTTCTACCTTAAGCAAAGCATCATGCCATTCCTAGATAAGGCTGGAAAAGTTATTGGTATGGGAATTGCAAAGTCCGACCTTTCCACAGCTCCTGACGTAATTGCACGTGGTCAATCTGGAGCACCTACAAACAAGTTCAAGTCTGGAGAAGAATTTACTATCAGCCTTAAGGGTGTGGGCTGGACTCAATTCGATAATACGCAAGCCGTTACATATGACAATAGCTTCGTCGGTTATGGCTGCGGATTTAACTCCAACGGATATGTTGTGATTCACCTACGGGCAACAGGTGCCCCAGGAACTCACATTATTGATCTCCATCCAGTGATGTACACGAATCAACCTTCATTTGCTAACACGCCTTACGGCATGATGCCTGTGTTGACCTCTGATCGTGACTTCCCAGCACTGGCACTCGGATATCAAATCCCGTCCTATCAATTCTCCATCACAGTTACTAAATAAAGCGGGTATATAAAAAGTAACTGATTAGTAGCGTTAAGGCCTCGTCTCTCTATCCTCCAGAGGCGAGGCTTTAACGTTTACAATTCGAGCTAATCCCGCAGGTAACCACCAATTCCAACGGCCCAGTAACACCATGGTGCTAGGTAATAAAAGCCCACGAATGATTGTGGCATCAATCAAGATTCCAAATGCGAGGCCGATTCCGATTTCTTGCAATCCTGCGAAGTGACCATTAACAAGCCCTCCGAGGGCGCCCACCAAAATAATTGCGGCGGCGGTTACAACGCCACCGGTGTGAGCCAAGCCTTCAACAATTGCCTCATTATTTGTCGCGCCATGAAGTTTTGCCTCGCGCATCCGAGAGACGATAAATACTTCATAATCCATAGATAACCCAAAGAGAACAGGAAATAGGAATACAAGGACCCATGCTTCGATTTGATCTAAACGGTAGGTACCAAGAATCGACGAGCCCATGCCAAACCTAAAGACCAATACAAGTGCTCCGTAGGCAACTGCGATTGATGTGAGGTCCATCAAGATGGCCTTGAGAGGCAAAAAGACAGAGCGGAATGCGCGAAGTAGAACGATGTAGGCCATACCGAGGGCCAGCAAAACGATCCAGGGGAAAGATTTCAAAAGATGACTTACAAGGTCAACACCTTGCGCTGGTGCCCCACCTAAGTAAATCTTTGCATCACCCGGGAAATTTGCTCTAGGAATAAAGTTTTCACGAATTTGATGCACCAAGTTCTGAGACTCTGCTGCCCCAAAGTCATGGCGCCCTACGACGAACATCCGAATATATTGTTCAGTTGGGTCAATGTATGTTGCAGTTTCATCTGTAGAAACCAATAGAACTTCATGGCTTTTCTGAATCAGATCGGAGAATGCAAGTCGTGCTCGACTTACTTCTGGAGTTCTTGCAAGGTGGGGCGCGCCAAGATCAATGACTATCTCATTAGGCGTGATTATTCCGTGTCCAGCTCTCTCAGTAACTATCTTCAGAGCCTGTGCTGATTCGAGGTTTTGCGGTATTGCAGTAAGAGAACTTGGAGTTACGTGGAGCCACAAGACCGAAGATGCCATCAGTGCAAGTGCAGCAAGGGCGGCCAGAAGTACTGAAATTGGCCTGCGAATAACGAATCTTCCGATGCGCGCCCACATGCCAGACATCAAGTCTTTACGTGCCATCAGTCCTTGGAATTTATATGGTGTTACACCGCGACGACCAAGAATTGAAAGCATTGATGGTTGAAGTGTTAGTGCGGCCAGCACGGAGACAATTGGAATTACGATTCCAGCGGCGCCCAAGGAATGCACAAAGGGAACCGGAACTAATAGGAGAGTCGCAATACCAATGGAGACGCTTAGTCCGGAGAGAATTACAGTGCGTCCAGCAGTCGTCATTGTCTTAGCTATAGCTTCATCTACCGAAATAACCTCATCATCCATGAGTTCTCTGCGGAATCGGTGCACAATAAGTAAGGAGTAATCAATTGCTAAGCCAAGCCCAATAAGTTCGATGATGTTTGGAATATAGAGAACCATCAACATTTTATGGGCCATGATGTAGATAATCCCAAGTGCCAGCGAGATTGTCGCTGCGGCAAAAACCAATGGAACAAACATTGCCAAACAGGCGCCAAGCACTAAGAGCAGTAAAAGCAGCGCAAGCACAATCGCCAGAATCTGTCCCCATCGCAAGTCAGAATCCAAGACAGGTGCGACATCGTGCTCGATGGCGGGAGGGCCGGTTACAAGTGCATCCGTTAAACCTTGATCATCGAGTGCTTGGCGAAAGCGCTCGGTATATTGCGCCGCATCAATGAGTGAGAATGATGTGCCAATGCTTGTGAAGAGGACGCCAGCTAATGCCCGTTGCTGAAATATGTGCGAAGTAGGTATAACGAGTGAGGCGGTGACCACTTTCTCTTTATAGATTTGAACTTGAGCGTCAGTGGTCTTCTTAAACTTCATGAGAACGGTAAATGTGCCTTCAGTATTTTCGTTGAAGTGTTTAGCTAGTAACTGGTCAGCTTCTTGGGATGCACTTCCAGGAATTGTTACTGACGTAGTCAGGTGGCTATTGAGATTGAGTCCAGCGGCTAGACCAAATAACGAGACAACAACCCAGATCCCCACCACAGGGATTCGATTGCGTACAACAACCCTCGTCCATTTCAGAAGCATTTGCTGAGTCTAACGATGCACCTGCAGGGCTTTTTTAATTAAGCCGTTGCAGCATCCAAGAAATCGCAGACTACGCGCTTAAATAGTGCAGGCTCTTCAATGTGAGGCATATGTGATGACTCAGGGAATAGGTGCCATTGAGCCCCAGGGATACGTTTATGTATTTCCCCCACCATATAAGGCGTGGCCTCATCGTATTGTCCAGAAACCAGGAGAGTAGGAACATTTATCTCTGCAAGTCGATCTGTGATGTCCCAAGTTTTCAAAGAACCGATTGTGTGAAATTCGCTCGGCCCATTCATCGTGTAATACACAGTGGGATCAACCTTAAGTAAATCAAACGAGGCGACAACACTTGGTGGCATCGGTACGCGACATACGTGGCGGGAGTAGAAGATTTGCATGGCTTCTTCATAGGCAGGGTCGTCCGTTGTTCCTGCTTCTTCGTGCTTAAGCAGTATCGCTTGATTCTCTGGCGGCAATTGCGCGCGAAGTTTATTTGCTTCGCTTACCCATACAGCCATACTTGATGGGGAATCAGCAATGACTAGAGCCGCTAAGCCCGATGGTCTGCCAATTGCGTACTGCATTCCCAACATTCCACCCCATGATTGACCAAGAATGGCGTAGTTCTTATCTATTCCGAGTTCTTTCGTTAATAGAGAAAGTTCCTCCATAAAGAGTTCTGGAGTCCAGAATTCCTTTGGCGCATTTGGGATAAGCGTTGAATTTCCGCAACCCAATTGATCGTAAAGCACACAAGGGCGCCCGCTCATGAGAATCAGATCGGCAGCTGCCTCCAAATAGTTGTGGCCAACGCCAGGTCCGCCATGGAGGAGGACAACAGGCGTCTTGCCTGAATTCAGATCTCCTAATACTCGATACCAAGTCTGCCCATGCTGCCATTTCATTACAGACTCTTTCATCGGTATCCCCATTTCAAAGTTGTTCAGTTATTCAATCTTAAAAGGTTTTGGACAAGCCGCAATCTTTGGAACGCTCATTTTTGCTATGACTGTTCCGGTACTGGGATGCACTGCTTGAGCGATTCCCAGATTTCCTTGAACTGAGAGAAAGATAAAGGCATCTTCAATGGTGAATCCCCAATGTTTGACCAAGAGATTGGCCGCTTCCTCACACGCAATCTGCATAGCCCCTGGAATATCTTCGATGGCAACTCCATGGGTAATCCACGAAGTCTCAGTTTCGGTCACTGGATATTCAGTACCAATTCCTTTAATCAGATTAACTCGAATGAGAACATCACCTGCAATTTCAATTCCCGTGCCGCAAATTTCGCCATCTCCCATGGATGCATGCATATCTCCCATGGAAAGTAGCCCACCTGGATGCTTCACAGGCAAATGAATAGTCGAACCTATTTTGTTCATATTGTTATCAAGGTTCCCTCCGTGCTTGCCAGCGGGAAGCGTAGAGATATCCCCTGACTCAGGCGCGAGACCTATGACTCCAAGCATTGGTGATGCAGGAAATGAGACATTGTCGTTCATCGTCACGATGCCATCTTTTACATCGAAAAACCGCGCATATTGTTCTTTAATAAGGTGCTGCAGTTGGCCATTTCCTGGATATGTGCGTGCAACTCCACGCCGTCCTGGTTGAATATCAAGAATGGTTACCGACAAGGTGTCGCCCGGTTGCGCCCCAGTAACGAAAATTGGCCCAGTCGCGGGATTAATCAGTGAATCTGGAATCGGCAAGAGCGCGTTCTCTGCATTGGTAATTGCACCCATGTAGCAATCCCAGGTTTGAACGTGGATGAGGTCACCAGGTGAGACAGTCAGAGCGGGTGCATGTTCAGAGTTAAATGAGAAAAAGTGATGATCTCGTGACAGGTAGTGGTCAGCATCTTTGAATGAGGCTTTATTGCGTCCGAGCTTGATCACTAATTCACCCTGGCTTCCTAGTGCTAAAACTTGATTATGGTGAGAGCATAAGCCATTAATCAGCAATCTCAGTAGGTATTGCTAGCCAAAATAATCACCATTCGGAGGTGTTCAGTGCATCGTCACATTAAGGTTCTTAGTTCATTCGCAGGAATCGCAGCTCTTATTGTTTCGGCAGTTGTCGGAACTTCATCGGCATCTGCAGCAGCGGCAGGAGCGCTCGCTCCATACGATGCCAAGCATGCAGGTGGCACGGTTACATTGGTGGCTCAAGCAGCAGCAGGAACGCTTGATCCCAAAGTTAACTACACCGCTCAATTTTGGCAGCTATACCAGGCTACATACGATGGATTGCTTACATTTAGCTACGGAAGTGGAGCGACAACATTTGTTGTTGTCCCTGACTTAGCAGAAGCACTTCCAGTTTCCAGCAATGGTGGAAAAACTTTAACTTTCAAGCTTCGCAGCGGAATAAAGTTTTCAAACGGCAAGCCAGTAACTGTTGCCGATGTTAAGGCTTCATTTGAGCGAATCTTTAAAGTTTCATCCCCAACTGCAGGTTCTTTCTATAACGGAATCGTTGGAGCGGCTGCGTGCCTCAAGACTCCAGCAACGTGCAAGTTAGATAAAGGAATTGTTGTAAATGCTGCAAAGAACACCATTGTCATGAATCTTGTTGCAGCTGACGAAACAATCCTTTCAAAGCTCGCTGTTCCACACGCAGTTATCAACCCAGCATCATCTCCTTCCAAGGATGCCGGCACAACGATTATTCCTACAACTGGTGCTTATATGTTTAAGTCATATAACCCAAATAAATCCCTAGTAATGGTTCGCAACCCTTACTACAAGGAATGGTCACATGCTGCTCAGCCTCAGGGGTACCCAGATCAGATTTTATTCAAGTTTGGAATCACACCTACTGCCCAAGTTACAGCAGTTGAAAATAACCAAGCTAACTGGGCATACGATCCAATTCCGGCAGATCGCCTCAATGAAATCGGCACGAAGTACGCATCCCAGGTACACGTGAACCCATTGACAGCTATGTGGTATTTGCCAATGAACGTCAACATTGCACCATTTAATAATGTTAAAGCTCGTCAAGCAGTGAACTACGCAATTGACCGTGCAGCCATGGTAAAAATCTTTGGTGGCACTCAATTAGCTGGTCCTGTTTGTTCGTTCTTGCCACCTAACTTCCCTGGCCACGTTGATTACTGCGGTTATACCAAGGGCGCAACTCCAGCCAAGCCAGCAAAGGCATGGACTGCACCGGACTTAGAACTTGCAAAGCAACTTGTTAAAGATTCAGGTACAGCCGGACAAGAAGTTGGAATCGTTGTCTCTGATGATGATGTTAATAAGCAGATGGGCGTTTATCTTCAATCTGTTCTAACTTCGATCGGGTATAAGGCAACAGTGAAGCCAATCTCTGGAAATATTCAATTTACATATATCCAGAACACCAGCAACAAGGTTCAGATCTCAGTTTCTCAGTGGTATCAGGATTATCCTGCAGCCTCTGACTTCTTAGATGTTCTTCTTGGGTGCGCATCATTTACGCCAAATTCTGATTCATCAATCAATATGTCTGGTTACTGCAACAAGGCACTAGATGCCAAAATGGGTAAGGCAAAGACTTTGGGCCTTACCGATCCTGTAGCAGCAAACAAGTTGTGGGGTCAGATTGACCAAGAAGTTATGGCCGATGCTCCAGTGGCCGTAGTCTTCACACCTAAGCAACTTGACTTCATCTCTTCTGGAACGAAGAATTACATCTTCTCTCTTCAGTACAAGATGTTCGTCTCACAACTTCAGGTTAAATAACGCAATAGAAATCAGGTAAATAAGTACGTGGGCTTAAAAGATAGTAGCGAAGCGATCTTCTCCGAATCACCGGGGAAGATCGCTTTGCGCATCCTTGCCAAAGATAAACGTTCGATAATTTCACTTTCAATTCTTGGAGTGATTATTTTCTTGTCCTTTATGGCGCCAGTTTTTTCACATTACGTAGCCAATACCAATCCCTTTGAATCAAGTCTGAATGCCACAATAATTATTCATGGCGCTGAGAAGCCGGTTTTGGAAGCATCCACCACCGGACTTGGACTAGGCGTGACCCCAATTGGGCCAACGTGGAATATTAGAAGTTACTTCTTAGGTGCCGACGGCCAAGGTCGTGATGTGATGGCGCGCTTGCTCTATGGGGGCCGAAGCACGCTCATCATCGGTACAACAGCGGGGCTTTTATGCATCTTCTTTTCATTACTTATCGGAATCATCGCCGGCTATCGCAGAGGGTGGATTGACGCTGTTCTTTCCCGAATCCTGGACATCATTTGGGCATTCCCGGTCTACCTCTTAGCTATCAGCCTCTCGGTTGTACTTCTCACCTCAGGATTGTCGATCGGGTTCATTCACTTAGGTCCGGGCTCTTTTGCGCTGCCAATTGTGATTATTGGAGTTGTTTATATTCCCTACGTTGCACGCCCGATTCGTGCACAGGTTCTTGCTCTGCGTGAGCGCGAATTCGTACGCGCCGCCGTTGGAACAGGTGCGAAGCACTCAACGATTATTTTCCGTGAGATTTTGCCAAATGTGATGCCCAGTGTGATTGTCTTTATCCCAATCATCGTTTCACTTTCAATGCTCACTGAATCGGCGCTTTCATTCTTATCTATTGGAGTCCAACCACCAGCGGCATCATGGGGAACGATTATTAACGATGGATTGGCTCTGCTTTATACGCGGCCAATAGTTGGCTTGGCTCCGGGGCTCATGATTGTTTTTACGGCTGCCGCACTAAATCTTTACGGTGACGCAGTTCGCGATGCGCTCGACCCTAAGACAAGAGCGAGGGGCGATTAATGTTTGCTTTCATTCTTCGTCGTCTCTCCGCAATGGTCTTTGTGCTTGTCTCAATTTCCATTCTTGTATTCTTTATCTTCTTCGCGACTCCAGGAGTTGACCCTGCAGCGCGTATTGCAGGTCGCAACGCCGATCAACAAACTCTTATGCAGGTGCGGCATTCATTCGAACTAGATAAACCAATGCCCTTTCGGTACATCTCTATGATGCGCCATCTCTTTATAGATCGCGACCTGACTTCATACGTCAATCGCGGTGCGAAAGTTATTCCACAACTATCGCAAGCAATTCCCGCAACGTTTTCATTGGTTATTGGCGCCGCTATCCTCTGGCTCTTTGCTGGAATCTTCTTTGGAATCATGGCGGCAAGTTCGCGAAGAAAGTGGATAGATCCAACAATCTCATTCTTAGGCATCGTGGGCATTTCTCTGCCTGTTTATTGGCTCGGTGAAGTTGTAAACCTCATCACACAGTCCAAACTTCACAACTCAGTCTTTCGCTGGGTTCCGCCTCTGGGGTATGTCGGTATCTCTGAAAGCCCTTGGCAATGGTTCTTGCACCTATTTTTCCCTTGGTTGACTCTCGCAGTTCTTTACGCAGGTATTTATGTTCGAGTCCTGCGAAACGAAATCATGGTCGTAATGGGCGAGGATTACATAAAGACTGAGCGCGCTAAAGGCGCTAGTGAAAAACGCATCCTTTATAAGCACGCTACGAGGATGAGTTTGATGACCATCGTGTCTTTATTTGGCTTAGATTTTGGTGCGCTGGTTGGTGGATATGCGCTCTTAACCGAGGTCGTCTTTGGAATTCAAGGCGTTGGAAAACTTACCTTTGATTCGCTCCAAAACTTTGACCTTCCAGTAATTATGGCCACGGTCATGTATTCATCATTCTTTGTTGTCTTCATGAACGCCTTAGTTGATGTGCTCTATGCAGTTCTGGATCCGCGGGTGCGTCGTGTCTGAGAAATTATTAGATGTTAAGAATCTTCACGTCACTTTTGAAACTCGCAGAGGTGATGTCCGCGCCGTCAATGACCTTTCTTTCTCACTGGGCAAAGGTGAAACGTTAGGGATCGTAGGCGAATCTGGTTCTGGAAAATCTGTTTCCATGAATGCCGTAATGGGGCTATTAAGAGATTCCAATGTAAAGATTTCAGGTGAAGTTTTCTTTAACGGCCAAGATCTGTTGAAGCAAAATGATGAGACGATGCGATCAATACGTGGCAAAGAGATTGCAATGGTTTTTCAAGATCCAATGACAGCACTAACTCCTGTCTATTCGGTTGGATGGCATATTGTTGAACAGATTCGTCTTCACACGCAGCTCACAAAGAAAGAAGCACATAAGCGCGCCATTGAAATTCTTGATGAAGTTGGAATTCCAGATGCTGCAAGGCGAGTCAATCAATTTCCTCATGAGTTCTCCGGAGGCATGCGTCAGCGCGCGATTATTGCTATGGCGCTAGCACTAAACCCAGCACTGTTGATTGCTGATGAACCAACGACTGCGTTAGATGTAACAATTCAGGCGCAAATCTTGGATCTCCTCAAGCAACTGCAGAAACAACATAATTCTTCAATCATTATTATTACTCACGACATGGGAGTTGTTTCAGAGATTGCCGATGAAGTTCTTGTTATGTATGCAGGACGTCCAGTTGAGAGAGCCACTAAGCAATCTCTTTTCGCTAATCCTCAACACCCTTACACCCAAGGATTAATGAATTCAGTGCCACGCGTTGATCGCCCACGTTCTGCCCATTTGGATGCCATTCCCGGACAACCCGCTTCTTTATTGAATTTACCTGTCGGGTGTGCCTTCTCTAATAGATGCTCAAAGGTACATAGCGCATGCTCTGAAGTGCCTGTCTTCATGGCGAATTCAACTGGTCACGGAAGTGCATGCTTCTTAGTGGGTGATCGATCATGACTTCTCGCGAAGTGATTCTTTCGGTCAGCTCACTGTCCAAAAATTATGAGTTGGGATCTGCCTTTTCCCGCGGCAAAGATGTTGTCCATGCGGTTGAAGATATTAATCTTGAAATCCTTGAAGGCGAGACTCTTGGAATAGTAGGAGAGTCTGGCTGTGGCAAATCAACCCTTGGCAGAATGATTGTCAGGCTTGAAGAACCAACTACTGGTGAAATCATTTTTGAAGGTGATGACCTTTCTAAGCTTTCCACTAAAGAGTTACGTGAAAGACGCAAGCGCTTCCAGATGATTTTCCAAGACCCTTACGCTTCTCTCAACCCTCGCCGCCAAATCGGCAAGATTGTGGAAGAACCATTGCGCATCCATGGCATGGGTAAAGATGAGCGCGAAAAGATTGCTAAAGATTTACTTCGCCGAGTTGGTTTGGATTTGGATGCCTACGAGAAGTATCCACACGAGTTCTCTGGTGGACAACGCCAACGTGTAGTTATTGCGCGCGCTCTTGCACTTAACCCTCGCCTTGTTGTTGCCGATGAACCTGTCTCAGCCTTGGATGTATCAATTCAAGCTCAAGTTTTAAATCTCTTTAAAGACCTTCAAAAGGAATTTAACTTAACCTACGTCTTTATCGCTCACGATCTCGGTGTAGTGCGCCACGTTTCTGACCGAATTGCTGTGATGTATTTAGGCAAACTCGTTGAACTGGCACCAGCGGATGCGCTCTACGATTCGCCTGCGCACCCTTATACAAAGGCTCTTCTTTCGGCTAATCCTCGAATGGGCGAAGGTGATACCAGGGAACGAATTATTCTTAAGGGAGATATTCCTAATCCAATCAACCGCCCTGATGGATGCGTCTTCAATCCGCGTTGTCCAAAAGTCCAAGAGAAATGTAAAACCGAAAGTCCCGCACTTCTGCAAGTGGGCAACCGACAAGTTGCTTGTCATTTTCCGGAGAACTAACCAAAACTAAGGAGCCATCTCATGGTCCAACCAACCGTTAAAATCAGCAAAGAGCAGCATATTTGGGCGTATAGCGCAGAGATGGCTCCGGTAGTTAGCGTTGATCCAGGCACCGTTATCGAAATCGAAACATGGGATTGCTTTACGGGCCAAGTGCAAAGTGAAAGCGACACTGTTGAGAAGTTAGATCTTTCTCGCATCAATAGCGCAACGGGTCCAATTGCTGTTAAAGGTGCTCAGCCAGGGGATTCACTCTCTGTAACTCTGATTGATATTCGTCCAAATCGCCAAGGTGCAGGAATGTGTATTCCAGAATGGGGTCAACTCATTCATACAGTGAAGTCACCAACGACTCGAATCTTTAGAGTCGAAGATGGAATCATTCATATGAACGACAAAGTGTCGTGGCCGATGCGTCCAATGTTTGGCGTTATTGGTGTTGCACCAGCCAGCGGATCAATTCCTACATTTGAGGCTAACCGCCACGGCGGAAATATGGATGACAACATGAATGGAATCGGAGCGACGATTCACCTTCCTGTTTTCCAGCCCGGTGGACAATTAGCAATTGGTGATATGCACGCCTCGATGGGTGATGGTGAGATTTCTGGTACCGGTGTCGAAATTGGTGGAACCGCAATCATTAAAGTGGATCTCATAAAAGGTAAATCAGGTGGATGGCCAATTACCGAGACGGCAGATTCTTGGATTACACACGGCACAACTGCCGACAGCATCGACCAGGCACTTCA
>CAEZZR010000020.1_pt1 | contig 13485 bp, 10 predicted proteins | sample 7266751 | NCBI WGS metagenome assembly CAEZZR01 (sample SAMEA6813965, study PRJEB35770) | uncultured Actinomycetes bacterium | biome: Freshwater; feature: Freshwater reservoir; material: water | place: Czech Republic | collected 2016-08-15 | depth 30m m | reverse complement strand
GCGCCACCAAGGAATTGGCACTTTCGTCGCTCAACCGCGCATTATTAGTGAGCCCTCTCGATTGGGAGATTTACTTGCAACTCTCGGCGGCGGCGCAAATGAGAAAGCTATTACTACCGAATTAATAAGTTTGCGTGTGGGAATGCCCGGTGCGACGATTGCTAAGACTTTACGAATTAGTTCTGGACAACCGGTCTGGGAAGTTGTTCGCGGCCGAAGCGTTGCCGGACAACCGGCAATTGTGGAAAGAGCAATTTTGCCTTTGCAGGTCGTACCTTCTCTTGACGAGAGTTATTTAGCAGACGGTGGATCGCTCTATAAGTTTCTTGCCAATCAACACGGAATTCTTGACCATTCTGAAGAGCAATACATTGAGGTCGCGCTACCTGGCGCACTTGAGCGATCGTGGCTAAATCTTCCTGCGCGCGAACTGGCAGTCACGGTTAAAGGTGTGAGCTTTAATCAAGAGGGAGTGCCCTTTGATTGCTTCCAACAAACATACCCAGCACAGCGTTTTGTTTTTTATGTTTCTGGTTCAAAAGAGCATCAATTGCTCAGCGCTCCCGACAGAGATGATTGGACCGTTACTTCTCTCACTACGTAAGCGTCTATCTTGCTAAATTCAATATGCAGAGTATAAAGTGTCACCATGACACGTGCCGAAACAGATAACGCGAACTTCAACGCCGCCTACCAATCATGGGCCCCACATTCAGGTGAACTTTTTGCCAAAGCTAGCAAAGTAATCCCAGGTGGCGCTGGCTCTAGCGCACGTACTGCGCCTTTTGGATGGAAGCCCTACCCGCTCTTTGTGGCACAAGGTCTTGGTTCGCGCATCACCGATGTCGATGGACATGAATACATAGATTATTTGCTGGGTCTTGGGCCAATGATTCTTGGTCACCGAAATCCGATTGTTACAGAAGCTGTTGTCAACGCAATTCGCGACCTGGGTACATGCTTTGGTTTGCCTTACGAACTAGAAATCGAAGCTGCGCAGAAAGTTGTCGACGCCGTACCCGGAATCGAAATGGTTCGTTTTACAAACTCGGGGTCAGAGGCGGTCGGTTCTGCAATCCGTATTTCTCGCGCAGTAACAAAGCGCCGTTTAATTGTTCGCTTTGAAGGCCACTATCACGGCTGGCAAGACACTGTTTATTGGAGTAACCATGTTGACCCAGTAGCAGCTGGTGATCCAAGTAAGCCACGACCAATCCCATCAGGACCTGGCGTACCTATCGAACTTGAAGATACCTTGATTGTTCTTTCTTGGAATGATCCTGAAAGTTTTATAAAAGTTATGGCAGAGCGTGGACATGAAGTCGCTGCCGTCATCACCGAACCTGCGGTCCTTAATACAGGTTGCATCATGCCGTTGCCAGGATACCTAGAGCTCCTTCGCTCTGAGACAAAAAAATATGGCGCACTGTTGATTTTCGACGAAGTTATTACAGGCTTCCGTTTCTCTCGAGGCGGTGCGCAAGAGTGGTTTGGCGTTACTCCTGATTTAACAACTCTTGCAAAAGGCTTAGGTGGCGGGTTCCCTGTCGCTGCAATTGGCGGATCTAAAGAAGTGATGTCAATTATCGCCGAAGGTCGTTACTCCCATTCTGGAACATACAACGCCAACGTCATTCAATGCGCTGCTGTTTCTGCAACGATGGACATTTTGGCAACTCCAGGAATTTACGAACGTCAACGCACTCTTGGCTTCCGCTTGGCTGATGGCCTTTCGAAAATTGCCAATGAAGTTGGGATTCCGGTTATTGTCGAAGGTATCGGAACTGCCTTCCAAATGTGGTTCTCTGATAAGCCAATCCATAATTGGCGCGAGGCAGATAAATACGCCAGTGAAGAAATGTTTACTCGTTGGTATCGCGAAATGCTCCAACGTGGCGTGCTCTTTCACCCAAATCACCTTGAGAATCTTTTTGTATCTTTGGTACACACTGACGAGGACATCGACAAGACACTAGAAGCGGCGCAAGGCGCTCTATCTGCCATTGCTAAGAATCTTTAATCAATATTTCTTAGTAGGCTGATTTCATGACAGAGGCCGTGATTGTTGGTTTTGATCTAGGCACATCCGGGATGAAAGCTGTCTCGATAAATCACTCAGGTGAAATCGTGGCTAGGGCTAGTGCAAAATATCCAACCCAAAGGCCAGAGAGTGGCGCATCCGAACAAGATCCAATGGATTGGATTGCAGCAGTCAAAGAAGTATCTGTAGCAATTCTTTCTACAACCAACTCCGCTCCATGGAGTGCAATCGGATTATCAGGAATGTTGCCAACTTTGGTCACCGTTGATAGCAACGGAAATCCAATTGGCTCGGCAATAACGTGGGAGGACGGGCGAGCAGAAGTTCAAGGCGATGCCCTACGCCGCAAAATTGGCGAAGATGTTTTGTATCGCCGAACAGGTCAGTGGGTTGATGGTCGATATTTACTACCCATGCTGGCCCGCTTATGTACTGTCGAACCAGAACGCGTTCAGCAGTCGGGTATGTTGCTCGGGGCGAAAGATTTTCTTTATGCATGGCTGACATCTACTTATGTGACCGACCCAAGTATTGCAACGGGTTTTGGGTGCTACGACATCCACACTGGTCAGTGGGATCAGGAAGTTATTTCTGAGTACTCATCTAAATACACGATGTTGTCATTGCCTGAGATTGTTCCCTCAAAAACGTTACATCCTTTAAATAATCATGCAGCGAGTTTTCTAGGATTGCCTGCTGGGATTCCAGTGTGCGTAGGAGCGGCAGATTCAGTTTTAGGTGCCATCGGAATGGGAGCCAAAGCACCGGGAGATATCGCATACGTTGCCGGCACCAGCACAATAATTTTAGGAATCAGTGATTCCCCAATCTACGATCCAAAACACCGTTATCTAATAACTCCCATGGTTGATGCGGGCACATGGGGATTAGAGATGGATCTCTTATCCACCGGCAGTGCAATTCGATGGCTCTCTCAATTGCTTGATGTGAGCGATGAGAAAGCATTACTAGCAATGGCGGCGCAATCTGATGCTGGTCGGGCTCCAGTCTTTTTGCCCTATGTCGCACCAGGTGAACAAGGTGCGCTCTGGGATCCAACGTTAACTGGAAACATTCTTGGTTTAGATCTGGGACATTCACGTGCAGATATAGCTCGAGGTCTCATCGATGGCATCATTAATGAAAGTGCACGATGTGTTCGAACGCTCAACGAGATTGGCTTTGACACACTCGGTGATGATTCTTTAAGGGTTTCTGGCGGAAGTGCCAATGATCTCTGGTTTCGTCAGCAATTAGCTGATGCGACATCGAGGAGAGTAGAAACAACTATCGGTAACGAACCAGATAGATCTGCTTTAGGCGCAGCAATTGTGGCGGCCGAGGCCATAGGTATCGAGTTAACTACCTCCGTAAATGATTTCGAAGAAGTGATTCCAGACCCAGGCGCATTAAACTATTGGAATAATTTGTTGATTAGAAATGATGTCGCGAGAGAGATAATCACCCCGATTAATCCTTGACCGACTGCCTTTCCTCTGCTTTACTCTCAGCATGGTCAGTATAGAGAGTTCAAGTAATCAGCCAGAAGCGCAACATCCAGTTTTCAATCGCCGCACATTTCTTCAAGCGGCCCTAGCAACAACCGCTGTAGTCGGAGTCGGTTCCTTTCTCACAGCCTGCGGCGTTAAAACGCAGAAAGTTGTTAGCAAGTTGATTCGCGTTGGCTGGAAAGCAGATATGGATACCTTCAATCCCTTTACAACAGTGACAACTGAGGGCGTTGAAATCCAATCAATGATTTACGACAAGTTGCTTGATTACGGCCTCGATCTTCAATCTGAACCATCCCTAGCTACAAAATCGGTCTCTGCTGGTAACACAATCACTTACACAATTCGTGATGGAGTGACTTGGCATGATGGCACACCATTCTCTGTAAAAGACATCGTCTATACCTACGAAACTATTGGTAAGAATAAATTAGGAATTAACGCACAATTCCTTGCTGATTATGTTTCCGTTTCGGCCCCTGACGATAAGACCGTGGTACTCACCTTTACTCGCCCCCAAGCATTTGATCCTGGTCTTGTTATTCCAATTGTTCCTGCCCATATTTGGTCTACCAAATCAACCGATGAAATAAGTAAATTCGATAACTTGGCTCCGATCGGTACAGGACCATTTGCTTTCGGAACTAGAAAGCAAGGCCAGATCGTCACTGTCACTCGAAACGATAAGTGGTGGGGCACAGCTCCTGAAGCATCAGGAATTAGCTGGGCGATTTACAGCAACGATGACTTACTAGCGCAGGCACTAAAAAATGGAGAAGTTGATATCACTCCTAACGTGCCACCAACAGTCTTCGACGGCCTCAAGAAGGACAGCGCGGTCACTGCAGTAGAACTTGATTCTTTCTCATTCCACCACATTGGCATGAACGTGTCGAAGGTCAAAGGCTCAACTGGTAATCCGTTGATGCACGACCGTGCGATTCGCCAAGCGCTGGGATACGCGCTTGATCGCAATCAAATTGTTCAAATTGCTTATGCCGGTCATGCTTTGCCAGCGGGAAGTATTTTGACACCAAACTTTGGTGACTATTACTACGAACCAAAAGGCGATGCCGTAATTGATAACAATCCAGCAAAAGCAAACGCAATCCTTGATGCGGCCGGTTACTCTGCAAAGGGAAGCGATGGCATCCGCAAAACTAAAGACGGAAAATCATTAAGTTTCCGAGTTATTTGCACAGCGACAACATCAGTGGATGTTCGTACGGCTCAACTATTCCAAGCAACGGCAGAAAAAGTTGGAATTAAGTTAACTCTTACAACAGTGGATTCTGACACGATGGCAAGTGCTGTTTATAACCTTGAGAATCCAGACTGGGATATCTTCGTATGGGGTTGGGATTCTGGAGTTAACGATCCAAGTTATCTACTCGGAGTTCCATTGACTAGCCAAATAGGTGGCAATAACGACGTCTTCTATAGCAACCCTGTATACGACGATCTCTTTACGAAGCAGTCTGCTGAACTTGACCACACTAAGCGCGTGGCAATTGTTCAAGAGATGCAGAAGCTCTTTTACGAAGATTGCGTGTACTTAGTCGCTGTCTACTTGAAGAAGCTGCAGGCTTACAATAATTCTGGCTGGACAGGTTGGACAAATGTTGCCGGTGGAATAATCTTTAACTTCACCCGAGACAACTACCTCAAGGTCAAAGCTGGCAAGTAGCTAGCCCTTAATGCCCTTTTTTCTTCGCAGAATTGCGACGTTGTCGAGTTCAATCTTCGCGATTGTAACTTTCAACTTCTTCCTGTTCCACATCATCCCTGGCGACCCAATTCGCCTAATTGCGCGAACGCAACGGCTTAACACCGAGGCGATCGCAAAATTGAGAACCTCATTTGGTTTGGATGGTTCGCTTCTATCTCAATACTTTCGCTACCTATCCAAGCTTCTTCATGGCGATCTTGGATATTCATTTTTCTATAAAGAAAATGTCAGCGGAATTGTGGGAAGGGCGTTGGGCAACACTTTCTTGCTTCTGACGGCTTCAACATTGATTGTGGTCACTTGTGGCATCGCCACTGGAGTTTTTGCCGGTTCACGGCAAGGAAAGAAAAGCGATACTGCCACTGTGGTCTCGTCTCTGATTTTATGGAGCATGCCGACATTTTGGGTCGGAATGCTTCTTGTATTTACTTTTGGTGTCTGGGTTGGAGGGTTGCCAATATCTGGAATTTCAACCGCCAATGCCCTGTATTCAAATTGGTTCCAGTATGCGATGGATATTGGCCAACATTTAATATTGCCAACTGTCACGCTAGCAATAGTTGATATTGCATTCTTCATCATCATCACGCGTACCGCTTTAATTGAAGTGATGTCAGAGGATTACATGCTGACTGCTCGTGGAAAAGGTTTATCTCGTCGGACAATTGTTTGGCGTCACGGATTTAGAAACGCCATGCTTCCTGTTCTCACGGCATCAGCTTTATATATAAGTGCACTGGTTGGTGGCGCGATACAAGTAGAGGTCGTTTTCTCGTGGCCAGGCATGGGTTTGCTTATGTATAACGCAGTTTTGGCTCGTGATTATTCAGTACTTGAAGCCTCATTCTTGTTAACCACCGTTGCCGTATTAGTTGCCAATTTTGCTGCAGACATGCTTTACCGCGTATTAGATCCGCGAGTGGCGGTCTCCAAATGAGCCGTAAGGATGCGACGCTTACAACACACGGTTTTAAATACTTTCTTCGTAAACTATGGCGTGACCCGATGGGACGTTGGGGCTTAGTAATTCTTCTCATTACGAGTTTCGTTGCTGTTATTTGTCCAATATTTTTTCCGTTTGATCCATCCAAGGTTGGAGTTGATGCATCGTCAATCTTGACGGGCCCTTCTCAGACCCATTGGCTAGGCAGTGATGAACTTGGCCGCGATGTCTTGCGCCAATTCTTTTCTGGGGCGCGAATCTCGCTTTTTGTGGGAATCATGGCAACGATAATTTCCACCATCGTTGGCTCTGGCATAGGAGTCTTTGCTGGTTATTACATGGGGCGACTTGATGGTTTTCTTATGAGAATTACCGATTTTTTTCTAGTCGTTCCGGCCCTGCCGCTGATGATTGCCTTGGGCGCTATCTTTGGACAAAATATCACGGTCATCATTATGGTGATTGGTTTTCTGAGTTGGCCAAGAACTGCTCGAATAGTTAGGTCGCAAACTCTTTCTTTACGACAGAGACAATTTGTACCTAGAGCCAAATCTCTTGGTTCAACAAATCTTAGAATAATCCGCACCCACATCACGCCTCATGTAATGCCACTGATTGTTGCCAATACTATTTTGGTTGTTGCTGGTTGCATCTTGAGTGAAGCGACCTTGAGCTTCATTGGTTTAGGTGACCCCGATCGAATTTCTTGGGGAACGATGCTTCACTTCTCATTCGTATCTGGTGCAATTGGGCGGGGCGCATGGTGGTATTTCCTACCACCTGGATTTGGAATTCTTTTTATAGTCCTTGGATTTACATTGGTCGGCCATAGTTTCGAGAAGATTACTAACCCTCGCCATCGAGGAGAATCATGAGTTTGCTAGAAATCCGCGATCTTCACGTTTCTTACCCCAACCGGAAAGGCGAGTTCTTCGCTGTGGATGGTGTTGATCTCACGATTGAACAGGGTGAATTTGTCGGACTAGCTGGCGAATCTGGGTGCGGGAAAACAACTTTAGCTCTATCAATTCCACAGCTACTTCCTGAGCATTCGCGAATTGCCGCTGGATCTATTTCCTTTAATGGTGTTGATACGACGGCGCTCAATGAAGAAGGATTACGTGCAATTCGATGGAAAGAAATCTCCGTAATCTTTCAAGGTGCACTTAACGCACTAAATCCTGTGCAAACTATCGGCAGTCAAATCCAAGAGCCAATACGAATTCACGACGAAAGCGTTTCCAAGAAAGAAGCTCAAGATCGGACGCTGGAACTCTTGGAAGCCGTCGGAATCCCATCTCATCGTGCATCAGATTTTCCTCACCAGTTCAGCGGAGGAATGCGCCAAAGAGTAATGATTGCGATGGCTTTGGCATGCATGCCCAAACTTGTGATTGCTGACGAACCAATCACCGCACTGGATGTAATGACACAAGCACAGATATTAGATTTGTTAAGAAGTTTGTGTGATAGGTACAAATTATCGATGCTCCTAATTTCGCACGATCTTTCCGTGTTGGCACAAACGTGTGACCGGGTTGCTGTGATGTATGCAGGCAAAGTAGCTGAGCAGGGTCCCACATCACGAGTTTTTGGCAGCGTTGGAGCTCAACACCCTTACACCCAACGACTATTACGCGCGTACCCAAACATTCGACATGAGAGAAAGTTTATTGATGGAATTCCTGGATACCCTCCAGATCTTTCCACCCTCCAAGTTGGTTGTCGTTTTGCTGACCGTTGCGATGTCACCCTAAGTCGCTGCGCAACGGAAGTTCCAGATCTAATTGATATCGGTGGCAATCAAAGCGTCGCATGTCACTTGGTAAGCGAAAATCAAGTAGGTGTTCAATGAGCGAAAAGTTTTCATTATCGATTGAAGATTTGCATGTCTCATACCAACTCAGCGGTTCAGCTGGGAAGAACAAGATTGCGCGCGCAGTTGATGGAGTCAGTTTGCAGCTGCACCCAGGAGAAACCCTGGCACTTGTAGGTGAGTCAGGAAGTGGCAAAACTTCTATCGCTAATGCAGTGATGCGTCTTCTTGAACCTACATCCGGAAAAATTCTCCTTGATGGCGTGGATTTGGTGCCATTGCAAGGTAGCGAACTACGAGCAATGCGCCGGAATTTTCAAATGATTTTTCAAGATCCATTTGAATCATTGGACCCGCGACAAAGAGTTATCGAAACTGTCATGGAGCCTCTTGAAATTCACGGCATTGGCGAGAACCAAGAGCAGCGAAGAGTTTTAGCTCTAGCCGCCCTTGCGCAAGCTGGATTGCGTCCCGCTGCAGATATCGGCGATCGCTTTACTCATCAACTTTCGGGCGGGCAGCGCCAAAGAGTTGCAATCGCGAGTGCGATTATTTTGAAGCCTTCTCTCATCATTGCTGATGAGCCGGTATCGATGTTGGATGTTTCACTTCGCGCGGGAATCTTGCGTGTAATGGCTGATTTGCGTGACCAATTAGGTGTCTCCTATTTATTCATTACCCATGATCTTTCTCTGGCATGGATGTTTGCAGATCGCATCGCTGTCATCTACTTAGGGCGCATTGTTGAAGAAGCATCCGCAGTCGACCTGATTGAGAATCCGATGCACCCATATACAAAAGCTTTGGTTTCGGTGATTCCGGTTCCTGAAGCGATTGAAGGCGCTAGTCGAACAATTCTTTCAGGTGAAATTCCAAGTCCTTCCTCAATTCCATCTGGTTGCCGTTTCCATCCCCGCTGTCCGCTTTTTCGCGAACTCGGCGAGCCAGAAAAATGCCTTAACGAAGACCCTCTCTTACAAATTTCGGCAAAATCAGAGTCACACCTTGTGGCATGCTTCTTTTCTGATCCATCCAAAGGAGATACACAATGACAACTAGTCGCGAAGAGGTCGTCTCTCTACTGGACCAATTAGTACGTATCGAATCTGTGACCCCGTGGCTAATTCCGGATGGGTCAGGAGAGCGCAACGTTGCTCAATTCATGGCTACATGGCTAGAAGCCGCAGGACTAGAAGTGTTACTTGATGATGTAACTCCGGGTCGCCCCAATATGTTGGCGCGACTACGCGGTTCGCAACCTGGACCAACGCTATGCATCAACGCGCATAGCGACACTGTCGGATATGCAAACTGGGCTGACCGTGCTTTGAATCCTTGGGTTGACGGCGATCGCATGTACGGCCTAGGTGTAGTGGATGACAAAGCTAGTTGTGCCGCCGCGATGTTGGCGTTGCGCGATCTTGTGAGGGACAAAGTCCCGCTAAAAGGAGATGTATTACTTGCTTGCGTGATTGACGAAGAAGGAACATCTATAGGCACCGAGCACCTAGTAAAGAATCACTCCATTGATGCAGCGATTGTTATCGAACCAGCAGCGCTGCCAATTGTTGTTACCGAGCATCAAGGATTTGGTTGGATTGATATCACCGTCTTTGGAAAAGCTTCACACGGGTCTACTCCCGATGAAGGAATTGATGCGATTGTGCACATGGCTGAAGTAATTAGAGCCCTGCATCAACTTGATGAACGCGAATGGAAAAACAATCCAGATCCGCTTAATGGCCGAACTGTTTTTCATACTGGCACTATTCACGGTGGAACCGATTATGCAACCTACCCAAGCCAAGTAGTTCTTGGAATTGAAATCGGAACGCAGCCAGGAGAAACACTTGCCAACAGAGTTTCTGAAATCGAAGCGATTTTTGTGGAAATTCGCAAGGAGTTCCCTGATTTTAAAGCTGAAATAGATGTCAAAGTAGATCGCGATCCATTTGTTGGCGCAGGCCTAGATGACTTGCTCGCAGCCTTTGATAGCGCCTCGCGTGAAGTATTAGGAAAACCAGCTGACCAACAAGGGCTCAATGCATGGACGGACGCAGCTCTATTGCAATCTGCTGGAATTCCTACAATCTTGATTGGACCACTTGGCGGCAATCTTCACTCACCATATGAGTGGGCTGATATCCCTGAAGTTGTCCAGACCGTTGATTTGCTCAAGTCCACGATTGTTAATTTCTTACGCTAATGAAAAGCCAGGTTGATCAATTAAAGAGTTTTATTGATGACCTGATGAAGCATTGGCCGCTGCCAGGTGGCACAGTTGTCATTACTGACCAGAATAAAATCATTAGTGAATTTGCATTTGGGTTTGCGGACATCGAAAGAGCTATCCCAATGCGGACGGATCATTTATTCCAGGTTGGCTCAATTAGCAAGACCTTTATAGGAATCATCGTTAATCAGTTAGTGCACGAAGGACGAATAACTTTAGAACAACAAATCTCTGAAATATTGCCATGGGTCAAGATTTCGGGGAACTCGTCTGAAGTAACTATCAAAAATCTTTTATCTCATACCGCTGGTTTGATATTAGGGGGAGATGGGATACCTGATGACTTTGCCCAAATTTGGGCTCTCAGAGATTCCCCTCGAGTCGAAAACCCAGAAAAACACTTTCATTACTCCAACGTTGGTTTCATGCTTTTGGGTTTAGCGATTGAGGAGTTGGCTGGTACACCTTTAGCCGAACAAATTCGTCTGCGCGTATTCGAGCCTCTCCATATGCGTAATTCTTTGGGAGCGATCTTGCACGAAAATCGTGAATCGCTAGCGGTCGGATATTGGCCGATGCGCGAAGACGTACCGTGGCGACCAGGGCAACCACAATCGCGAGCAACGTGGTTTGAGGTATTCCCGGCAGATGGATGCGTCGCATCTACATCCACAGATATGGCGCAATTCCTGCTCTTTTTGCTCAATAAAGGCACTGTTGGCGGAAGTGAACTTCTACCTCTTAAAAATTTCATGGATATGACCACACCTCATGCGCCTGATGGTGAGGGCATGATTGAAATTCGTGGGGGATACACAATTACAGAAAATTTCTATGGCCTAGGAATTAATACTGAATTAGTTAATGGAAAGCGCTGCTTATCGCATGGCGGCGGAATGGTCGGGTATTCATCATTTGCTCTCGTTGATACAGAATCGAATTTTGGAATCACGGTACTAACAAATGCAAATGGCGACTACCCTGCAGCGCATGTGATTGCACGAGCCGCACATCAATTATTTATACCGGGTTCAAAAGGTTTTGTTGCTCTTCCTCCGGCAGAGCTTTGCATCGAAAATGGAATTTCATCTTTGATCCCAACCCCAGAGATGTTTGGAGAATTCACAAGTTCATCTGGCAAGATCACGATTTCCCACAATAAAGAATCTGGCATCAATGTTTCTACCGGAACGGCGAGCGGAACTTTGGAGCCAACGTGGACTGGTCGATACGTCTGCGATATCCCAGCGCTAGAAATATTTCGTTGGGATTTCGTGAAGGATGCTCGAGGTGCGAGTTGGGTATGTGGCCCTGATGTCTATTACTCTGATCCAACTAAAGTTTCAGCGAAAAAAACTCTTCTGCACCCGCTTGTCGGCCATTACAGAAATTATTCACCGTGGTTTAACAATTTTAGAATTATTGAAAGAGAAAACGAACTATTTCTTATTGCCCCTGGAGGGGTAGAGGCTCCGCAGTTTGACCTCAAACTTGTTTCTATCGATGAAAATAGTTGGCGCATTGGCGAAGAAAAAGGGTTACCCGAACTACTTGTTGCTGGCCCTGTAGTAAACGGTTGCGTTATATCTGTCTATCGCGATGGCGTGCAGTACTCCCGAACACCTAAGCGCTAAAGAGATAGAACAGCAGCTTTCGCTTCTCCCTCTGCCCCTAAGTGGGTAGGGATTTTCATTGTTGCCATCATTCGGACCATGCCTTCGCCCATGTGATTGGCAACAACTTCTTCAACTTTGTTATCGATAAGGAATTTCGCAATACGCGCATGGTGGGAGCCATGAGAACCGTCATCATGGCGCGTATTCCAAAACGTGTCATGTTCATTCCAATTGATTATCGCCCCGTCAACAACTTCTGTAACGGCGATTCTGTCGGCTCGTCCCCAACTTGGATCTACGGTGCCTGATGGGGTAACTGGTACGCAAATGATCATGGTGTTAGCTCTTTTCTGGGATCATAATGATGGAACCTGAAGGACATTCTGTGACGCAAATTCCGCAACCTTTGCAATAATCTAAATTGAATTCAAAGCCTTTGCCTGGCCCTAATTTGATTACCGCGTTATCTGGGCATACTCCAAAGCAGTTATCGCACTCAAAGCAATTGCCACACGACATGCAACGACGCGCTTCGTATAGTGCGGTGGACTCATCAAGACCTTGGACAACCTCGTCGAAGTTGGAGGCACGACGTGCACCTTCAAGGCGTGGGCGCACTGCGTGTGGTGCATCCGAGTAATACCAAGGATTGAGGTCTGAGTATTCAACAACTTTTGGAATTGGCTCTTTTTCAAATTTCTCTTTGCGAAGCCATGCATCGATATTGCGCGCAGCTTTCTTTCCATGACCAACACCTGTTGTGACCGTACGTTCGGCTGGCACCATGTCGCCACCAGCAAATATTCCTGCGCGACCAGTCATCATGTTGGAATCCACATGGACAGTGCCTTCTCGTACCTCAACATCGGGCAAGTTATTAATGAGCGATAGATCCACTTCTTGCCCAAGTGCCAAGACCAATGAATCCGCCTCTAACTCTTCAAATTCTCCCGTTGGCTGTGGAAAGCCTTTCTCATCTAATTCCATACGTTCAATTTTCAATACACCTGCATCGGCATGTTTTACTGTGGAGAGCCACTTCATCAAGACACCTTCTTCAATGGCCTCCTGAATTTCGGTGTCATTAGCGGGTGCTTTTTCACGAGTGCGTCGGTAGACAATCATTGCTTCGTCAGCGCCAAGTCGCTTTGCTGTGCGAGCAACATCTATCGCAGTATTTCCGCCACCATAGACAACGACGCGACGACCAAGAAGTGGCGCCTCGCCATCTGCGACATCGTGCAAAACATTTACCGCGTCGAGAATGCGAGCGGCTTCGCCTGCAGGAATATAGGCACGCTTTCCTATCTGTGCACCTACAGCCAAGAAGACAGCATCAAATCCATCGTCAATGGCGTCTTGCACATTATCTACACGATGATTCATTTGAAAACGAACACCCATATCCTCTATGCGAGCGATTTCGGCATTGAGAATATTGCGAGGTAAGCGATATTTAGGAATACCAAATCGCATCATTCCGCCAGCAAGATCGGCAGCATCGCGAATTGTTACTGCATGGCCCATTCGGCGAAGGTGATACGCAGCAGATAAACCTGTTGGTCCTGCTCCGATAATCAATACTTTAAAGCCTGT
>CAEZZR010000019.1_pt1 | contig 13488 bp, 11 predicted proteins | sample 7266751 | NCBI WGS metagenome assembly CAEZZR01 (sample SAMEA6813965, study PRJEB35770) | uncultured Actinomycetes bacterium | biome: Freshwater; feature: Freshwater reservoir; material: water | place: Czech Republic | collected 2016-08-15 | depth 30m m | reverse complement strand
CTTCCGTTCACGAAAGGGTGCGATGACGAAAGAATCTGACGCCCTTCAGGATGAGGACGCAAAAATCCGCCTTCGTTCAGACCGTATTTCGCGCACACTCGTGAGCAGTGTCCTTTCGATTGAAAATCTGTATCTGGTACTTGGCGCATTTATGCAAAGCGCCATCAATGAGTTTGGGTGGTGGGCTGGCCAGGCCTGGTTAAAAAAGGGCGAATCGTTGACACCTACGGGATGGGTTTTTGCTACTTCTGCGCCCACTTCGATTTTAGGGATTTCACACCTGCCGAGTAGAGATATCACATCAATTGCCATGGAAAGTAAAGAATCCAACGATCACGTGACAGCTCCTGCTGTACTCGTTGGGATTGAAGATCTCACCTGGCACCCACTTCAAAAAGAACTCCAAAGCGTCGGAGTTCGTCACACCCTTGTGGTCGATGTTTCTAGCTCGACTGGATTAGGGCTTCGCATTCTTTTCGTCTTGCCGAGCGCCAACTCCTTTTCATCAACCTCACAAATAAGTTTAGATATTGCGTGCGCGCTACTGCCCGAGCTCTATCGCAGAGCGATATCGAGTCAAGCGCTGCTCTTTCAATCTACTCACGATGAACTCACTCACCTTCGAAATCGCAGGGGCTTGGAAGATGCGTACGTAGAAACGAATAATTGGAATTCTGCCGGCGTTGATCGGACGGTCTTCTACCTCGACTTGGATCGCTTTAAAGATATCAATGATGCCTTCGGTCATACTATTGGTGATGAAGTCCTTTGCGAACTTGCTCGAAGAATCACCAGCGCAAGTCGCCCAGTGGACATTCAAGCACGCCTTGGTGGAGATGAATTTGTGATTATTGCCGAGGGCCTCGATGATTTTGCTTCCATCGAACGAACAGCAGATCGATTTCTTGATGCAATCCAAAAAGATTTCACGGCTTCGGATGGGTCCATTCACCCTCTTCGAACAAGTCTTGGCGTCTCGCGTTGGCAAGCTGGCACCCAATTAATCGAAGCTATTGCACGGGCGGATGCTCAGATGTACCGAGCAAAAGCCTCGGGAGGGCACAGAGCGAAAATTGAAGAGATTTACGTTGGAATTTCCGATGATTCAGACCCAGGCGATCCTTTTCTATTCAACAAATCCTCTCTAGATATATCGAGAATTCGCCGAATCAATGGCGACGCACTTGAAGGATTCATGGCAACTTTTGCTCTTCCCAATTCATACGCGCCCGAGATGATGCAAGATCTGGCCAGACAAATCCGGGTAGCAATTCTCGATGCTGTTCGTGGGGAAATTTTTGAGCTAGACCTACTATTGAAAGTTTTACAGCCCCGCCGTTCGGATAAAACAAATATTGAACTACTACTCGCAAGCCTTTCTGAGACATACCATGGCCAGCAACTGCACTATGTGCTTGATCTGCAAGGAGTTACGACTGACTCGGCAAATATTGCTAGAGATTTAGTTGCCTCGCGTCATGTCAAAATTGCTTTAGCAAACTACGGTCTTGGCAACGGCGAAATCGCCTTCACGAAGGAATTCATCCCTTCCTATCTAATATTTAATCCCGAACTCTTTAGCAGGCCGTCGCAGTCGAATGAGATAGCGCTAGAGGCGGTAACGGCAATCGCTACTGCCCTGAAAATTCCGATCATCATTCCGAATCGGAAATTAGCAGAATTCGTACCTAACGGACATGAACTTCCAGATTATCTGGGGCAAGCCATGTATGCCGAAGAGTTGTTATCTCAAACATCCGTGAATAATGAAGTTACACAAGTGAAAGGGCTCTCATGAAATCTCTAACCGCTAAAACCGCAATTGCACTTGCGACAATATTACTTCTTGCAGGTTGTAGCGCAGCATCAACTAAATCCAGTACGTCAACACCTTCTCCTTCGGCTACAAACCCCTACGGCGGTGGCTTCACAGTCGATCCCCCTAAGGCGACTGACGTCGTCCTCACTGTTTCAGGAACTTCCTCACACGCGTACACGATGGGTGAACTCACTGCACTATCTACAAAAACTATAAATATTTTTGAGCCCTTTCTCAAGACACGCCAGTCCTTTGCGGTCGTTCCCATGTCGACCTTGCTAAACAAAGCAGGATTAGCAGGCGATCAGAAAATAGAGACTTTGGCACTCAATGACTACGCATTTGTTGATACTGCAGCGCATTTCATCGACAATAACGCCTACCTTGCTATTGGTCGCAATGGCGCCGACATTCCCATGGACCAAGGTGGGCCAATCCGCATTGTTTTTGAGGACTCCAGTCCGTATGCAAAGAACCTTGATGCCTGGAACTGGAGTTTGAAGGCTATCGGGATTAATAAGTAACGATGCCCGAAAGAGATAATGTCACCGGCCTTGCTCGCCTTGGCCTTAAGCCAAAGCTAGGGCAGATAGCCCTGGCTTTGCTAACCATTCTTGGAATCCTTGGCTTTCTGGGATCCTCCATATTGGGTGCACGCCAGAATCAAGTGGCCAATCAATCAGTACTAGGGGAATCTCACGAAGCTGGATCACTTGCATTTTCTCAACGTGAAAGTTTCAATGTTTGTCTGGCATTTGTGCAGTGGACCGATGGTTCACTCTCAACGCGCGATCTGCAAATTGCACGCGCACTCTTGGGCCAGCGACTTCAAGTTCAAACGCAATCCGGTAGATCGACATACTCATTGCTTCCAGTGGATTATCGCAATGGCTTGACCGCCTTCGATGCTTACCTACTGCTAGCACGAGATGTGCCTATTAAACAAAGGCAAAAGCTAGCTCTTGCGGCACAGCCAGCTTTTGAATTCTTCCTCACCCACACAAGACAAATGAGTAGTGAACTTGCATTAGTTAGCCAACAGGACATGGCGTTGGTAATTAAGAATCGAGCAAGAGCGGCAACTTATCTATCAATAATTTTTCTCTTCACCGTTTTCATTGGGTTACTGCTCGCAATTTGGCTTAGCTTGGATATTATCCGTGGCTTTAGGCGCTCGAGAAAACTGCTACAAGAAGAAGAAAACAAACTTCTTCAGACTCGCCAAGAACTAGAAGTTGCCAGAATTTTGGATGAAGTACAAAATCAAATTCTAAGTGCGGAGTTAGAAAATCTCAGTGACAAAGAGTTGATCGATTACCTATCTTCTCTCCTCTCAGATTATCAGTGGACGCTGGCTCAATCTAAGATCGATGAAATTAAGGCGCTCCATCAATCGCGTAGGCGCTTGGCAGAGGAATACAGCTACCGGACAAGCCACGATCATCTGACTGGACTACTTAACCGAACAGGCTTTATCGGAGCAATCGAAGCCCATTCTCCTAATCCAGAGTTACCCATTAGTGCTGGAATCTTTATAGATGTCGACCGTTTTCAGCGATTTAACGACGCGCTTGGCTACGCAAATGGAGACAAGATTCTGCGACAAATAGCAAAGGAAGTTTCAATGCAGTCGCGGCGAAACGAATTTGTCGCTCGCCTTGAATCTGATGAGTTCATCCTCTTTGGAAGTTATCCAACTGTGGATGACGCTCGCGAAAGGGCCTTAGAACTACAGGCTGCCATTGAATTCACTCAGATTCATAAATCTATTGAAATGCAAATAACAGTGAGCATCGGGCTCGTCCTCGTGAAGGATTCGACTTTGGAAGCGCAAACTCTCTTGCATGAAGGAGCCATTGCCTCACAGCTTGCCAGCAGACAGGATCGATCTGGATTCGCACTCTTTTCTAAAGACCAAAGCGATCAACTCACGACTGCGTTATCTGAAGAGTTTGCCCTACGTAGGGCTCTGAGTAACAATGAATTTGTTCTTCACTATCAGCCGGTCATAAGGGTCAGTGATGGAAAAATAGTTGGTGCAGAAGCTCTGATTCGATGGGAGCGCCCAGGAGTGGGGTTATTAATGCCGATGCAGTTCCTTCCAGGTATCAGACAAGCGCATCTCTCGATTGAACTTGGTTATTGGGTTCTTGATCGTGCGCTGCAAATGAGAAAATCTGCAGAAGTGCTTATCCAACACCACGAGCTTGATGAATTTGGTTTGGGCTTAAATATAGAAGCCGAATCACTGCTGAGATCTGATTTTGCCAACAATGTGAGGCAGGCATTTTCTCGAACGGCAGTAAGTCCCAGAGATATTTTCATTGAGATTTCAGAAGACTCATTGGCAAGTGGAGATATAGTCCTGGATAATTTGAAGCAACTTCGCGAATTTGGAATAAAGATTTCCCTTGACGATTTTGGAGTCGGATATTCCAACGTCATCCAAGCGCAAGCCTTTCCTTTGGATGTACTGAAGATTGATAAGGCCTTTTTCCCAACCTCTGGCTTTACCGAAAGAAACGAACAGCTAGTCGGAGACGTAGTACGGATGGCCAAAACACTTGGAGTAGAAACTGTCGCGGAAGGAGTTGAAACCGAGGAGGCAAATTCTTTCGTCTTCAAGTCAGGCATTGATTATGTACAAGGGTTCTATTACTCGGCGGCGATGCCTGAACTTGAGTTTTGGAACTGGGTGAGGGGGCGAAATGCCCAGAGGTCTAGCCAATAGGTAAGGAATTCCCATTCCCTGCATCCAGCATTTCTAGGGGGGTTCACCCGCGAAAGGCAATGAAATACGCGCCAGCAATAGAGAGTATTCACCCTTGGAGCCATCAAAGCGCTCATGGTTAGTTGGGGGGTGTCATGCATTTATCGAAGGTTCTTATAATCGAACACGCCTCACGTCAAGGTACTGGCGAGGCACTTTGCACCGCAATTAATGCACAAAAAGAATTTCCTGTAGTCGCCCGTCGTACCTCACCTGAAGACGCACCTTCAGCGCTCAATCTCTTTTCTCCTCAAGTTGTACTAGTTGACATGGATTCCATTCGCAGATCTGACGGTCTAGCACTTGGCCAAAATATTCGAGACCAAAATAATCAGCTCAAAATCGTATTTATGTCTGATCGAGCAAACCCATCTTTTGCAAAAGAAGCTCTTTTATCTTCTATTTCAGGTTGGTCGTATTGGCTCAACAAGCCGAGCTCATCGGTTCGCAATGTTCTTGTTGCCCTAGATGATGCGATAAGTGGTGATTTACCGATGGACGCTGCCGTCCTTGATGAATTCTTAACAGAAGATAATTTCAAAGGGATCCTTTCGCCGCGACAACATCAAGCCCTGAATTTGATGACCCAGGGATTGAGCAACGCCGCAATTGCAACTGAATGCAATATCACCACGAAAGCCGCAGAACGTGTCATAGCAACCGCATCGGACTTATTGGGAATTCCAGCCGGTGGAGATAAGTTTAACCGACGAGTTCTCACTGTTTTGGAATATCTCAAAGTATTGGCGCTGAAGTAAATGAAAAAAATGAGTCTAGGGTCTAGGGTTTGCACACAGATTGAACTAGGAGGAGAGCAATGTCTTTGAATCGAGTTCTACTCGTTGAAAACTCCTTCCGCCCTGGTATGGGTGCTTTCATTGCAAAAGGTTTTGAAGAGAGCAAGGAATACTCCCTTAAAACGATGGTTCTTACACAAGAGGAAGCACTGGGGGCTATCCCCGATTTCAAACCAGACGTTGTGCTCTTTGATATGGATTCACTTCGCCGAACCGATGCACTCACTGCAGCCCTTGGAATCCGAACCACGTATCCAGACCTCGTCATAATTTTCATCTCCGAACGCGACAATCCAGCTATCGCAAAAGAGGGTCTAGTTTCGGCCATGTATACGCATGGTTATTGGCTTAATCGTCCGTGCCGTGAACCGGCAATTGTTTTGGGGGAGATTGCTCGCGCCTTAGAAGGTGGAAAGCAGGTAAGTACTTCCCTACTTGAGGATGTTTTAACCGAACACACCTACCAGGGCCTGTTATCTCCACAGCAGCATCGTGTAATGCGACTAATGTCCGCAGGCCTAAGCAATGCAGCAATTGGCGTTGAATGCAAGATCACAACTAAGGCCGTTGAGCGCACGATTGCTGCAGCGTCTAAATTGCTACATGTCGAACCTGCCTCACCAAAAACAAACCATCGAGTGAACGCAACAATGAAATATCTACGCGCGATGAGTTATATCTAAAGAGTCAATCCCCTGCTAATACTCTTTAGTAGGGAGGGGGTCAGCCCCGCGATACGACCGTTTTCTTGCAGTGCTACTCATTAACCTTGGGCAAATTCAAGTGAAAGAACTTTTCATTTGGAATGCAATTTCTAACAACTTTAGAAAACAAGGTGGTGATGTATGAGTAACAGCGATATTAATTTTGTTGATCGACGTGTCCGTGAAGGAACGATTGCCGATCGTCGCGACGCAGGCACAATCAACAAAAAGCGTTGGTCTCGTATTCTCAATATTGCTTTCGTCATTTTCACCTCTATTGCCCTTGTTGCACCAGGAATCATGTCTGCCTACCTCGGAGTAGGTATTCACGTAACGATGACCGGAAGTATGCGCCCATCAATAAATCCTGGTGATGTCATGCTTTCCAAAGTTGAAAAGGTTTCTGATGTCCAAATTGGTCAAGTGGTCCTCTTTCTGGATAACAAAACCTGGCTGGAGGAAGCTCACAGAGTTACATCTGTAGTTTCCTCTCCAAATGGCATAACCATCACAACCAAGGGTGATGCCAACCCAGAAGCTGATCCAGTACAAACCTACGCAGCGCTATCCCCAATTCGCTACGTAACTTCGGTTGTGCCGAAGGTGGGGTATGTGCTTAATGCATTCAAGTCCAAGATCGTGATTTTGGTGGGCGGATTACTTCTCCTGCTAATCAACCTCTTGATTGTTCTAAACGTGATGGTAAAGCGTCGTAAGACAGATCCAAAGACCCCATTGTTCCGTGACAGTCACGACCTACATGACCGGAGTAACTTACATGAAATTTAATTTGAACCTATTGAAATCCAGCAACTTGGTCACGCGCACCATTGCCCAACTTTCAGTGGTTGCCGTTGTTGCCGGAGTAAGCACAAGCGCCGTATCAAGTTCTGCATTTGCAACCCTTGATTCGATCGCTTACAACACAACACCACAGACGATTAGTTCTGGAACGTTGGTGGATACAGTCACCACTCAAACAAGTACAGGTGGAGCAGGTTTCACTGCTTCTTTCACTGCAATGAATCCCGGTGACACTCGCACTGTCTTTGTCGCCTATGCCAACACGGGTACAGATGCTGCAACCGGCCTCACTCTTTCGGCTAATGCCGCAAGCTTGCTTGCAACAGATGCAACTCGCGGCCTCTTGGTCTCGGTTACTTCGTGTACTCAAGCTTGGGTCTATACGGCTGGTAGCGCGACCGCGGCAACCTGTGGTGGAACAACGGCAGCCGTATTAACTTTGCCGTTAGCTACTTTGATATCAAATACAACGGGGCAAGCATTTTCTGGTAACCCAACCCTTGCTGCCGGCGCGACTCTCTACCTGAAATTCGCGGTAGGTCTGCCGACACAAACGGAAGTGTGGGCCAACGGAACGTTGGCCGCCAACGGGGCACTTGGGTCAACAGGAATCACAGTCTCAGGAAATCCTGCGTCGACCATCACCGGTCTTACCGCCTCGGTTACGTGGGTCATCCATGCAACTGCAGATCTTACTGGTGGATCTAACAACCTCTAGTGGGATTTCCCAAGACAAATACATCTACATAGATTGAGGTAGGAAGTGAAGAAGAGATTGGCCTGTGTTGGACTGAGCGCACTAGTGGTGCTGCTTGGTGTGACACAGGCCAATCTTGCTTTCGCCGGAACTGAGGCGCTGGCCTACAACAGTGCGGCGACGCAATCAATAACTAGTGGCACCTGGAAAGTGTTTCCAGCAACCCTCGCGACTACAGGAACGCCTGCTGGTCAATTGGCTGTCACAACTTTCACAACTCTTTCAACGTGCAGTACGAATACAACTTCTGGGCTAAAGGCAATCGGCTCGACATCTTTCATTATGGCAAGCAGTATAAATGCTCTTACTGTGGGAATGGTTATCTCTTCCGCGGTACCCGGAATTCCAGCAGGTACAACGATTTTAACAAAGAACAACGGTACTAGGACTATCACGATCTCCAAGGCAAGTACGGTAGCCATCGCTAATGGATCGACTTTTGCATTTGGAACCGGACCTTGTTACCAGAAATTTTTCAGCATAAATAACACGGGAACAGCGGCGCTAACTAGCCTGGGCATCGTGCAATTAGTGACATCGAACGCTACAAATACCGTTGCAATTCAGACATGTGCTGGAACATGGACTGAAACCTCCGGCGCTTGTAGTTCAGGACTGGCAACTGTCATGACTACCTCTGGCACAACAGGAACTCAATACGTGGCAGGTGCCGCCATAGGAGTTCCTTCTGGCACTGTCCCTACACCTGGCACGAAGCGGATACGTGCTTTATCTACTCAAGGTGGCATCACAACTACGATAAATATTGTTGTTACCAGTTCTTCGAATATTGCTGGGGTTCCAAACACAAATATGTAACTCTTTTCGCTAGGGGGTTTCCCGCTTATTTTCTGCGCGATTTTTTTCGGCTAGTCGCTACATTGATTTAATACTTCTCCATCACCTTGGTTAGATCAACCACATTGGAGCTCCTGATTGGAGATCGAACCATGAAAATAGGAATGAATTTACTTAAGTCAACCAATCTTGTAACGCGCACGATGGCGCAAATTACTGTGGTCGCGGTATCAGCGACGTTGAGTACGAGCGCAATCTCATCATCCGCACTTGCAACTATTTCAGCCACGTCATTCAATAGTCCTGACCAATCAATTACTACGCGCTCTTTAATACTTGATGCACCAATTGCCAATGGGGCGGGATTCGACACAATCACAGCTATGTCGCCAGGTACACCGATTGTGCGATTTGTGAACTATAAGAACAGTGGATCAGATACTGGTACTTCATTAACCCTGCAAGTGATTGCAAATCCTGCCACTACCTTGTCTACCGATGGAACAAACGGAATGCAGATCGCCGTCGACCGATGCTCTGTCGCATGGACTTTCAGCACGGGGGTTTGTAGCAGTGGAATTACAACGACCATCCTCTCGAGCACATCCTTGCTTGCATTGCAGTCGGCCGTATCTCTCGCCACCGGTGGAGGTAACACTGCGACTGGAATAACATCACTTGCATCGGGTGAATGGTTCTATGTGAAATATACGATTTCGCTTCCTTCGGGAAACAACGAAGAAGCTCAAAATGGTGCCCTACCAAACGGAACCATTCAAAATCTCACGACAGGACTTAAATGGATTCTGAAAGAACTCCAAGGCTCCTGAATAATCTGAGGAATAAACCGCTACAAAATCGGGAGGTAGCGGTCCAATTCGTACGCAGTGACTTGGCGACTGTAATCATTCCATTCTGCTCGCTTGTTGCGTAGAACGTATTCAAAAACGTGCTCGCCTAGCGTTTCGCGCACTAGCGCGCTCTTTTCCATTGCAATGATCGCTTCATTGAGATTACTTGGCAACACTGTTGCATCTGATGAATCAGCAAGCTCGTAGCCTTCCTCGACCCCTTTAAGGCCTGCTGCAATCATTACCGCATAGGCAAGGTATGGATTACATGCAGAATCTGGTGACCTAAATTCAACACGTGTTGAGTTTTCATTATTTGGTTTGTACATCGGTACTCGCACTAGTGCACCACGGTTGTTGTGTCCCCAATTGACCAGCGCTGGCGCTTCTCCCCCGCCGTGTAATCGCTTATATGAGTTAACCCATTGATTGGTGACAGCAGTGATTTCAGGTGCGTGACGCAATAGGCCAGCAATGAATGAACGACCCACCTTGGATAAGTTGTACTCAGCCTTAGCGTCGTAGAAAGCATTCTTTTCGCCCTGAAAGAGGGATACATGAGTGTGCATTCCAGAGCCAGGATGGTCAGTAAACGGTTTAGGAATAAAGGAGGCATGGAAACCCTGATCTAGAGCCACTTCCTTAACAACATGGCGGAAAGTCATGATGTTGTCAGCGGTGGTTAGCGCATCGGCATAACGCAGATCTATTTCCTGCTGTCCAGGTGCGCCCTCATGATGACTGAATTCAACACTGATTCCCATAGCTTCAAGCATGGTGATTGCGGTGCGACGGAAATCATGTCCGACGACTGCGGGTGTGTGGTCAAAGTAGCCACCTTGATCTACTGGCGTAGGTCGCTTGCCAATTTCTGGGCGATCTTTAAATAAGAAGAATTCAATTTCAGGGTGTGTGTAACAGGTGTATCCCATGGTTGCTGCCTTGTTGAGAATCCGGCGCAATACATGGCGAGGATCGGCGTGAGATGCACTTCCATCTGGCATGACGATGTCGCAGAACATGCGAGCCGCCCCTGGTGCTTCAGTACGCCATGGCAGTACCGAAAATGTACTGGGATCAGGTTTGGCCAACATATCTGATTCAGTGATGCGAGCGAATCCTTCAATGGCAGAACCATCAAAGCCAATACCTTCATCAAATGCATTTGCTAACTCTGCTGGCGCAATAGCGACAGACTTTAAGAAGCCGAGTACGTCGGTGAACCACAACCGCACGAAGCGAATGTTGCGCTCCTCGATGGTGCGAAGAACGAACTCTTGCTGTTTACGTAATTGGTCATCAGCGCTCATAGGCACATACTCCCAAGCCTTCGTTACGGCTGTGTTAACCGGGCAGATAAATCCGTCTAGATGACGAAGAATTCCGCCTGATCTAGCGTGGCATGCTCGGGAACATCTCGCGTAACTAGGGTGTTTGCGCCTACGACGGCATCCTTGCCGATCGTCACATCTCCGATCACACGAGCACCAGCGCCGATGATGACGTTGTCCCCGATGGTGGGATGGCGCTTACCTTTCTTATAGGTGCGCGCGCCCAACGTCACATCGTGATACATCAAAACATCGTTGCCAATAATCGAAGTCTCACCAATGACAACGCCCATGCCGTGATCAATAAAGAAGCGTCTACCAATGGTGGCGCCAGGATGAATCTCAACTCCTGTTGCCGATCGAGTTAAGTTAGACCAGACACGAGCAACAAGCTTGAAATTGTGAGTCCATAACCAGTGAGCCATTCGATGGCCCCAGACCGCATGAAGACCTGGGTAGGTGAGGAAGACCTCTAAAGAATTGCGCGCAGCAGGGTCTCGCGTAAGTGCGTTGGCAATATCTTCGCGAATGTGAAGACTCATGAATTAATCAACAATCTCAGCCAAGTCCTTGTAGAGGACTGTAGACAAGTAGCGCTCACCAAATGATGGAATGATCACGACAATATTCTTACCAGCAAATTCTGGACGCTTTGCAACTTGAGAAGCCGCCCATAAAGCAGCACCAGATGAGATGCCCGCCAAGATTCCTTCTTCTACGCCGGCACGTCGTGCATAAGCAATTGCATCATCGGCGCTGGCATCAAAGACTTCATCGTAGATCGTGGTATCAAGAATGTTAGGAATGAAGTTAGCGCCGATTCCTTGAATAGGGTGGCCACTTGGTGATCCGCCGTTAAGCAATGGAGATGCAGCTGGCTCTACTGCGAAAATCTTGATATTTGGGTTGCGCTCTTTGAGTACTTGGCCGATGCCCGTAATTGTTCCGCCCGTACCAACTCCGGCGACTACAGCAGCGACGGTTCCATCGGTATCGCGCCAAATTTCCTCCGCTGTTGTTTTGCGGTGAATTTCTGGGTTGGCATCATTTTCAAATTGGCGAACCAATACTGCTCCATCTACGGCACCGAGTTCTTCTGCCTTTGCAACCGCGCCGCGCATACCTTCTGCGGCTGGGGTCAAAACAAGTGTGGCACCAAATGCGCGAAGCAGTGTGCGGCGCTCTTTGGACATGGAATCAGGCATCGTCAAAATGACTTTGTATCCTCGAGCGGCACCAACCATCGCCAAAGCAATTCCAGTATTTCCTGATGTTGCTTCAACAATTGTTCCACCTGGCTTTAATTGACCGGTGCGCTCTGCTGCATCAACCATGGCAATGCCAATGCGATCCTTAACTGTGCTGGTTGGGTTATAGAACTCCAACTTTGCATAGACATGTGCTGCTGCTCCATCAGTGATGCGGTTAAGGCGAACAAGGGGCGTATTTCCCACTACTTCGGTGATGTTGTTATAAAGCTTCATAATTGCTCCAATTGGCTAATTCTTGATGGAATGATTTTCTGAGTAAGAGTGATCTAGATAAAAAAGAATGGTGGAGATCAAAACCGCACGAAGGCTGGCTTAAAGTATTAGCAGGCGCAAGTAGATGCGCGACCGAAATCGATTACGCGACGACGCGTAAATAACCATTCGGTAATTGTGAACATGAGATAATTTTACTCACTTACTAAGAAAACGCTACTTGCGAATATCTTGCAGAAAGGGCACTCTGAGGTTAAATATTCTCACTCCAGCGCGAAGTTATTGGTAGCCGACGATCTTTGCCGAAGGCACGTGTGGAAACTTTCGTGCCGGGCGGGTATTGGCGTCGCTTGTATTCGGCGCGGTCTACCATCGCAAGTACTCGAGAAACGAGAGCGGTATCAAAACCTTCGGCGATCAGGGCAGCGCTACCCATATCGCCATCAACATACCGAAGCAGCAATCGGTCAAGGAGTTCGTACTCAGGCAATGAATCTGAATCCTTTTGGTCGGGTCGAAGTTCGGCGCTTGGCTCTTTTGAAATTGATCGTTCTGGAATAGGTGGTGTCTGTCCTAGAGCGATTGCTTGGGAATTTCGCCATTGCGATAGGGCCCAAACATCGGTCTTATAAATGTCTTTGATGGGGGCAAAACCACCTACGGCATCACCATAAAGAGTGGAATAACCAACGGCCAGCTCGCTTTTATTTCCCGTAGCTAAAATCAAGTGACCTTCCTGGTTGGAGATGCCCATGAGCGTCGTGCCACGCACGCGGGCTTGCAGATTCTCCTCGGCCAGCCCATCTAATTGAACCGTGGATAAGTAGGCATCAACCATCGGAGCAATACCCACCACTCGATAATGCATGCTCGTATTAATGGCCAAGGCTTGGGCGTCATCAAGGGAATGATCCGAGGAATATTTACTTGGCATGGCGATTCCGTGCACGTTCTCACACCCAAGTGCATCTACGGCAATTGCGGCTACAAGGGCCGAGTCAATGCCTCCAGAAACACCTAAGGCAACAGAGGTGAATTTATTCTTTGCCACATAATCGCGAAGACCCACGACAAGTGCTTGCCAGATTTCGGCCAAGTCATCGAGGCGATGTGCGATAGATGCGGGTTGGGCAACAAATTCTGGAAGTACATCTTCGTGAATGACGACATCTGGCGTTGAGGTGTGAGCCGCCAAAGATAGGTCTACGTAAAGAAGTGCGTCTTCAAATTGCGCAGCCCGTGCAATCAACGTTCCTTGAGCATCGACCACAATCGTGTCACCATCAAAGACCAGGTCATCTTGTCCTCCGGTCATGTTGACGTAGGCAAGTGGTGCGCCGGCCTCTCTCGCTCGCCGTTGGACCAGCGCCAAT
>CAEZZR010000016.1_pt1 | contig 14750 bp, 14 predicted proteins | sample 7266751 | NCBI WGS metagenome assembly CAEZZR01 (sample SAMEA6813965, study PRJEB35770) | uncultured Actinomycetes bacterium | biome: Freshwater; feature: Freshwater reservoir; material: water | place: Czech Republic | collected 2016-08-15 | depth 30m m | reverse complement strand
GGCAAGAGGCTTCGCCCCCTCTTTGCCTATGCCGGATATCTCGCATCAGGGGGAACTGATGATGAATCAATAATCACGGCAGTAGCCAGCCTCGAACTTTTGCAAGCATGCGCCCTCATTCATGATGATTTAATGGATGGATCGGATACACGCCGAGGCAAACCCGCGATGCATCGTCACTTTGAAAGCATTCATCGCAGTAAAGAACTCTCTGGATCAGCAACTGGATACGGAGCATCTGCCGCAATATTGCTTGGAGACCTTGCACTGGTCTGGTCGGATCAAATGTTTCATAACTCTGGAATTTCTGACGCGGCGCTTTTGAGATCCCTTGCCGTTCACGATGAAATGCGCGTTGAATTAATGGCGGGGCAATTCTTAGATATCCACGAACAAGCTCTCGCCACTCAAAGTGTTGCGCGTTCCCTCAAGATCGCCCGATACAAATCTGGTAAGTACACAATCGAACGCCCTCTTCATTTCGGGGCAGCGCTAGCGAGTGCGGACCCACACCACTTGCAAACCATGTGTGAAATATTTTCAGACTTTGGATTACCACTGGGTGAGGCTTTTCAACTGCGCGATGACATCCTTGGAGTCTTTGGCGATCCATCTGCAACTGGAAAACCCGCCGGAGATGATTTACGCGAAGGCAAACGCACTGTGTTGATGGCAATGACGCACGACCGAGCGGATGCACATCAAGAAGCAGTAATCTCAACATACTTTGGCGATCCAGACTTAACCGCCGAAGGCGTGGAGAAGTTACGAACTGTCATCGCTGAGACAGGGGCTCAATCTCATGTTGAAGAACTTATTGAAAAACTTACAATTACCTCTCTCGAATCACTCAATCGAGATGAAATTGATTCCAATTCCCGCAATCTCTTGACTGAGCTTGCCTCTAGCGCAGTTCGTAGGAGCTTATAGATGGTCGCACGAGTTAAAGGTCCAACTGATCACGTTGTAATCGTCGGAGCTGGTTTGGCTGGCTTGAGTGCTGCACTCCGACTTGCCGGAGCTGGTCGCAAAGTAACAGTGGTCGAACGCGAGAGCGTTCCCGGTGGACGCAATGGATTACTCGTAAAAGATGGTTACTCCTTTGACACTGGGCCAACAGTTCTCACAATGCCCAGCCTAATAAATGATGCTTTTAATAGTGTCGGAGAAGAATTAAAAGACTGGCTTGAACTCACTCCCTTATCTCCGCTCTATCGCGCTTTTTATGCCGACGGTTCTCAATTGGATGTACATGCCAATACAGAGCAAATGGAAGAAGAGATCTCAAGAAACATCAGTTCATCTGAAGCAGAAGGTTATCGACGGTATGTAGATTTTGTTACCAAACTCTACAAATACGAAATGAATGATTTCATAGACCGCAATATTGATTCGCCGCTGAATCTTCTCACTCCAAACCTTGCCCGCCTCATTGCCCTTGGAGGATTTCGACGCCTGGCGCCTAAGGTCAACCAATTTATGAAAGATCCCCGACTTCAAAAGGTCTATTCATTTCAAGCGATGTACGCAGGCGTAAGCCCTCAACAAGCTCTCGCAATTTACGCAGTCATCGCCTATATGGATTCAGTCAACGGAGTCTTTTTTCCGAAAGGCGGAATGCATGCACTTCCTAAGGCCCTTGCTGCTGCAGCAGAAAAGCATGGCGTAACTTTCAAGTACAACAGCACTGTAACGAAAATTGACTACCAAAACGGACGAGCCAACGCGGTCATTACTCATACAGGAGAGCGCATTGAATGTGATGTGCTAGTACTTAATCCAGATTTGCCAGTTGTCTGGCGAGACTTACTTGGTGGTGCACCTGCCAAAATTAAACGCCTTAATTATTCACCATCATGCGTGACTCTCTTAGTGGGATCAAAGAAAGAGTATTCCCACCTCGCACACCACAATATTCACTTTGGCCACTCATGGGATGGCGTTTTTGATGAACTCATTAAGAAGAAGACTTTAATGAGCGACCCAAGCGTCCTCGTGACTGTTCCATCAAAAGATGATCCAACTTTGGCGCCTAAGGGCAAGCATTCATATTACGTTCTTTTTCCCACACCTAATTTGGATGCAGACATTGACTGGAAGAAAACTGCTGGTCCATACCGTGATCAAATGATTGCCACCTTAGAACAACGTGGATACACAGACTTTGGAGATTCAATAGAGGTTGAAACGATGACTACTCCGCTTGATTGGCAGGCACAGGGCATGGAACGTGGCGCACCATTTGCTAGTGCACACACATTTTTCCAAACTGGCCCATTTCGTCCACGTAACCTTGCACAAGGATTTGAAAATGTTGTCTTTGCTGGATCAGGTACTCAGCCAGGAGTTGGAGTTCCCATGGTTCTGATTTCGGGTCGCCTTGCTGCAGAACGCATCGTAGGTCCGGTGAAGTAGATGGATGAGTTAACAGCGGCAGGAATCACCGCGCCGCTTTTGCGTGAATCCTATGCAGAGTGCAAACGACTTAACTCATTGCACGGGAAAACCTATTTTCTCGCAACTCTTTTGCTTCCTAAAGGAAAAAGGCCTTTCGTGCATGCACTTTATGGCTTTGCACGATATGCCGATGAAATTGTTGATGACCTCGCCTCTGAGCTCTCGCTTCACGAAAAAGAAGAGGCACTCACTTCTTGGGGTCAGGGCGTATTGTCTAGTTTAGATTCTGGAGTCAGCAACGATCCAGTTGGACGAGCATTAGTTGATACGGTACAGCGCTTTGATATCCCCCACGAGTACTTTGTAGCATTCCTGCATTCAATGAAAATGGACCTTCATATTTCAACATACAAGACCTATGAAAACCTCATGGAATATGTGTACGGGTCAGCGGCTGTTATCGGGCTAGAAATGGTTCCTGTCTTGGGAGCGCTCTCTAACGAAGCCTACGAGCCAGCAAAAACGCTAGGCATTGCATTCCAACTGGCCAATTTTATTAGAGATGTCGGAGAAGATCTCGATCGCGGCAGAATATATTTGCCTCTTGATGAGTTGGCTGCATGCGGCGTTGATGAAGAAATGCTTTTGGCGCGCAAGCTCACACCTGAGATTATTGTGGCGCTTAAAGAGCAGATATCTCGCGTACGCGACCTTCAAGCACAAGCAGAACCAGGTATTGCCTTTCTTGATCCGACTAGCCGCCCATGTATTCGTGCGGCAAGCAATCTATATTGTGGAATAGTCGATGAAGTCGAAGAAATTGATTACGATGTCTTCAACCGCAGAGCAACGACTTCAATTTCTAGACGGCTGCGAGTTGCGTCAATCGCTTATGCGCAAGCTTTAATAGCGCGTCAGCGACGACCTTGATAAACCCACCCGGAAAGTACGCTAAGAATTAGGGCAAACCCAAAGAACAAATCCTCAACTGGGGCCGATGCAATGCGCCAGCCCACAATGGCCGAGTCGTTATACATCACGATATTTCTGGATGTTAGCCACCAATTGGTTACAAGCTGGAAAGGCAAGATAATCGCATAAGAGCACCAAAACCCTTTCCTCCCAAGTAATGCAGTCTTCAAGATAAATAGGTCGACCAACGCAGATACGCCTACCGCAATTAACGCAATGATTGAATAGGTCATCGCTCATCGCCCATCAGCCAATGTTTCTTCACTGCTCGAACTGCTTCCAGAGTCATAATCGCAGCCAGAGGCACAATGATGAAAAAAAGATACTCTTCAATAGGAATATTCAGAGGTCCGTAAATTCCTAGAATCTGATGCGAATCGAAACGCCAATGCTTTGCGTGAATTGCATAGGCATCCCAAAGAAGAAAAAATATTGCGGCTGGTAAAATACTAATAAGGGCACGTTTGAATCTAGCGAGAACTCCTACCTTAAGTGCGATCTCTAGCCAAAAAGATCCAACGATGGTAAACGCCAACATCGCTAGGTATCCAAACTTTTCCATACGTACATTCTGCCTAATTCTTTGATAGAGTGACAAACACGGGAGCCCATGTGGCTGAGAGGACCTGATCGTCAGGTCGACCGTTTGACCGGTCCGATAATGCGGACCTGGAATGGGTGGTTTGTATGAAAATAGATCTCATGGCGACGGTATTCACCGCATGGAATTATGATTTATCGTTTCTGGAACTCTTTGCCTTTCTCACCTCGCTCATGGGAGTCGGCCTTGCCGTCATGGGCCCACGCAAAACCTGGCATTGGTGGAATATAAGCAGCGCACTCTATGGAATTCTCTTTCTTCAAGAGAAATACTTTGCTAGCGCCGCACTTCAAATTATCTTTATAGTCGGAGGCATCTGGGGTTGGTTTGGGTGGGGCGCTAAAGGTGCAACGCCTGCAAAACTTTCGCCTAAAGAGCGCGTTCAATGGTGTGGGATCTTTCTTCTTTCATGGGCCGTCTTATATCCGGTACTGAAAAAAATTGGAGCTGCTGCCTCGCTCACTGATGCATTTGGGTTCGTTGGAAGCGCTATTGCCCAGTTATGGATGGTTCTAGAGAAGTACGAAGCATGGCCACTGTGGTTTGTTGTCGATGCCGTTTACACCTATCAATTCTTCCACGGTGGTCAGTATCTGACAGCGCTCCTCTACCTCATATTTGTTGGACTTGCAGTCGCGGGTTGGCGCACCTGGCTTAAAAAGGCAGATGCTTCACCAGCGATAGGAGCACAATAAGAACATGCATCTAGTCGGAGCCATCGAAGATATTCTCGCAACGCAGCCGCGATGCGGGGCCACACATGTGATTGCTATCGATGGCCGTGCAGGTTCAGGTAAAACAACACTGGCACATGAGCTTTTCTTGGCATTGACTGGTGAACGAACTGTGCACGTAATAAATCTTGATGCGATCTACGCTGGCTGGGAAAAGGCTTTGGGCTCATCTCTTACTCAGGCTCTTCACCAAATCCTTGATGATTTTTCTCAAAAGAAATCAACAGTGGTGCAACAGTTTAATTGGGCCAAAGAATCCTTCGATACTTCTCAAGAAATATCCCCATGCGCTCTCTTGATTATCGAAGGCGTCGGAAGTGGCCAAGAAATAGTTCGTGAATACGCATCTGCCACCATCTGGCTAGATATCGACCCTGCTGTTGGTCTGCAACGAGTCCTCCAACGAGATGGTGCTGGGCTTAGTCAAAGGATGCATCAATGGCAAATTGATGAAGATTCTCTCTTCGAATCCGACAAAACCCGCGAAAATGCTGACTTCGTTCTCTCAACCATCTGACCAATCCGCGCGCCGAGACAAGCAAAAGCTGACAACCTGCCTAAGATTTTATTGTGAATGATTTATCGGGCGAGCTCATAGATGGCAGGTATGAACTGCTTCGCCAAGTTGCTAGTGGCGGAATGGCAACCATCTATGAAGCTTTGGACACTCGTTTAGATAGAAAAGTCGCCGTAAAAATTATGCACGCACATTTAGCTAATGATGAGGAATTTGTAGGTCGTTTTATCAAGGAGGCGAAAGCTGCTGCTGCGCTTTCCCACCCAAACATTGTTGCAGTGCAAGATCAAGGATGGAATCAGAATGGAGTGCCCGCAGTTTTTCTCGTTATGGAGCTCATCGATGGACATACGTTAAGAGATTATCTTTTCGAACGTGGCGCTCTTTCTCCCGCTGAGTCCATTCAGTTCTTAATCCCGATTTTGAGCGCCTTGGCCGCTGCACATAAAATCGGAATCGTTCATCGAGATATCAAGCCTGAGAATGTTCTCATTTCATCAACTGGCAGAATCAAAATTGCAGATTTTGGTTTGGCGCGCGGAGAACTTCTTGGCTCAACGATGACTGCCGAGTCAAGCGTAATTCTGGGCAGCGTTTCATACCTCTCCCCTGAACAAGTTCAACGAGGTATCGCTGATGCACGTAGCGATCTATATTCCGTAGGAATCGTCGCTTTTGAAATGCTCACTGGCGCCAAGCCTTTCGAAGGCGACTCCCCTATTCAAATTGCGTACATGCATGTAAATGAGAGAGTCCCGCTTGCTTCATCAAAGAAATCTGGAATCCCCGCTTCTTTGGATGCCCTTATCTATAAAGCAACTAGTAGTAACCCTGATGAACGACCTGCACATGCCGGCGAATTTCTTGAAAGCTTACGACTGATTCAATCTGAACTTGACCCTAAAAAAACTCAAATGAGCCTGGAATTGGATCTGCCTCCTGCTCCAATACGAGATAAATCTCGTAAAGCTCCCAGGGTTTCGCCAGTAAAAACATCACCTTCCTCTGACACAGTGGAGACCATGGCATTGGAGAAAGAATTGAAACCTGCAGGAGAAAAGACCAGCGAAATTCGTCGACGTCGTGCGAGTTCTAGAGTGAGACGAAATAGATGGATCGCGCTCATTCTCGTGATAGCACTTGGCACTGGCGCTTGGTATGTCCTGGTGGGACCTGGAACTCGCATTGTTGTGCCATCGGTTGCGGGAATGAGTGTTAAGGAAGCAAAGGCAACGCTAAAGCCACTCGGCCTAACTTCTGAAATTTCCGAGAAAGTCTTTAGCGAAGAAATTCCATCGGGGAAAATAATTTCATCTAAACCCGGTGGCGGAGGTCGCGTAAGCGCCGGCGGAAAAGTTCTTTTCCAGGTTTCGCAAGGACCAGAACGATACAAAATTGCTGACATCAAAGGATTCACACTTGAAGCGGCAACTGCTCTCCTAACAAAAGATCCCGTAAGTATTGGGACCATCTCTGAAGTTTTTAGTAACAAAATCGAACAAGGCCTCGTGGTCGCCTCTGATCCAGTGGCCGGAACCTCAGTCAAAAGAGATACCAGTATTGATATCACGATCAGCAAGGGCCAAGAGCAAGTTGCACTTACTTCATATGTAGGGCTCAGCGGAGAACAAGCACTCAATGAACTCACCACAGAAGGTTTCGACGTTTCATCCGTCTATGCCTTTAGTGACACCGTGCCAATCGGAGCCGTCATAAGTCAGTCGCCTGATGGCGGGGCCACGGCGGCCAAGGGTGCGAAAATTGATCTCGTTGTTTCGCAAGGATCAGAATCGGTTTTTGTTCCTAACGTGTATTCACTTACTCAAGCCAAAGCCACAGGAGTGCTACAAGATTTTGACCTTAAAGTCATCGTGAAGAAAATCGGGAAAAAGTCGATTAAAACAGTAACGAATGTCTCTCCAACAGTTGGAACAAAGGTCAAACGTGGCAGCACGGTCGTGATAACAGTAGGCTAAGTAAATGTCTGTAACACGTCCTCGCATAGGTGCTCATGTTCCCACTACAGGAGGAATGGCCAAACGCTCTATCGCTTATGCGCTAGAGGTTAAAGCCGAAGCCATACAAGTTTTCGCATCGAACCCTCGTGGTTGGGCAATGCCGGATGCAAATACCGAAGCCGACGAAGCTTTTCGATCGCGAGCTGCAGAGTTGGACATTGCTACCTATGTACATGCGCCTTTCCTAATAAATCTTGGTTCTCCGACAGTCGCCACTTATGAAAATTCTCTAGCCAGCACCGCGTACTCGCTACGCAGAGGCAAAGATATTGGAGCACTCGGAGTCGTTATTCATACTGGATCAGCCGTTGATGTAAACCATGTTTCTAATGCATGGAAACAAATACATGATGGGATGATGCCAATTTTGGAGGCGCTACCTGAAGATTCACCCACCCTACTGCTTGAGCCAACAGCCGGACAGGGTCAATCACTTGTTAAGAAACTTGATGACCTAGTTCATTATTTGGAAGCTCTCGAATACCACCCAAAAGTTGGAATCTGTCTGGATACCTGCCATGTTTTTGCAGCAGGGCACGACATCAGCAAGAAAGGCGGGATGACACAAACACTTGACCTTCTCGTTTCAATCGCTGGTGCCGAGCGCATTCAACTCATTCATGCCAACGATTCGATGGATGTGTGTGGCGCGCTGAAGGATCGCCATCAAAACATTGGTGAAGGCAAAATCGGAGTTGACCCATTTAAGGAATTGCTCGCCCACCCTGCAGTTGCTAACGCTCCCTTAATTTTGGAAACCCCGGGGCAAGAACCAGAACATGGCCGAGAAGTTGCACTCTTGAAAAAATTGCGAGGATGACCAAGCACATCCGATTCGCGCCGGGTGCTCTACTTTTTGTAGCGGCTGTTTGGGGTTCGACGTTCGTACTCATGAAACCCGCCATCGATCGCCAAGATGTAAATAGTTTCCTTTCTACTCGTTTTGCATTTGCTGCCATCGCATTGGTGATTCTGCGACCAAAGGTTCTCACGCTATTTAATCGTGACTTGCTCGCAAAAGGTCTCTTTGCCGGCTGTTTTCTAGGCATTGGCTATATCTTGCAAACGCTCGGATTGGCTCGCACGGGGGCTGCAATCACTGGATTCGTGACTGGCTTATACGTGGTATTGACGCCTTTAGTGGGCGTATTTTTTTTCCAAAAAAAGATTTCAAAAAAAACTTGGGTCTACATCTTTATGGCAACAATCGGTCTCGCTCTACTTTCATTGCATGGATGGTCGGTAGGCACCGGAGAAATTCTTGTCTTGGGTAGCGCACTTGCCTTCACGGGACACATCATCTCCTTGGAAAAATGGAGCAGCGGTAGAGACACCTATGCGCTAACGATTATCCAACTCACTACATGTGCCTTCATATCTGGAATTGCCTCACTCAAGAACGGATACCACCCTCCACCCGACCGTGGTGTTTGGGCAGTAATAGTATTTACTGCTCTTTTTGCGACGGCATTCGCCTTTATTATTCAAACGTGGGCGCAAGCGCACATTGCCTCTACTAAAGTCGCCGTAATTTTGACAATGGAAGTTGTCTTTGCAGCAATCTTTGCTGTGGTCTTCGGTGGCGAGACGCTCACATGGCAAGTTGGAGTTGGTGGCACCTTGGTTTTGGCGTCGATGTATCTCATTGTTTTGCAAGAGGCATGACATAATATAAAGATGCGCGTAGACCTTCGTTCAGACACAGTGACCCAACCATCTCTTGCGATGCGGGAGGTTATGTCACAAGCCCCCGTCGGTGATGATGTCTACGGCGAAGACCCAACTGTTAACTCACTTGAAGAACGTGTCGCTGAAATGTTCGGCAAGGAGGCAGCTCTCTTTACCCCAAGTGGTTCTCTTGCAAATCAGCTCGCTATTCGAATGCTCGTTGCACCTGGCGAAGAAATCCTTGCTGAAGCCAACTCACATATTGTGAGAGCTGAACTTGGCGCCGCTGCAACTTTTTCAGGAATCACAACACGTACATGGACAGCGGCCCGAGGACAATTCTTGGCAGCTGACGCGTTAACACTTGCACGTCCCGATTCCGGACCATTCTTGGTTTCGACAAAAGCAATTGCAGTTGAGAACACACATAACTTCGGTGGCGGAACCGTACAGTCACTTGATGAGATCAAGATGCTACACAGCGAGGCTCAGAAAATGGGAATCGCGCTCCACTTAGATGGAGCGCGCATTTGGAATGCGTATGTGGCCAATGGCGTGGAATTCAAAGAGTACGGAAAGTATTTTGACACCATCAGCGTATGTCTATCTAAAGGGCTTGGCGCCCCATTTGGTTCATTGATGTTGGCTACAAAGGAAAACGTTGTGAAAGCAAGAGTTTGGCGCAAACGTTATGGCTCAGGAATGCGCCAGATTGGAATTATTGCGGGAGCAGGACATTATGCCCTCGATACAAATATCGCGCTCTTGCATCATGACCATCGCCGTGCCCAGTACCTTGCTACGCGGATTCATGCGATAGCCCCAACGCTGGTTGATCCAAAAAATGTTGAAACAAATATTGTCGGCTTAGATTTGGCTGGAATAAATCTTACTGCCGCAGAATTTGCAGAAATGGCAAAACCCGAAGGTGTGCTCATTAGCGCACTTGGACCTAACTTTGCACGTCTTGTCACTCACTTAGACATTGACGATGCTGGAATGGAATTTGCTGCAGATGTTTTAACGCAAGCGCTAGAGCGCGCCCTCGTGGCGAAGTAACCACTCTTTAGCATCAAGGCCGTAGGCATAATTTCCTAGCGCTCCACCCGTTTTTACTATTCGGTGACAAGGAACAACGATGACAATTGCATTTTTCGCACATGCACTTCCAGCGGCGCGAACTGCTGCTGCCGAACCCGCCCGCATTGCCAGGTCCGAATAGGAAAGAACCTTTCCTGGCTTAATTTTTCGCATCGCTTTCCAAGCCGCCTGAGAAAAAGTTGGACCTGGTTGCCTTGTAGCTATTGAATTGATGGCGGCAATATCGCCATCAAAATAGTTTTCTAGAAGTTCGGAAATGACTGGGATTTCCTTTACTTTCAGAATTTTCCTTTGACTATCTACTGGGTCAAGTGCAGTTAAGGACGCTTCGAAAGTACCAAAAGTTGCACTCAGCAATACATGTTCATCAGAAACTAAATGAATAACACCAATAGGGGTTCTGGTTGAAGTGGAAAATAGCGTCACTAGCCAAGATTAACGATCGCGCAACATTTCCGCTACAAGGAAGGCGAGCTCTAAAGACTGAGAATGATTAAGGCGAGGATCACAAGCGCTTTCATATCTTGTCGCTAAATCATCATGCGAGATTTGCTCGCCGCCTCCAACACACTCAGTGACGTCATCACCCGTGAGTTCAATGTGTATCCCCCCAGGGTGAGTGCCAAGTGTCTTGTGAACTTCAAAGAAGCCGGTCACTTCATCAATGACATCATCGAAACGCCTTGTTTTGTAACCACTTGGTGCTTCATATGTATTTCCGTGCATGGGGTCGCAGACCCACAGTACCTGTGCGCCGGATTTGGTCACTCCGTCAACAAGCGCGGGCAGAACTTCGCGAATCTTGCCTGCACCCATGCGAGTAATAAAAGTTAAGCGTCCTGGCTCGCGGTTTGGATCTAGTTTTTCGATAAGGGCTAGAGCTTCCTCAACAGTCGTTTTCGGTCCAAGTTTGACGCCAATGGGATTGCGAACTTTGGAAGCAAAATCAACGTGGGCTCCATCAAGCTGGCGAGTACGTTCACCAATCCAGACAAAATGCGCAGATACGTCATATGGTAATTGGGTGCGTGAATCGATTCTTGTTAACGCCTTCTCGTATTCAAGGATGAGCGCTTCATGACTTGCGAAGAAATCAACTGTTTTGAATGCAGCCGGGTCAACACCTGCCGAGCGCATAAATTCAAGAGCTCGACCAATCTCATTTGCCATCTCTTCGTAGCGATCCCCAACTGATGAATCGCGAATAAAGCCTTTATTCCATTCATGTACCTGGCGTAAGTCTGCAAATCCGCCTTGAGTAAACGCACGCACTAGATTTAGCGTCGCTGCCGAGGTGTTGTAGACCTTAACTAAGCGTTGTGGATCAGGCGTGCGAGATTCCTCTGTGAAATCCAAACCATTAACAGCGTCTCCGCGATATGCAGGTAGCGTGACATCTCCACGTGTTTCATTGTCATTCGACCGTGGCTTTGCAAATTGACCAGCCATACGCCCAACTTTTACGACAGGCAAACTGGAGTAATACTGCAACACTGCGGCCATCTGCAAAATTGTCTTAATGCGATTACGAATTGAATCTGCACTTGCAGCAGCGAAAGTTTCGGCACAGTCTCCACCTTGTAGCCAGAATGCCTTGCCTGCAGCGGCATCTGCGATTCGAGCTTTAAGGTTGTCACACTCACCTGCAAAAACTAATGGTGGTAGCGCTTTGAGTTCGGCAACAGCACCCTTAATCGCCGATCCCTCTGAGCCACCTGGCCATGATGGTTGCTGGGCAGCAACGAGGCCTGGCGTGAAGAGGTTATCGAGCATCTGTGAGGTAGTCATAGTGTCCTAGCGTAGGCCGTAAAGGGTCTGAGGTGTCGAGGGATTTATCCGAAGAAAATTTCTGCTTCCTTGTATAGAGCAGGATCAACAGTCTTTAGGCGCTCCGTCGCTGAAATTAACGGTACTCGAACAATATCTGTCCCATGCAAGGCAACCATCTTGCCCCAATCTCCCTCGTGCGCGGCGGTGATGGCATGAAGGCCAAATCGCGTAGCAAGAACTCGATCGAATGCACTTGGTGTTCCGCCACGTTGAATATGGCCCAAAACTGAAGTGCGAGCTTCTTTGCCCGTTCGAGATTCAATCTCTTGCGCTAGCCATTCACCGATTCCAGAAAGCTTCACGTGTCCGAAGGAATCCAGAGTTGCATCTTTAACAACCATGTCACCTTCTTGTGGAATCGCACCTTCGGCTATAACAATGATGGGCGCATAGTTAGTCTTAAAGCGAGACTCAACCCATTCGCAGACCTTTTCAATAGAAAAAGTTTGCTCGGGAATCAAGATGCAAGCCGCGCCGCCAGCTAGACCAGAATGCAATGCAATCCAACCTGCGTGACGACCCATGACTTCGACAATTAATGCTCGATGATGTGATTCGGCCGTAGTATGCAAACGGTCAATCGCTTCAACGGCAATATTTACAGCTGTATCAAATCCAAATGTGTAATCAGTGTTATTTAAATCGTTGTCGATAGTTTTTGGAACTCCAATGACCTTAACTCCGAGTGCATCCAACTTTGTTGCAACGCCCAAAGTGTCTTCGCCACCGATAGCAATCAGGGCATCTATCCCCGCGTTTGCGAGGTTCTCTTTAATCCGCTCGACACCATTTTCGATCTTAAAAGGGTTCGTGCGAGAAGATCCTAAAATTGTTCCGCCACGGGGCAAAATTCCACGAGTTGCAGCGATATCTAATGGCATCGTTAAGCCTTCTAGAGGCCCGCGCCATCCATCTTTAAAGCCCACAAATTCATGACCATATTCCTTAACGCCTTTTCGGACTACAGCACGAATAACAGCATTAAGCCCTGGACAATCTCCGCCACCTGTAAGTACGCCTATACGCATTGTGATTTACTCCAACACTCTATAAAAAATGGGCTCAATAGTCCCGAAATTTGAGTCATCTTTGACTACCTCCGAGTCTACCTAAGCGCCCGTGAATTCGCCAAAGCCAATCACTAAGGCGTTACGCGCATGCCTTTACCTACTACGACGATGCCACTTGGTGAAATGGTGAAGCGTTCGCGATCACGTTCTAAATCCACTCCTATTTGAGCACCTGGCTCCACAATTACATTTTTATCAAGAATGGCTCGATGAATTATTGCTCTCTCGCCAATCTTGACTGAAGGCATTAATACCGATCCTTCAATGGATGCCCCAGCGCCTACATGAACATCATATGACGCCACTGTTCTATTGAGATGGCCTCCAGAAATAATGGATCCAGCGGCAACGATTGAGTCGTGTGCGATTCCGGCTTCACTAAATTTCGCAGGAGGCAAAGATGGCGGATTGGTTAGCAGGGGCCATTCACGATTATAAAGATTGAATATCGGGTGAATCGAAACTAGATCCATATGCGCTTCATAGTAGGCATCGATAGAACCAACATCGCGCCAATATCCTTTATCTCTTGCCGTCTCTCCCGGCACCACATTATGTGCAAAGTCATATACCTTGGCAGAACCGTTGGCAGTTAACATCGGAATGATGTTTGCGCCTAAATCATGGCGACTCTCTAAATCCTCTGAATCCAAAATGAGCGCTTCTTCCATAACTTCGCGCTTGAAAATGTAATTTCCCATCGACACCAAACACATATCCGGAAAACCTGGCATCGATGGTGGATCCGCAGGTTTCTCGTGGAAAGCCTTAATAGTCACGCCATCATCGGCTAATTCTATGACACCAAATTCACTGGCTTCTGCTTTGGGCACTCTGATTGCAGCAACCGTAACCCCAGCACCTGTGCTCAAATGATGATCGAACATTTGACCTGGGTCCATGCGGTACACGTGATCTGCGCCGAAAACTAAAATATGACGTGGGTCTTCATCATGAATTAAATTGAAGTTTTGCAATATTGCATCTGCGCTACCTGTATACCAGCGAGGTCCCAATCGCTGCTGGGCAGGAACCGGGGTTATGTAGTTCCCAAGAAGTGTGGACATACGCCAGGTTGTAGTGATGTGCTTATCCAATGAATGCGATTTGTATTGAGTCAGAACTGCAATTTTGAGCATCTGAGCATTTACGAGATTGGATAGTACGAAATCAACAAGGCGATAGGAACCGCCGAATGGAACCGCCGGTTTGGCGCGATCTGCAGTTAGTGGCATGAGTCGCTTGCCTTCGCCACCCGCTAATACGATTCCCAAAGGAAGTTCACGGCTGGCCATGGACTAACGATAGCCTTCTCACTGTTAGTGCACCAGGTTATTCAGGTAGTTTGCTAGGTAACCTCTAGATAAAGACGAGGAGAGCCATGACCCAGATTAAAGTGGGACTCGTTACAAAAGAGTGGCCACCTCATGTTTATGGCGGAGCTGGCGTTCATGTCGTACAGCTCGCACAAGCACTTCGACGCATTAATGATGTAGAAGTCGATGTTTTTTGTTTTGGTGAAGAGCGCGCAGATGCACAGAGTTTCGATGTTCCCCCAGAACTTGTATCGGCCAACCCAGCGGTACAAGCGATGGCAATAGATCTGCACATTGCGCAATCTTTATCTAATGTCAGTCTGGTTCATACGCACACGTGGTACGCAAACATGGCTGGACATGTGGCTTCAATTCTGCACGGCATACCTCATGTGATGAGTGCTCACTCCCTCGAGCCCCTGCGTCCCTGGAAAGCCGAACAACTTGGAGGTGGGTATCGACTCTCCTCATGGATTGAAAAAACCGCGATTGAAAGCGCTGCCGCAGTTATCGCGGTGAGCGATGG
>CAEZZR010000015.1_pt1 | contig 14925 bp, 15 predicted proteins | sample 7266751 | NCBI WGS metagenome assembly CAEZZR01 (sample SAMEA6813965, study PRJEB35770) | uncultured Actinomycetes bacterium | biome: Freshwater; feature: Freshwater reservoir; material: water | place: Czech Republic | collected 2016-08-15 | depth 30m m | reverse complement strand
TCAAGGGCTACCAAGCGCCCATTAACTTTTGCCCCTACGCATCTATTACCTACTTCTGTGTGCACGGCGTAAGCGAAATCAACTGGCGTAGAGCCTCCAGGTAGCGCGATTACATTGCCTTTGGGAGTGAAGACGAATACCTCTGGGCTACCTAGGTCAAAACGCAACGCTTCCAAGAATTCACTGGGGTCTTCAGTTTCTTTTTGCCATTCGTGAAGTTGACGCAACCAGAGCATTTCAGGGGCGTTGGAATTGTCGTTGGAATCTGTGCCTTGCTTATATTTCCAATGTGCTGCAATTCCAAACTCGGCCCGATTATGCATATCGTAAGTACGAATCTGAATCTCAATCGCCTTGCCATTGGGACCAATCACAGTTGTGTGCAATGACTGATACAAATTGAATTTAGGCATTGCGATGTAATCCTTGAAGCGTCCTGGTATCGGACTCCATCGCGCGTGGATTGATCCAAGAACGGCGTAACAGTCACGAACATCTTTAACTAGTACGCGGATTCCAACAAGGTCATAGATATCGTTAAAGTCTCGCCCACGCACCACCATCTTTTGATACACACTGTAGTAATGCTTCTGCCTGCCAGTAACGGTCGCTTCAATTCCATCCTTAGCCAAATCCTCTTGAACGACTGCAATTACGTCAGAACTTAGCGCTTCGCGAGAGGTAGATCGTTCGGTGACTAATCGGGCAATCTCATCGTATTTTTTAGGTTCAAGTACTTGAAAAGAAAGATCCTCTAACTCCCATTTAATTGCATTCATTCCAAGGCGATGCGCTAAAGGAGCATAAATATCGAGAGTCTCGCGTGCCTTACGTTCGGAGTTCTCTTGAGAGACATAGCCCCATGTTCGGGCGTTATGTAGACGATCTGCCAGTTTGATAACAAGTACGCGAATATCTCTAGACATTGCGATAACCATTTTGCGAACTGTTTCAGCTTCAGCAGTTGGGCCGTAAATCAATTTATCCAACTTGGTCACGCCATCAACAAGATTTGCAATTTTCTCACCAAAATCAACGCGCATCTGCACAAGTGAATACGTTGTATCTTCGACGGTGTCGTGAAGCAATGCAGCAATAATTGTTTCTGAGTTAAGGCCAAGCTCTGCCAATATCTCTGCAACCGCAACAGGGTGAGTGATGTACTCGTCCCCTGATTTACGCATTTGCCCACTGTGAGCCTGCTTGGCTATTTCATAGGCGCGCTCAACATCACTGAGATTCGTCCCAGGATGGTGCTGGGAAAGTGAAGCGATAAGCGGTGCAATCAAAGTGTCCACGTCAGTGAGCCTACTTCAGGCGCGCCTGACTTGGGAAAATTCCTTAGCGGCGACGATCTCGCTTAGGTTGATTACGAGGTCCGCGCTTTTCCATAGTCGCAACCGTGGCAACAGGGGCGCCTTCAGCGGTTTTAGTTGCTGAAGATGCAGGCGTTGTCGAACGAGTTGAAACTCGCTTTGAAAGTGCTTGCATCGCTGGCTCACGTTCGCGAAGGCGCGCAAGAATTGGAGTGGCGATGAAGATTGATGAATATGTACCCGTTGCCAAACCAATGAACAGAGCTAGTGAGAGATCCTTCAAAGTTCCGGCGCCAAGCAAACCAGCACCAACGAAAAGGATTGACCCAACAGGTAGGAGCGCAATCAACGAAGTGTTGAATGAGCGAACCAGCGTCTGGTTAACTGCCAAGTTGGCTGCCTGCGAGTAAGTCATCTTCGAAGTACTCGTAATTGTCCTGGTATTTTCCCGGACCTTGTCGAAAACCACAACAGTGTCATACAAGGAATAACCCAAAATAGTTAAGAACCCGATAACGGTCGCGGGCGTTACATCAAAGCCAACGAGAGCGTAAATTCCCACCGTAATAAACACATCGTGAATTACAGCGATGATTGCGGCAATAGCCATCTTCGGTTCAAATGCCATCGCCAAATAAAGGAGGACGACGATGAGAAATCCAAAGAGTCCATAGAGCGCTTTACGCGTGATCTCTTTACCCCATGATGGTCCAACTATTTGAGTATCGATCGAATCAGTTGTAATCCCAAACTTAGCTGCCAAAGCATCCTGAATGGCATTCGAGTCTGCGACTGAGAGAGCGCCTGTTTGTACGCGCACCTTATTGGTGCCGATCTTCTGAATAATGGTTTCACCTGCAATGCCAGTTGCAGCTACTGCAGCTTGAGCATCAGTGACGGAGATGTCGGTCTTTGTCACAGTAAAGGCAGATCCGCCCTTGAATTCAATTCCCAAGTGCAAACCAGAAACCGAGAGCGCAATTGCCGATGCCAGAATCAATACGCCAGAGAATGCATACCAACGACGGCGCTTACCAATGAAATCTACAGATGTTTCGCCGCGATATAAACGGCCACCTAAGCCAGAGAATTTAGACATGGTGAGTTATGCCTCCTTGACTGACGATGGAACTGCGGTTGGGATGATTCCCAAATTCTTAGCTGAAAGACCTGAAAGTGCGTGACCTGAACTGTAGAAATTGATTCGAGCCAAAACGGTAAGGATTGGCTTTGTAAAAGCGAAGACAACGATGAGGTCGATCAAGGTGGTCAAGCCAAGCGTGAATGCGAATCCTCGCACGCCGCCCACAGCGAATAAGTACAACAGGGCTGCGGCGATCATCGAAACAAAGTCGGCCACGATGATTGTGCGTCGAGCACGAATCCATCCTGTTTCTACTGCTGAACGCAGTGATCTACCTTCTCGAACTTCATCTCGAACGCGCTCGAAGTAAACAATAAATGAGTCAGCGGTAATACCGATAGCAACAATCGCACCCGCGATTCCCGCCAGGGTTAATGTGAATCCAATCCATTTACCGAGTAAGAGGAAGAGCATGTAAGCAAGTGACCCTGCGATAAGCAGTGAGCCCACTGAAACAACTCCCAAACCCTTGTAATAAAGAAGTGAATAAAGAACCACAAGGAAGAGACCTAAGAAGCCTGCAAGCAGACCCGCATGTAATTGGTCGGCTCCTAGTGTTGGAGAAATCTGCTGAACTTCGCCACGATCGAAGGCAAGAGGTAGCGCACCGTATTTAAGAACGTTCGCTAAGTCTTCTGCTTCGATTTGTGTGAAGCTGCCAGTAATCTGCGCGCTTCCGGAAGTGATTGCTTCATTAATACGCGGGGCTGAAACAACTAACCCATCGAGAACAATTGCAACCTCATTTGCAGGAGGAGTAAGGGTTGTTACTCGAGTAGTAAGAGCTCCAAACGCTTTCGTTCCTGAATCATCAAAAGTAAGAAGTACATACCAACCGCTACCAGTTGTCTGATTGATGGCGGCAGATGCCTTAGAAACCTGACGACCCAATACTTCGGCTGGAGCTAAAATATATTTGCTTGCACCATTGCGATCGCAACCAACAATGATGTCAGTCGCCTTATCGCTTCCGGTTCCTTGACGATTACTTGCCTGTGTGCAATCTAGCGCCGCATATGTAGCGTTAGTCGCTGCACTCACACCTGCTGGTGGAGTTGCTGGCGCAGTGCCTGCTGCGGTTGCACCTGGTGCGCCAGAGACTAATACCTGACGGAAACGCAATTCTGCTGTTTGACCAACAAGATCAACGACTCGACGACCAGTATCTCCTGGTACAGAAATAACAATCTGACGATTAACGCCGCTTCCTTGTGCAGTCACTTCACTCTCTGCAACGCCTAATGAGTTAACGCGCTGGCGAATAATGGAAACTGCTTGATCGATTGCTTCATTAGTAACTTTTCCACTCTCTCCTGGCGCCAACCGTGGTTGAAGCGTGACGCTTGTTCCTCCACGTAGGTCTAATCCGAGTTTGATCGAAGTAGCGCTTTGGATGAAAACGGCGGCAAGCAGGGCAACCAACACAAGGGCCAAAATCGCAAGAGTGCGACCTGGGCGCGAGGAAGTTTTTTGGGTTCTAGAGGAACCAGAAAAAGAAGTGGACATGAGAGCAGAGTCTAGGCATCAGAGGCTGGCGTGTCGAAAAGGGTGCCCGTAAAAGTCGCCGTGGCGGGCGGTTGGTGCCCAACATGTAGCCAGCCTTGAGGGGTCGCTACGCGCCCTCTGGGAGTTCTGGCCATAAACCCATTGCGGACCAAAAATGGTTCAGCCACGGATTCAACTGTCTCTGTTTCTTCACCAACGGCAATTGCTAGCGTTGAAAGACCAACAGGTCCCCCATTGAATCTCTCCACCAGGGCTAATAAGACCGCCCTATCCAAGCGGTCCAACCCCATTTCATCTACTTCGTACATCTCCAAAGCAGCTTTGGCATCGGTATGAGAGAGCCCCGTTGCCCCTCGAACTTGGGCATAGTCTCGTACGCGTCGCAAAAGACGGTTGGCAATTCGCGGAGTGCCACGAGATCGGCCCGCGATCTCAGAAATCGCTTGGACCTCGATTGATAAATCAAGAAGTTTTGCACTTCGCTCGAGAACTCGGGCGATTTCATCCTCGTTATAGAAATCTAAATGAGCGGTAAAACCAAAACGATCGCGCAATGGGCTCGGAAGCAATCCTGCACGAGTAGTTGCGCCGACTAATGTGAAATGTGGCAACTGCAGCGGAATCGCAGTGGCTCCGGGTCCTTTGCCAACTACAACGTCGACGCGAAAATCCTCCATTGCAAGATAGAGCAATTCTTCAGCAGGTCGCGGAAGTCGATGGATTTCATCAAGAAATAAAATTTCACCTTCCATGAGCGACGAAAGAATCGCTGCAAGGTCACCTGCGTGTGTAATAGCCGGACCACTAGTAATTCGAATGGGAGCATCCATTTCACTTGCCAAAATTAAGGCCAGTGTTGTCTTACCCAATCCCGGAGGACCAGAAAGCAAAATATGATCTGCGCTGGATTTGCGGTGCCTAGCGGCCGTCAATAAAACATCTATCTGCTGGCGCACTCGTTCTTGGCCGATAAATTCAGAAAGGTTCTTAGGCCGCAAGGCGCTTTCAATAGAGGACTCTTCACTCTTGCTAGTTGGCGCAACTATGCGCTCGTCAGGTTTCTCGGTCACTGCGCTCCCCTTGACCGTGCTCCATTTTGCAGCGCCGCTTTAAGTAGATCGCCCATCGCCATTAGCGATGGGTCTTCGCCGCTTTCTTGGAGATTCAAAATCAGGTTTGCAACAGCGCCATCAGATTCCTTTGCTGAATATCCAAGGCTCATCAGCGCACTTGTTAATTGCTCTCGCCATGGCGCAACGTGAGAAATAGTTGCATGCGATGAAGAGAAATCTGAAATTTTTCCCTTGAGTTCCAGAATCATTCGCTGGGCGCCTTTGCGTCCGATTCCTGGCACACGTTCAATCGCTGCAATATTTTCTTGAGCCACCGCAGAACTCAAATCATCTGGACTCATCACAGCAAGAATTGCCATGGCAACTTTGGGCCCAATTCCTGAAACCGTTTGGACTAGCTCAAAAAGCGACCGAGAATCCTCATCGAGAAATCCGAAGAGCGTTAATGAATCTTCTCGGACTACCAACGAAGTAAAGAGTTGGGCATCATTGCCGACGCTCAAACGAGAACTTGTTACTGGAGTAATGAGCACTGAAAATCCAACTCCAGAAATATCTACGACTGCTCGATCTGCTGAGAGATGAAGGACGCGACCAAAGAGCGAAGAGATCATGGCGTTCGAAGTCCCTTCAATCGTGCCTTTTCTTGCAATAACGCAGAAGCAATTCGATCGTTTGCACGCCCGCGCCATAGGTGACAGATAGCAAGAGCCAACGCATCTGTTGCATCAACTGGTTTGGGAATCGTATCTAGTTGAAGTATTCGGCGCACCATCTCTGCGACCTGCACTTTGTTTGCACGACCCGATCCCGTTACAGCGGCCTTGACTTCACTGGGAGTGTGCATGACAACAGGAATTCCAGTCTCGGCTGCAATGAGTAACGCGATGCCCGCGGCTTGACCAGTACCCATAACAGTTCGAACGTTATGTTGGGAAAAGACTCGCTCTACGGCAATTACATCGGGCTTATGCGTATTCACCCAAACCGTTAATTCATTGTGAAGTTGTAAGAGTCTCTGCTCAAGTGGCGCATCGGGTGAAGTCAGAATCACTCCAACTGAGACCAAGGAAATCGGCGCACCTACAGAACCTTCGATGATTCCAACACCGCATCGCGTGAGGCCAGGGTCAACGCCAAGGACTCTCATGAAAGATTGCCCATAATTTGCACTGCTCTAGCCTAGGTTGCAGGTGGTTTGAATTAGTCCAGGCTCGCCAAAACTTCATCAGAGATATCGAAATTGCCGTATACGTTCTGTACGTCATCGAGCTCTTCAATGGCTTCAATTAGCGAGAACACTTTGGTCGCCTGTTCAGCATCTAAAGGAATAGACATAGAAGGCAAGAACGAAGACTCTGCGGATTCATATTCAATTCCTGCATTCTGCAGGGCTGTACGAACCGCGACTAGATCACTTGCTTCGCTAACAATTTCAAATGATTCGCCAAGGTCATTGACTTCTTCTGCGCCAGCTTCAAGAACTGCTTCCAAAATCGTTTCTTCTGTAACGCCGGCGGCCTTGTTAGTGATTACAACACCTTTACGACTAAAGAGATAGGCGACAGAACCAGGATCTCCCATCGTTCCACCATTACGAGTCACCGCAACGCGAACTTCGGAGGCGGCTCGATTTCTGTTATCAGATAAACATTCGATGAGTATGGCAACTCCACCTGGTCCATAACCTTCGTACATAATTGTTTGCCAGTCAGCGCCACCAGATTCCAGGCCAGCACCGCGCTTTATCGCGCGTTCAATATTGTCCGAGGGCATCGAGTTCTTCTTGGCTTTAGCGACAGCATCAAAAAGTGTTGGATTACCAACCATGTCAGCGCCACCTGAACGCGCTGCTACTTCAATCGCTTTTACTAATTTAACAAATGACTTAGCACGGCGACCATCAATGATCGCTTTCTTATGCTTGGTCGTCGCCCATTTGGAATGGCCGGACATATGCACCCCATCGATTGATAACTGGATAACTTAGGTTGGAAACTTTATCTGATTACTGAGACGCTTCTGCACACTTCTTCGACAAAATAGCGGTGGATTCGGCTGTCATTGGTGAGTTCTGGGTGAAAAGAGGTTGCCAACAGTGAGCCTTCGCGTATGGCAACGGGGTGTATTTCTCCGCCGGGGCTTGTGACGCTTCCAAGAACCTGAACGCCTTCACCGACTTCTTCTACCCACGGGGCTCGAATGAAAACCGCTTTCATTGGAGGGCCTTCGATACCTGATATCTGAATATCTGATTCGAAAGAATCAACTTGGCGACCAAAAGCATTACGTCGAACCGTTACATGCATTCCACCAAAACTTTTCTGCGTTGGCGCTGTGTCCAAAACTTTATTGGCTAGCAAAATCATTCCAGCACACGAGCCATAGACAGGCATGCCAGATGCAATACGTTCTTGGATCGGCTCGAATATTCCAAAAGTCTGTGCCAGTTGAGCAATAGTTGTTGACTCCCCTCCAGGGAGAATCAGCGCATCAACTTCCTCTAATTCACTGGGGCGACGAACATTGATTGCTTCGACTCCGCAATCTGCCAGAGCGCGAAAATGCTCACGCACATCACCTTGGAGTGCGAGTACGCCAACTTTCATATCTGTTCGCTATTACCAGCCACGCTCGGCAAGACGATGAGGTGCAGGAATATCAGCAACGCTGATACCAACCATTGCATCTCCTAAACCGCGAGAGGCATCTGCAATAACTTTAGGGTCATCGAAGAAGGTAGTTGCTTTAACGCACGCGACTGCGCGTCGAGCAGGATCTCCAGATTTGAAAATTCCAGAACCAATGAACACTCCATCAGCGCCCATCTGCATCATCATCGCTGCATCAGCTGGTGTAGCAATTCCACCTGCAGTGAAAAGAACGACTGGAAGTTTTCCAGTTTGAGCTACCTCTTTGACCAATTCATAAGGAGCCTGCATTTCTTTTGCAGCAACATACAATTCTTCTTCGCGCATCGATGTTAAACGTCGAATCGCTCCGCCAATTTCGCGCATATGAGTTACCGCGTTAGATACATCGCCGGTTCCGGCTTCTCCTTTAGAGCGAATCATTGCTGCGCCTTCGTTAATTCTGCGAAGCGCCTCACCTAGATTGGTAGCGCCGCAGACGAAAGGAACAGTGAAGCCCCACTTATCAATGTGGTGGGCGTAATCGGCAGGAGTAAGTACTTCAGATTCATCGATGTAATCCACGCCTAGTGATTGCAAAATCTGCGCTTCAACAAAATGTCCGATACGTGCCTTTGCCATTACAGGAATGGTCACGGCAGCTTTAATTTTTTCAATCATGTCTGGATCTGACATGCGAGCAACGCCACCTTGCGCGCGAATATCTGCGGGCACACGCTCAAGCGCCATGACTGCAACAGCACCGGCATCTTGTGCGATCTTGGCTTGCTCTGCATTAACGACATCCATAATGACGCCGCCTTTGAGCATCTCTGCCATTCCGCGCTTGACTCGTGCGGTTCCTTTTGCCTCAGTTGCCTCAGTCATTAAAAACTCCCTTAAAGCTTCGCTGTATGAAGCCCTCATCCTACTTTGTCGGGGACGGACTCGCAGACGGAGCTGGACGCGTAAAGACTGGATCGGTATCGGTTAAAGCCACCCAAACTTGTCCAGGAGCGAAGGCGATTGGCGTTCCGTCAGCCAAGGTCCATGTGGTGGGACTTTGAGCCGTTGCCCGCTGCCAATTGGCGGCAAAAGATTTCCCGTCTCGCAAAATGTATCCCGTTCCAATTCCCACCGTCGCAGAGAAAGGCGTGATTCCCCCTGCCTTATCGTGATAGATCGACGGCGTAATGAGAACTTTCTGGATGACGAAGGTGGTCGGCCCTAACTGTTTCCCACTATCGGCAAGATCTGGAAGATCGCGCTGACTCAATAACCATCTCGACTCTGATGCAGACCACGTGGCCGTATAGGAATTAGCTGGCCAACTTACTTTCGCCGAGATTAATGGCGACCCACCTACTGGTGCATCACCAAAGGTCCATCCTGGAGAAGTCGCCTGAGCAACATTCTCGCCCTGCGTTTGCAGTTTTTGCATGAGGAGGCTTGCATTCAATATTAAATTCACAGGGGCGAATCGCGTGGAATCTCTTTGATAGATATCTGCCGACGATCTTTGCGCGCCGAGATTAATTAAATCCGCAGCGGCAATAACAGGTAGCATCTTGGATTGCGCGCCGCTATAAGTAAAAGCAACATGGCCAAACTGTGCAAGCAAGTCAATATCACTTATTCGCGCACTTCTGACAGGTCCTACGCGATCAGGTATGACAGAGGAAAAGAGAGCCGCTAAACGCGTCAAACCACCTTCTACTTGCTCGATATAAACAATGTCAGCTAGATCCAGTCCAATTTGTGGATGGGCCTGCACGGTGTCATCAATCTTTGTAACTAAAATCGGACCGTTGCTGCCTTCACGCCCACTCATAACATTATATTCAATGACCTTCACGGGTTTACTTTCAACAATTCCTTTTTCGGAACCGCAACTTGATACAAATAGAGTTGAGAGAACAATCAATACAAGTGGAGTGGTTCTAGAGCGCATCGTCTTCAAAATCATATGTCATAGGTAGCGGCGCCCTTCCGGCGAGTCGAAAAAGTTTAAATATGAGTTTTGCTCTTACCAATCGTGTGCTTGACACCGCGTCGACATGAATCGCTATAGCAACACGGATCTTGGCTGTTAGTTCGGAAAGTTCCCGTAGTAAAGCCATCTCAGCAGGATTAGTTGCTGTAGAGAGATCCGATTGCAAAAGGGTAAGGGCACCCGATAACCCACTCTCGGCAAATGATCGATCCCTGATGCTTGCATCCCTGGCTTGATATGCAGCGGCGGTCAACAGTAAGGACGAGGCTGGATCTGAGTAATCGCTATGGGCTAATTCCAACGCAATAGCCGCACGGCGCTGAAGTAGCCCATCTAGATTTGCCCAGCTCGTTTCTACTCGATGGTGCAAACGATCCAATCGAGTTGCCGAGAAACTCAAATACCAAAGTGAAATCAACAAGACAATTCCGAAAATCAAACCGGCCTTCATGAATTATCTCCCTCGCGATTGAGCAATCGAGACCAATTGCGATTATCCGATGCTAAACCAACCTTTTGACTGCCGACTATTGCCATTTCATATACCGAGAAAATCTGCTCGGCCACCGTGTCCCAATCAAAAAATTTGGCGTGTTCTTGACCAGCAATGGATAAAGCGGAACGTTTTGGCCCATCTCGCAAGAGATCAATCATTACGCGGGCCAGGTCTGCTGAATCCTCCGATGCAAATAGCGCGCCGAAATCGCCATCGCCTAAGAGTGATGAGAAAGCCGGAATATCACTTGCAAGACATGGAGCACCCGAAGCCATTGCCTCTGCCAGAATAATCCCGAAAGACTCGCCTCCTGTATTTGGCGCGACATAGAGTGATACCGAACTTAAGAAATTTGCTTTCTCTTCATCGGTGAGTCGCCCTAAGAAAGAAATCCGACTGCGAAGTTGAGGATCAATTGTTTTTAACGTTGCATCACTATCCCCTGGGCCGGCAACAAGAATTCTTACGTTAGGAACAAAGCGAGAAACAATGGGCAACGCTTCGAGCAAGATTGATAAACCTTTTCGTGGCTCTTCAAAACGACCGATGAAACCAATCGTCTCCCCACTCCATTGAGGTTGAGCGATACCGTTTCTAAATTTCTCTGCGTAAATACCGTTAGGAATAACAATCGCATCCGTTTCAAGATGTTCGGTCAACGTCAATCGTGCAGCCTCGCTTACTGCAATGCGTACAGAGAGTTTCTCGATAACTGGTTCAAGAATGGGACCAATCGCAAAAATTGCCTTCTGTCTCTTTGCCGCTGCATGAAAGGTGCCAACCATTGGACCTTCTGCAGCCCAGCACGCCAGTAACGATAAAGACGGGATTGCGGGTTCGTGCAAGTGCAGTAGATCGAAATCGCCCTGGGAAATCCATGATCGAACTCGTGCAAATGCAATCGGGCCAAAGAGAATTCTTGCCACCGCGCCGTTGTATGGAATTGCAATGGGCTTACCCGCACTCACTACATAAGCTGGCAGAGCATCCTCATCGATAGCAGGAGCAAGAACCGAAACGTCATGACCTTGTGCAATCAAGTATTCGGCTAAATCGCGAACATGATTTTGTACTCCACCTGGCGTATCCCATCCATATGGGCAAACAATTCCGATTTTTAATGGCGCAAGATTAGGCATCTGTTCGCTCCTTGAAATCTCCATCTACCCAGATTCGTTGCAACATATGCCAATCTTGAGGTGACTTAGCGATGCCTTCGGCAAAATGGTCGGCGCATTGTTGGACTATGGCCGCAACTCGCTCTTCTTGAATTGTGCCACCAGGTATTTCTACCAACTTAAAATCAATATGTATGCCATTTGGGGTGTAAGAAACGTAAGCGGTGATTAATGGAGCACCAGTGTTGAGTGCCAATATCGCCGCACCCGCAGGCATTCTTGCATCGCCACCAAAGAATGTGACCTTAATTCCTGTTCGAGACAAATCCCTATCAGCGACAAGAGCTACCAGATGACCAGCACGAAGCCTCTTGGCAAGCGTTGCAATCACACGACCATCGAGGGCCAGAACTTCCATCCCGATTGCTTCTCGAAACGCAAGAAATTTTCTAAAGAGAGATTCTGGCTTAAGGCGTTCGGCAACTGTCACAAGCTTGACGCCTTTGCTACAAAAATATGCTCCTGCGTGATCCCAGTTACCTGCATGCGGCAATGAAACTATGACACCGGTTTTAGCGGCAATCGCATCCATGAGGAGATGCTCGTTTGTTACATCAACGGTCGACATCATTCGCTGGTTGGACCAATCTGGAAATCTAAAAGTGTCACACCAGTACCGCATATACGAACGCATGGATTGCACGACAAGTTGGTCCATCTGAGATTGAGTAAATTGTGGTTTGACGCGCATCAAATTTGATCGAAGTCTCTGCACGCTCTTACCTTGTTTCTTGGACATCGTATCCGCGGCAAATGTAAAAAGCTGGTAAGCCTTTTTCTCAGGCAGCCACCGAACTATCCGCCATGCTCCAAAATAGAGTTGAGCGATAACAAAATCGGAAATCTTAGCGATCACTTATTGAGCGCCCTTCGCACAATTAGCGCTCTTTGAATTACAGTCGTGAAACTTAAAAGGGTTAGAACCCAGATTCCAATGGAGAGCACAAAAGGTATTCCCAAACCGTGAAATCCGATTGCAAAGAGAGCCAACATCAAACGTTCGGTTCGTTCAGCGATTCCCCCGCTACATTCAATATTGAGAGATTCTGCCTTTGCTCGAATATATGGAACGAGCATGCCAGTAACTAGAGCCACGAGAATTACGGGCACAAGCGGATCAGAAATCTTATTAAGTGCAAGTAACAAACCAATAAGAATAGAAGAATCGGTAATTCTGTCCATCGTAGAATCTAAAAAACTCCCCCATGGGCTTGATCCACGATTAGAGATACGAGCCATCGTTCCATCAAAGAGATCACTTAAGGCAAAAACGCAAATAAGTACGGTCCCGAGAAAAAAATGCGACGAAGGATAGAAGAAGAGTGAGCTGGCAATAACACCAACTCCACCTAGCGCCGTCACCCCGTTGGGCGTCAGGCCAACTTTCAACATCGCTTTAGCGGTCGGAGTTATGACGCGCGTAACGGCTGGCTTAAAAACGTCGCTAATCATCTCCACCATCGTAGGCTGAGCCCGTGTCTACTCATAGTTTGAGCGCGAACTCCGCTCACAATTCCTCCCTCCGCATCCACTTTTTCGGTCACGAGAGCGCCCATCCCGCCGAGATCGCTCACCGATTCGGTGGCCTGAGCGACCAAGACCCAACCTCGGACTGCGACTTGGCCGTTTTTGTTGTCAATCCAGCCACGGGAATCGACGCAGTAACTATTGCTGCATGGGAAACACTCAATGAATCAATGGTTCCACGTCTGATAATCATTGTCTTAGCCGAAGAATCTGAGGCAGATTTTGACGATGCCGTAATGATTTGTAATCGCGTATTCGATCAAACGGTCACACCTTTCCTTGTATTACATGATGATGAAGGACTGCCTTGCGCCTTAATTGATTTATTCACCCAAAAGATAATTGATTACTCGACTAACCCTCCGACAATTAGTGAGAGTGAAAGTGAACACAAAACATTGGTCAGTGAATTCCGCGACGAGTACTTACAGGCCTTAGAAGTACAAGGTGACGATGCTTTTGCTGCGGGACTTCTTTTTCCTGCTATCCCTTTAACTCTTAATGGCCCCATTGGCGCGGACATTATCGAAAGTTACATCGCTCGCTTGAAGTAACTGCTACCAGGCAGCTGCTAAGTCCGCCCTAGTTTTTGCAAGTAGCTGAGGAAGAACTTTTGTCTGACCAATTATTGGCATGAAGTTTGCATCTCCACTCCAGCGAGGTACGACATGCTGGTGAATATGTTCAGCAACGCCAGCACCAGAGATTGCGCCCTGATTCATCCCTAAATTGAAACCACCAGGCTGGGAAACTTTTCGCAACGTTTTCATGGCATGTGCCGTCAGTTCGGAAATCTCATTGCGCTCATCACTCTCGAGATCCGTTAAATCAGCAACATGTCTAAAAGCGCACACTAATAAGTGACCTGCGTTGTACGGATAAAGATTCATCACAACATAAGCGTGCACGCCACGATGAACGATGAGTCCGTCTTCATCGCTCAACGAAGGAATGCGACAGAAAGGGCATTGCGCATCATTGCCCTCAAGTGGCCGATTCTCACCGTTGAGATATTCCATCCGATGGGGTGCCCAGAGACGTTGCCATGCATCTGGCATTCCTGCCCCACCGAATGAATCAGACATTATTAAATCTGTTTACGCTCGCGAATTGCCAATTGAATCTCTTCAATTGCTTGCGCAACTGGGATGCCATTTCGTTGGTCCCCGTTGCGATATCGGAATGAGACAGCGCCAGCGTTTTGATCTTCTTCGCCAGCAATCACCATGTAAGGAATCTTCTGCATCTGAGCATTGCGCACCTTCTTTTGCATCCGGTCATCAGATGCATCAATATCAGCGCGAATTCCAGCTTTCTTCATCTGCTTAATGACATCCTCAAGATAAGGAGTAAATGCCTCAGCAACGGGAATTCCAACTACCTGAACTGGAGCAAGCCATGGTGGAAATGCTCCTGCATAGTGTTCGGTCAGGACTCCAAAGAAACGTTCGATGGATCCAAAGAGCGCACGGTGAATCATTACCGGGCGTTGACGAGACCCATCATTAGCAACATATTCAAGATCAAAACGATTTGGTAATTGGAAATCCACTTGGATAGTGGACATCTGCCATGTACGCCCCAAGGCATCTTTAGCCTGTACGGAGACCTTTGGTCCGTAGAAAGCTGCTCCCCCTGGGTCTAGAACTAATTCGAGATTCTGTTTCTGTGCGGAGATGCGAAGCGCCTCAGTAGCTCTCTCCCACTCAGCATCTTCTCCAACGTACTTTTCATCATTTCGCGTAGAGAGTTCGAGGTAGAAATCAGTGAGACCGTAATCGCGCAATAAATTGAGCACGAAAGTCAGAAGTGAATCGAGCTCGTCCAGCATCTGATCCGCGGTGCAATAGATGTGCGCGTCATCTTGGGTAAACCCACGAGCGCGCGTAATGCCATGGAGAACGCCTGATTTTTCATAACGATAAACAGTTCCGAATTCAAAAAGACGCAAAGGTAATTCACGATATGAACGACCACGAGAGCTATAAATCAAATTGTGGAAAGGGCAGTTCATCGGTTTCATGTAGTACTGCTGGCCCGCACGCTTAACTGTGCCATCAGC
>CAEZZR010000014.1_pt1 | contig 14960 bp, 14 predicted proteins | sample 7266751 | NCBI WGS metagenome assembly CAEZZR01 (sample SAMEA6813965, study PRJEB35770) | uncultured Actinomycetes bacterium | biome: Freshwater; feature: Freshwater reservoir; material: water | place: Czech Republic | collected 2016-08-15 | depth 30m m | reverse complement strand
GTTACTGTGGCATTTGCGCCCGCTTCTGGATAAGTGAATTGCCATGACCACTGAATGCCATTAACTGAAATGTCATGCATTACTTGTGTAGGTGATTTATCAGTAATTTTTGTCTCCGCTTTCATCGTGTAAGCAAAGAGCACTGCAACGATGATGAAGGGAATTAACGTGTAAGCGATTTCAACAGGAACGTGATACTGGGTTTGGCGCGGAAATTCTTCGCCTTCTTTTTTTCGATGTGCGAAGGATGAATAAATAATCAGTCCGGCAGTAAATACACCCACCACTGCGGCAGTGATCCACGCACCCTGCCAAAGACCGATGGAGGCATCATTTACGCTCGATAAGTCTTTCTCGTAACCTAAACCAGAGACGCTCGAGCAACCACTTACCAACAGCGTTAGTCCCGCGCCACCCACCATAAAGAGGGCTGTGCGTAAACTCTTGAATTTAGGCTCAAATGACATGGGCTAAAGGATAGTGGGGCGCCCGCCACTTCACCGCATCTGCGGGTAGCCTTCGGAAGGTGGCTCATCACATTACCAACTTCACCTCCCAGGCTCCCCTTCATCCGGTGGCCAGAGAGGCGCTTTTGGGGGCCTTCGACCAGGGCTGGGCCGACCCCGACAAGCTTTCCTATCAAAGTTCTACAGCACGGATTCTCAGAGATGAATCAGTAGCCACAATCGCCAGCCACCTCAAAATCGCGCCACATCACCTCGAATTTATCGCAGACCCCGCCCTAGGAAACTTCTACGCCATTGCCGGGCTACTCAAACCATCGACACTTCTTATTCATTCGGCGATAGATCGAAGTGAAGTAATGGCAATTGCTCACGATCGCAAGAGTATGCAGTTAACAGTCGGATCGAATGGGGAAATCAACTGCGATTCTCTCGAGCCGGATCTACCGCACGATTCACTACTTGCTCTCCAAGTTGCCAACGGTGAAACCGGTGTTACTCAACAATGTGATCGCATCATTGATCTTCTCCCTACTAGCAAAATCGCCTGTGATTTCTCCAGTGCGGGATTGCGGGTGCCATTGCCGCATCGATGGGATAGCGCTTTCTTTGATGCCAAGAGTTGGCAGGGTCCAGAAGGAGTCGGAATCATTGCCATAGCTGCCGATGATCAATGGCATAACCCTTTGCCACATATTGGACCTCAAAGAACTACAAGTTCGGTATCGCTCCCATTGCTTATGGCAACCGCAGTGGCCATGGATTCCTGGGTTAGCGATGAAGTCAGCGAATCCCAGAGACTTCGAGCTCTCTCCTCGTTTCTTCGGAGCGAAATTCACGCAGGAATTCCCGACTGCGACATCGCTGGTGACCTGGATAGTTCTTTGCCGCACATTAATTCATTCTCATTCCTCTATGTAAACGGCGAAGAATTATTGCGACACCTTGACCGAGCTGGTTTTGCTGTTGACTCTGGATCTGCTTGCAGCGCTCAAAATCTAACTCCAAGCCATGTACTTGCGGCCATGGGGCTGCTAACGCATGGCAATGTGCGAATAACTTTGCATCACGACACTCAACACGATGATGTCGTAGCCCTTGTTGCGGCGCTCAAGAGCGCCGTTAGTGAAATCCGCAGCACATGAGAGAAGTCAATTGCCTAAATCTTCGATGCCCTTTGCCTATCATCGAAATAGCACGAGAAATTAAGACAGTAACGGTTGGGCAATCTTTAGTGTTGTTAGCCGATGACCCAGCCACATGGCCAGATCTGCAAGCCTGGGCGAGAATGACTGGTAACGAGGTCGCGCGCGAAAGTGAAGCTAGATTTACAGTGACGCGTCGAAACCAAAACGACCCAGGTGGTCGCTAATTTCTTTCGCTGCAACTGCACCATAAGCACTTTCAAAGCGAGTGAGAAACTCTGCGCGAGTGAAGTGGTATTCCTGAGTTCCCTTAGTTTCAATCACATACGTTGCCAGCATAGAACCCAATTGGGCGCAACGCTCGTGAGATAAATTGGCAGCTAGCCCGGCGATAAACCCTGATCTGAAGGAATCTCCAACACCGGTTGGATCTACGCGAGCTTTCTCTTTCGGTACTCCGACAAAAATTGTTTCTTTGCCACGAGCTTCGACTTTCGCACCATCTGAACCCAAGGTAACAATGCGAACTTCTACTCGATCAAGGATTTCGGCATCGCTCCAACCGGTTTTTTGAATAGCCAGCGCTAGTTCGTATTCATTCAAAAAGAGAAATGAGGCGCCTTCGATAAGGCGTTTAATTTCGTGGCCTTCCATGCGAGCCATCTGCTGAGATGGGTCGGCTGCAAAAGGAATGTGCTGCTCACGTGCAATCTCAGAATGGCGCAACATCGCTTCTGGGTCATCAGGAGAAATTACGATGAGATCGAATATCCCTGTTTTGTCCATGATTGGATTCAATTCAATATTGCGTGCCTCACTCATCGCACCTGGAAAGAAGGAGGCAATTTGATTGAGTTCGGTATCGGTCGTAACCATGAATAAAGATGTGTGCAAAGTTTCCGAAATTTGAACATGGGAGGTATCTACACCGTGGCGGGAAAGCCAGGCTTCATAGTCAGCCCAATCAGTTCCTACTGCTGCAATCAAAGTTGGGTTTAACCCCAAGACGCCCATGCCAAAAGCAATGTTTGCTGCGCACCCACCTCTACGTACATCGAGTGCATCAACGAGAAATGACAACGAGACTTTTTCCAACGAGCCCGCAACCAAAGAGTCCGTGAACTTTCCAGGAAATGTCATCAAGTGGTCGCGACCTACAGAACCAGCCACGCCAATTTTCATCAAATTCCTTTATGTTCCTCTATGCAAGTGTCACGAAGATGTGGGCTCTGCTTTAAATCACGTTGAATCGAAAAGTATTAGTTGAAGGAATCTCCACAAGCACATGATCCGCCAGCATTTGGATTATCGATTGTGAATCCTTGCTTTTCGATGGTGTCTACGAAATCAACCGAAGCACCGGCTAGATAAGGCACGCTCATCTTGTCCACTACAACTTTGACATCACCAAAAGCATAGGTGACATCGCCATCTTGGATACGGTCATCAAAATAGAGTTGGTAGCGAAGCCCTGAGCAACCACCTGGTTGGACGGCAACGCGCAGCGACAGGTCATCGCGATCTTCTTGAGCCAAGAGCGAGGCTACTTTGCTCGCAGCGGTCGGAGTCAAAATAATGGTGGCCGAGCTCGTTTCAATTGTGACATCTGTACTCATAGTCAATTCTCTCCCTTTAAACAATGAATCTCACCAAGACATGTCTGGCTTTGAAGTAAATCCTACTCGCAGGATGGCGAATAAGCAGACAGAATATGCCTATGGCATTGAGCGATCTCCTGATGTTGGGGCAAGGCAAAGACCTGGGAAGCGAACGCGGCGTTTCATGCACGGGAGAACTCCCCCATCCCAGCGAACCCGGCCTAGTAGAGCGCGCCCGAGTAGCTCGAGCTGCATTGGGAAGTCGGGCGCTAGTCCTGGGCCATCATTATCAACGTGATGAAGTTATCGAATTTGCGGATATAACAGGTGACTCGTTCAAACTCGCACAGGCTGCTGCTGAGCAGTCTGAGGCTGAATACATAATTTTCTGTGGCGTACATTTCATGGCTGAAAGCGCCGACATCCTCACTTCATCGGCACAGAAAGTAATTCTCCCTGACCTAGCAGCAGGTTGTTCTATGGCAGATATGGCAACTGCTCAACAAGTTAATGATTGCTGGAAAGTTCTCGAAGAGTTTGGGGTTGCCCAAAGCACCATTCCTGTGACGTATATGAATTCATCTGCTGCAATAAAAAGCTTCACAGGTAAAAATGGTGGAACCGTCTGTACCTCATCAAACGCAAAGCGAGCGATGTCTTGGGCATTTGAGCAAGGTGAAAAAATTCTCTTCTTGCCTGATCAACATCTTGGAAGAAACACCGCCGTACTTTCCTTAGGTTTGTCTTTAGAGGATTGCGTTCTATGGAATCCCTGGAAACCACAAGGTGGGCTCACTCGTGAAGAAATTATCAATGCCAAAGTCATACTCTGGCGTGGGCACTGTTCGGTCCATGGACGTTTCACGGTGGAAAGCGTTGCCGAAGTAAGAAAGAGAATTCCTGGCGTGCAAGTTTTAGTTCATCCAGAATGTCAGCACGAAGTTGTTTCAATTGCGGATGTAGTTGGTTCCACCGAAATGATTATTCGCACCATAGAAGCAGCACCTGCGGGTTCGGCCTGGGCAATCGGCACCGAACTCAACCTTGTCCAACGTTTGGCCAAAGATCATCCCGATAAGACAATCGTTTTTCTGGATAAAGATGTCTGCTACTGCTCGACGATGAATCGAATTGATCTCCCGCACCTTGTGTGGGTAATGGAATCCTTGCTAGCCGATCACCTTGTCAATCAGATTAAGGTGGACCAGGAAGTGGCGACGTACTCCAAAATAGCGCTCGAGAGAATGCTCGCGCTCCCCTAACTTCCTGAGATTGCCAGCCAACCTCTATAGTTTCACCCATGAGCTCAGACACTCCAGATAAATCAGAAAATAAGGGTCGCCCAACTCCTTCACGTAAAGAGGCACAGGCAAAGCGCGTCGTGAATTCGATGGCTCCAGCTTCTAATAAAGAAGAGCGCAGGAAACAGAAGGAACTTCAACGTCAACATCGTGGAGCCCAGCGTGCTGCATATATGCGTGGCGAAGAAAGCGCTCTACCCGTACGCGATCGTGGGCCAGTACGTCGATTTGTTCGAAACTACGTGGATGCCAGGCGCTCACTTGCCGAGTACTTGCTTCCACTGCTTTTCGTTGTGCTTATGCTTTCGCGCATCAGCGCCCTAACTACCGTCGCTGTACTGCTTATGTACGTTGTATTTGTTGGCGCCATGATTGAAGGCGTCATGCTTTCCAAAAAAATCAAACGAGAAATTAAGGTTCGTTTTCCTGATGCCTCAACTAAAGGCATTGGTTCTTACGCGTGGTCACGTTCTACACAACTGCGACGTTTACGCGCGCCAACTCCTCAATTTAAAGCCGGCGACAAGCTCGACTAAATTATCCGCGAGAACTTATGGTCGTGGATTTGGACTGATGTTTAGAGCAGGATCACTTTCTGGCAATGAGCCCAAAGCTTTATCGATGGCCTTCATTGTCTCAGGTGAAAGTTTGACGCCTGATGCTTTCACATTCTCTTTAACTTGAGATGGCTTCGTTGCTCCAATGATTGCGCTAGAAATATTCTTGTTTTGCAGAACCCACGCAACCGCGAGTTGAGCCATGCTCAAGCCCACGCCTTCAGCGATAGGCGCCAACTTTTGCACGCCGGTGAGAACATCATCCTTGAGCCATCGAGAAATCATTCCCGCCCCACCATTTTTATCGGTTGCACGTGAACCTGCAGGTACTTTTTTGCCAGGCTTATATTTTCCAGTCAATACGCCCTGGGCGATAGGTGACCACACGATCTGACCTATTCCCTCTTTTTCACTCAGTGGAACAACTTCGGCATCTATGACTCTCCACAACATGGAATATTGTGGTTGATTAGAAACGAAGCGGGTGTATCCGCGTTCATCTTGGATTTTCAACGCAGCAGCAATTTCACTAGCGCGCCATTCCGAAACACCGATGTAATTAACTTTGCCTTGACGGACCAAATCTTCAAATGCGCTAAGGGTTTCCTCCAGCGGTGTTTCGTAATCGAAACGATGCGCTTGATAAAGATCTATGTGATCGGTACCTAGGCGCTTAAGGGATGCATGACACGATTCCATAATATGTTTACGTGACAGACCGCGATCGTTTTTACCTGAACCAGTTGGCCAATACACTTTGGTAAATAGTTCATAGGATTCACGCCTGACACCTTTAAGAGCTTTGCCCAAGACCTTTTCAGCTTTTGTATTTGCATAGACATCAGCGGTGTCAAAAGTAGTTATGCCAAAATCTAATGCGGTCTTCACGCATGCGATGGCGTTTTCCTGTTCAACCTGAGAGCCGTGAGTAATCCAGTTTCCATAGGAGATCTCAGATACGTACATTCCAGTACTACCTAAACGACGATATTCCATCTGACTTCTCCTCTTGATAAACCCGAACCGGCAGAACAACACCCTATGACGAGCGCGCCTTATTGCCAAGGTGAAAGTAATGTGGTTTTCTACCCCATGTAAGCAAAAAAACTTAATAGGCCTTGTGTTTAGGGGAAGTCCGGTGAGAATCCGGCGCTGACCCGCAACCGTAAAGCAGTTTCGAACTGCTAAGTCGGATTACCTAAATCAGAGGCTTGAAATCGACACCACCGCCGAGGTTTGCGGGGCGTTCGTCCAAACAGAAATGTTTGAACTGGAAGCTACGGTCGTTCGAGATTATTCGAGCGGCTTTTTTATTTCAGTCAAAGCACTATTGAGGTCGGCCCTTGTAAGACTCCTTACTTTGTGAGGTTTATACAGTGAAATCATCATTTGTGAAAAAGATTGCAACGATTGCAAGTGCGATTATCGTCAGCGCACTTTTTATCCCCTCTGCACAAGCGGCAGATAAGGGCTACAGATACTGGGGCTATTTCCAAAGTGCACCAGGGCAAAATGCATGGACTATGGCTCAAACTGGTCCAACTGTTCCTATCGCAGATGGAGACGTTGAAGGATGGGCGTTTACTTTCAGCAGTGACAAGATTCCTGATGCTGCAGCACCTCGCGTTGCACCGAATTTTGCAAAGATATGTTCAGGCATCAAAACACCTGCCGCCGGAAAGAAGCGCATAGGTTTAGTAATCGATTTTGGTAGTGCCTTTCTTCGCCCAAAAGGTGAGTCAATCCCACGTCAAATTACAAAATGCGTTGTTGTTGATAAAGCCGCTCTCGGTTCAGATGTCGTATACGCAGTTACGAAAATACGAGCAAGTGCATCAGGATTCTTTTGCGGTCTCAACGGGTATCCAGCCAAGGAATGCGGCGTAGAGATCCCAACGCCTGCTTCCCTCTTGTCTAACCAGTCATCTAAGAAATAGTTTCGATGAATCGTTCGTTACACCCGCTTGTATGGTGGATTTGGGCTGGGGCAATGGCAACTGCAGTTGCCATGACTAGTTCAATTTCTATTGCCATTGCAGTTGTGGGTGTAACGGCGATAGTCGTGAGAAATAAGGCTGAAGAAACACCTTGGGCGGCAAGCTTTTCATGGTCACTCAAAATGGGCTTGTGGGTCATCGCCATTCGAGTTCTCACTGGAGTACTGATTGGTGTGCCAATGCCTGGGCGAAAGATTCTCACATTGCCAGTCATCCCTCTCCCGCATTGGATGGCAGGGATTCGAATCGGTGGACCCGTAACTCTAGAGCGGCTCACATCTACCGCACATGATGGAATCATGATTGCCTCCATCATCGCGCTACTAGGTGCGGCTGCATCACTTTCAAGTCCACATAGATTGCTGCGATCTATGCCAGTGATGGTTTATGAATTTGGAGTGAGCGTTGTAATCGCAACATCAATACTGCCTCAATTCGTAACCAGTATTTCAAGAATTAAACAAGCGCAACGCCTGCGGGGTCATGAAAGCACGGGATTATTAAGTTGGCGAAGAATTGCACTTCCACTATTTGAAGAAACACTTTCACGTTCGTTGGACCTTGCAGCGGCCATGGATTCGCGAGGATATGGATTTACTCGCAAAAGGTCTAAATACAGACAAGATCGCTGGACGTCCAAGGATTACCTGCTCTGTGGCATAGCTATGGTCTCCTTGGCGAAACCTGAGTTGCTGGTTCTTGTTGCTGCTGTGTCAGCACTGGTGGTCGCCCCATGATTAAATTTTCAAATGTTTCATTAATTTATCCGAATTCACAACAGACGGTCATTGAGGACCTTTCGTTCACCGTATCTGAAGGTGAGTTGGTTTTAGTCATGGGTCCAACGGGGATTGGAAAATCGTCTGTACTGCGCCTTATTAACGGATTAGTACCGCACCATACGGGTGGGATATTGGCTGGAGACATCAGCGTTAACGGGATCTCAACGCATAGCGTGAAGCCAGGTGGACTCGCGCACTTAATTGGCATCGTCGGACAAAACCCGCTGCATGGTTTCGTTACCGATACCGTGGAAGAAGAGCTGGCATTTGGAATGGAAACTCTTAACATGCCCAGTGATGTCATGCGAAAGCGTGTCGAAGAAATCCTGGATCTATTGAGTTTGGCACCTTTGCGCAATAGAACGATTGCCACCTTGAGCGGTGGAGAACAACAACGCGTGGCAATTGGCAGCGCTCTAGTAATGCACCCGAAGGTTCTAGTTTTAGATGAGCCGACAAGCGCGCTTGACCCTATTGCCGCCGAAGAGGTTCTTTCAATCCTTCACAGACTTGTCCACGATCTTGGCTTAACTGTGATTATTTCAGAACATAAACTTGAACGAGTCATTCAATTTGCTGACCGCATAATTCATATCCAAGGCGATGGCCACACTCGTATCGGCACGCCTCAGGAGATTTTCGCTGACTCTGATCTGGCACCACCAATCATCCACCTTGCACGAGCTATGCAATTAAGCGAAATTCCACTCACGGTTCGAGATATGCGTCGCATGACGCAAACCAAACGCAAGGAACTCGTAGATGGCTCTGTCCTTGCGCCTATAGAAAATTCTAAAACAGAATCCCTAGTAACTCTCAAACAGGTAACAATCAATTATGGCAAGAAGAATGCAATCTCCGATGTCTCCCTCTCTATTTCTAGCGGTGAAATTATTGCGGTGATGGGGCGCAATGGCGCAGGCAAGAGTTCACTTTTGCGAGCGATTGTAGGTGCCTCTACGGTTGATAAGGGTGACGTGTTAGTTGCAAAGAAGAACCCATTTCTTCTTCAAGGTCGCGAGAGAACTCAACTCATTGGCTTTATTCCTCAAGAACCTAGTGATCTTCTCTACCGTCAAAGCGTTGCTGACGAATGCTCCCAAGCAGATCAAGATAATCACGTTGTAGCAGGTACAACTCTTACGCTGCTTCAAGAACTCGTTCCTGGCATTTCATCGCACACACATCCTCGAGATCTATCTGAGGGTCAGCGACTTGGGCTTGCTCTATGTGTCGTCCTATCTGGATCGCCAAAAATTCTCGTACTTGATGAGCCCACCCGCGGCTTGGATTACAGTGCTAAGAAAACCTTGGTCTCACTTTTGAAAGAAATTGCACTAGGTCAAGAACGCGCCGTGATCATTGCTACACACGATGTAGAACTAGTAGCTGAAGTTGCCACGCGAGTTGTTTTTATCGCTGAAGGCGAAATAGTTGCCGATGGTCCAGTTGCGCAAGTATTACTCTCATCTCCGGCTTTCGCTCCTCAAGTTGCAAAAGTCATGTCACCATCGCCGTGGTTGACAATCAATGATGTTATCGAAGCCATGAAACGCAATCAATGAAAAGAACTTCGGATATCTACCGGTTTAATGTGCGATCGTCATTAGCGCTAGGTGCAGCAACTCTTGTAAGTATCGGTGGATTCTTGTGGCCTTTCCTCTTTAACGCTGCAGGAAACCAATCTAGAACGCAATTATTTTTCTGGATTTCGGTACCGCTCGCCCTCGCACTCCTAATTGTCGAACTAAGTAATGATCGCCTTGACGCCAAATCGGTGGCGCTACTTGGGGTGTTGGCAGCGATAACGGCGGCGCTGCGACCTATGGGTGCTGGCGCAGTAGGAATAGAACCTATGTGGTTTATTTTGATTCTCAGCGCCCGCGTATTTGGAGCCGCATTCGGTTTCATTTTGGGAATAAGCGCTCTTCTTGTTTCTGCATTTCTTACTGGTGGATTTGGTCCATGGCTCGCTTATCAAATGTTCGCCGCAGGATGGGTCGGTTTAGGTGCTGGTGCGCTCCCCCAAAGAATTGGCAGGTTTGCCCTTAGGGGTAAAAGCGAGATTCTCCTTCTACTTTTTTACGGAGCGATTGCAGCTTTGATATTCGGAGCACTCATGGATTTACAATTTTGGCCATGGGCGTTAGGTGCAAATACCCAACTCTCTTATCTTCCAGGTGGACCATCGGCAACCAATCTCCACCGATTTATCGTCTTTCATTTTGCTTCATCGATGGCATGGGATGTTCCTCGTGCATTTATTACCAGCGCCCTTGTCGTCATTGCAGGTCCGACAGTGTTATCCGCCCTTAGGCGCACTCAAAGGCGCGCTGCATTTCTAGAGCCAATAGAGTTTCGTGAGGCAAGCCAGAACGCTATCGAACGTGTGAGGGCACAAAAGGAATTGTGACAACTTCAACGTCCAAATCTCTCCCGCGTACATCAACTACTAATTGGTCGCCAATATTCACAGAGGGAGCAATAAGCGCCAACGCAATACCGTTCTTTAGCGTTGGTGAGAATGTTCCACTAGTAACGCTGCCAATTACATTTCCAGCCTTGTCTTTAACATCCATGCCGCCACGGGGAATTCCTTTTCCTAAGCACAATAACCCGCGTAACTTAGTAACTGCTCCTGCAGCTTTTTGTTCACGCAATATTTCTGCCCCTGAAAATGTTTCTTTATCCCAACCAATTGCCCAATTTGCACTTGCTTGAACAGGGGTAATCTCCAAAGAAAGTTCGTGGCCATGCAATGGGTATCCCATTTCTGTGCGCAAGGTATCGCGAGCGCCAAGTCCACATACAACTCCGCCGAATGCCACCATGGCTTCGGCTAAGCAATCCCACACAGCGAGCGCGTCATTCCATGATGGAAGTAGCTCAAAACCAAGTTCGCCCGTGTAACCAGTCCGACACAAAATTGCATCGCGTCCAGCAATTTTTACAGCGGCAAAACTCATGTAATCCAAATCAGTGGAGACTCCTAAAGAATTCAGGAGTTGAGCCGACTTTGGGCCCTGCACCGCAATCACTCCATAGGAAGTGTGCAAATTTTCCACGACTATTCCTGATGGAGCTAACTCTTGTAGATATGCCACAACATCTGCGGTATTAGAGGCATTAGGCACAAGGAAGAAATCATCAGCGCTATTTCTATATGCAATGAGGTCATCGATAACTCCGCCGTTGCGATTGCAGATCAAGGTGTATTGGGCTTGCCCGTCAACAATGCGAGTGAGGTCATTGGTGAGGACGCTATTGAGAAAATCTAAGGCACCACTTCCCCGCACTGATGCCTTCCCAAGGTGGGAGACATCAAAGATCCCTACAGCTTCACGCACGCTGGCATGCTCAGTGAGCACTCCTGTAGCTGGGTAGTCGATAGGCATGAGCCATCCGCCAAAATCTGACATCTTGGCTTGCAATTGTTCGTGACGGGCATTTAGGGGTGAGAGTTTCATGTCTGACAACCTATCGCCTAGGCTCCTCTCTAGTGAAGTCCGGACCTACTAAAAGCTAGTGAAAACTAGTGACATAGGTTGCACTTCACCCCAAGAGTTACCCCAAGAGTTACCTGTCATATGTACTAGAAGGAGAAGTTTGTGACCAAGATTCGCCTGACAGATGCCGTTATAGCTCCAGAGATTTTGGTTGTCGGACTAGCTCATAAAAACGATGCCAAGAAATCACTTGTGATCGAATCAGGCGATGTGCGCCTTGACTCGAAAACTCTTATTGGTGCGCTCACTGATGTTGGAGCAACTGGCAAGGCAGATGAAGTTATCAAACTTCCCGGTGCAACTACGCGACTCATAGTCTTCACCGGTTTGGGTAGCGCCCAAAAGTCCTACCCTCATGAAACTCTCCGCCGTGCAAGTGGCGCTGCAACACGGGCGCTGGCAGGCAACCCATCGGTTTCTTACGCCCTCCCTGCTCGCGACATTGCTGCAGTGGCTGCTATCGCTGAAGGCGCTGCACTTGGGGCTTACGCTTTTGATGAATTCCGTGGGTCAACCAAATCCGAACGTAAGATTCCCGTTGATTCAATTACCGTTCATACTGAATTCGCCAATAAGAAAGAAGCAAAAGCTGCCGCGCAAAGGGCGTTAGTCATAGCCCAATACACAACCCTTGCCCGAGATTTGATTAACATGCCACCGAGCCATCTAACGCCTCTGTCATTTGTTGAAATATTGAAAAAGGCAGTCACAGTTGCAGGCGGAGCAGCAGCCGGTCTCAAGGTTACTGTTCTTGATGAGAAGCAACTCAAAGCACAAGGTTTCGGTGGAATCACAAGCGTTGGTCAGGGTTCTGCCAATCCGCCACGACTATTACACATTTCTTACACGCCAAAGGTTTCCAAAAAATCAACAAAGAAATTGGCATACGTTGGCAAAGGAATAACTTTTGATTCGGGCGGACTTGCGTTGAAGCCTGCAGCCGGCATGGAAGCGATGAAGTCAGATATGAGTGGCGCAGCGGCGGTTTGCGCAGTCACGCTGGCCATTGCAACCCTCAAACTCCCTATTGCCATTGATGCTTGGGCCCCACTTGCAGAGAATATGGTGAGCGATACAGCAACGCGTCCTAGCGACATCATCACAATTTATGGCGGCAAGACTGTAGAAGTTCTCAACCCCGATGCAGAAGGTCGATTAGTTTTGGCCGATGCGTTGGTAAAAGCAACCGAAATTGCTCGTAAAGCTGGAGGCCATCTTGATGGAATCGTGGATGTTGCCACGTTAACAGGTGCCCAAGTAGTTGCCCTGGGTACTCGTACAAGTGCAGTGATGACCAATAATGATGATTTCCAATCTTCATTCCTCAAAGCGGCGGCTGATTGTGGTGAGGCATTCTGGCCAATGCCACTGCCGATTGAATTGCGCGCATCACTTGATTCACCTGTTGCCGATCTTGCAAATATTGGCGATCGAATGGGCGGCATGTTGGTTGCTGGCCTTTTCATCAAAGATTTTATTGCTGAGGATTTGCCGTGGCTGCACCTAGATATAGCAGGACCTGCCTATAACGAAGGAGATGCTCACGGATATACCCCTGTGGGAGGAACCGGAATTGCACTTCGTTCGCTACTGACTCTGGCTGAATCAACAATCTAATACCGTCACATCTGAGCCTGAATAGGAGAAAAAGCACAGCTGTGCGGTAATTCGCACACCCTGAAGGCTGGCAAGATATGACCATAGAAATTTAGACCAGGTAGAAACCAGATACAGACCAGCTAAAAGAGAAGGATTCATTGTGGCTCAATTTGATCTTGTAATTCTCGGTGGCGGTAGCGGCGGATATGCGTGCGCTCTCCGAAGTGCTCAACTGGGTAAATCAGTAGTACTTATCGAATCTGGAAAACTTGGCGGTACATGTCTACATCGTGGATGTATCCCGACAAAGGCACTACTGCACTCTGGAGAGATCGCCGATAATTCACGAGAAGCCAGTCACTACGGAGTAAACGCGCAATTCCTATCTATGGATATGCCAGCAGTCAACGCATATAAAGATGGAGTGGTCGCACGACTTCATAAAGGTTTGCAAGGTCTTGTTAAATCTCGCAACATCACCTACGTCGAAGGACATGGGCGGCTAATCTCCCCCAACACTGTAGAAGTTAACGGCGAGAAATATCAAGGTACAAACGTCGTGCTTGCCACTGGCTCTTATGCCCGAACTTTGCCTGGTCTTGAAATTGACGGAACCAGAATTATCACTAGCGACCATGCTCTCAATTTGGATTACGTTCCAAAGAGCGTCATTGTTTTGGGCGGCGGAGTTATTGGGTGCGAATTCGCATCAGTATGGAAATCATTCGGCGCCGAAGTAACAATCATTGAAGCACTTCCACATTTAGTGGCGCTAGAAGATGAGTCATCAAGCAAGCAACTCGAGCGCGCCTTCCGAAAGCGTGGAATTAAGTTTGAATTAGGAGATCGCTTTAAATCAGCAACAGTTAATCCCGATGGGGTCAGCGTCTCCTTGGAGAATGGAAAAGAATTCTCAGCTGACATCTTGCTCGTTGCCGTTGGCCGCGGACCTGTTTCAGCCAATCTCGGTTATGAAGAAGCAGGAATATCCATGGATCGCGGCTACATACTTGTTGATGATAAATGTCGTACCAATGTCCCAGGAATTTGGGCCGTTGGAGATCTCATCCCAACATTGCAATTGGCTCATGTTGGATTTGGTGAGGGAATCTTGGTTGCCGAAGAAATAGCTGGATTAAATCCACGTCCAATTAATTACGATGGTGTGCCGCGCGTGACATATTCAGACCCAGAAGTTGCCTCAGTCGGGTTAACGACTGCAGTGGCAAAAGATCGTGGACATGATGTTGTAGAACTTACTTACGATTTAGCTGGAAATGGAAAAGCTCAGATTTTGGGTACATCAGGATCCATCAAATTGGTTGCTCAAAAAGATGGCCCAGTGCTTGGAATTCACATGGTCGGTGCTCGAGTCGGGGAACTCCTCGCTGAGGCCCAATTAATCTTCAACTGGGAAGCCAGCGCAAATGACGTTGCTCCCCTGATTCATGCTCACCCAACCCTGTCAGAGGCAATGGGCGAGGCTCATATGGCTCTGGCTGGTAAACCACTCCATGCACATGGCTAGAAATGCAATTACAATCGCCCGAGTAACTTTCTAAAGGAGAGATGGCCAATGACATTCTCAGTGAAAATGCCCGCTTTGGGCGAGAGCGTGAGCGAAGGCACTGTCACACGCTGGCTCAAAGCTGAAGGCGATCACGTAGCTGTCGATGAAGCGCTCTTAGAAGTTTCAACCGACAAGGTAGATACTGAAATCCCATCCCCTGTTGCTGGAATTCTCCAAAAGATAGTTGTCGGAATTGATCAAACTGTTGCCGTTGGCGCAGAGCTTGCTGTCATTGCCGACCAAGCATCTGCATCGGTTACACCAGCACCTGTTGTTGCTGCTCCAGTTGTTGCAGCACCAGTTGTTGCTGCTCCCGCCCCGACTCCTGTTGCACCTGCCTCGCAATCTGGCACCGTTGTTGCGATGCCCGCGTTGGGCGAATCTGTTTCTGAAGGAACTGTGACTCGTTGGCTTAAGAACGTTGGCGATACCGTAGCAATG
>CAEZZR010000013.1_pt1 | contig 15352 bp, 10 predicted proteins | sample 7266751 | NCBI WGS metagenome assembly CAEZZR01 (sample SAMEA6813965, study PRJEB35770) | uncultured Actinomycetes bacterium | biome: Freshwater; feature: Freshwater reservoir; material: water | place: Czech Republic | collected 2016-08-15 | depth 30m m | reverse complement strand
CATATTCGGGTCCTTCGCACCATGATGCTTGGAGCCACGGAAATTCGTGCGATTGCCGAATCCCTAGATTTTAAACCAGCTAAAGCGCTTGGCCAGAATTTCGTTATCGATGCCAATGTATGCAGAAAAATTGTTCGACTTGCTGGTGTTGTATCTACAGATGTTGCGGTTGAAATAGGTCCAGGATTGGGTTCGCTTACTTTAGGACTCTTGGAAGAAGCGGCATCTGTTATTGCAGTTGAAATCGATTCACGTCTTGCTGGACAGTTACCAATCACGGTTGCAAGCCATTCAGATCGCCTCGCACATTTAACGGTCATTAATCAAGATGCACTCACTCTTACGCAATTACCCGTACCTCCAACGGTCCTTGTCGCAAATCTGCCGTACAACGTTTCGGTGCCAGTGCTCTTACATTTTCTTGAAATTTTTCCGTCCCTGCGTTCAGGCCTTGTAATGGTGCAAGCAGAAGTCGCCGACCGTCTGGCGGCCAAACCGAGCACAAAAGAATATGGAATACCAACAGTCAAAGCAGCGTGGTGGTCGCAGATGTCACTGGTTGGTTCGGTTTCTAGGTCGGTTTTTTGGCCAGCCCCTAATGTTGATTCAAAATTAGTTGGCTTTGTTCGTCGACAAGCACCTGCTGATGAATCATTGAGACCAATTGTTTTTGCTGCGATTGATTGCGCTTTTGCTCAACGTCGAAAAATGCTGCGTTCGGCAATGAGCGGATGGCTGGGTGGATCCGAGGTAGCCGTCGAAGTTCTTACGCGCGCAGGGATAGATCCAACGCTACGCGGAGAAGTTTTGGTCATTGAAGACTATTGCGCGATAGCCGACGCAATAACCCAAATGGGAATAGAGTTTTAACATGTCGAATTCGGTCCCTAATGCGGTAGTTGTTCGAGTACCTGGAAAGGTGAACTTGCAACTCTCCGTTGGACCAAAGGAGAGTGATGGTTTTCATGGACTTGTTACTGTTTTCCAAGCCATTTCACTTTTTGATGATGTAACTATTTCACGATCAGATATTGGCGCTGGCATTACTTTAGCAATTTCTGGCGACCAGTCTTATGGTGTGCCGACCGATGAGACAAACCTTGCTTTTAAAGCTGCAGAGATAATGTGTGCGACCTATGACCTGCCGACTGATTTTCGAATTGAAATTAAGAAAGCGATTCCCGTAGCAGGTGGAATGGCCGGCGGTAGCGCAGATGCTGCGGCAACAATTCTCGCTCTTGATCATCTTTTTGCCCTAGGACTTTCACGAGATGAGATGCATGCTGTCGCATCGAAAATTGGTAGCGATGTTCCATTCTTACTTGGCGGAGGTACTGCAGTCGGTCGTGGTCGAGGCGATGAAGTAACGTCTGCTTTATCTCGTGGTACCTACCATTGGGTGCTTGCACTTTCTAGCAATGGGCTCTCAACACCTGCGGTTTACAATGAAATTGATCGCCTTCGTGATGGAATGGATGTTGCGCAACCTCATGCAAATGAACATTTATTGCAAGCACTCCTCACCGCAGATGCTGTCGCAGTTGGCAAGGCGCTCAGCAACGATCTTCAACCTGCAGCATGCTCTCTGCGTCCAGCACTTCGATTGATATTAGATGTCGGTAGCGAATACGGTGCGCTTGGTTGCATTGTTTCTGGATCCGGTCCAACGGTTGCATTTCTTGTAGCCGATGAAGAGCAAGGACTTGATTTGGCTGTGGCACTTACATCAAGTGGCGTTATCGGAACGGTTACGCGTGCGAGCGGTCCAGTTCCGGGAGCGCGAGTTATCGAAGTTCGTTAATCAAATCTGTTAATCAAATCTGTTCGTCAAATCTGTTCGTCAAAGGGCGCTGCAAGTTTGCTTAACATCGAAGCTAACAAGGCACGATCGCCTTTATTCAATGTCATAAGGAATTCTCTCTCGCGCTCCAAAAGATCTTCCATCGCTAAATCAACTGCGCGAACTCCGCTCTTTGTGAGCGAGACCAAACTCCCGCGTCCATCATGTGGGTCGGCTTTTCGGGTAATGACGCCCATCTCTTCCAGTCGGTCTAAACGGTTGGTCATCGTCCCGCTAGTCACCATCGTCTCTTGCATCAACTGGCCAGGTGAGAGTTGATAGGGCTCACCGGCTCGACGAAGTGCAGCTAGGACATCAAACCCCCATGTATCGAGCTCGCCAAAGGCTTTGTGGCGGGCGATATCCAAGTGGCGGGCAATGCGAGTAATCCGACTGAGAACCTCAAGTGGGGTGAAATCCAGGTCCGGCCGTTGCTCTTTCCAGGCTGCCACGAGGCGGTCGACTTCATCGCGCATAGCGCTGCGCCTCCTGGATTCTCATATGCCTACGGTAGTGGCGATAGGTGTCGGAATGGTCATAAGCACCCTTAGGTATAAGGGAGAATACGGGTTCCGCCATTGTGTAGTGGCTAGCACATGGGCCTTTGAAGCCCAGGGTCCAGGATCGATACCTGGTGGCGGAGCGCAAAAATAGGCAAGCCGAGTAAAGTCAGAGCAGGTAAGCGCTAGCGGCGGGAGCTTAGTTTGAGCCTGGTTGATTACGTCATCGTGTTAGCAGCTGGTGAAGGCACGCGCATGAAATCTTCCACCCCAAAGGTTTTACATCCGATTGCAGGCCGTTCTCTTCTTGGACATGTCTTAACTGCGATCGAAACTTTGTCACCTAAAAACATTCGCGTAGTTGTTGGCGCTGGACATGAAGTAGTTAACGCACACTTACAAGAAATTGCCCCGCGTGCAACTTCAGTATTACAAGAGCGTCGCGGTGGCACCGGTCATGCCGTGCAATTGGCACTTGAAGGAATTGGCACAAGTGGAACAGTTCTTGTCGTCGCAGGTGATACACCTTTGCTTTCTGGCTCAACAATGGCTCAATTAGTTGCAGCACATCAAGAAGGATCATTTGCAGCAACAGTCTTAACCGCCGAATTTCCTGACCCAACGGGTTATGGTCGAATAATCCGCGCGGATAATGGAGACTTATTGCGCATTGTTGAAGAGCGCGATGCAACAGAGATTGAGCGTGAAATTGAAGAAATTAATTCAGGAGTTTATGTATTTGATTTAGCAAAGTTGATTAATGCAATTGGGCGCCTAACAAATCAGAATTCTCAAGGCGAACTTTACCTAACGGATGTTATTGAAATTCTTAGAAATGATGGCGGACGAGTAGTTCCGGTTTTGACCCCTGACTACATTGAAATCCTAGGTATTAATGATCGAACACAATTAGCTGAATGTGCCGCGCTAATGAGAGATCAAATCAATGACGCATTCATGCGATCAGGAGTGACGATGATTGACCCAACTACAACCTGGATTGACACAACGGTTGAGATTTCAAATGATGTAACGATCTATCCGGGGAGCGCGCTCGCCGGTAAAACTAAGATCGCATCGGGGTCAGTCATTGGTCCACGTGCAACTCTTATTGATTGCGATATTGCATCGGGTGCAACGGTAACTGAGTCTTATTGCACTGGTGCAATCGTTGGTGAAAATGCTGGAGTAGGTCCTTTTGCATACTTGCGCCCAGGTTCGGTACTCGCAAAGGGCTCCAGAGTCGGATCCTTTGTTGAGATGAAGAACGCAACGGTTGGCGAAGGTTCAAAAGTTCCGCACTTGTCCTATGTTGGCGATGCCACGATTGGCGCCGGGACAAACATTGGCGCTGCAACGATTTTCGTGAACTATGACGGAGTCGACAAGCATCACACCGTCGTTGGTGATCACGTCCGAATTGGCAGCGACACCATGCTCGTTGCTCCAGTGACAATCGGAGATGGCGCCTATACCGCCGCCGGTTCGGTCATTACAGAAAATGTTCCCGCTGGTGCAATCGGTGTCGGCAGGGCAAAGCAAAGAAATGTCTTAGGGTGGGTCCTGCGTAAGCGCTCCGGAACTAAGTCTGCAGAAGCGGCCAATGCAAGTATCGAGAAAGGGACACCTACTTCATGAGCGAACTTAAACTCGCCTCCGAAAAACGGTTACGTATATTTTCAGGACGTGCCTTTCCTGAGTTAGCTGAGCAAGTTGCCGCGGAATTAGGTATCCCGATAACGCCAACATCTGCATACGATTTTGCTAATGGCGAAATTTTTGTTCGTTTCGAAGAGAGTGTTCGAGGAAGCGACGCTTTTGTTATTCAAAGTCATGCTAATCCCGTAAACAAGCACATCATGGAACAGCTCATCATGGTTGATGCTCTCAAACGCGCTTCGGCAAAACGCATCACAGTAGTTGCTCCTTTTTATGGATATGCCCGCCAGGATAAGAAGCACCGTGGACGCGAGCCAATCACTGCACGTTTGATGGCAGATCTCTTCAAGGCTGCTGGGGCAGACCGCCTTATGGTTGTTGATCTGCATACATCACAAATTCAGGGTTTCTTTGACGGCCCCGTTGATCATTTATTTGCTCTGCCTTTGTTAGCTAACTATGTCGGCAGCAAAGTTGATCGTTCCCGTCTAACAATTGTTTCTCCAGATTCTGGTCGAGTCCGCGTTGCAGAACGTTGGTCTGACTTGCTCGGTGGATGCCCTATCGCTTTTATTCACAAGACACGTGACCCTCGTATTCCCAATGAATCCGTGACTGGTCGCGTTGTTGGTGATGTTCAAGGTCAAACCTGCGTTGTTATCGATGACATGATCGATACCGCTGGCACGATTACAAAAGCAGTGGATGCACTCTTCAATGACGGTGCAAAAGATGTCATCGTTGCCGCAACGCATGCTGTGCTTTCTGGCCCTGCGGTTGAGCGCCTTAAAAATTCACGAGTGAGCGAAGTCGTCATTACAGACACACTTCCAGTTCCTGAAGAATCTCGATTTGATCGCCTAACCGTGCTTCCTATTGCACCGCTGCTTGCACGTGCAATTAAAGAAGTCTTTGAAGATGGCTCAGTCACAAGCCTTTTTGATGGCCTGAGCTAACCTGCTCGCCTTACGCTTATAAATAGGACGATTTGCCCTAGACAGGCGTGATTGGCTAATCTTTGCCTCGTTCCGGCGAGGGTTTTACACCGTAATCGACGGCTTGAAAAAGTCGACGAATGCATGTCGCACCTAATGCCGAAACCAACGTGATAAAACCGAATGGTTTTTGAAGAGCATTTATAGGGAGATAAAAATGGCCGAGATCAGCATCAATGGAGTAACACGTACCGAATTCGGTAAGGGTGCCTCACGTCGCGCACGTCGCGATGGATTAGTTCCGGCTGTTATTTACGGACACGGTGCACAGCCTGCACACGTAGCGCTTCCTGCTCGCGAACTTGGCCTTGCACTCAAGACTGCCAACGTTCTTCTTGACATTGTTATTGACGGAAAAACTGAGCTCACACTTCCTAAGTCAATTGTTCGCCATGCAATTAAGGGAACTCTTGAGCATGTCGATCTAGTAATCGTCCGCCGTGGAGAGCGTGTAGTTGTCTCAGTCCCAATCCACACATCTGGCGAGCACGATCGTGATGGAATTCTTGAGCACATGAACACCACAATCGAAGTAGAGACAGAAGCAACCGCAATTCCTAACTTCTTAGCCTTGGATCTCACAGGCATGATTGCTGGAACTTCACTGTACGCAGAAAACGTCGCATTGCCTGCTGGAATGACTCTTGCAAGTGATCCACGCATGCCAGTTGTTCACCTTTCGGTTCGCTCTAGCCATGATGATGTTGAAGCTCCTGTTGCAGCTGCTGCAGTGGCAACACCAGCAGCTGATGCTTCTGCTGAAAAGAAGGATGCATAACTAGTCTCAAGTACTCTTAGCCCATGGTCTGGTTGGTTGTGGGTTTAGGAAATCCTGGCGATGAATATGCCGCTACTCGGCACAACATTGGCCAAATGGTCGTTGATCATTTGGCAGCCAGACATAGCGCTGGGTGGAGTGCGCATAAATCCAGAACTGAAGTTGCAGCGTTCAAAATTGGTGTCGGAATTGATGCCGCATCGATTATCGTTGCCAAGTCACGTAGCTATATGAACGAATCTGGCGGACCCATAAGCGCTTTAGCGGCTTTCTATAAAGTAGAGCCTTCTCAAATAATTGTCATTCATGATGAATTAGATATCCCATTCGGAGCTATTCGCACCAAAGTTGCTGGTGGCGATAACGGTCACAATGGTTTGAAGAGCTTGACGTCAGTATTTGGAACCGCAGAGTATTTTCGAATTCGCATGGGAATAGGACGCCCTCAGGGCCAACAAGACCCAGGCGACTTTGTCTTAAAGCAATTTGCCAGCGCCGAAAAGAAGGCTCTGCCTGAATTCGTCGACCGTGGCAGCGATGCAGTTGAATCTCTCGTGACTCGGGGCCTAGAGATTACGCAGCAGAGTTTCAATATCTAGAACTTCATCTCTAGACGCTTTAGCTTTTGAGCAATAAACTCACCGCCATGACTTCACGCGACGATCATAAAATTCTGCTCGAAGAATCCGAAATGCCAACTCAGTGGTACAACTTGATTGCTGACTTGCCATCGCCACCACCACCGCCACTTCATCCTGGCACACACGAACCAATTGGTCCCGATGCACTTTCGGCACTCTTCCCAATGGAATTAATCATGCAGGAAGTATCGGCTGAGCGTTACATTGATATTCCTGAAGCAGTTCAAGAGATTTATCGTATGTGGCGACCATCCCCACTCTTTCGCGCACATCGTTTAGAGAAAGCTCTCGGAACACCTGCCCGTATTTATTACAAGTACGAAGGTGTAAGTCCAGCTGGTTCACATAAGCCAAACACTGCGGTGCCACAGGCTTATTACAACTACCAAGCTGGAATCAGAAAACTCACAACGGAGACCGGTGCCGGCCAATGGGGTACAGCCCTTGCCTTTGCTTGCGCACTATTTGGAATGGATCTTGAAGTTTGGCAAGTTGGTGCTTCATATGATCAAAAGCCATATCGTCGCTTGATGATGGAACTTTTCGGCGCCAAGGTGCATCGTTCACCATCGATGCTTACACAAGCTGGCCGTGATCAACTAGCCAAGAATCCAAATCACACTGGTTCTTTGGGAATTGCTATCAGCGAAGCTGTGGAAATGGCAGCACAAGACCCAGCAACAAATTACGCACTTGGTAGCGTTCTAAACCATGTTTTGCTACACCAAACCATCATCGGCGAAGAAGCGTTGAAGCAGTTCGCCAAAGTTGGAGATTACCCAGATGTAATCGTTGGTTGCACGGGTGGAGGATCGAACTTCGCTGGTCTTGCTTTTCCATTCATTCGCGAGAATTTAACTAATGGAAAGACAACCAAGATTCGTGGCGCCGAGCCAGCATCATGTCCATCACTTACTCGTGGCGAGTATCGCTATGACTTCGGTGACACGGCAGGCATGACTCCACTAATGAAGATGCACACGTTGGGTCACGACTTTGTTCCAGATCCAATTCACGCAGGTGGACTTCGCTATCACGGCATGGCGCCATTGATTTCGCATGTTTACGAGCTCGGTCTTATGGACGCAGTTGCTGTCGGACAACTTGATTGCTTTGCAGCGGGAGTTCAATTCGCTCGTACTGAAGGAATTGTCCCAGCCCCAGAGCCAACGCATGCTTTGGCAGAAATTATTCGTCAAGCTAAAGAATGTATTGAAACTGGCGAAGAGCGCGTATTGCTTACTGCTCTATGTGGACACGGTCACTTTGATTTGGCTGCTTATGATGCATTTCTCTCAGGCGATATGAGTGATCATGCGTTGTCAGAAGAATCCATTCAAGAAGCACTTAAGAGCGTGCCAGTTATTAAGTAGTTAACTGAGAAAACAGTTCAACCTGTATTGCGAAGCCCTGCTGCGACACCGTTAATGGTGAGCAGTAGGGCTCTTCGCAATAACGGATCAACTTCTTGGTCGGTCCCACGAACACGTTCCAGCAGATTGACTTGAAGTAGATGTAATGGAGCCAAGTAAGCATCACGAACCTGAAGAGTCCGCGCTAGTAGAGGCTGATTTCCTAAGAATTCGACCTCTCCAGTCAGTAGCAAAATTTCAGCCTTAGTTAACTCGAATTCTTCTTTGATCGTTGATAAGAAATGTTGCAGTGGTTCTGGGACTAAGCGAGAGACATAACGTTGTGCCATTTCCATGTCCGTTTTAGCAAGAGTCATTTCTACGTTGCTGATAAAAGTACTAAAGAAATGCCACTCCTTGAGCATCTGTTGCAAAGTCTCGCTTTTGCCAGCTTCTCGTGCAGCCTTGAGGCCACTTCCGACTCCATACCAGCCGGGAACAATCTGCCTTGATTGCGTCCAACCAAAAACCCAAGGAATGGCGCGCAATCCTTCTAGCCCAACAGATGCATCCGGTCGACGAGATGGCCTAGATCCTAAGAAAAGTTCGCCGAGTTGTTCAACAGGCGTAGAGGCATAGAAATATGCAGGCAAATCAGGATGATCAATCAGTTTTCGGTAATGCGCAAATGAGCTTTCACTGAGAAGGTCCATGCAATCGTTCCAATTCAACAGATCTTCACGTTGTTGGCGGGGACCACGATTAAGAACCGTTGCTTCAAGGGCTGCAGCTAATGAAAGCTCAACATTTTCGCGTGCAAGTGAAGGCAGTGAGTATTTATCGCTGATTACTTCACCTTGTTCGGTCATCTTAATTTGTCCATCAATGGATCCCCAAGGCAAGGCAATGAGTGCGTCATATGTTGGTCCACCACCACGTCCAACAGATCCTCCGCGTCCATGAAAGAGTCGTAATTTAACGCCATGGGCTAAGGCAACATCACGTAAGCGTCGTTGAGCGCGATGGATCTCCCATTGACTGGTAGTAATTCCAGCGTCTTTGTTTGAGTCCGAATACCCCAACATTACTTCTTGAACGTCGCCACGAAGTTTTACCAAGGAACGATATGCAGGTTGTGTAAGTAGCGCTTCAAGAATTACATCGGCAGAACGCAATTCAGCAACTGTTTCCAGTAGCGGCGCAAAACCAATAAGAGCTTTCTTGTTAGGTAAATCAACTAAACCAGCTTCTTTTGCTAAGACGACTGCAGCGAGCAAGTCATCGGCTCCTTTAGTCATTGAAACGATGTATGTTTCGATGACTTCTGGCCCGAAGCGATCTATAAGGTCACCAACAGCTGAAAAAGTATTAAGTGTCTTCTTGCCAAGTGCATCGAGTTGCGTGGGATTGCAGCGATTAACCTGTGTGAGCTCGGCGCCGAGCCTCTCATATCGTTCTTGGGCAGAGAGTTGCGCATAATCTTCGCCTAGGAATTGAGCGAGAGCGTGGTGATGCATTTGTGCATGCTCGCGAATATCCATAGTCGCATGTGTAAGTCCGAATGTAGCAATCGTCCGAATTGTTCGCTCGAGTAGTCCTGTTGCAATTAACTCACCTTTGTTAGCAAAAAGTGAATCACGCATCAAAGTTAAGTCGTTTAGCAATTCGTGAGTGTCCTTGTAATCGCGGTGAGGCACATGCCCGGCACCTTGTGCGTGACGAATGCGAGTCAGATTAAGTCGATGCACAATTGCTGTGGCCTTTAATCGATACGGCTCTTCAGCATTGATTCTGCGGTAGCGGGCTTCAATTTCAGGAATGAGCTCGAGGTCTTGCTCAACAGAAGCCAGAAGTTCGGGGGAGACACCAGTAATTCTTGTTGAGATAGAGAGCACTTGACGAATTTCATTCATCGCATCGAGGGTTACACGAATTGCATGTCCTGCCTGAAGAACCAATGTCTCTCGCGTAACTGTTGGAGTCACGTTGGGATTGCCATCGCGATCACCACCGATCCATGTGCCAAATGACAATGGGCGGCTCGTCGGAGGTAAGTCGAAATCTAATCTCTTAAGTTCGCGTGCTAAATCATCTAAGACTTCCGGAACCGTCGCACGGAAAAGGTCATCTAAGTAGTAGAGAGCATTCATTGCTTCATCAAGAGGTTCTGGTTGACCAAGCCTTAATTCATCTGTCTGCCAAAGGAGATCAACTGTTTCCCCTAGACGTCTTTGTTGCAGTGCTGAAGTTTCTTGGTCTAATAAATCAGCAATCTGTCCTAATTTTCCCAAGATTGATCGACGCGCAGCTTCTGTTGGGTGTGCAGTAAAGACCGGACGTACCATGAAATCTGAAAGCCATAAAGCAATATCTGCATTAGTAATTTCATGCCCTGCCATAGGATTTTCTTTTGCGGTGATGATTTTGTCGACTGCACGCGAAATCCACGATCCGCTTTCAATGCGCCCTTGTGCCAAAATGCGAGAACGATGAACTTGCTCCGCCACGTTTGCTAGATGGAAATAGGTACTAAATGCGCGGACTAATTGCACTGATTCTTCAACACTTACATTTGCAAGAAGTTCGGCTCCGCCACCCTCTCGTACTGCGCTTCTGACTGCTTCAACGAGTTCAAGGAGTTCTACTCCCTCTTGACGCACGAGAGATTGACCTAACAAATCACCAAGTCTACGGACGTCACTGCGAAGCTCGGCATCATCATTGAATTCACCAACGACCAAGTTCTCGGCAGACATGCGCTAATTATGCAGGTGTTTCTGCTCTAGACTCACATGTACCCCGTCTCAGAGCCCTGGGACTTTTGCACTGTGGGGCATATTGGCATTTGTTATGTGGTTTTATTGCTAGGAAAGGAGTGATGATGCGCGGATTACTGCCTGCCCTGTCTCAATCAGTGGACATTGTTTCCAGCTTGAGCGAAGCACGCACGATCGTTGCCCCTTCATCAATCAATCCATTTCTCCTAGCGCTGCGCGCGAAAGATCATCCTCTCATTGTCGTGACTGCTTCTAGTCGAGCTGCCGAGGATTTAGCTACTGAATTGCGAACATTGCATGAGAGTGTTTATGAATTTCCAGCATGGGAGACCCTTCCCCATGAAAGATTAAGTCCGCGGAGCGACACAATTGCCCGACGTATCCATGCTCTGTATCAACTTGAAAAATCTATTGGTATAGATGCTCACCCCGTAATCGTCACGCCCGCACGAGGACTCATTCATCGATTCATTGCGGACTTAGCAAAGAGCCCTTTAGTTGAATTAGAAATAGGCCAAGAACTTGAATTAGAGAAACTAGTACAACATTTATCTGATTTGGCCTATGAACGAACTGACCTTGTTGAGCGCCGCGGAGATTATGCAGTACGTGGCGGAATCGTTGACATATTTCTTCCTTTATCCAACCACCCAATTCGTGTGGATTTTTTTGGTGATGAAATCGAAGAACTCAACTATTTTGAAGTTGCCGACCAACGCACCTCAACGCCAGTCGTAGGAAAGTTAGCAATCTACCCATGCAGGGAGTTGCTACTTACCCCGGAAGTTCGGGCCAAAGCTAGTTTGCTACCTGCAACATTCCCCGCTGCGAAAGAAGTGTGCGAGAGAATTGCTGATGGAATAATTACCGAGGGCATGGAATCGCTTATTCCATTGCTGGTTGATAAACAAGAAAGCATTCTTGAACGTGCACTTCCTAACACCGAATTAATCTTCCTGGATAAAGAACGGATCCGTTCTCGCTCAGCCGATTTGCTGGCAACAAATAAGGAGTTCTTGGCTGCTTCATGGTCCAACGCTGCAAGTGGCGGAGTGTCACCTTTACATGATGGTGACGGAACATATTTATCATGGGAAGAACTTCAACAACAGGTGCAAGATTTGCATCTTCCGTCTCGCAGCTTCAATTCCTTTGGAAGCGACCTTGATGAAGAGACGGCCTTTCTAGATGTGAGCCCCATCGAACCAATGCGTGGTGACACTGATAAAGCAGTTGCTTTGATAGCGGATTCACTGGCACAAAATCACACTGTTGTCTTTTCTGCGCTCGGTGCTGGAATGGCAGAACGCTTCGCTGACGTCTTTAGAAATGCAGATTTACCTGTACGAATGGTTGCCGAACTGAACGCTCAACCAGTCCACGGAACCGTCTATGTGACAACTTCAAATCTGAGCCACGGATTTCTATCTCATTCTGCCTCGTTACTTTTTATTACTGAGCGCGATCTATCGGGGAATAAGGGCAGCGGAAAAGATGGAGATCGACTTCCATCACGCCGCAAACAAACAATTGATCCCCTTGAGCTCAAAGCTGGTGACTTTGTAGTACATGAACAACATGGAATCGGTCGATATGTTGAACTCGTACATAGAACTACAGGCGCGATTACTCGCGAATATCTAATTATTGAATATGCATCCGCTAAACGCGGAATGCCAGGTGATCGAATTTTTGTACCTACCGATTCGTTAGAGCAAGTCAGCAAGTACATAGGTGGCGAATCTCCGACAGTTCATAGGATTGGTAGTGGAGATTGGCAAAAGGCTAAAGGCCGCGCGCGTAAAGCTGTACGTCAGATTGCGGGCGAACTAATCCGGCTCTATGCAGCACGTACTAGCGCTCCGGGTTTTGCATTTTCACCTGACACGCCATGGCAGCGCGAACTTGAAGATGCATTTTCTTATGTAGAAACTGCTGATCAGCTATCGACCATCGATGAAGTCAAAGCTGACATGGAACGCCCATATCCAATGGATCGAATTATTTGCGGAGATGTAGGCTACGGAAAGACTGAAATTGCAATTCGAGCTGCATTTAAGGCAGTTCAAGATGGTAAACAAGTTGCGGTGCTTGTTCCGACAACATTACTTGTGCAACAACACAGCACGACATTTTCAGAGCGTTATTCTGGATTCCCAGTAAGAGTTGCTGGACTTTCTCGATTCAATAGTGCGAAGGAAAGTAAAGAGATTTTAGCTAATCTAGCATCAGGTTCAGTAGATGTAATCATAGGTACGCACCGACTACTTTCATCGGACGTTAATTTCAAAGACCTAGGTTTAGTAATCGTAGATGAAGAACAACGTTTTGGAGTTGAACAGAAAGAATCTTTGAAGAAACTTCGTACTTCGGTAGACGTACTAGCTATGTCTGCAACGCCGATTCCGCGTACTTTAGAGATGGCAGTTACTGGAATTCGAGAGATGTCCACGATCACGACTCCACCCGAAGATCGACATCCAATTCTCACCTATGTCGGAGCGAGTGAGAAGGCACAAATATCTGCAGCGATTCGCCGTGAACTACTTCGCGATGGACAAGTTTTCTATATTCATAATCGAGTTGAATCTATTGATCGTGCAGCATCCCAACTTCAAGAACTGATTCCCGAAGCCCGAATTCGCGTCGCACATGGGCAAATGGGAGAGCACATGCTCGAAGATGTGATTCTTGGCTTCTGGGAGCGCGAATTTGATGTTTTAGTCTGCACCACAATTGTTGAAAGCGGACTTGATATTTCAAACGCAAATACTTTGATTGTCGAACGTGCTGATCTTTTCGGACTTTCTCAACTTCATCAGTTGCGCGGGCGTGTAGGTCGTGGCCGTGAGCGCGCATACGCATATTTCTTATACCCAACCGACCAACCACTATCTGAACTAGCACATGATCGCCTCAAGACAATTGCAGCCAATACCGATCTTGGTTCTGGAATGCGCGTAGCCCTTAAAGATCTCGAAATTCGTGGTGCAGGCAATTTGTTGGGCGGAGAACAATCTGGTCACATTGCAGATGTGGGTTTTGATTTATATATGCGGATGGTCGGAGAAGCTGTACAAGATTACAAAGCAGGAATTATGGAGACGCAAGAGAAATCACTTGAATGCAAAGTGGAACTCCCAATAAATGCCCATCTGTCACATGATTATGTGCCGGGCGAGCGTCTCCGTTTAGATCTCTATCGGCGCCTGGCCGATGTAACATCATCTGAAGCCGTTGATGAAGTTCGTGCAGAATTAGTCGATCGATTTGGCCCCCTCCCGTTAGAGGCTGCGTTTTTGCTGGGAGTGGCGGAACTTCGCGCCTTGGCAAAAGAGGTCAAACTCACGGAAGTTGTCATGCAAGGAAAATTCCTTCGCCTCAACCCTGTGAAGTTGCCTGAATCCTTGCAATTGCGCCTCACTCGCCTTTATCCCGGCTCCTTGTACAAGGGCGCCACGGGGGCTCTGCTTATCGCTCTGCCAAACGGCCCGGCGTGGTCACCGTCATCTCAGACACCTGTAATGGTGGATACTTCTCTTCTGGCCTGGGTAACCGAGGCCATAAACACTCTTGTCAGGCCAACCCTGGCACCGAACATGACAGCGAAGTTGTCACCGAAAGCGAGCACGACGTGAAGAAAATCATTGCCGTTCTAACAGTAGCTAGCGCCCTTCTACTTTCTGGGTGTTCTCAAGTAGGCGTTGCCGCATCTTTAGGCTCGACCAAGATTACGCAAGCAACTGTTCAAAAGAGCATCGATGACATTCTTGCAGAACGCAAAAACGTAGATACAGCGGGAATGACTTTAGATGCAGGCCAAGATCTCAATCGCGGACAATTGCGCTTTCACTTGATGGCCGCACTTCTCAAAGATGTTGCTGCTGACGGCAAAATGGTAGTTACTAAAGCGGAAATTGACGCTCGTCGCGAAACAATCCTCGGTCAGGTCGGTGGCAAGAACGCGCTTCCTAAGGCACTTGTTGGGGCAGGAATAGCTGCAGATGATTTAGATGCCTATCTTGAACTCATTATTATTTCCGAAAAACTTTCTGCTGCTGCTGTTGCCGCGGGAATCCCAGAAGCCAATACCGGATCTGAAATCCAGAAATTAATTATTGCTAAGGCAGAGAGTTTGAAAGTGACTGTCAACCCTCGTTACGGCACCTGGGATCCATCACTTGGGGATGTCGTTGCAGCAAAGTCTGCGGGTTCTGCGACATCAGCTTCACCAACACCTGCTCCATGACGAATTCTCACCTGCAACGACTAGTTGCGGTGATGGATCAGCTTCGTTCACCCGGTGGATGCCTGTGGGACGCTGAGCAAACTCATGAGTCACTTATCAAGTTTCTCCTTGAAGAGTCTTATGAATATATTGAAGCGGTAGAAACAAACGACCGCGAAGCAATGCAAGAAGAACTTGGCGATGTACTGTTGCAAGTATATTTTCATGCGCGAATGGCCGAGGAGCACCCTACGCATCCATTTTCCATTGAAGATGTTGCGCAGACTGTTGCCGATAAGTTAATCCGCAGGCACCCGCATGTATTTGCTGATGTAAAAGTTTCATCAAGTGATGAAGTCCTTGAAAATTGGGAAGCTCTTAAAGCGCTAGAAAAAGGACGAACATCAGCAGTTGATGGGGTCCCGATCGCACAGCCAGCTCTAACCCTCGTGACTAAATTGCTTTACCGAGCCGAGAAAAACCGTCTTGCCCTTGAACTTCCGACAGAAATTACTACGCCTATTGCACCAACAGAGGAAGCGGTAGGCGATGTTCTTCTTGCAACAATTGCTTGGGCAACAT
>CAEZZR010000008.1_pt1 | contig 17214 bp, 13 predicted proteins | sample 7266751 | NCBI WGS metagenome assembly CAEZZR01 (sample SAMEA6813965, study PRJEB35770) | uncultured Actinomycetes bacterium | biome: Freshwater; feature: Freshwater reservoir; material: water | place: Czech Republic | collected 2016-08-15 | depth 30m m | reverse complement strand
TGTAATTACTCCCACGATAATCACTTTATTGGGAGTGATACTCAACACCGGACCTCCCGAATCTCCCTTGCATGTGTTAGCAAGGCTTGACTCGGCATACGATTGATTAGGATCAGGTGAAGCTGTTTGATTGTATTTAGCGTCAAAGTAGTTTGGAGCACTCGCCGAAGCGCCAGCGTCTGTAATAAAGCCATAACCAATCAAGCGCAATGTCGCTGACGTATTTTTGAGTGTGAGTAATTGATTTTCAGAGGCCAAATAGATTTTTGTCGGTTGAGAGTATGGCCTGTCAATTCTCAAAAATGCAATATCAGAAGGTCCCACGGTTTTATCAACGGTATTTCCTTGATAATCCGCAGAGAAATAACTACTTAGCACCACTGCCCAGTTGGAGTTCCATGTTGGGCTGCTCCCTGGAGCACCAACCCAAATGCTTTTAGCTACTTGACCGGACTCATCCAGCAGACAATGCCCAGCTGTCGCTACAACTTCTGGCGCGATTAGCACTCCCGAACAAAAACTAACTTGAGTTGCGTTATAGGTGGCTTGTATTGGAACAACAAAACTATTCCCCGACGCGTCAATCCCATTTTCCACGGCATAAGCTGTCTGCGGCAAAAGTAAACCGATTAGCAGCACCAATGTAGAAAGCAATGAACCTTTGGTTTTCAATTTCATTTCGGACCCCCTGTGTCGTCCCACGATACTTCCATTGAAGCACTGGACGCCCACAAGGTGGTGTTGTTTACATCTATACCTGCTCTCTCATGCTTACTTGACTAGCGCCACCCCTACTTCTTTTGCTGCTATTCACAATCTCTTGCGCTAACACGAGTGCCTTTTCATTGTTTCTAAATAAGTCGCATAGGTGAATGCAACGCTGGAGTACTCATCATCAGAAATGACAGTTTCGATGGGGATGTCTTGGGTGTGTCAGCAACCAGCGCTACTCTTACATTTCAACCGAGTGATCCTCACTCAATACAGACATAAAGGACAAACGAAATGACTCAAGAACTCAATTCTTGGGAGATTTACCAAGGCAAAGCGCGCAAGTCCCTTCTCCCGCACACATGCTCGGTAAATCACTTAAATGCTCTTTCTCATTGAGAGCTATTAATTCGTTAGATTATTCAAAGATCGCATCGTGGTTGCGCCCCCGTTAATCCTTAGGATTACTAGCATGAAAACCATTGAGGTCAGCGAAACCGGTGGACCAGAGAAATTGAAATACGTTGATCGCCCAATTCCAGTTATGGGCGAGAATGAATCGCTCGCCGATGTCCTGGTAGCAGGCGTCAACTTCATCGACACCTACCATCGCAGCGGTTTATACCCACGTCCGTTGCCATTCACTCCTGGAGTTGAAGGTGTGGGAATTATTCGCGAAATAAACGACTCGGCACCATCAGGTTTGTCGGTTGGAATGCGAGTCGGTTGGGTTGCCTCCACCGGCGGATATGCCGAGGTTGCAACACTTCCAAGCCAAGAACTAATTCCAATCCCAGAAGGAATCGATGATGCGCAAGCAACAGCGCTTCTTCTTCAAGGAATGACTGCGCACTATCTTGCTGTTGATTCCTACAACATCAAGCCAGGAAACTTAGCTCTCGTACACGCTGGTGCTGGTGGAGTTGGACTCTTGCTTACCCAATATATTAAATCGCTCGGTGGAGTTGTAATCGCAACCGCATCAACAGATGCAAAACGAAATCTCTGCTTGGAAAATGGTGCTGACTTAGCGATTGGATACACAGGGTTTCATGAACGAGTTATGGAATTCAGTAACGGTGTCGGCGCACACGTTGTTTATGACGGCATTGGCAAAACTACATTCGAAGAAAGCCTGCTCTCGGTTCGCACACGTGGATCTCTCGTAATCTATGGATACTCAAGCGGACCCGTCCCACCAATTGATTTGGCCAAACTAACCGCCAAATCAATATTTCTCACGCGCCCAACATTGAAACATTTCATTTCGAATCGAGAAGAACTACTTTGGCGTGCCAATAAGGTATTCAGCGCTCACTTGAGTGGCCATATGAATGTGCGAATTGGTGGACGATATGCACTTGAGAGCGCCTCGCAGGCTCATCAAGATCTGGAAGCTCGAACAACAACCGGAAAGCTGATTCTTGAGCCGTAAACAATCATCTACTTAGTTCAGTTGCAAGAGCATCATTCTTTTAACGCGGGTCACATCACTGAAACACTAATTGCCGAGCCCGAGAGTCCCTTCTCGCGCACACTTTTTTAGAAAACTACCACTTCACACATCCACAAGATTCGACTGGATCGCTTCGCTCTCCAGTAAGTCCGCTTGAACTATGTAGCGCTTGGGCGCATTGCCAATATATCCAAATGGATAACAGGTGCTGAGTGTTAAAACGGCTCCATCGGTTGGCACAATAACTGTTTTATCGTCGGCCTCAACAATACGAATTTTCTTTACCTTGTAAACAAATGTTCCGTAGTCAGTCGATACAGTGAGCAAATCCCCAAGTTTAACGTTTCCCAAATTCTTAAAGACTGAATCTCTATGACCAGCAAGCACTGAGTTATCGCTTATCCCAGGCAAAACACTTCCGATGTAATGACCCACACCCTTTTTTAATTCTTGCGCATTAGTGCCTTCAATGATCGGGATTACTTTCTTAATGCGAGGGATGGAAAGGAACCCAATGACATCTCCGACATTAGGTCGCGAGAGAGGCATCAATGATTTGGACTGCGCAGTGAGATCCAACCTGGGCAGGTACTCAATGCCCAGGTTGGAATTCATCTGATAAATCTCAATCCCGGCATAACCCGCAGTTGCTAGTCCCAACGAAATTGCAAGTGTTGAGGTAGCTAGCAGAGCTATTCGAGATCGTTTCATTCTGGTTATCCGTATTACTTAGATGTTGCGAACTTGCGAAGTCCTATGGTGCCAACAGCACTCAATAGGAGACCTACTCCAAGGGCGTTAAACCAAGGTGATGATGTCTTCGGCAATGTGCCACCAGTTTCAGTGGTTTGCCCATCATCAACAACTGCTACACCGAAATCACTGCTAGTTCTAACAATCGTGACTTCCTCGCCAGCGCCTATAACTACTTGTCCATTTATATGCTCGCTGCCCGACCAGACTCCGTCATAGCCATCAACATAATTAACCATGACAACATAACTTCCAGGTGCAACTGTAAAAGTAGTTCCAGCGCCATCTGCACCAGCAAATGGACTTCCAGCGATATCCGCGCCACCAAACTTCACACTAAAAGTGAAATCACTCGCTAGCTTTGTACCCAAATTATCATTAACTACTTGGCTAACAACATGAATAGTCGCTGGAGTTTCCTCTACCGCATTCGATGGGGCAACCACTAACAGGCTAAGAGCTACAGCACCTGCAGCAGCAAGACTTTTTGCGTATTTAATTGTCATTTTGTGTACGTCCGATTCTTAGTAAATCACATAGAAGAAAATCTCCTTTGCTTCTTTTACGTTAGACGCGTAGATGCTGATTAAGTAAAAAATACATTGTGAAGTTTCTGTGCATTTCTCATCAACTAGAGTGCGACCACTCTGTAGTTAATAAAGTATTGATAACTCAATTGCAACAAGTGCGATAAGTCACAAAGTTATACGTGTTCTTACCATCCACCTTCTGCGCGGCGGTTGTATTTAACTTCGCTGTTGCCCAAGTCAAAGACAATGAGTTTTCGCTCAGTGAATGACTCAAGGAACCATTGCGATAACTCTCGTCCAACACCACTCTTGCCAGCGCCACCAAATGGTGCCAGTTGATCCCAATAATTACTGGTCTCGTTAACATTTACAGATCCATGTGGCAAAGCTTCAGCAACGCGCCAAGCGTTTGAGAGATCGCGTGTCCATAGTGATGCGATAAGTCCAAGCTCACTCTTGTTTGCAATCTCAATTGCATGCTCTGCGGACTTGATCTTCATGATTGGTGCAACAGGTCCAAATGTTTCCTCCTGCATAATCTGCATATCTTCTGTGACTCCAGTAAGAATTGTTGCTGGGAAATAGAGACCTTCCTCTGGGCCAAATTGAATAATCTGTGCACCTTTCTTACGTGCATCTTCAACGTGCTCTTTGACTCTTGCCAATGTGCCCTCATTGCAAAGTGGACCCATGGTGGTGGTCTCTAGGGATGGATCACCAATCACAAGTTTGCCTGCGGCTGCAGTGAACTTTGCGACGAATTCATCGTAGACATCTTCATGCACTAATAGTCGTTCGGCTGATGTGCACACCTGACCGGAGTAATAGAAGCAGCCGTTAATTGCACCATCAACTGCGGCGTCAATATCTGCATCTTCAAGGATGATGAACGGTCCATCTCCACCGAGTTCAAGAAGGTGCGGTTTAAGTGCGCATGCTTTAGCGATGATCTCTCCCGTTTTCGTTGAACCAGTGAAGAAGATTCCATCTACTCCTTTGTGCTCAACGATTGCTGCTCCGATATCGCCGAAACCTTGAACAACGTTGACAACGCCTGCTGGCAATCCGGCGTCTTCGAAAATCTGAGCAACCATCGCGCAACTCAGTGGAGAGAACTCAGAGGGTTTCCATACCGTTGTATTTCCTGCGCCGATGATGTGCGCCAAAGCAATGGATGAAATATCAGTCGGGAAGTTGTACGGCGTAATTACACCTACGACTCCAAGAGGGCGATGTCCGAGTACTAAACGCTTGTTTGTTGTTTGTTCCTGACTCGAAGGGAAAGATAAACCGCGATGGCGCAGAATTTCCTCCGCTGCCTTCGAATAAGAGGGTACGGCGTACTCATAGACCTCTTCACGAGAGTCAGTAATCGTCTTACCAATTTCGTGGCAGAGCATCAGTGCAATTGGCTCTGCACGTTCTAGAAATAATTGATGGATACGGCGCAGAATTTTCGCGCGCTCGATAACTGGAAGTGCAGCCCATGCAGGTTGTGCAGCTCTTGCTGCCGCTACTGCGAGGTCGACATCGGAGGGCGTGGAACGAGAAACGTGTGCAATGACTTCGCGAGAATGTGGCGACTTAATCTCGAAGGTGCCTCCAGAGCCTGGAATCCACTTGCCGCCGATAAGTGCATTGACTGGGGCATTCATCGCATTAATCATTTCCACTCCTAATTCGTTTTTCGATTTGAGGCAATTGTCGTTTCTGATAGTAGTGCTACCTCGTCAAGTCATAGGTTCTCATAATCGTCGGCTTTCCGATAGATAGGGAGAGTGGGACCGCTCGTTTATTATTGGGAAAGTTGTGGCAGGAATCTCTCGTGATCTCACTTCCAACACGAAGGTGATGCGAGGAGACTGATTACGTACACGGGATGTGTACCTACGAAAGGTCTTCGCAATGACAAGAAACTATGTGGTTACAGGATCCGCCTCTGGAATTGGTGCGGCAACAGTCGAACTTCTTAAAGAGCGAGGCGCCAAAGTTATCGGTGTGGATATTCACAATGCAGATGTCAACGCTGATTTAAGTACATCGCTCGGTCGGAAAGAAGCGGTAAGCCGTGTTATAGATTTAAGTGCTGGGAAAATTGACGGGATTATTGCGTGTGCCGGATTGGCACACCCAATTGCAAAGACAGTTTCTGTTAACTTTTTCGGAGTAACTGAGTTTCTTGATGCATTGCTCCCAACACTTTCCAAGAGTTCGGCACCACGAGTATCCATTACAAGCTCGATGGCTTCCCTGATGCCCAATTCGCCAGAACTCGTTGATGCAATGCTCGCAAAAAATGAAGTCGGAGCAGTTGCTATCGCTCAAGGTTTGGTTGATAAAGGAGACGCAGAGGCAAGTTTGATTTATGGATCTACAAAGCGCGCCATAGGTAGATGGATTCGTCGTGAATGTATCAAGCAAGAATGGGCTGGTGCAGGCATTCCCCTTAATGCAGTGGGCCCGGGAATCGTAGAAACACCCATGGTTGCCGACATGATTGCAACCGCAGAAGCTCGTGCGGCCATCGATGCGATGGTTCCTATGCCTTTAAACCATTACTTAAAGGCGCGACAAGTTGCTTATTTGTTGGTCTGGTTGGCTTCTGAAGAAAACACCCACACAACCGGGCAAACGATTTACATCGATGGCGGATCTGATGCTGCATTGCGCGGAGACAATATCTGGGCGTAAATGAATCCGTTTCCGCTTGTAACTAGCTCGGATTGGCTCATGGAATCTACTAAGTAACATAGAATTTCACGCACTGCACTAATAAGCGAAGGCGTGGATTGTGAAGCTGACTGAAGTTCTTAATCAGAGATATATGAAGAGGCTCTATGCCTCTCGCTTTATCTCCAACTTCGGTAACGGATTAGCGCCGATTGCCTTGGCGTTTGGAATCTTAAAACTCCCAGACGGCAATGCGACACAGCTTGGATTGGTGCTTGGTTCAAGCTCAGTGACTTTGCTCTTGATGTTTCCATTTGGTGGGGTAATCGCCGATAGATACGGACGCGCGCGATTGGTAGGCGCCTCTGACATAGTCGCGGGATCACTTTTTACCGTGCAGGCTATTTTGTTCTTTACTGGGAATGCCCCGATTCCTGTGCTCATGATAATCAACGCCCTCTTTGGGATTACGTGGGGAATATGGTGGCCAGCATTTTCGGGGATTCTCCCAGCGCTACTTCCCGATGAATCATTGCAACGCGGAAATGCTTTTAACCAACTCTTCTCAAATGTTGCGATGGTCCTTGGTGCTGCAACTGGTGGCATCTTGGTTACCAATTTCGGAAGCGCATTCGCACTTCTCATTGATGCGTTCAGTTTTATCGTCGCAGGAGTTCTTGTCTTTTCCTTTCGCCACATGACACCTGCCATGGAGTCCGTCGAAAACACAATGCTTCACGACATTAAAGCTGGCTGGAAAGTCTTCATTTCTTTTCACTGGATCGTTGCAATTGTCGCGGCTTTCTCGTTCATTGTGATGGTTTGGGCTGGAGCAGAAAGCGTTCTGGGGCCAATGATTGCGCTAAAGAAATTCCATGGTGCAAGTTCATGGTCAATAGTTTTAACATGCGAATCAATTGGATTCATTGTGGGGTCCTTGGTTGCACTAAAAGTTCATCCAGAAAGACCAATGCTCTTTCTCATGTTGGCTACTTCTCCGCTAATTTTCTACGTCTCATCTATGGCATTTTCGCCCTCGATTTGGATCATCGCCGGTGCCGCTTTCTTGTGCGGAATATCAGTAGACCTTTGGGGATCCATCTGGAACACAGCACTTCAACAACGCGTTCCTAGAGAATCCTTGTCACGAGTATCTGCTTATGACGGAATGGGTTCAATGCTCTTTCGCCCAATTGGACTAGCAATAGCCGGTCCGCTCTCGCTATGGATTGGCGTTGATAAAACTCTTTATTTCGGAGCAGGGCTTGTTGCAATAGCAATTGCGCTAACACTATTTGTGCCAGAAGTGCGTAATCTAAGGCGCTTTGAGGAAACCGTTTAATTAATCTTTTAGATAAGGATGAGTTCTTTACCTTTTGATACCGCGGTATTTCTGCCATCCACTTGTAGTTTTCTGTAAACGCTCTTCAAATGAGTTTTCATGGTGTTGTGCGAAATATGAAGATTCTTCGAAATTTCAAAAATAGTTAGACCAGTCGCAAGGTTGCGCAAAATCTCGAGTTCTCGCTTGGTGAGTGGAGTCTCTATCTGCCCTGAGTTCTCTAGTGCTCGCTTGATTCGGATTCGTGCTTCAGCAGCTAAATCCTCAATATAAATCGTATGGGTTTCAGTTGCCAGCGATAATAGAAGGTTGAGGAACTGAGGGCTGCGAGAGAGGAAAATTTCTCGGTAGCCATTCTCCATACCTAGGGCAAGAGCTTTACGTAAATGCTCTAAAGCAATTGGTGGATTTTGAAGGCTAGATTCGCCAAGTGCAACTTCTGCCAAAATTTGAGATCTGACCGTTGGCATATTTAGTGAGGCTGAAAGTGCAAACTGTTTTTCTGCCTCGGCACCTTTACTCTGGATTATTCGTGCAAATGCAGATGTAGATGAAGGCGTTACTTCGACACGTGCCAATAATTCGTTCACACGAGTTACATCATTCATGCTCATGCGGATCATGATTTCGTGGCGATCTATAATCTGAAATGCGTCCGCCCCAACATTTGCTTCAAGTAAAAGCGAGCGTGCCGTGCGCAAATCCGAAAGCCCTTCAGGTGTATTTTGCATTTGGTGTTTGATGTACGCGCGTTTGGCCAAAAGTGCTCCAACCCATGGCCACACTTGAAATGCAATAGCAGCATTAAGTGGTTCTTGTAGTACAGAAATTGCCTCACTGGTTCTACCCTGTTCGCGCAACACCTCTGCCAATACGTAAGCTGCTTCATATGGACCACAAATGCCATCTAGTTCGGGCATGAGATCCATTTCGAGGAGAGTCTTGTATCCTGCAATTTTGCAATTTCCTCTAGATAATTCGGCCAACAAACCAACAGGTCGCAATTGAAGATACGGAGTGAGTTTCTCTCTTCCGCTGAGAAGAGTGTTTTCTAAATGCGCCATCGCGAGAAGTTTTAGGTCATCTCCAAGCAAATACGCTGCACCTCCTCCTAGCCTCAAGATAAATGATGCTTTTGTGGAGAAATTTGGGTCAGTGCTCACTCTTTCGCTAAGAAACTCTGAAGAGAAATCTGCACACTTGCGGAGCTCGCCCGAGGCAAATAGCAATCGAGCTTTAAATAGCGCCATGTCATCAGTTACGTATTTAGATGACTCTAGGGATTCTGCGTAACGATTCAACCTATCAGCTGCTAATCGGGTTGCGGTTAGATCTCCCGATATCAGATCGGCATATGCATCGAGCTGATGAATGGCGATAGGTCCAATTACATTTACTTTAGCTCCGACGTGTTTCCATTTTCTCAAATAGTCGGATTTAGCAGTAAAAATCATTCGATTAATGTTTCCGGCAACAGTGAGTCTGAGCAATTCACTTTCTTCTGCAATTTCCAATAGCTCTAATGCGTCAAGGTCGTTGCCTTTCTTCAAAAGCGCCAAAGCGGATCGTCGAGCCAAATCTTGATATTCCTCGGGGTTTAATTTTAATCTTTCAACAAGTGCTTCTCGAATCATCGGATTAATTACAAAAGATCTGGAGTCCGCACCCAAGTAAGAGACATACTGACCTTGTTCGACCATGCGAATGAGTACATTAATAACCATGGGAAAATCAGAAATTTCCTTGATTATTTCCTCATCTATTTCAGGAAGTAGACAAAATTCAGAAAGAATTGTGCGATAGCTTTCAGATAAGTAGGCAACTGCATGATCGATAAGTAAATTGTGCGACGTTAAGATTGATCCTTGAGCAAACCCCGAGCCATTGACGACTCCGAATTTTCCTGACGTTGAAACAATATAAACACCTAATGGCCAACCGTTGATTTCGGCAAGCTTTCTTTTAATCTCTAGATTCTCTTTATCAAGACCTTTGCCAGATATAAAGGCATCGATTTCGCTTTCAGTAAATCTAAGGTCATTTGGTCCCCACAAGGTTAAAAACTCAGTAGGCCCAGAAGGAGATGGTGCAGTCGTTGGCGGGGTTGGTCGCAATGCGAGGATACGCATATTCCTTGGAGCATTTTCGTAAAGGGCAGTGAGAATAGAGTTGTGTTCGGGTGTGAGGACATGCGCCTCATCTAGGATTAAGTTGTACGTTAAATCAATCTTGGACAACTCATTGCATCCCAGTCGGACTATTTCTTGAGGAGTCCAATTGCTGAGATTCTCATCTGTAAGTTGTGACATGTAGTTTGGAATTATGTTTCTAAATGATTCAATAATATTGAACACTGAATCCAAAACACTGTCATTGGCGGAGGCCGTATACCAAGCTGTAGTTTCTGGATGCTGGGCTGCCCATTGAGCGGCGAGGGAACTTTTGCCATAACCAGATGGTGCAATTACGTAGGTAATTTGCGGAGCCGGTTTATTAAGCTCTTGGAGCAAGTCTGATCGAACAATAAAACTCTCATTGACGTGGGGTGGGGCAATCCGAGCCAATGAGATTCCCGGTAGGTATTCCCCCATTTTTGCCCCCCTAAATCGCCCCTAGTGTCTGTGACTGAATGTGAGTCTAGGGATGCCTAACCCTAAAAGGGAAGTTTTGGGGTGAGAGATTTGAGATATCACCCAAAGTACTCACCCTAAGGGCGCCTATGTGAGCGTTGCATCGAGCGGCTTACCGAGCAGCTTTAAGTCCCACTAAGCATTGAAGCAGGGTAAGGACCACGAGGAGATTTAGCGCAATTGTCCATGTACCGGCTGCTGCGTAAATAAAGCCAATGCCCACTGGCACGCAAGCCGCCATCGCATATCCAATTCCCTGAGACATCGCCGAAAGGGGTCCAGTTAACTCCGGCCGCGGAGCCTGCATCGCAATCAAAACGAGTGCAACGGGAAGTGAAGCATGGCCCACTCCCATAAGAATTAATGATGGAATCAGCAAAGTTGCCGAGGCGAAGTTAACACCCAAGAAGCCGAGTATCGCCGGTAGCGAAGTCGCTATTACTGCAACCTTTTGATTACTTGTACGGCCGATAGTCAATGGGAGTACAAGGGTAAATATAAAACCAGAGAAAGTTGTGATCCCAAGTAGGGCCCCAGCTCTTGCGGCAGAAAACCCTCTATCCATCAATATTTGCGGCAACCATGCAATTGTCGAATAAAAAGTGCACGACTGAATTCCAAAATAAATAGTTACAGTCCAACTTTTCCTATTTTTTAATAATTCTTTCCACGGTGTGGGCTCAACAACTGCGGCAGATTTTTGCTTTCCGAGGTGAAGTGAAAACCAAAGCGCTAAAGCGGCAATTGGAAAAACTACCCAAGCAGTAACGCCCCATCGCCAATCATTTGAGAATTGCGTAGAGAGCGCAACCGAAAGTCCTGCGGCACATGAGGAAACGATTGCCAAAACAGAAGTGAAGAGCGGTAAAACCGTGGTGATTTTTGTTGGAAAGTCTCTGCGGATAATTGGTGGAGTCATGACGTTCAATATCGCCGTTGCAATTCCAATACCGAAAGTTCCGAGTATGAGAGCCAAAGAGCCACCCATAACTCTGATGATTGCTGAAACGGAAAGCATGGCAAGAGCTATCAATACAAAGTTATTGGCGCTTATTCTCCTGCTGAAACCAAAATATGGAATCGGTGCAGCGAAAGCAAAGCAGATCAAAATGATTGTGGTGAGGAATCCAAATTGCCCCACCGAAAATCCAAATTGGTTTCGTATCGCAGTGATTTGTGGTGAAAAACTAGTTATGAGAGGGCGCGAGCTGCCAGCAATCAGCAATATGGCAATTAGCTCTTTTTTGCCGACAGTTTTCATAGGCGCAGTCTATGTTGGAGATGACTCACAAAATCTTCCGCGGAAAATCTATATTTTCCGCTCATTGACTTTATGGATAGAGTCCACGTAAACGATGGGCCTCAGCAACACGACTCACGCCGAGCATCAAGGCAGCTTCACGCCAGGTTATGTTCTTGCTAGCCGCAGTTGTGGAAACTTCAACAATTGCCTTCATAAGGATGCTGTTGAGGTTGTCCTTAACTTCATCTGCGCTCCAGAAATAGTTCTGTTTATCCTGGACCCATTCGAAATAGGAAACAATTACGCCGCCAGAGTTAGCCAAGATGTCCGGAACTACCAATATGCCGTTGCTGGCAAGGATGGCGTCTCCAGCTGGTGTTGTTGGAGCGTTGGCGCCTTCAACCACTATCTTGGCTTTGATCCCAGGCGCAGTTACAGCAGTAATCGAGTCTGCAAGCGCAGCAGGGATTAAGACATCAACATCTAAATGCAATATCTCTTCGTTGGTCATGGACTCTGTACCTGGAGCACCAACAACTGTTCCAGAGACTTTGGAGTACTCAAAGAGTTCAGAGATATTCTTAAATCCGGTGACGCCGCCTTCGACATCGCTTACAGCGACAATCTTCAGCCCCATACCTTCGAGTGCGATCGCGGTCCAATAACCTACTTTTCCAAAACCTTGAATTGCCACAGTAGCGCCTTGAGGATTGATTCCCTTTGCCTTCAACGCTTCAATCGTGGAAAGTGCAACACCATCACCAGTTGCAGTGGTGCGTCCTAGCGAACCACCAAGAACAATTGGCTTACCGGTCACAACACCTGGAACAGAGAATCCCGCGTTAACAGAATATGTATCCATCATCCATGCCATGTTGCGCTCATCAGTTCCGACATCAGGTGCAGGAATATCGCGCTCTGGTCCAATGATGGGCAAAATCTCTGAGGTGTAACGACGAGTTAGTCGCTCGTTTTCTGCAAGTGAAAGCGTGTGGGCGTTTACTGCAACGCCACCTTTTGCTCCGCCATATGGAAGATGCGTAAGTGCGCACTTCCATGTCATCAACATAGCTAACGCAACAGTTTCATCCAGATCTATGTCTTGATGAAAGCGAACTCCACCTTTTGATGGTCCGCGAGTGGTTGAGTACTGGACTCGGTACCCCTTATACATTTCAACTTTTCCGTCATCTCGACGCAGAGGTACGGCTACTTCTAAAATTCGCCGCGGTGTTGAAAGGGTATTCCAGTCATTTTCTGAAAGTTCTAGTTGATCTACTGCTCGGCGTAATTGAGCCAAGGCAGTCTTAATTGGTGACTCCGTTGTCATGCTTTTACAGTAGTCCTGTTATGAAGGAAAGTAAAAAAACCTCACTAGATTCGCTTTTCTTTGAGAGACTTCACTCACTATGAATTCAACGCTAACAGGAAAAGTTATACGCCTAGAGCCTTTATCTCTCGAGCACGCTGCATCCTTATTCAAGTACTTAGGAAACGATCCAGAAGTGTGGCGCTGGTTACCTCATGCGATGCCGGCAGATATTGGACAAATGAAAGAATTAATCAGTGCCTACATTGCCCAACGCGATACTGGATGGCGAGAACCTTTCGCCGTCATTGATTTGGCCACTGGCGATGCTATTGGTACGACCTCCTATATGGATATTGATAACGTCCACAAGAATGTTGAAATAGGTTCTACTTTCTATGCCAGTAAATTTTGGAGAAGTGCCGTCAATACTGAAGCGAAATTATTATTATTGACTGAAGCATTTGAAGTCCGAAAAATGATTCGAGTCTCATTGAGAACTGATGAGCTCAACGAAAGATCCCGGGCAGCAATTCTTCGACTTGGCACAACCTTTGAGGGCACATTGCGCCACCATCGCATTCGCCCCAACGGAACACTTAGAAATTCCGTCTGCTACTCCATGCTTGCCGAAGAATGGCCTGCTGCTAAGGCGAAACTCAGCCCCTCTACTTAATTACTCACTCAAAGAAGGATAGAATCCTGCTCATGAAGGTCGCCAAAGATGAGACGCCAGTTGCGCCACCAAAATTGCGCGGCTGGTTTCATCTTGGGGCAACACCCGTTGTGGCTATCGCTTCACTTATTCTCTTTATCCTAAGTAAAGACTCACTCAAGTTCGCAGTGGCTTTGTATTCAATCACCGCCATTTTGCTCTTTAGTGTTTCTGCTATCTACCACCGGGTTCCATGGTCGCCCGCCAAGAAAAAGATTTGGCGTAGATGGGATCATGCAAATATCAATCTACTTATTGCCGGTTCGGTTACCCCTTATGCAGTAACGCTACTTACAGGCAATGATCGAGTGATTTTGTTGTCGGTGATGTGGACTGGCGCATTAATAGGAGTGGCGGTCCGAGTTTTTTGGGTGGGCGCACCTCGTTGGCTCTACGTTGCCAATTACTTAGCACTTGGCTGGGTGGCAGTTATTTATTCACCTCAAATTTACCGAGCAGGGGGCTTATGGGTCCTTTTGCCGATTCTTATAGGCGGACTCTTTTATTCAGTGGGGGCCATCTTTTACGCACTAAAGCTCCCGGGCAGGAATGCCAAGTATTTTGGATTCCACGAGCTATTTCACATTTTCGTCATTGCCGCGTGGATTTCTCAATATATTGGCGTCTCCATCGCGATTTATCGCGCCCGCTAACCCCAATAGGTGACTACTCCGGGCTTTTGGTAAGCCGCTTTCTTACTCTAATCTGTACTACTAAAGAGAGTTAGGACGAGGATTAATGGCTGAGAAGAGTTCCTTCCTTAATTGGGTCGGATTTAAAGGTGAGGAAACCAACGCGCCTAATTCCGTCGAACGCATTCGAGAACTTGAAGCTCAACTAGCTGACCTGCGATCCAGACGCGACATCACATCGTTATCAAAAGAAGAATTTGAAATACTCGCGACTGAGACCGCAATGGCGATGATTAAGTCCGCCCAACTTCGTGAATCAAAAGCGCAAGCATCATCTGATCGTCTGATTACCGAATCAACTAGGCAGGCAAGAGATGCTGTTGAAAGCGCTGACCAAAAAGCAAAATCATTGTTATCTAGCGCCGAAACTCGTGGGCGTAAATACATTGAAGCTGCGGAAACCGATGCAGAAGAACTGTTAGAGAAAGCAGAACTCGAAGCGGATTCCTTGCTAGAGGAGAGAAAGCGTGAAGCGTCCCACTTAACGAGTGTCGCTCGACGTGAAAGTGAAAGAATTATCACTGGCGCTGCACATGAAGTGACTGAATACCGTCAGTGGCTCTCTGGCGTAATTTCTGAGGCCGAGCGGTTGTACAAGATTCAAACTCAATCTCTTGATGCCGCCGAGCACGCTATTCATCAATCTCGCTCGCGCCTTGAGTCCGCTTTTGTACGATTGAGTGATCTTCAAAGAATTGTCCTCGAAAACTTAAATCCTGATGACACAATAATTAAAAGAGAACCAGTGAAGGTTGAAAGCGAAAGAACCAAACCTGCCCTTGAATCTCCAGCAAAATCTAAAAAGAGCGCTCAGAAAGTTACAAAGAAACCCGCCGCTAAACGGAATTAGTTGGTATGGAAACTCAACGCGGTATCAGGCATATCCCTGCAATAGATGGCTTACGTGCTGTTGCAGTAATTGCGGTGATGCTCTACCACCTTGGATTTTCTTGGATACCCGGCGGATTTCTTGGAGTTGACCTCTTCTTCGTAATCTCTGGATATGTAATAACTCGTCTTCTTTTGGATTCGATTCAAAGAAGTGGTGGTTTAGATCTTCGAGGTTTCTACCTTGCAAGAATTCGCCGGCTTCTCCCCGCTTTAGTTTTCATGGTTTTCTCGACAGCTTTATTTATCAGCGTCTGGGCTCCTGAGACTGTTAAGCGGTTCGTGACGGATATTCCATTTGTGGTTTCCGGATCAATGAACTGGGCACTTGTTTATCGTCATCAAGACTACTTTGAAGCAATCGGGCGTCCACCGCTTTTACAGCACACATGGTCGCTTGCTGTTGAGAGTCAATTCTATTTGCTATGGCCTCTTATTCTCTTACTTGTTCTAAAGCAATTTGGTAAGAACAAGATTCCTAGTGCTGCGCTTGCTATTGCAGGCTTCTCTGGAATTGCACTTTTAGTGCTGTCAATGCGCATGGATGCCAGTAACGCCCAGAGCGTTAGCCACGTGTACTTTGGCACGGATACGCACAGTATTGGGCTTTTTCTTGGTGCAGCACTTGCTGTCAGTTGGATCCCACAAAATTTGACAATTCATATTGAAAAACGAGCGCAGGATTTTATTGATGCCATAGGGGTATTCGGATTACTCGGACTTCTGGCTTGCTTTCTTTTTATCACTGAATCAGATGCCACTTTATATCGCTTAGCTTTCCCGCTTGCCGGAATATTTGGTTGCGCAATCATTATGTCTTTGGTGCATCCAGCATCTCGATTTGCCCCCATGCTAAGTAGTAAGCCCATACTGTGGATCGGCCAACGCTCTTATGCAATCTACCTATGGCATTGGATTGTTTTCCAACTCACTCGTCCAAGTGTTGATTTAGCCGGTTCTGTATGGGCTTTGTATGCCCTAAGAATTCTTGTTGTTTTTGCACTTGCAGATATTTCATTGCGATGGGTAGAGCTTCCTATTCGAAGCGATGTAGTTGGAGCATGGTTTAGAGGGATGAAGTATCGAACCAAGAGAGTTCGAATTCGCCAACAGATTGCAGTTTTGTCTGGAATTGTTGCTCTCGTTGCATCGACATCATTTGTAAGCGCCAATGCCATTTCAAGTAGTAATAAAGTAGCGGCAGCTTTAAAGGCTAGTCTTGCGGCACCGATTGTTACTGAAACTCCGATTATTTCAAATGTTCCAGGAATATGGCTTGCTGGAGATTCAGTAATTTTAGGTATTCGATATGAGTTGGCACAGAAAGAACCAATCGCCTTAATTAACGCCCGGGTTGGGCGTCAAGCTGGCGAGCTAATTACAGTTCTTCTTCGCGATCAAGCAGCTATGGCCAATTCTCCGATTGTCTTGGATTTAGGTAACAATAATCGTCTTACCGAAGCGGAAGTCGCAAAGGTATTTGATGTGATTAAGAACCAGCCACAGATAATCATTGTGAATACTGCAGTTCCTCGAGGCTGGCGTGATGAAAATGATGCACTCATTGCCAAATATGCGCGCAAGTATTCGCAGGCATCGCTTGTGGATTGGAAGAGCATTTCAGAAGGTCATCCGGAGTTTTTCGGCCCTGACGGGGTTCATTTGCTTCCTGCAGGAATCACAGTTTACGTCAATGCAATTCTGGAAAAGATCCACGCCCCTGAAATAAAATAACCCCCGCATATTTTCTATGCGAGGGTTATTCGTTAATGATTGGTTACGAGAAAAGTCCTGGTAAGCCAAATACTTTTCCGGCAGCAGTTTGAGAATCTGAGTAAACACTTGAAACGCGGACTGATGTCCAAGTTCCCTTAGTAGATTCTGACTTCGTGATGTCTAAAGAGAGTTGAGTCGCTGGAACGGTTGCTGCGATTTTCCAAGGTCCGTTGCTCACAGAGAGTTCAACGGTGTAACCAGTGAGTCCCTCAACTGCCGAAGGAGCTTTCCAGAAAACCGTTGCACCAGTTGCTGTGTAGTGAGCAACAATTCCACTTGGCGCTTCTACTGTTACAACTGTTGCTGCAGGCGACTCGCTGGGCATTGCAGATTCACTTGCTGACTCGGTAGGCGTTGCACTTGCTGTAGCAATCGTGCTTGGACTTGCAGCAGGTGCTGCATCGTCATCGCTTTTGTTAGATTTTGAAATTACAATGAGTGCAAGCAAAACAACACCTAGCGCAACTGCAAATACAACACGGCCTGAAGGTCCTTGCTT
>CAEZZR010000006.1_pt1 | contig 17662 bp, 17 predicted proteins | sample 7266751 | NCBI WGS metagenome assembly CAEZZR01 (sample SAMEA6813965, study PRJEB35770) | uncultured Actinomycetes bacterium | biome: Freshwater; feature: Freshwater reservoir; material: water | place: Czech Republic | collected 2016-08-15 | depth 30m m | reverse complement strand
TCGGAGGCAGCTGATTGCAACATCGCGTTGAAGACTCGGGCTTCGATATAGCGAGGTAGGAGTGCATTGAGCACAGTCCCTGCCTCTGGTTCGAACTCATACATTGGCAATAAACCGGCTGGCACGGGTGCATCACTTTCAACAACTTCAAGTGGAAGCATGCGCTTGGCCATAGCATTTTGAGTCAACATAGATTTGAACTCAGTAAAGATGATGTGAATTTCATCTACGCCATGATCTTCGCTCTGTGCATCCGCGAGAAAAGCCTTGATAAGAGCATCAGCAACTTCTTTTGCATTCTCATATGTTGGGCTATCAGAGAAACCAGTCCATGAACCAGCGATTACGCGGTTACGGAAGCGGTAATAATTGACTGCTTTACGACCAACAAGATACGAAGAAGTTTCTAATCCGCGCTCTTTAAGAAGGGAAGCTAGTTGCTCGCCTTCTTTGATTGCGTTGTTGGAGTAAGCACCAGCCATACCGCGATCTGCAGAAATGATCAGAACAGCAGCACGCTTTGGATTCTCCGAAGGCGTGGTCAATGGGTGATTAGTTGATGAATACGTGGCTACAGCAGATACCGCACGAGTCAACTCATTTGCGTATGGAGTTGACGCAGTAACTCGTTGCTGCGCCTTGACGATACGAGAAGCGGAAATTAATTCCATTGCTTTCGTAATCTTCTTGGTCGCTTTAACCGAGCGCATTCGTCGGCGATAGACGCGTAGTTGGGCACCCATTTTTTACTTCTTCACCGCCGGTGGGACATGCTTTGTAATTTGCTCATTGCTTTCGCTATCGAGAGCTTCGGCAGGAGCTTCATTGAGTGCCTTTGCAGCACTCGTTACAAAGCGTGTCTTGAAAGCAGTAACTGCTTCAACCATGGATGCAACGGTGTCATCTTTGAGCTCTTTAGTCTCAGAGATAACATCAAAGATTGCCTTGCGTTCGCGACCAATGAACTCAATGAGTTCGGTTTCGAAGCGACGGATATCTGCAACAGGAACGTCATCGAGCTGACCCGAAGTACCTGCCCAGATTGAAACGATCTGGCTCTCTAGAGAATATGGTGAGTATTGACCCTGCTTCAAGAGCTCAACCATACGAGCACCGCGCTCGAGTTGTGCCTTTGATGCTGCATCAAGATCAGAGCCGAAAGCTGCGAATGCTTCAAGCTCACGGAACTGAGCCAAGTCAAGACGCAAACGTCCAGCAATCTTCTTCATAGCCTTTGTCTGAGCAGATCCACCAACGCGAGATACAGAAACACCAACGTTGATAGCTGGACGAACACCTGCGTTGAAAAGATCTGTTTCCAAGAAGCACTGACCATCAGTAATAGAAATTACGTTGGTAGGGATAAACGCAGAAACGTCATTTCCCTTGGTTTCGATGATTGGCAAACCAGTCATCGATCCGCCACCGAGTTCATCGGAAAGTTTGGCGCAACGCTCGAGAAGACGGGAGTGTAAGTAGAAGACGTCTCCAGGATATGCCTCGCGGCCTGGTGGACGTCGAAGCAATAGTGAGACTGAACGATAAGCCTCTGCTTGCTTAGAAAGATCATCAAAAACAATCAGTACGTGCTGGCCGTTGTACATCCAGTGCTGTCCAATGGATGAACCAGTGTACGGAGCAAGGTATTTGAAGCCTGCTGGATCTGAAGCAGGAGATGCAACGATTGTTGTGTATTCCATTGCGCCGGCTTCTTCAAGAGATGCCTTAACAGATGCAATAGTTGAACCTTTTTGTCCAATAGCAACATAAATACATTTCACTTGCTTCTTTGGATCACCAGATTTCCAGTTTTCAAGTTGGTTAATAATCGTGTCAACCGCAACTGCAGTTTTTCCAGTCTGGCGGTCACCAATGATGAGCTGGCGTTGTCCGCGACCGATTGCAGTCATTGCGTCGATTGCTTTAATTCCAGTTGCCAGTGGTTCCTTAACAGGTTGGCGTTGAACAACAGAAGGTGCCTGTAATTCAAGTGCACGACGTGCATCGGCCTTAATTTCACCCTTGCCATCAATTGGACGACCCAATGGATCGACAACGCGACCAAGGAATGCATCTCCTACTGGTACAGAGAGAATTTCACCTGTGCGACGTACTGTTGTGCCTTCTTCAATTCCTGCGTAATCACCCAAGATAACAACGCCGATTTCGCGTACATCGAGGTTGAGAGCAAGACCGAGTGTGCCGTTCTCGAACTGCAACAACTCGTTAGCCATTGTTGATGGCAAGCCTTCAACGCGGGCAATACCGTCACCTGCTTGCGTGACCGTACCAACCTCGTCTCGCGCTGCAACACCTGGATCGTACGACTTTACGAAGTTCGCAAGGGCATCGCGAATTTCTTCTGGTCGGATCTGTAGCTCGGCCATCTTTATCTCCCTTAGTTATCTCTTAATTAATTCTTCTGGCCAACGAGTGAACGTCCAGCCCCTGCTAAACGATGGCTAATTGATCCATCGACTACTTCGTCAGCAAACTTGATTGAAACTCCACCTATAACTGATGGATCGATTTCGATATTTACGCGAACCGGTTGTCCAACTTGCTTGGTCAGAGCCGCAACTAAACGATCGCGCTGGGCTTGAGTCATTTCAGCTACAACGCGAACATGGGCAATAACGCGATCACGGCGGGCAGCCAGAGCAAAGAAGTAATCTGCAAAGGCAGATTCAATGCTGCGACCACGCAAATTGTTCACTAAATGAGTGACTAATTTCGCTGTTGAGGGCGAACCGCTCTTGCCTACTAGATCTGCAACAAGTGCGCTCTTGGCCTCAACCGCTCCAGCAGTAATAAGGGCCTTGCGCAATTCGAAGGAATCTCCGATTGCAAGTGATGTAGTAAAGAATTCTTCTTCTACGCGATCAAGCTCATTGGCGATATTGGCTGCAGATGCCTCGGCTTCAATTGCAAGTTGCTCGAGGACTAGAACCAAGTCACCAGATGATGACCAGCGAAGTGATGAAATATTTGTTACAACTGCAAGAGCAGCCGCTCCAAGTGTCTTGGAGAAAAGATCCGAAACAAGAGTGGCCTTTGCCGATTCAGTACGAGACGGATCAGTCAATGCTCGGCGTACCGAGATGCTCCCCGCAAGTACATCGCCAGCGAAGAAGAGTTCAGAGCAGAGCGCAGAGGCGGCTTGGGTGGTTGAACCCTTAACCGCTGCATCCAATGTAGCGCGAGCAGCCTGCAAAGACTGCCGGCTGCTGCCACCAAAGTGCGCTCTCATCTGTTTCGTCTCCTAATTAATTCTTGTTACTTTGATTTTTCGAGATCGTCTAGAAAACGATCCACGACTCGTGATTGTCTGGCCTGGTCATCAAGTGCTTCTCCAACAATCTTGGAAGCTAGTTCAACAGCAAGGGTTCCTACTTCATTACGAAGTGAAGTAATTGCTTGCTGACGTTCAGCTTCGATCGAGGCGTGGGCTGATGCAGTAATGCGTGCAGCTTCTTCTTGGGCCTTGGCGCGAAGTTCTTCAATGATCGCAACACCCTGTGTACGCGCTTCTTCACGCATTGTCTGGGATTCTTCACGAGCTTTGGAGAGTTGTTCGTTGTACTGAGCCAACGCACGCTGAGCTTCCAGTTGCGCTTTCTCGGCACGTTCAATGCCTCCTTGGATTGCTTCTGTCCGAGCAGTGAATGCTTTTTCAAACATCGGCACTACCTTCGAGCGCAAGACAAGGAAAAGAAGTGTGAACGCAACTGCGCCCACGATTAATTCTGCGGTATGCGGAATCAACGGGTTAGCGCTCTCCGCTGCCAAATTAATAACGTGCATCACTGCCCTCTTTCTAGAGTCTCTAAGAAGTTAGGTGAATTAGAGAACGAATGCGAGAACGAGACCGAAGAGAGCAAGAGCTTCAGCAAGTGCGAACCCAAGGAACGCGATTGGCTGAAGAACGCTACGTGCTTCTGGCTGACGTGCAACACCGCTGATGTAAGCAGCGAAGATCATTCCGGTAGCAATCGCAGGTCCGATTGCTGAGAGGCCATAACCGACCAGGTTGAGCGTGCCTTTCATAGTTCTTACCTTTCCAGTTGTTTAGTGCTCGTCGGCAAGGGCGCCGGCGATGTAGAGAGCTGTTAGCAGAGTAAAGATATACGCCTGCAAACATTGGACCATGAATTCAAAGAAAGTCAGTCCGATACCGAATGCAAAAGCAAACGGACTGATTAACTTCAAACCAATGACCCCCTTGAGTAGATGATCTCCACCCAAGATGAAAACTAGAAGGAGCAAGTGCCCCGCGAACATATTTGCAAAGAGACGAAGTGAAAGAGTTAGTGGGCGCACGATAAAGAACGTGGCAAGTTCAAGCGGCGTCAACAAAATGTATGCAGCTTTTGGAACGCCCGGCATAAACATGATGTCTTTCATGTACTTACGGATACCTTGCTTGCGGATTCCGATGTAGTGAAAAGTTATGAATGTGAAGATGGCAAGTACGTACGGAAAACTCACGTGCGACATTGCTGGGAATTGCAAAAGAGGGACAATTCCAAAAATATTGTTCGTCAAGATAAAGGTGAATAGTGTGAACAAATAAGGCACAAAGCGCATGAAATCGTGACCGATGTTGTCGCGCGCTAAATCATTACGAACAAAGCCGTAAATGCTCTCTCCAGCAAATTGCAATTTTGAAGGAACGATTGCGGCTTTACGTGATGCCAAAATGAAAAACACGGAAATCATAATTACTGAAAGAAAAACTAAAAGAATTGGCTTAGTTGTGTATTCATTTCCTGCAATAACCGGAGGGAGGTTGAAGTCGTTTGTACTAGGCGGGACGAATCCTTCGCCAGTTCGCAACAAGTGCACCAAGGGCACGCGCTCACTCCTAATCGGTCAAAATTCGAGAGAAATCCTTGCAAGGCCATAACTTGCGCTTGCGGGGCAACCTTATTGCCTTAGGTTCGTACCTGTGAAATCCACAATGAGATAAATGAGATAAATTGCTTACTCCCGGCCAAACCTCAACCAGACCAGATAGATGGATGCGCTAATGCCCAGGAGCAGGCCGCCCAGGAGGAAGTAATGGGTATTGAGCCAGTGATCCAGTCCCCAGCCGACGCCACCCCAAAAAAGGAGCCCGGAGAGTAGGTACCCAAATATCGACCAAGCAGCGCCTTCATCTTGCTTCATTGCTGCTCCTTATTTTCTTTGGGGTTATGGGGGTTCTGGGGGTTCTGGGGCAATGGTAGGTGGATGCGCAGTTTGAGGAAACTTCGGATCTCTCCCCCGAGCCAGGCAACTGTGAGCGCGATGGCGACAACCCCGAAACTGGCTCGGTCAATGCTCTCGCGAGAGGTGAAATTAGTCAGGAGCCAGAGAAAGAGGCCCAGAACGGCAATCTTGGCAAAATAAGAAAAAATGGCCAAAGCGAAGGTCGTCAAGGGGTCGAGTTTTCTGGAGATTGCCGAAACTCCCAAGTGAACCGCGAAATACATCACGACAACGAATTGAGCTAAAAGAGCGCCAAGCAATCCAGGTTTCCCACGCACAAGGGTAGAGATGATGATTCCCAGAATTCCGACGGCAAATGATGGGATCAGGGCACCACGAATCATTTCGCGTTCGTTGCTGGCAGGAGTTGTCATAGATCGACCTTAAGGCGTCGGCCCGCAATCCAATGACGCGAGATTGAGGTACTCACTAACACCAGCGCCAAAAATGTAAGTATGGCAACCCATAGTGGCTCAAAGGCCATAACCGTGACTGGGATTGCAATTGTTGCCGTCCAAAAATACATAATGACCGCCGTGCGTTGATGAGAATTTCCTTCACCGAGCAAACGGTGGTGAAGATGTTCTTTATCTGGCGCAAAAGGTGAACGTCCCGAACGAACTCGCCTGGCAACGGCTAAGACAAGATCAGCTAATGGAATTGCCAACACCGCAAATGGAAGCAACAAAGGAAGCAATGTTGGTCCATTGTTTTCTGCAGAAATTGCATTTGCGTCTACTTGCCCAGTCAGTGTGATTGATGCAGCTGCTAACAATAATCCCAGAAACATCGAACCCGAATCTCCCATGAAAATTCTGGCTGGATGTGAATTATGTGGCAGGAAGCCAAGGCACAGTCCAATGATTATTGCTGTTACTAATGAAGGAGAACCTGCACGACTGAAACCATAAACCACAGCTAATAGATAAGCGAAAGCAAAGAAAGATGCACCTGATATTGCAACGATGCCCGCCGCCAATCCATCGAGCCCGTCAATGAAATTGACCGCATTGATGGTCACAAGCACAACTAGGACTGTAAGTGCTTGTCCGATGCTTGGCGGCAAAGTCGTAATGCCATTGATTGGCAACCATAGAATCTGTATTCCGTATAGAAGCAAAATGCCTGCAGCAAGTGCTTGACCCGCCAGTTTGGTAAGTGCATCTAACTGAAACCTGTCATCAGCCATTCCAAGAATAATTACGAATGTTGCCGCGAGGAAGATTCCTTGAAGTTCATGGCTAAATGATTTTCCAACCAGCGACAAATGGCGCACGATTAACAGAGTAATCGCCATAGAAAGCCACATTGCAAAGCCACCCCAGCGCGGCGTTGGCAGCGAATGCACGTCACGACTTCTGATTTGCGCAACTGCGCCAAACTTTTCAGCAAGAATCTTGACGCCCGGCGTGATGAGATAACAGAGTACGGCACTAAGTAGGGTCGTAATTAGGTATTCGCGCATATCTTCTTTTCTTTTTTACGCTGAATAAATAGGAAAACGTGAAGTTAACTCTTTAACTTCGCTACGTATTCCAGAAAGTTTGGAGGGATCGTCGGTTGCAATTGCACGGGAAATCATCGAGGCAATCACCTTCATCTCACCAGCGCCCATTCCCTGCGTAGTTGTCGCTGCAGAACCAACACGAATTCCACTTGTCACAGCGGGAGATTCTGGATCAAATGGAATTGCGTTCTTATTCAAAACAATTCCCGCAAGCCCACAACGTTCATCTGCAACCTTGCCATTTACTCCAGTGCTACGAATATCAATAAGTGCCAAGTGCGTTTGAGTTCCACCCGATACTGCACGCATACCTTCATCTTCGAGAGAGGCTGCAAGTACCTGAGCGTTAGAGATTACATTCTTGGCATATGACTGGTATTCAGGAGTAGCGCACTCTTTGAGTGCAATTGCCTTGCCTGCAACAGCAGACATAATTGGTCCGCCTTGCATTCCTGGAAAGACTGCCTTATCAATTGCCGCTGCATGCTCGGCCTTAGTCAAAATCATTCCGCCTCGCGGTCCACGCAATACTTTATGTGTCGTAAATGAAACGACATCAGCATATGGAACGGGTGAAGGAATCGCCTTACCTGCAACGAGTCCAATGAAGTGCGCAGCATCTACCCACATGATGGCGCCTACCTCATCACAAATTTCACGAACTTTCTTAAAATCAATCAAACTTGGGTAAGCAGTAGCGCCAGTACAAATCATCTTTGGTTTATTGGCGACAGCTAACGTGCGCAACTCGTCATAATCAATGAGTTCATCTTCTTGACGCACACCGTAAGAAACAATGTTGAACCATTTTCCAGAAAAGTTAACTTTAGATCCATGAGTTAGGTGACCACCATGCGGAAGTGACATTGCAAGAACGGTGTCGCCAGGCTTTGTAAAAGCGGCATATACAGCGAGATTTGCGCTTGCTCCTGAGTGCGGTTGGACATTCGCATGCTCGGCGCCAAAGAGTGATTTTGCTCGATCAATTGCTAATACTTCAGCCTTGTCTACTTCTTCGCAGCCGCCGTAATAACGCTTTCCTGGATAACCTTCTGCATATTTATTTGAAAGCGTTGACCCGAGAGCAGCAAGTACTGCGCGAGAGGTAAAATTTTCGCTGGCGATTAATTGCAGTGTTGTTTGTTGGCGTTTGAGCTCAGAGAGCAAAATCGCGGCAACATCAGGATCTTGTTGAGTAAGGAGATCAAAATCTGGACCGTAAAAAGGAGTATCTGACATGGCACGTAGCCTATGCCGTATCGCTCACTTTGTAGTCTTTGGCCCCGTAATCTCAGGCACGACTTGAACCAATTCTTCTAGCGACACTGCTCCTTCACGAAGCACGGTGAGAGTCTTTCCGTTGGCTGAAATAACGGTCGACAATGCGGCGGGGGTTAGTTCACCTTGACCAAAAATACGTTGTAGAACTCCAGTGTTCACATGGACATCTTCGGTGCGTAATACAGGTGGTGAACCTGCTGAGGCTGTACTAGCAACAGCGAGTGGTCCACTCTTGCGCACTAAGTCCAGAACAAATCCTTGTGAGGGAACTCGCACACATATATATCCCAGTCTGCCATCATCCCCTAAATCCCATGAGAGCCCCTGCGATGCAAGAACGTTGAAAGAGAGTTGCCCCGGCCAAAATTTCTCCATGAGCAAGCGAGCACTTTCAGGAATATCACGAGCAATACCATCGAGCACATCAGTGCTTCCGACAAGTACTTGCGCCGCCACACCTAAATCGTCACCGCGAATTGCGTGGATTGTCCGAACCGCGTCTTGAATAAAGGCGTCCGCGAGAAATACATATCCATTTTCTAGCGGAGCAACAATTACATAGCCGGCTCGTACTAACTCAAGAGCTCTATCTACGTGGGCTTCTCGATCACCAGAAAGAATATCAATTAGCTCAAACATGAGATTTCCTTATCGCGCTAGTCCAGCGAGGTCGATCATTGAGATCATGGTGAAGTTTTACCTCTTCGAAATCATTTTGCAAGGCTTCTGCAACAGCCGGGCCCTGCTCTTCTCCATGCTCAGTGATGAACAGGCCTTCAGACTTAAGTAATCGAGCAGCCGCCACATAGAAGCGACGAGGAACATCCATTCCATCTGGTCCACCAAATAACGCGACATGTGGCTCATAATCTGCAACTTCTAGAGGTAGAACCTCACCACTTGGGACATACGGTGGATTAGCAATAATCAGGTCAGCCTTTACTCCCATAAGTGCAGTCGAAACATCCTCAGCAACGACACGGACATCTGCACCAATCGCTTCAATATTTTTACGCAACCAAAAAACAGCATCTGGGTCGACCTCCACTGCAATCACGTGAGCATGAGGAGATTGTGTGGCAATAGCTAGTGCCAGAGAACCTGCACCTGCACCCAAATCAATGACGCTGGCTGGCCTGTCAATATTTTTTAGGTGCGCAACAATGCGATCAATCATTAATTCTGTTTCTGGGCGAGGAATTAATACTCCGGGACCAACATGCAAAGTTAAGTCTCCAAAATAAGCCAACCCCGTTATGTACTGAACAGGTTCGTTGGCTAGGCGGCGCGAGATTAATTGTGAATAGTGCTCCAGAAGTTGAGCTGAATCATCCAACGCGGAAATCGCATTCTCCACACGAACTGGATGATGTAAATCCATACGGCTGATACCTAAAAGGTGAGCAAGTAAGTGTTCTGCATCAACTTCCTCAAAACCTGCAGCACGCAATTCCTTTTTGGCAGGAGTAAGAACTTCGCGCACATTGATTGACATAGTTATTAGCTTGTTGACGCTAGCTTTGCGGCCTTATCGGCATCTAAAAGCGCCTGGATCATCGGATCTAGTTCTCCATTGAGAACGGCGTCTAGGTTATTTGCTTTGAAATTTACACGGTGATCGCTGATCCGATTCTCCGGATAGTTATATGTACGAATTCGCTCACTGCGATCAACAGTGCGAACCTGGCTTTTTCTTTCGGCCGATGCGGCTTCCATTGCGGCCTCTTGTGCAGCCAGCAAAATACGGGCGCGCAAAATACGAAGTGCTGATTCCTTATTTTGTAGCTGGCTTTTTTCATTCTGGCAGGAAACGACAATTCCAGTTGGGATGTGAGTAATACGAACAGCAGAGTCTGTTGTATTAACACTCTGCCCGCCGGGACCACTAGAGCGATAAACATCAATGCGTAGATCCTGCATATTGATTTCTACTTCAACTTCTTCGGCTTCAGGCAAAACCATGACGCCTGCAGCGGAGGTGTGAATTCGACCTTGTGATTCCGTTTCTGGCACACGCTGCACGCGGTGCACGCCACCTTCGAATTTCAAACGTGCATATGGAGATTTGCCTGGCTCAGGAATTCCTTTGGATTTCATGGCAACAGAAATATCTTTATACCCACCTAGGTCACTCTCGGTTGCATCAATGATTTCTGTTTTCCAGCCCTGTTTTTCTCCGTAACGCAAATACATTCGAAGTAGATCGCCAGCAAAGAGAGCAGATTCATCTCCTCCGGCACCCGCTTTAATTTCTAAGATTACGTCGCGATCATCATTAGGGTCACGAGGCAATAGAAGTTCTTCAAGCTTTGTTGCTGCCTCATCGCGTGCAATCTCTAGTGAAGGAATTTCAGAGGCAAAATCAGCATCGACCTCGGCCAACTCCTTTGCGGCAGCAAGATCATCTTCAGCGCTTTTCCACTGACGAAAGCCAGCAACTACAGGTCCAAGTTGGGCATATCGGCGACCAAGTTGGCGAGCCTTTCCTTGGTCGTTGTGAATATCAGGATCAGCCATCTGAGCTTCGAGTTCGGCGTATTCACGAACAAGCTCATGGGCTAAGGCAAAGCGATCATTGTTACTCATCATTGCCTCCATTTCAGTCACACCAATAAAAACACACGGGAAAGAAAAAGACCGCAGCCGTTACATAGGTAACGGTTGCGGTCTTTTTAGAAAGCTACTTAGCGCCTGATTTTCCGAAGCGCTCTTCGAACTTCGCAACGCGACCACCAGTGTCGAGGATGCGCTGCTTGCCAGTGTAGAAAGGGTGGCATACAGAACACACTTCAACATAAATGGAACCGCTAGCTACAGTTGAGCGAGTCATAAAAGTCTCGCCGCAACCGCAGGTGACTTTAGTGTCACCGTATTGCGGATGAATCTCTTTCTTCATGTTCTTACCTCTCTTAGGGACTGGGTCGCTTTTTCAAGTCGTGAACCAGTTCGTGATGGCCCAAGGGTAACGCCGAGGCGCTGCCATTGGAAATCGGTGAGCTTTTACGCTTATCTTTTGGGGCTTTAGCCTTCGTTTCCTGGTCCAGCGGTTGTCTTCTGGATCTGCATCAAGAATTCAACGTTGGACTTAGTGCCCTTCATCTTCTCGAGCAAGAGTTCTAGAGCAGCCTGTGGTTCGAGAGCATGAAGTACTCGACGCAACTTCCAGACAATGTTGAGTTCTTCAGTGCCCATGAGAATTTCTTCTTTACGAGTACCTGAAGCAACAACGTTTACCGCTGGGAAGATGCGCTTATCAGCTAAGCGGCGATCCAAGATGAGTTCCATGTTTCCGGTTCCTTTGAACTCTTCGAAAATCACTTCATCCATGCGTGAACCGGTGTCAACAAGTGCAGTGGCAAGAATCGTGAGCGATCCGCCATCTTCAATATTACGAGCAGCACCAAAGAACTTCTTCGGTGGATACAGCGCAGCAGAGTCAACGCCACCCGAAAGGATGCGACCACTGGCAGGAGCAGCAATGTTGTAAGCGCGTCCCAAACGAGTGATTGAGTCAAGCAAGACAACAACATCGTGGCCAAGTTCAACTAAACGCTTTGCGCGCTCAATTGCTAGTTCAGCAACTGTGGTGTGGTCATCTGCGGGACGATCAAAAGTTGAAGCAATAACTTCACCCTTAACTGAGCGCTGCATATCTGTTACTTCTTCAGGTCGCTCATCTACAAGGACAACCATCAAGTGGCACTCAGGGTTATTGGTCGTAATTGCGTTTGCAATTGCTTGCAAGACCATTGTCTTTCCAGCTTTTGGTGGAGAAACAATCAGTCCGCGCTGACCTTTACCGATTGGAGAAATTAGATCAATAACTCGTGTGGTCAAGATGTTTGGCTCTGTTTCAAGTCGCAAACGCTCTTGTGGGTAGAGGGGAACCAACTTCGAGAATTCAACGCGATTGCGTGCTTCCTCTGGATCCATTCCGTTAACCGTCTCAAGAGTGATGAGCGCATTAAACTTTTCGCGACGTTCACCTTCGCGTGCTTGACGCACAGTGCCAGTGACAACATCGCCCTTGCGAAGTCCATAACGGCGCACTTGTTGTAATGAAATGTAAACATCGTTTGGACCTGGCAAATATCCACCTGTGCGAATAAATGCATAACTTTCAAGAATATCTACAAGGCCACCCACTGGTACCAAGACATCGTCTTCGCTCAGAACTGGTTCACGTTCTTCACGTCCAGGATTGCTTCCTTGGCGCTCACGTGTGCGTCCTCTGTCACGGCCACGATCGCGGCCTCGGCCACGATCTCCTTGATCAGAACCACGATCGCTCTTTGAATCTTGCGAATCGCTATCGGACTCTTCGATTACTGCTTCTGCTTCTTGCTTCTTCTTATTACGGTTGTTGTTGCGCTCTGCCCGTTTTGTTTCGCGTTCTAACTTCGCGGCTTCACGGTTGGCAGCTTGGAGATCACTAATAGCTTGTACGAGTGCGGCTTTCTTCATTTTGCCGGCGCCTTCGACTCCTAGTTGACCAGCAACAGCTTGCAGTTGTGGCAGGAGCATCGAAGCTAACTCAGGGCTACTTGATCGAACAGGTTCTTTTTCAGTCATTGAACTTCATTTCAGTTATGGGAATAGTCCCGTTATTTTTGATCTGATGGATATCTGAGGTGTTGCTTTCCACTGAGTGCTTCAGAATTACGATTCACATGTGGGGTTCAGATAAGAGAACCGTAGCAGGGGTCTTTGATATCTGCCAAACTCGCGCGAGATCACCTCGCGCCAGCGATTTTATGAGGAGATTACGGTCGCTCCTGTGGCTGATACAGCCAACTCTTGCACCCGAAAATTCTCTCCTGCGGCTCTCTGCAATTCGGCAATCTCGCTTGGCTCTCCCGCGTGCAAAACCAAAACAGCTGGCCCGGCTCCAGAGATAAATGCGGCAACCCCTGCAGCTCTTAGTTTTGTAACCAAGGCAAAGGATTTTGGCATAACTTCTTCACGATATTTTTGATGCAAGAAATCTTGGGTTGCCACAAAAAGTAAATCTGGGCGTTGGGATAGTGCATGAACCAACAGCGCTGTGTTGGCGGAGTTGGCCACCGCATCTGAGTGCGGAACTGTTTCTGGTAATAGTTTGCGTGCCTTTGATGTGGCGACAGATTGATTCGGGATAAATGCTAAGACTTTAATTCGAGAGTCAACGGTAATGCCAACTGCGCGGGCAACTTTGGCTCCATGATGGTTTTCTTGCCATGCGATTGTTGCCCCGCCAATAAGTGCGCATGCAACATTATCTGGATGGCCTTCCATCTTCGATGCGATGTTGAGAAGCTCATCATCGATCATTCGTTCATTTCCAGAAAGTACGAGAGCTCTGGCCAAAACTAGCCCGCCAACTATTGCACTTGCTGAAGAGCCTAATCCTCGTCCATGAGGAATTACATTTAATGCGCGAACAGAAAGACCGCGAGGCTTACCGCCCATGAAATCAAATCCTTGATACATGGCCTTGATTAACAAGTTCTTTTCATCACGACGAAGCGTGTCGGCGCCTTCTCCCGCAACATCAAGGTCGATTGCTGGTTCATCCGTTACTTGCGCGATGTAGCGATCGTGCAGATTAAGAGCCAATCCAAAACAATCAAATCCTGGTCCAAGGTTTGCACTTGTTGCAGGAACTTGCACCTCTATGGGATGCGCACGAAAAGTAGGTTTAGCCATTGTCGTTTCTTAACTCAAACCCAGTGCTTGTGCAGCAACGGATGCAATAGGTGGAATAACAACTGGATCTGCAGCGCCCTCTAGCGCCCAATGAACATCCTTTAGCCCGTGACCAGTAACGGTAATAACAATGCGCTTTCCGTGAGGCAAAGTTCCACGAGCTTCGTGTTTGATTAACCCGGCAAGCCCCGCTGCACTTGATGGCTCTACGAATACGCCCTCAGTTGATGCAATAAGACGGTAAGCGCTAAGGATTTCTTCGTCAGTCACTGAATCTATGAGTCCACCTGATTCATCGCGAGCTGCGACAGCTTGTGCCCACGATGCAGGGTTGCCGATACGGATTGCAGTAGCAATGGTTTCGGGATTGGTGACGATCTCACCACGAACAATTGGCGCTGAACCTTCTGCTTGAAATCCCCACATCTGCGGCAATCGCGATGAAATGCCATCTGCGCGATACTCGTTATAGCCCTTCCAATACGCGGTGATATTTCCTGCATTGCCAACTGGGAGCGCATGAATATCTGGTGCATCCTCAAGGAAATCTACGACTTCAAATGCTGCGGTCTTTTGCCCTTCAATGCGGAAAGGGTTAACGGAGTTTACGAGTGCAACGGGATAGTTCTCTGAAAGATCACGCGCCAAATTAAGGCAGTCATCAAAGTTTCCTTCAACCTGCAACAAAGTAGATCCGTGAATGATTGCTTGGGCCATCTTGCCCATTGCAATTTTTCCTGCTGGCACCAAAACTGCTGGAACCATGCCAGCTTTTGCAGCGTAGGCCGCAGCAGATGCACTTGTATTTCCTGTTGAAGCGCAGATAACTGCTTTTGCGCCATCTTCTGCCGCTTTAGAAATTGCCATCGTCATACCGCGGTCTTTAAAAGAACCAGTTGGATTAGCGCCTTCGAATTTCAACCAGATGTCATTGTTGAGCAACTTCGAAAGATTAAGTGCATGAATAAGTGGCGTGCCACCTTCGCGAAGAGTAATTACAGGAGTCTTTGCGCTCACTGGTAGGCGATCGCGATATTCCTCGATCACTCCACGCCATTGATGGGCGCCACGTTGAACATAAGTATTAGTCATTATTGAGGTGACCCTTCAACTCGGATTACGCTCTCAACGGATTTGACCATATCCATATTGGATAAACGCTTTACTGTTGAAGCTAACGCCGCTTCGGTGGCGTTGTGCGTTACGACAATAAGTTCTGCATCAGAACCACGTCCGGTTTGGCGAACAGTCTGAATAGATACATTTTCATCGGCAAATGCTTGTGCAATCGATGCAAGAACACCTGATCTATCTGCAACATCAAGACGGATAAGGTATTTAGTTTTCGTCTGCCCGATTGGAACAATTGCACGGTCTGCATAATCGCTTTCACGCGGTCCGATAGCGCCACCTGTGCGATGTCGAGCAACTGCCACAACATCTCCAAGAATTGCACTGGCAGTTGGTGCCCCACCCGCGCCGCGTCCGTAAAACATTAATTCGCCAGCAGATTCAGCCTCAACAAAAACAGCATTGAAGGCATCACGAACAGCAGCCAATGGATGATTGCGCGGAAGCAATACCGGATGAACACGGACAGAGATTTGATCCGACGGTGTTAGTTCGGCAATCGCCAAGAGTTTGATGACGTGATTCATGGATTTAGCAACAGCAACATCAGTTGCAGTAATTTTAGAAATTCCTTCTCGGTGAACATCAGCATCAGTTACTCGAGTATGAAAAGCGAGTCCTGCCAAGATTGCGGCCTTTGCAGCAGCATCAAAACCTTCAATATCTGCAGTGGGATCTGCCTCTGCATAACCAAGTGCTTGAGCCTCGGCTAGAACTTCGTCGAATGCACGTCCTTCTTCATCCATTTTCGTGAGAATGTAGTTTGTAGTTCCGTTAACAATTCCCATAATGCGAGTGACATGGTCACCTACTAAAGATTCACGAAGTGGTCGCAAAATTGGAATCGCGCCAGCTACCGCTGCTTCGTAATACAAATCCACGCCAGCCTTATCAGCGGCGCTGTAAAGATCGGCACCATGTGTTGCAAGGAGTGCCTTGTTGGCGGTAATAACTGATTTGCCGTGCGCTATTGCTTCAAGGATTAGTGTGCGGGCCGGTTCGATGCCGCCCATAACTTCGATGACGATATCAATCTCAGGATCGCGCACAACCGACACTGCATCGAGGGTAAAGAGCGCCGGATCAATTCCTTCACGTGCAATAGAGATGTCGCGTACCGCAATCTTGCTCAGCACTAATCGCGCACCCGAGCGCGTGGAAAGTTCGCGTTGATCCTCCGATAACAAGCGCGCAACTTGGCCACCTACAACGCCGGCGCCGAGCATTCCGATTTTAAGGACAGGAAGTGCGGAATTCATGTGCTCACTCTTTCACACATCTAGGCCGAGAAGATCGGCCTCAGTTTCGCGCCGCAATATTACGCGGGCTTTTCCATTGAGAAGGGCCACAACAGGCGGGCGAGGCACATGGTTGTAATTGCTTGCCATGCTTCGGCCATACGCCCCAGTGGCAGGGACGGCTAATAGATCACCGGGGACAATATCGGCAGGTAGATCAATATCTTTGATGACTATGTCGCCTGTTTCGCAATGCTTTCCGACAACTCGAGATGAAATCAATGGCGCAGTTGATGTGCGATTTGCAAGCACGGTGATGTATTCAGCCCCATATAGGGCTGGGCGAATGTTGTCGCTCATTCCGCCATCAATAGATATGTAATTTCGAGTTTCGCCAGTTTCAAGAAGGACCATCTTTGTTGTTCCCACTTCATACATTGTGAACATTGATGGACCGACAATTGCCCGACCTGGCTCAATGGAGATGCGAGGGATATCTACTCCGTATGCGGCACATGAAGTTTTGACTGCATTAGCTAAAAATGGCAAAACGGTTGAGGGAAGTAATGGTTCATCCTCTGGAAGATATGAAATTCCGTATCCACCACCAAGGTCGAGTTCAGGCAACTGCACGCCAAATTCATCGCGGTATTTGCCCATTAATTCAATGAGGCGATCAGCTGAAACCGCAAAGGCGTCCATCGATAAAATCTGCGAACCAATATGGCCATGGAAGCCACGTAGTTCTACTTCAGGATGTGATCGTGCTGCCAAAACAGCTGACCACGCAGCTCCGCTAGCAATTGAGAATCCAAACTTCACATCTTCGTGAGCTGTTGCAATTGATTCGTGAGTATGTGCTTCGATGCCAGGAGTTAACCGAAGAAGAATTGGTTGAACTTTGCCTTGACTGCGCGCAGCCTGTGCTACCCGATCAATTTCAATGAGCGAGTCCACGACGATTGTGCCAACACCAATTTCTACTGCCTTGTTTATTTCGGCAACAGACTTATTGTTTCCATGCACTTGAATTTTCGATGCTGGGAAATTGGCAGCCAAAGCAACAGCGAGCTCGCCCCCAGTGCACACATCTAAACCAATTCCACAATCAGCAATCCATTTAGCAACTTCTACGCAAATAAAGGCTTTGCCGGCGTAGTAGACGTGACCTGCATTTTCGCCAAATGATTCGTTAAGGGCAGCGCTCCATGCACTCGCGCGTTCGCGAAAGTCTGCTTCATCAATAAAGAATGTTGGAGTTCCAAAATCGCGTGCCAACTTATGAGCTGGCATTCCAGAAAGGTGGAGTTCGTTTTCGCGGAAAGTAATTTGTGAAGACCATACATTTGCCATGGTGTTACATCCTCTCCGGTGCGCTTACGCCTAGAAGTTTTAAGCCATTGCTAAGTACTTGCAATGTTGCAGCACAGAGATTTGCACGAGCAGAGTGAATAGCCTCAATAGGTTCATCTCCCAGCGGAAGCACGCGGCAATCTGCGTAGAAGCCGTGATACACACCAGCCAAAACTTCTAGGTAGCGAGCAACTCGGTGTGGTTCTCTAAGTTCAGC
>CAEZZR010000002.1_pt1 | contig 24420 bp, 22 predicted proteins | sample 7266751 | NCBI WGS metagenome assembly CAEZZR01 (sample SAMEA6813965, study PRJEB35770) | uncultured Actinomycetes bacterium | biome: Freshwater; feature: Freshwater reservoir; material: water | place: Czech Republic | collected 2016-08-15 | depth 30m m | reverse complement strand
TTGCACCTAATTTTCCAAAATTAAAGGTACCCATAAACCCATACGCCAAACAAAATTTCTTGCGCGATTGGACCCATCCGACTGATGCAACTAAGAGTGGAACAAAAAGAGAAAATCGTGCGCCTCGAGGTGCATTCGTAACAATCAGGCCAGAAAACATGACAAGTGAAAAAACAAGACCAGCTACTGCAACCAATTGTCTGCGGCGAATCTCACCTGTGCCAATGTTGCATGCGCCCGGAATGTAATCAGGCATCTTCAAATTCATCTTCATCGACCCAAACATTTTGGGCACCATCCTCTTGTTTTTCAATCCAAGAAAGGAATGATCCGACAGCGCGGAATGACAACACTGTTAGTGTTATGAAACCAACTAGCCGGCGCGCGAATTTGAACATGGGATAAAAATACACTGATTTGAGGAGATTTTCTCTGTGATAGGGCCTAAGTAACTATGCGTGTTGAAGGGCCGTTTCTATATCGTTCCATAAATCTTCAACGTTTTCGCACCCTACCGAGAGACGAATCAAACTTTCAGGAACAGTTGTACTTTCCAGGGCCCAACGTCGCCTCCGCTCCCACAGAGATTCAACTCCACCCAAACTAGTTGCGGAGGTGATGAGGGCTGAAGCAGCACAAACTGCATCTGCTTCAGAAGCTCCGCCATGCAGAGTGAATGACAAAATTGCTCCAAATCCATTCATGAAGGAAGCGGCTCTCTGATGATTGGGATCACTGACAAGTCCTGGATAGTTGACCTGAGCTACTTTTGGGTGGGCAGAAAGTCGCTTAGCTAATTCCATTGCGCTTTCTTGCGACTTTTCAAATCTCAAGGCGAATGTGCGAAGTCCTCTCAGGGCCAACCAGCACTCAAAGGGCCCAGGTATAGATCCATTGAACTTACGAGCATCGCTTAAACGTGTAAATAGCGCAGAATCATTTGTAGAAACAGAACCCATAAGTACATCGCTATGGCCAGATAGGTACTTTGTTACTGAATGCATGACCATATCAGCGCCCATCATGAGGGGTTTCTGATTAATCGGTGTCGCAAAGGTGTTATCAACTGCTACTCCACAGCCCAATTTCTTCGCGGCCTCAATGATGGTCGGTAGGTCAGCTATTTCTAAAGATGGATTTGTGGGTGATTCAATCCATAACAATGCGGTGCCCGGAAGTGCCGCAATGACTTCTTCCGTATCGGCAACATGAACATAACGAACTTCTATGCGACCAGTCTCTTGCAGTTTATGAAGCATTGCCATCGTGCCGCTGTAACCTTGATGTGATGCAGTGACAACGGCACCGATTGGTAGCAAAGAAAATATTGTGGAAATTGCAGCTAATCCGGAAGGAAAGACAAGTGTGGGACCATTTTCGAGAGCGCCAATCGCCTTCTCGAGAGCTTCCCACGTTTCATTTCCATAACGGCCATACCCAATAGGACCACCAGCATGAAGGGTTGCATTCAGTGATATCGGCGGATTAATTGGACCGTCTGGAGAAGGAGTTGGGCGTCCTGCCGTTATGGCAAGAGTCTCTAGGTGGTAGGTCTCATCATTCATGTAATTAGCCTATAACGATTTAATGATTCTCTCGACTGCTTCCGTGAGAACGTCTTGACTCGTTGCAAAATTCAGGCGGACGTATTGTGGGGTCAGTGAGCTAAAAGACTCTCCCGAATTAAACGCTACCTTGCCTTTTTCAAGGCACGTTGCGGCGGGATTCTCACCAAGGTTCAACGAAGAAAGGTCTAACCACGCCAAGTATCCACTGGCAGGTATGCGATACCCCACCGTTGGCAGTTTCTCATCAAGTAATTTCTTTAGAAAATGACGATTTGAATCAAGCGTTTCTATTGCTCCATCTAGCCAGTCATCGCACTCACTAAAAGCAGTTGTCGTAGCAAAAGCTCCAAGCAGCGAAGCCCGATAATGTGTTGCCTCTGGAAGATTTTGTAGCGTTGCACTCATGATCGGACTCTGGGTAACAATAAATGCGCATTTAAGCCCGGCTATATTCCACGCCTTACTTGCAGCAGTAATTGTTATTCCGACGCTTTCTGCATCTTCTCCCAGCGAAAGAAATGGTACAAATTCTGATTCTGAAAAAGTTAACGGAGCATGAATCTCGTCACTGATAATTAGTACGTCAAATTTCTTGGCTAGCGAAACTAATCTCAATAACTCTTCTCGAGAGTAAACACGGCCAAGTGGATTATGGGGACTGCACAACATGTGCACTTTTACTCCGTCTTGGTAGGCTTTTTCAATGCCTTCGAAATCAATCGCCCATCCTGACTCCGCGTTCCCAAAGGGCACATCAACTTTCTTTAATTGTGTTTCCTCAATCCACGTATAGAAATTGTGATAAACGGGTGAATTAATGAGGACTTTATCTCCGGGTTTTGTTACTAACCGAAGTAATTCAACAGCCGCCACACCTACGTCCGTTGCAATATGAATCTGATTTGGATCTACAGTCCAATTCCAACGTCTGTGAGCAAATGCAGCAAATGCTGCTCCTAACTCCGGAACTGCTCCTAGGTAACCTAAATCTGAGTGCGACACCATCTCGAGTAGTAAAGTGCGGATAGGTTGCGCAACAGGAAAATCCATTTCCGCTACGGGCAGAGGCAATACATCGCTAGGAAAATCGCGCCACTTTGTACTCCGATGTGTTCGCATTTCCGCAAGTGGCATGGCCTGGACGTCAACTTTGCTCATGTGGGAAGTATCCCATTGATTTGCTGAGTAAATCTACGCCTGTAATCTGCGAGTGGAATTTCGAACAATCAGGGTCGTTGGAAGGGTGTGAGAAGCATCTGGCATCTCTGGCTTCTTGAGTTTGTCCATAATGGAATGCGCCGCCATCTCCCCCATTAATTGCATGGGTTGCTCGACGGTCGTTAGATCTGAGAATTCGGCCATTTCGTGTCCATCAAAACCGATGATTGAAATATCGTCTGGGACTTTGAGACCATGACGTCGCATGGCGCGCATCGCACCTAAGGCCATCTCGTCAGATTCACAAAAAATGGCAGTCGGCGGATTCGGCCTTGCTAAGAGTTCATCCATTGCTCGTGTACCGCCATGCATAGTGAAATCTCCATAGACTTCTCTTTCAGGAACCCAATTGAGTTTATTTTCAGCTAATACTTGCATGAATCCAATTTTGCGATCATGAGGTCCCCCAAAATTTAAGGGATCATCTGGATGAGCAGACATTAATGCGATTTCCTTGTGACCCTGATTCACAAGATGCTGCGTTGCAGTTCGAGCGCCTGCAACGTCGTCTATTGCGATACTTATGCAATCTTTATGGTGCATCCCTACCAATGCAAGTGGAATACCCAAGCTGAGCATCGATTCAAACTCTTCCTCAGTTGGCGGCAAGCTGATAACTATTAGTGCATCGACTCGCCCCTTCAAGAGTTGATGCTGAAAAAGTCGCTCGCGCCCTTTCATTTGACTGAAGTTGTAGAGAAGTAGATCAAAACCAGCTTCACGAAGTACTTGTTCTGCGCCGTTGATAACTTGCGAGAAATACCAACTCGCGATGTATGGGGCGACGACGCCAATGCTCTTGGTTCGAGATCTTGGAATACCCAGTTTCTCCCCTGGTATGTCATAACCCACTGAGGCTGCAGCTAAGAGAATCTTTTCTCGTGTTTGCTCATTGACATGGTGCATTCCGCGTAACGCTCTGGAAACGGTGGCACTTGAAACGCCGGCCGCTTCAGCAACTTCCTTGATTCCTGCCACCAATCCACCTGTTTCATGAAATACCGCAAAAATAGTTGGATTTGCAGAAATCTTTCTGCAAGAAGAGTAAAAGTAGAGCACTTAGGCCTAAAAGCGCAAGGAGATTGCATGAAGTTGGTAGATTCCTTGCATGAGCGGCAAGATTTCAGCACAAAAGATGAAACGAATTGTTGCTGACATCTGCGCGATTGACCCCAAATTCATTCGTACCGTCGAAGAATCGCCACTATGCACAGTGGGTCGTTCCGCAGGAGAAAGTTCCCATTTTGAGTCACTCGTGGAATCGGTCATCTCCCAACAGTTAGCGATTAAGGCAGCAGACACAATTCATGCACGGCTAGTCTCCTTAGCAAAAGGGAAAGTAACACCACCTCGAATTGCGAAAATTTCACTAGAGGACCTACGCGCCGCAGGAGTTTCTGGCGCGAAAGCAAAAACAATTCACGGCCTAGCACGCGCAGCATTAGATGGAGAAATCTCATTTGAAGAGTTACATCTGATTGAAAATGATCAGGAAATCTTTGATCAACTCACATCGTTATGGGGAATTGGTCCCTGGACTGTAGATATGTTCATGATGTTTCAATTAGGTCGACTCGATGTCTGGCCCACTGGAGACCTCGGCGTGAGGCGCGGGTGGGAAAAAATTCATCGCCTTAAAGAACAGATAGAGCCCAAGACGCTAGAAATTAAAGGCGAAAGATTTAGGCCACACAGAAGTGTTGTCGCTTGGTATTGCTGGAGAGCGGTCGATAGTAATTAGATTATCGAGGTTCCAAAATCATTGAGACTGAATTAATGCACCAGCGCTGATCTGTTGGTACGTCATACCCTTCACCCTCAAATACATGGCCAAGATGTGAGTCACATGATGCGCATCTAACTTCTGTACGAACCCGCGGTGCAAGGGATCTATCTTCAATGAGCACAACTGCGTCTTCTTTCGTTGGCGCATAAAAAGATGGCCATCCACATCCAGAATGAAACTTAGTCTCACTCCTAAAGAGTTCGGCGCTACAAGCCTTACATTTGTAAATGCCTACTGATTCAGTATCTACATATTCCCCTGTAAATGGACGCTCCGTGGCTCCATTGCGTAGCACGTCATAGGACAACGGATCCAAGCGAGCGCGAAGTTCTTCATTATCTACAGAGTGCGGAAATGCAATACCCGTACTTGAATGGCAGTCATATCCATTGGGATTCTTTTGAAGATATTTCTGATGGTATTCCTCAGCTAGCCAATAATGTTTTCCCTCAGCTGGCAATATCTCGGTGACAATCGCTCCATAGCCTGCAGCTGATATTACTTTTCCATATTGTTCTTTGGTTGACTCTGCCTCAATTGCTTGAGAAGGTGAAGTCGTGTAAATAGCGCTTCTGTATTGAGAGCCGATGTCATTACCTTGTGAATTAAGAGTTGTTGGGTCGTGCATTGTCCAGAACTCTTCGAGCAATCTGCGATAAGAAATTTGAGTCGAATCAAATCTCACGTGCACAATTTCTGCATGCCCCGTATTGCCTGTACACACTTGTTCGTAATTTGGGTCTGATTGGGTACCGCCCATGTAACCAACACTTGTTTCAAGCACTCCAGATAACTTCCAAAAACGTCGTTCTGCGCCCCAGAAGCATCCCGTTGCGAAATATGCGCTCTCAACCATGACGGTATTCTGGCAGTGCAAGCGCACCTGCGCACGCGCTGATAACCTTGGCAAAGTACCTGCGCCCCCGTAGCTCAGGGGATAGAGCACCGCCCTCCGGAGGCGGGTGCGCAGGTTCGAATCCTGCCGGGGGCACCGAGAAAACGCACCAATGTGAATCTTTCGTCCGTTAAGCGAGATAAATCACTCTATAAGTGGGAATCCACCTGTAAATATCCTTGTTTAACTCAGTGATACGGGAGAGAATTGCCCCTTGGCGAAGACCTTTTGCCGTTACACACCAGTTAATTAGGTGCCTACATGGCGCCACGCAATGAACTACGCAGAGAGGGTCGGTGGGGTATGGATTGGCGACATCAGTCTGCTTGCCGTGACGAAGACCCCGAACTCTTCTTCCCAGTGGGAAATACAGGCCCAGCGATCACCCAGATCGAAGAAGCAAAAAAGGTCTGCCAACGCTGCATCGTCAAAGAGCCTTGCCTAGCGTGGGCGCTGGAAAGCGGTCAAGACGCAGGCGTCTGGGGCGGATTATCAGAAGATGAGCGCCGTGCACTTAAACGACGTGCCGCAAGAAATCGTGCGCGTTTAATGGAGCAGAGCAATAGTAATTTCCAATCACTCAGCTAAACAGGGTTAAATCGGGAATGTAACCGATGCTCGTGTTCCTGGATGTGTTGGCTCTAGATTAATCGTCCCTTGTAATTCATTTTCAGTAAGAGTACGAACTATTTGTAAACCCAAATTGGCAGATGCGGCTACATTGAAATCTGCAGGTAATCCTTCACCGTCGTCTTCGATAGAAATGCGACATGAGCTTTCACTGCGATTGATAGCTATGTTCAATACATTTCCGCTTGTAGCAAGTCCATGCTCAAGGGCGTTATGAATCAGTTCCGTTACTACGAGCGCTAACGGAGTAGCAATACGCGGCTCTAGTGTTCCGGAATGACCACTTCGCACAATTCTTATCTCGCTCATCCTTGGGCTTAGCTCCATGGCGTTTGCCACTAAACGATCAAGTACTTCATCAAATCCAACCGTCTCCTCCGCGCTCGTGGAGAGTGTTTCATGCACCACGGCAATTGAAGCAATCCTTCGAACTGCTTCCTCCAGCGCAAGCCTCGCGCTTGGATCTTCAATTCGCCGAGATTGCAATCTAAGAAGTGCGGAAACGGTCTGAAGGTTATTTTTTACTCGATGATGAATCTCACGAATCGTCGCGTCCTTAGTGACTAGCTCACGATCTCGTCTGCGCAATTCAGTGACATTGTGAAGAAGAACGATCGCACCAATCCGATCAGTGGATTTGCTCAATGGCATCACAAGTAAATCCAAAGTTCCGCCTGAATTCTCGCATTCAACTCTCCTAAGTGCTTTACCACTCAGCGCGCTTCGCATTCCTTCTTCATGAGGATCTTTTCTAGGCTTTGCCAAAGACTCTGCAAGATCGCTCAAAGAGAAACTTTCTAGCTCTTTTTCCCAGCCTAACCGGCTAAACGCCGAGCGCGCGTTTGGACTAGCGTAAGAAATAATCCCATTTACATCTAGACGGATAAGTCCATCTCCAACGCGAGGTAGCGGATCAAATACAGAAATGGCATCTGGGTATGGAAATGTTCCTTCGGAGACCATTTGATAAAGCTTATGAGCAATTTCTCGATAATTAAGTTCGAGGCGACTTGGTGAACGCATCAAGTCAGCATTTCTATGGCGTGAAATAACAGCAATCACTTGGCCATCCCAAGTCACCGGGATCGTCTCTTCTTTAATCATGAGCTCGCCAATTTTCTCTGGCTCTGAGTCGCGAACAATTTCACCATTAGAAAGAGCTGCGTCGATTCGCCCACGAGTGCCCCATGGAATCTCGTCACCGATTACATCTAACGCAAAGACGGTCGCCGCAGTCGTTGGTCGAATATGAGCGACAGCAACATAACCAGTTGGCCAACTTTTATTGTCCTTACGAAGTGGCACCCAAAGAATTAAGTCAGCAAATGAAAGGTCTGAAAGTATCTGCCAATCAGCGGTCAACTCATGAAGACGATGCAGTTGAATTGATGTGATTGGGCTGCGACCTTCTAGAAGATCCTCAATTGCGGACATACGCTAGTTCTCCGACGTGAGCCAGGACGGTAAGTTATCTTGGACTTCTTGACTTGCAAACCAAGTAAGTTCTTCCTCTTCTGATTGGGCAATCAGTACAGCATCAACTTGGGACCATTCAATCTCTGAAAGCAATTCAACCTGAAAGCCGCTTTCACTACCCGATTGCACACTCGTCAGATTCACAGCCAGAACGTATCCATTGGATTCTTGAGATTCCTGAATCTCTCGTGATGCTTGTGCTGCTAAAAGGGAAAGTTCAAATTCCCTCTCCTCTTCATCAACCTCTGAATTCTCCTCAAAAAAGAGTCGAGTCGTGACAAAGGCTTGGGCAAAGCGAAACCGACCCTCACGAAGTAATACTTCAATCTGGCTCGGGACCACCGGAATATATGCGCGCATCCCCCTAGGGTATAAGAAATCAGTGAACTATTTCGCCTGCAATTTTAGCTATGGACTTGCGTAATATGCCGCGTTCTTCCGCTTCTATGAGCGTTGCACGATCTTTCAGGGCCTTCGATGTTCCTTTTATATCTCGAGGGAGGGTGTAAATCCGCACAGGTTTTAACGGAGCTATCGTGGCAAGAAATACACCTTCTTCATCGCTGCCTTTTCGTCCGGGTCCCTTCATATTCAACACGACACTTACCTTTGCCCGTAGAGATACTTTTGCGAATTCTTTAACCAACACATCCATCCTGTACGTGCTTAAAAAATCTACTTTCCCAAGAAACCAGATTTCCTCCGCATTGTCGCAAGACCAATGGATTATTGAGGCGGCCCAGCGTCTATCCGTAAGTGAATCCCCAATTTCTTCTATGCTGCCAAGGTCGATAATCACGAAATCAAATTCTGCTTGAGCAGTGTTCATAAATTCGGACAGGTTGCGCACCCGTTCTTGCGTTAACTCAGCCGCACTCAGGTGTGGCGCAATCGTTTTCCATGAGTCCCCTTCGTCAAGCTTTCGTAACCCTAAAAGGGCAGCGATCGAAGGGCGTTGAACATCTGCATCCAACAATAAAGTTGGCCTATTCAAAACGCTCAACTCCATTGCCAAGTTCATTGCCAATGTTGTGCACCCAGAATTAGTTGATGAACCACCTATAGCGATTACGTGCGATCTCTTCTTCTGCGAAGTTGAGTTTTGCCTTGTTCTGAGAAGTGGAGCCCTGACGCTTCCTCTTATGACTGAAACTAGCTCAGTGGCGTCCTTTGGAAGCGGGTGAATCCCGATGAAATTCTCTCCTGCCTTAAACTCGGAGGAGAAACCAATTACGTTTCTTAACTTACCTTGCCAATCTGTTACATGCTGCGGTGAAATGTCGGGCAAATCAGGTGAATAGATAAGAACAATGTTCTTTAGTTGGATGCTTTGCTCTTGTAGAAAGCCTTTCAGGCCTTCTACATCAAGAGCTCTGTAAATCACACTCCAGCCTTGTGCAAAAAGAGTTCCAGCAACAAATCCTTCAAACTCCGAATTAGCAATAGCTGTAACGATTACCGGTAATTCTATTTCAGCCATTGACGCGCACCACCACTATGCGTCCTTGCGATGTGGCCTCAAGCAAAGTCAGAATCTCTTTATGGTCGACAGAAATTGTTAATGAAATGTCTCCACCAAGATTTTCGCCCTTTTTATCAATGGAAAGCAGGAAAACATGAGAAAGAATAAGTGTGGGAGGGCCTAGATTTTGCGTGATCGTTGAGTCTCCCACTTGGTAGAGATTCACAATTTCCCCGGATGAAACATTGCCCGGAAGGTCTGAAGCGTGCACGCTGATCGGAACAGCGCTCGTTAACATTTCATTCTCGCTATTGCTCAGCGAAGATCGAGGTATCAACTCTCCCTGCGGGACTGCTCGTTTCACAATATAACCAGTTGGGTCATCGCTTGCCCGAAAATAGGAACTTTCGCTCCCCCCAAGGACTACTTGAGTTTGAACGAGGTCTTCAATTAGCACGTAATGCCCAGGAACTAATGTCTTAGAAGATGTCCACACACCACTTTTTTGGTTAGCGACCGAAGATAAGACGAAAGCAGAAATGAAAGATGCGAGAACCAAAGCCCCCGCGGCAATAAGTCGAGTTTGTAGCCTTTTCTTGTAACGTGTCATAACTGATAACTAAAGGCCCTCGGCTGTTTTTCTTACTCAAAGCTTTCCACAGTCATTCTTTCGGATGACCTATCAGCCATCCACCGGCAGGAAGTAAAGAGTTCTGAGTGCCTAGACAGTGAAGTTATGACAACTCATGCAATTCACTCCCGCTTAGAAAATATATCTCGAATTTCCGACTCAGATTTTCCCTTATGGAATCACCCGATGCTTGACCTCTACCGTCCGTTGGCGCATGAAAATATTGAGCAGAGACCCTTGCTTTACTCAGTGCCCGTATTTTTTGATGAGGAATATGATCCTGAATTTGCCCCGCAGCCTACTTCCGCAAACGAACTTCCGGAGCTCTATGCGTGGACCATGAAATTTGGAATGAGCGTTATTGAAATTTGGGCAGCAAGGCGTCAACCGACCCAACTCTCCCACTGGTGTCATCGCTCTGTTTACGCAGATTTGTTGAAAAGCGTAGGTTCGCAGAAAGAAATTGGGCATATCCGCAAACTGCATCAATGTCAGCCTCTAGATGGAATCAGTGAATCGGTGATGACGATTCGCTTCCAATCACGAATACGTTCTTTGGCAATGAGATTCGAGGGACTAGACCATCGCTGGCTCTGCACCTCGTTAACTCTTCTGTAAGAAGGAGTTAAGCCTCGCCATGGCAGCGCTTGTATTTCTTTCCGGAGCCACATGGACATGGAGCATTTCGAGAAATGCCGCTGCTCTGTGCAACACCCGATTCATCTGCGGCAGAATATTGCAGACCAAGCGGAGTTTTAGGTGTTTCAAGCCCTTTGGCTTTTACATCCTTTGTCGATTCTTCAACCGTCACTTCGACATTAAACAAATAGCCGGCAATTTCTTCTTTAATTGCATCCATCATTGCCGCAAATAGGTCATAGCCTTCTCGTTGATATTCAACAAGTGGATCACGTTGCGCCATGGCTCGTAATCCGATTCCTTCTTGCAAATAGTCCATCTCGAAAAGATGCTCGCGCCATTTACGATCAAAGACAGAAAGTAGAACCTTACGTTCTAGTTCGCGCATAACTTCAGAGCCAAGGGCTTCTTCGCGCTTGGCATATGCAGCAATAGCGTCGTCAATAACTCGTTGAGTTAGGTAATCAGTATCAATTCCCTTTCGCCCACCCAATTCAGTTTCAAGTTCAGCTACCGTAAATGAAATTGGGTAGAGGGCGTGCAAAGCGGTCCATAGGGCTTCAAGATCCCAATCTTCGGGGAATCCTTCAGCTGTGGCAGCGCCAACATAGGCGGCCAATGTATCTTGCAAGAAAGTCTGAACTTGGTCTTTGATATCCTCGCCTTCAAGTACAAGGCGTCTTTCTCCATAAACTACCTGGCGCTGTCTATTGAGTACGTCGTCGTATTTCAAAACATTCTTACGGATTTCGAAGTTTTGTGCTTCAACTTGAGTTTGAGCTGAACGAATGGCATTACTCACCATTTTAGATTCAATTGGTGCATCCTCAGGGAGCCCGGCGGCAGATAAGAAACGTTCGACCATTCCAGAATTAAATCGTCGCATCAACTCATCTTGAAGTGAGAGATAGAAACGCGACTCCCCTGGATCGCCTTGGCGACCAGAACGTCCACGTAATTGATTATCAATACGACGAGATTCATGTCGTTCTGTTCCGAGAACATAGAGACCGCCAAGTGCGGTGACCTCTTCGTGAGCTTTTAAGACAGCAGCCTTTTGCTTTGCAATCTCAACTGGCCAGGCGGCTTCATACTCCTCAGGAGTATCCACTGGCGAAAGTCCACGACGTTGAAGTTCGAAATCGGCCATAAAGTCTGGGTTACCGCCGAGCATAATGTCAGTTCCACGACCGGCCATATTGGTTGCAACTGTCACAGCTCCGACAACACCAGCACGAGCGATAATTGATGCTTCGCGTTCATGATGCTTGGCATTGAGAACTTCGTGAGGAATTCCATTCTTGCGAAGTACTGCAGATAACTCTTCAGATTTTTCTACACTCACAGTACCGACCAAGACTGGTTGACCTTTGCGATGACGGTCCACAATATCTTGTGCTACAGCAGCAAATTTTCCAATTTCGGATTTATAGACCAAATCAGCTTGGTCAACACGGACCATTTCACGATTTGTGGGAATAGGTACTACGCCAAGCTTGTAAATCTGGTGAAACTCGGCGGCTTCGGTCATTGCAGTTCCGGTCATACCTGAGATCTTGGTGTAAAGACGGAAGTAGTTTTGAAGCGTAATGGTTGCCAAAGTTTGATTCTCATCTTGAATTTCAATTCGTTCTTTGGCTTCTAGGGCCTGGTGCATTCCATCGCTATAGCGCCGTCCAGAGAGTACGCGGCCTGTGTGCTCATCAACAATGAGAAGCTCACCATTCATGACTACATAATCTTTATCTCTTTTGAATAGCTCCTTAGAGCGGATGGCATTGTTGAGATACCCAATAAGCGGAGTATTTACTGATTCATAGAGATTGCCAATACCAAGAAGTTCTTCAACTTTGGTGACACCTTCTTCTAGAACACTTGTCGTTTTCTTCTTTTCGTCGACCTCATAATGAACATCACGAACAAGTTTTGCCGCGATGTTAGTGAATTCCACATACCATTTCGTAGCCTTATCAGCTGGACCGCTAATAATTAATGGTGTCCGTGCTTCATCAACGAGAATTGAGTCAACTTCATCAACGACGGCAAAGAAGTGCTCGCGTTGCACGCAATCTTCCAAACTCCAGGCCATGTTGTCTCTTAAGTAATCAAAACCAAATTCGTTATTGGTACCGTAAGTAATATCGGAAGCATAGGCAGCTCGTCGAGCAACTGGATCCATCGATGCAAGTATGACTCCAACACTCAAACCTAAGAAACGGTGAATGCGACCCATCCACTCGCTATCGCGTTCTGCCAAATAATCATTTGTAGTAACAACATGAACGCCTCGTCCAGCAAGAGCATTGAGATAGGACGGCAAAGTGGCAACCAATGTCTTTCCTTCACCGGTACGCATTTCAGCAATGTTTCCTCGGTGTAAGGCCGTTCCTCCCATAATTTGAACGTCATAATGGCGTTGCCCAAGAGTACGTTTTGCCGCTTCTCTCACAACTGCAAATGCTTCGGGAAGCAAATCATCCAATGTGGAACCTTGAGCCAATTTCTCTTTAAAGGTAACGGTCATCGCACGAAGGTCGGAATCTGAAAGTTGAGATATGTGAGGTTCGTGAGCGTTCACTTGAATGGCAACCTTGCTCAATTCGCGAAGTACTCTTCCTTCACCCGCACGCAAGATTCGATCTATAAACGCTGGCATGGAACTACCTTTCCTAATCCGTGATATTCACACGAGGCGAGCTTAAAGAACTTCCTCATATGCCTATCGTAGGGGTTGAGCCACGCAAGCAGTAACCGCACAGAGGACAGAAAAACCAGCCTCTTTCAGGGCCCTAGAAGCCTCGCTCAAGGTGGCCCCAGTAGTGACCAGGTCATCGATAAGTATGGCTTCCCGAACTCTAAGAATATTCTCCTTAAGCACTAACGAATTGTGCAGATTCGAATGTCGCGATTGTGCATCCAAGATGGATTGATCTTTGATACGGCGACGATGCAGGAGAAGATCACGAGTAGAAAATCCTTCTAGCCCTGCAACGCGGGTTGTAATTTCACCGAGAAAATCTCTGCCCCGCTTTCGAATCGCGTGCCTTTGTGAAGGAATTGGAACCAATAGCGGTGAAGTTCCATAATCCATCCTTGGACGGGCGATTGCTTGTCTCATTGCATCAACAATGAGATTGTCGGCAGTTAAGATTCCATTCTCTTTAGCCGCAAGTAGTACACGACTTGCAACGGGCGAATACATGATTGCCGAATAGACAACCAATTCATTTACGTGAGTTAACAATGGTAAACAATTCCAGGAAACTAAACAGCGAGTACATAGTTGCTCGCCTAGTAAGCCACATCCAAGGCAACGATGAGGGAAGACTAATTCACCAAAGGCTTGTCCACTTCTCATTCCCACATCTTCACTGAGAAGATGCTAAATTCATAAGAGGTATTTCTAAATTGTGGAAAGATAATCCTCTGGTTGCAGTTTGATTAACCGAGATTCAATTAATTCTCCTGGTCGCTTTGGCAAAGTCAGAACAAAATGTGACCCAAGTCCGGGGCGACCCCATGCCTCTAATTCTCCATTATGCAGACGCGCATCTTCAAGAGCGATGGAAAGTCCAAGTCCGGTGCCACCACGAACTCGTGCTCGGGAGGGATCGCCACGCCAAAAACGATCGAAAACTCGGAAGGCATCCTCTTCGTCAAGTCCAATTCCATAATCGCGAACGCCGACCGCAACTGCGCTTTGACTTTGCGTAATATTGATTCGAATAAGGTGAGATTGAGAATGCACGATTCCATTGCTAATAAGGTTTCTTAATATTCTTTCAACTCTCCTAATGTCTGCTTGAACCATAACAACATCGTTACGATGAGATCGTTCAATCACAACGCTTTTTTCTGTAGCAAGTAGGGTTAAATCCAAAACACATCGATCTACTAAAGTTACGAGATCAAACTCAACGCTCTCAAGAATGGCAACATCGGCATCGAACCTGCTCACTTCGAGCAAGTCCTCTAGAAGGCGCTCAAATCGATCAAGTTGTGCCACCAGTAACTCAGCGCTCCGTGCAATAACTGGATCAAAATCAGCTCGCGAAGCATGTATGACTTCAGATGCCATTCTTAAAGTCGTCAGAGGAGTCCGCAATTCATGGGAGACATCGGATACGAACCTTTGCTGAACTCGAGATAAACCCTCAAGTTTTGAAATCTGACGTTCAAGCGAGAGAGCCATTTCATTAAATGCAATACCAAGTCGTGCCACTTCATCTTTGCTAGTTACTTTCATACGCTGACTCAAGTCACCAGCAGTGAATTGCTCAGCAATCTTTGCAGCCTCCTGCACTGGTTTAATTGTCTGTCTCACGACAATCCACATCACTAGCCCAATGAGAAGAATTAATATCAGGCCGGCAAAAATAAGTGAATTTTTTACTAAATCCAGAGTTTGACCTTGGTTGACTAAACTAAAAACTAGATACATTTCATAGTTTCCAGAATTTGGAATGATGATGTTCTGGCCAACAGCCAAACCTGGAATACTCTGACCGTCCATAAAGGTGATCGTTGTTGTCGCCCATTCAGGTTTCTTGCTTTTACGAACAATTGCTCGAAGGGAATTAGGAATCGACGTAACGGAAACAAGATTTGACGTTCTTTCATAATTGACTGACTTAGCGGATTTGGCACTTGAGCGCAGCAGAACAACTTCTCTTCCGTTGGCCGAGGAGCCAATCATGGTTGTTGAATTCACGACGACATCATTAATTATTTGTTGGATTGTTTTTTCAGTGGAGCCTTCAGAGAGAATAATCCGATACTGCGCGTTAAAGACTGCAGACTGAGATTCAGCAATGGATGATTCAATTTTTACTTTGCGGATTCCTTCAGAAATCTTGGCGTAAAGCGCAGATTCTGTCATCCAAACAACTCCGAGAGAGAGGAAGACCGCCCAAAAAATAACTTTGAAAGCCAATGAGTTTCGAAAGCGTGGTAGGTGGCTAAAACGCGGTCTTATCACGAACCGCCCAATGCTCCAGATTTATAACCTACCCCTCGCACAGTTACAACAATTTCTGGGTGTTCGGGATCATGTTCTACTTTCGCCCGAAGCCGTTGAACGTGAACGTTCACTAGACGCGTATCTGATGAATGGTGATATCCCCAAACCTCACTTAATAGAGCATCTCGTGTAAATACTCGCCCTGGTTCTTTTGCAAGTGCCACAAGGAGGTCAAACTCTAAACGAGTCAGTGGAATTGATTTGCTGCCCCGAGTTACTTGATGTGCGACAAGGTCGATTGACAAATCCGCCACCGTAATTTGACCTGTCAGGCCAGCGTTCGAGCGGCGCAATCTGGTTCGTATTCTCGCCACTAATTCAGAAGGATGCTTGAAAGGCTTGACCATGTAGTCGTCAGCTCCGGCTTCAAGTCCCATGACAACATCGTGCGTGTCGCCTTTTGCGCTGAGCATGACAATCGGAACCATAGATTCGGCTCTAATAAGTTTGCACACTTCAATTCCATCTATGCCGGGAAGCATCACATCAAGTAAAACCAAGTCGGGGGGATTATTCCGAAAAATCTCGAGAACTTCATCCCCTCGACTCACCAAATCAACATCAATTCCTGCACCTGTTAAAACAATTCCAAGCATTTCTGCAAGGTCCTGGTCGTCATCGACGACCATTACTAACGTCATTAGCTACCGTGCTCCCACGAGTTTAAGTACATGTCTTGAGCTGGAGTCAAAGTATCGATTTCTCCGCCGAGGCTCTTCAACTTAAGTTTGGCAACTTCTTTATCAATATACGTTGGGACATTGTGTAAGCCTGCTGGAAGATTCTTGGCTTCTTTTACTAGGTACTCAGCAGTTAAGGCTTGATCTGAGAATGACATATCCATAACCGAAGCTGGATGTCCCTCGGCAGCGCCTAGATTCACTAAACGGCCTTCGGCAAGAAGCAAAAGGCGGCGGCCATCGCTCATGACATATTCATCTGTCTGGTGGCGAATCTTTAGATTCTTCTTCGTTGCTTTCTGCTCAAGCCAAGCAACGTCGATTTCAATATCAAAGTGACCGGAGTTGGCCATGATTGCGCCATCTTTCATCACGTTGAAATGCTCTTCACGCAATACATCGCGATTACCTGTGACCGTAATGAACACATCGCCTATCGCGGCGGCGTCGATCATTGGCATAACGCGGAATCCTTGCATCATCGCGTCCAGCGCCTTTGTTGGATCAATTTCTGTCACAACAACGTCGGCTCCCATGCCCTTAGCGCGCTCAGCAACACCTTTGCCGCAATAGCCGAATCCGGCCACTACTACAACACGTCCTGCAAGCAAGAAGTTTGTTGAACGGAAAACTGCGTCAAGGGTTGATTGACCTGTTCCGTAACGATTATCAAACATATGTTTTGTGTCTGTGTCATTGACGGCAATCATTGGAAACTTAAGTGCGCCGTCTTTTGCCATCTGGCTTAAGCGGATTACTCCAGTTGTTGTTTCTTCGCATCCGCCAGTAATTCCATCTAGTAATTCGGTACGGGTCGTGTGGAGAGTATTTACCAAGTCACAGCCATCATCAAAAACCTGGTGTGGGGCGATATCAAGTGCGGCGTTGATATGAGAGTAATAGCCATCACGGTCAACTGCATTGCGAGCAAATACGCTGATTCCGTATTCATGAACAAGCGCGGCGGCCACATCATCTTGAGTCGAGAGCGGATTTGATGCACATAGTGCAATCTCTGCTCCTCCAGCTTTAAGTGTGCGCATCAAGTTCGCTGTTTCAGTTGTTACGTGCATACATGCAGCGATTCTGACACCTGCAAATGGTTGGCTCTTTTCAAAGCGCTCGCGAATTTGAGCGAGAACTGGCATGTTGCGTTCTGCCCATTCAATGCGCTTCTTGCCTTCTCCGGCTAATGCATCATTAGCAATGTCATGAGCAGGTACCGTGATTGTTGATGCTGAATTCATTAATCGACTCCTTGAGGGCGCTGTAACTGAATTAATCTAACTGGGCAGGCGCCTAGATTACCGTGAAGGCGCCTAAAGGGCACATCTCAGCCGTGTATGAGAGTCAAGACTTCTTTTTGGATGCGATCCAATTTGGCTTGAGTAGGGGCTTCTGCATTCAGCCTAAGGAGAGGCTCGGTGTTAGATGAGCGCACGTTGAACCACCAGTTAGGGGTATTAATTGTTAGGCCATCTAGGTGGTCAACAGTGGCACCTTCCCTGTGGCCAAATTCTTCTTCAATAGCAATCAGTACCTTGCTTGCATCCTTCACGGTTGAATTTATTTCGCCGCTTGAAAAATAGCGTTGATACGGTTTGAGAATCTTAGAAAGCGGACTCTTTGATTCACCAAGGGCGGCGACTGCATGAAGTGCCGCAAGCATTCCTGAATCCGCGCACCAAAAATCTTTAAAGTAGAAATGTCCGGAATGTTCGCCGCCAAAAATGGCACCACTTTGAGCCATCATCGCCTTTATATAGGAGTGACCCACCCTGCTTCTGAGTGGCTTGCCACCATTTTCTTCAACAATTTCGGGGACAGAACGGGAGGAAATTAAGTTATAAATAATGCTCGATCCCGGATTCTTCTGCAATTCTCGAGAGGCAATGAGGCAGGTGAGATCTGAGGGATTTACAATCTCACCTTTTTCGTTGACAAGAAAACAGCGATCAGCATCGCCATCAAATGCCAGACCAATATCCGCCTTATTCTTGATAACAGATTTCTGCAGGGCTTTCATATTCTTTGGGTCAATGGGATTGGCCTCGTGATTAGGAAATGTCCCGTCGAGTTCAAAATAAAGTTCAATCACTTCAGCGTTGAGTCGAGAAAATACCTCAGGAGCGGTATATCCACCCATTCCATTTCCCGCATCAATCACAATTTTTAGTGGCCGTATTTCACTCAAATCAACTAACGAGAGCAAATGTGAAACATAGTCATCGAGCAAATCTTGATTTCGCTCAACCCCCATAGAGCGCATAGCAATAGGGCTTCCTTCTCTAACGAATCGTTCTATTACCTGGAGTCCTGACTCACTTCCAATGGGACGCGCGCCACTCTTGCACAATTTAATTCCGTTGTATTCAGCGGGATTGTGGCTAGCCGTAAACATCGCACCAGGGAGGTTCAATCGACCAGATGCAAAATAAAGCATGTCTGTAGAAGCTAAACCGATTCTGATTACATCCATGCCGTTTGATGTTGCGCCAGCCGAAAATGCTTCAGCAAGTTCTGGGGAGGAAGGTCTCATGTCCTCGCCAATAACAATAGTTCCTGGTTCGCGTTCCATTTCTAAAAATCGCGCGAAAGCCAATCCGACGCTAAATGCGAAATCTGGAGTCATCTGATTTTCTACTAAACCCCGAATGTCGTAGGCCTTGAAAATATCTGGTATCTCGGATTCATTCATGAGCATCAAGGAACAGCGCGCAAATGTCCGCGCCTACCAAGTTCTGGCCCTTGCGATCTTTCAACGTCACCCGAAGATGTATTTGCTACTTCTCTCACTGCATCTGCAATCGCCATCAAGTCATCTGTAGACGGACCAGATTCGGAAGAATCGATCTCTTGGCGAATAACACTCCAACCATTCGGCACGGTCAGGCGTTCAGCATGGAATTCGCATAAATCATAGGCATGGGGTTCTGCGAAAGTTGCAAGTGGTCCTACGACAGCCACCGAATCTGCGTAAATATAGGTCAACGTCATGACCGCTTTGCGCCGGCATCCACCGCGGGAGCAGACTCGTCCGAGGCGCATTGAAGATGACGAAGATGACGAAGATGACATGGACTACACATTAGCGGGAGTGGCCTAACTTTTCTCGCAATGACGGGGCGTTGCTTGACGTCATTTTCTGCTAGTGATTAATCACTGCAATATCTGAGTTCGGAATTGATGCACGAGTGAGTTGCGATCCAGCACTAAGCGGGACACTTGCCACCCCGTTAGAGGAGCGAATCAACGCACTGCCGTAAACCCCGACACCTGTCTTAGTGATGGTTACGACCTGCGAAGCCTTTGGTGGAGACCATGTACGAATATCGCTCCCAGTGATCCTTACTTTGTGGACTTTGCCGGTTGCGAGTTTCACCGAAATAGAAACCGATATGACATCACCGGTGAATACAAAAACAGGGCTTAGATCTTTCACTGCTATCGACATCGGAACCAGCGGCGGTGTGGGTGTATTCCACACAAAATCCTTATGGCCAGAAACAGAATCGGCAGAATACACACTTGCCTGAATCGGTTGATCAGATTGAATACGCAAAGAGAAAGTTTTGCTAGAAATAATTGGAGCGAAGGAGAAATCAGTGACTACGCCTCGAATCAATTTCTTTTCATCTAGCCCAACAGGAACAAAGACGCCATCACGTGAAATCAAATCAACCCGAATCTGTGCATCGGAATCTCCCGGCGCCAACAAACGCAATATATGAGGCGCAGAGACTCCATTGAGAGTGTGGTGCGGAATTCCGGATATAACTATTTGGCTCTTAGGTTGGCCTGTCGAATTTACTGCATCAGCTCCTAGGTTCTTTAAACCTAATTTACGCTCGTCAATAACAAATGCACTTACTCTTCCCGACCGGGGAGTTACGCGTAGCGCTAAACTACTTTGTCCCGCCGCAATTGAATCTAAACGGACCGAAGTGAACGCGTTAGCGCGCACTGAAAGAACCTTCCCCGCTTGCACGCCATTTTCGCTCCATACCGAAGTGTCAACAATCGCTTCGCTTAAACCGCTATTCACCAAAATCAGATGTCCCTTACTAGTCACATCTGCGCTGGCACCAATAAACCATTGGTCGCCTTGGGCCGCGGTGCATAGAAATGCGCTGGACCACAAACCAGCACTTGATTGGCTAACAACTGAAGTAACACCGTTTCCATTAATCAAAATGGGGTCACTATAAATACTAAATTCAGATCTCTTTGCCGTTGCGAATTTAGTGACCTTGGAAGCAATCCTTCTGAACTGAACTTTTTTAGAAGCGACAGAAACCCAGCCATTCACGCCAGGAGTGGAAGGAGGACATGTAATCGCTGGATAATTCTCTGTGTATTTACTTGATGAAACCTTCGCACTCAACGCGCTACTAATCAAAATCGCACAGATACAAAGAGCGAGGATGAATCCCCCACGACGTAATTTCATGTGAGCTCCTCAACTGACATCTCACTGCGACGGCGCCTAGCCGGAGTGGCCATCACGACAACGCCCATCACGATGAGTGATTGCAAAGCCAGCATTCCTCGACGAGCAGTCCCATCATGCGTTAAAGAAAATTCCCCGACATTAGTAACTGCAAATTCAGGTAAACCATATTCATTCTGCTTTTTAGGTAGCTTTTTCCCGTCCTGAATAATCTCCCATGATGCATCGAAATTTTCTGCTAACGAAAGTATCCCTGCGCCAGGAGAAAAAGTTCTTGTGCCTTTGGGGTCGGCAAGAATTCCAGTTGACTTACCCGAAGCGCTCGTGAACACCAACCTTTCGCTGACTCCGTCAACGCGCCAGACAATTCCTGCATCAGTGGCTGAATTGCGAACAAATCCTCCAAGACCATCAATAGCATGCACAAATTGCTTGTCAATTGGGTTCTTCATGAAAACATATTTGATTCCATAGGCTGATAAAACCTTGCTACTTGCAAGACCGCTTCCATCAACAATTTGGCGAACTGCAAGGTCAATGGCAAGCGGAGATGTTGGTGCGGTGTCTGGATCACCAAGTCTTGCATCGGAGCCCCTGCTTATATAGAAATTCAAAGTTTGAGAATTGACGCCCTCAGCAGCTCGAATCACTAGTGTTTTCACACCAGGGTTAAGGGCGAGAAAGGGCGGCAACACTGATTCTTGATTCGCTCGCACGGGAGAATTAGCCCCTGTTGTTAAGGTCCATGTGACAGCGGTACCGGCGTACATCAAAGTTGACGCGACTACGAGTCCTGCCAAAATATGGCGAAAGTGAAAACCGGTCGAAGCCAATTTGTTGCGAAGACCATCTAAAATTACAACCCCTGCCAAAACCGCAGAAATGGATGCAAAAGTCAGGAATGATCCAACCCAGAGTGGTTCACCTACTGAGTCGCCATGCGAAGGAAATGCAAGAGCGCCCGCAAAAGACGCTGCTAACAAGAAAATGACACCGACCTCAGCGAAAAGGCGAGCTCTAGTTGACGAGAAGAGGGCAACGAGAAGAATGATCGGGGCTGGACTCATGGCCCACCATGGGATTGATCCAACGCCACCAGGATTGGCCAGCCATGCAAGAGCCGATCCACCGCCAGCAATACTCAGTCCAGGCTCTAGGAGAAGTCGCCCTGGGTGTGACAACAGTTGAAAAGACCACGGAAAACAGAGAAGAAGTGGCGTTGCAATTAGAACAAATCGACGAGTAAGTCTGTTACGCATTAATCGAGGATTACTGTTCTTTCGATTATCAATGACATCGAATATTCCGCCTATTACATAAATCAAAGCCACGGCAATAAACGCTTGCATTGAGAATGCGGCAAGGACACCTATTAATAAACTAAGGGCAAAAATGAACTGCCACGAAACTTTCTCAACTTTACGAATTCTAAGAAGATACCGAACTATCTGTGGTCCAATTATTAATGTAACCATTGAGCCCAGGCGCCCCGAACTTATACTGGCGAGAGCCACTGGTGATAGTGCGTAACTTAGGCTCGCACCTACCCGCAAGAAAGAATTTAGAGAATATTCTTTTAGAATTGAATACATCGACCACATAATCAAAAGTGGCGCCATCCAAAAGAATAATGTGACTAGTAAATTGGCTTTTCCAAGAAAGAGCGCACTGGCAATCGCAAGTATTGCGATCCACGGTGGGCTGGCAGATGCGCTTCCCATAGCAACTTCATGCCACGAATCTGCATAACTCCCAAGGAGGTTCATTGCCCCTGACGGAGTCGCAGGAAGCGCACCTCCGGCTAGTGAACCGAATCTATTTCGAGACCAAATTGTTGTAAGTATAAAAAGAAAGAAAAAGGTACTTACTTCAGGACGACGAAATATCGACCTCCAACGAAGTGTGGCTGCTGGTGTAAGCAAATCTTCATCTTCATTTGTCGGATCAAGGACAGAGGATGAACCACTCTCAGACGGAAGGATAAACTGACGAAAGGATTGTGTTGCACGGAGCAGGCTCATTCGCAGTTGAGCTCGACGAGGTGGAATAAATTGCGAAACTACTCGTGAGGATATGAGGCGATGGGTCCTGCGTACTTTTCTCGCTTCTACGATCATTCTGGGGCGAATGAGTAACGCCCCTACGGCCAAGACTTCATCCGTTGCATATCCAGGCAATTTGGCTAAGAGAAAGCCAAATGCCCGAAAGAGAGCGCTGCCAAGCAGTTGGATAGAGAGCAATGGAAGTACCCACCACGATGAGTTGGTGAGTAAAACATAGGCTGCATTTCTACGGTCTAAGAGCAAGTGGTGCTTAAGGAACGGACTCTTTACATCTATCTCCCGGCGTTCAGATGCTGAAGCTTCGGCATGCCATGCGATTGCATCAGTAACGGCAATGACGGAATGTCCCGCGACGTGCACGCGCCAACCCAAGTCAACGTCGTCGCGAAAGAGTGAAAGGTTACTATCAAATCCACCGAGCTCATCAAAAATCTTTCTACGCACCAACATTCCCGCAGTGCTCACAGACATTACTTCACGAATTCCATCGTGTTGTCCTTGATCATATTCGCGAGGTTCTAAGCCGGTCCAACGGGCACCATTACTCGCAATACTTATTCCTGATTCGAGCAAGTGTGTTCGGTCGTACCAGCCACGCAATTTCGGTCCAGCAATAGCAACATGCGGACGCTCCGTAACTGCACTCAGTAAGAACGAAAGCGCATCGGGTGTTGGCGCACAATCATCATGAATAAACCACAGCCATTCATCATCACCCTTAGGAGCTGGAATTGTTTCGATCCCAGCTGCGATTGCTTCTCCAAAACCACAATCTCTTGCCATGGTAATTACAGGCACACGTGAATTCTTCAGGAGTTTTACTGAACTATCTACAGATCCTGTATCAATCGCAATCGTAAGATCAATAGTTCGCGTTTGCGATGCAAGAGATGCAACAACTTCTGGGAGCCAAGTAGCACCATCATGTACGACCAAAATAGCGGTGACATGGTGGCCATCGTGGTTCTTTGCTAGATCAGCCATAGGCGATCTCGCTCCTACGTTTATGCAGGACGGCGCTTGAGGCGACGGCGCTCGCGCTCGGAGAGTCCGCCCCAAATACCAAAGCGCTCGTCATGAGCGAGGGCGTATTCCAAACATTCAGAGCGAACATCACAGGACATGCATACTCGCTTTGCTTCACGAGTAGAACCGCCCTTTTCTGGAAAGAAAGCTTCGGGATCTGTCTGAGCGCAGAGCGAGCGCTCTTGCCAGGAAAGCTCGACTGTCTCCCCGCTTACGAGTTGGATGCCAGCGCCATCAGGTCGGATATCTGACATGTGGGTACTCCTTCACAATCTCGTTTCCACCCAGTCGGTGGATAACCAATGAGTGAATTACACGCGTGTAATCCCCTAAAGTCAAGCCCAGGTGGTTATATTCACCCCTTTACCTACCCCTTTTTTCCGGTTATAAGCGGGCAACCCCCTCATTCGCAAAATATTCATCCTTGAGTTCAGTATCAATCGGCACGATAGAACCTGCGCTAACAAATGACTTTAGAAGGCGCGCCCCTGCTGAAATGACTGCCCCTTCACTGATTATCGAACCATCTAAATATACGCCGGCCATAACCTTTGCGCCTTTGCCAATCGAACTCCCGCCAGTAATGACAGCGCTCGGATCTATGTACGCACCAGACATCGAAATATATTCCTTAGAGCGATAGTCCACCTGAGCGCCATCCAAAGCTGAAGCATCAGCGGCTCCACTGACCAAATCAGAGGAAGCGCGAAGCAGCGCTGAAGGCGTTCCGATATCTATCCAATAGGAATCATCAATAACGGCATAAATTGATCGGCCTTTCTCCACTAGTGCTGGAAAAATCTCTCGCTCAATACTCACTATGGTCTCGGCGGGAATATCTTGGATAACACGAGGATGAAAAACATAACACCCAGC
>CAEZZR010000001.1_pt1 | contig 29858 bp, 27 predicted proteins | sample 7266751 | NCBI WGS metagenome assembly CAEZZR01 (sample SAMEA6813965, study PRJEB35770) | uncultured Actinomycetes bacterium | biome: Freshwater; feature: Freshwater reservoir; material: water | place: Czech Republic | collected 2016-08-15 | depth 30m m | reverse complement strand
GAGTAGGTCCGAAGATCTTCTCGTCAAAGAGGCCGTCTTTTTCTGGCTTGAGGGTTCTGTAGTTGATTGTCTCTGGCTTCTTTACTTCTCCAAAAGACCACTCACGAATATGGTCAGCTGATGCTAAACCAATGCGAAGTTCATCAAAAAAGTTAACGTCTAACATGATTTCCTCTCCCTCAGACTTCGTCTACGCTGCTTGGCTCAACTCGTGACAAGTTGATACCTAGCTCTTCGGCGGCACGGAACACTTCTTCATCTGTATCGCGCATTTCGATTGCGATACCTTCGGAAGAGAGAACCTCTACATTGAGGCAGAGTGACTGCATTTCCTTAACAAGCACCTTGAATGATTCAGGAATGCCTGGCTCTGGAATGTTTTCACCCTTAACAATTGCTTCGTAAACCTTTACACGACCAAGCACGTCATCAGATTTAATGGTGAGCAATTCCTGAAGTGTGTATGCGGCGCCATAAGCTTCTAGAGCCCACACTTCCATCTCACCAAAGCGCTGACCGCCGAACTGTGCCTTACCGCCCAGTGGTTGCTGGGTGATCATGGAGTACGGACCGGTTGAACGTGCGTGAATCTTGTCATCAACCAAGTGGTGGAGTTTCAAGATGTACATGTATCCAACAGAGATTGGTGTTGGGTATGGCTCGCCACTTCGACCATCAAAGAGACGCGCTTTTCCACTTGTACCAACTAGTTGAACGCCATCACGGTTTTTAAGTGTGCTTCCGAGAAGACCAGTTACTTCATCCTCGCGTGCACCATCAAATACAGGTGTTGCAAGATTGGTTCCAGCTTCGCCCTTGCCTGCTCCAATATCTTGGAGATGCTTGGCCCACGCCTCATCAATGCCACTTACATCCCAGCCGGTTTTTGCAACCCAGCCAAGGTGCATTTCCAAAACCTGTCCGACGTTCATACGACCTGGAACACCGAGTGGGTTAAGAACAACATCAACAGGTGTGCCATCTTCGAGGAACGGCATATCTTCTTGAGGAAGAATCTTCGAAATAACACCCTTGTTACCGTGGCGACCAGCGAGCTTGTCACCATCTTGAATCTTGCGCTTTTGCGCAACATAAACGCGAACGAGTTGGTTAACACCAGCAGCAAGCTCGAAGCCTTCTTCGCTTTCGAAGATTTTGACTCCAATAACTTTGCCTGACTCACCGTGTGGAACCTTGAGTGAGGTATCGCGAACTTCGCGAGCCTTCTCACCGAAAATTGCACGAAGCAAGCGCTCTTCTGGAGTGAGTTCGGTTTCTCCCTTAGGAGTTACCTTTCCAACCAAAATATCGCCAGGAACAACATCGGCGCCTACGCGAATGATTCCGCGATCATCAAGATCGGCAAGAACTTCTTCAGAGACGTTAGGGATGTCGCGAGTAATTTCTTCTGCGCCCAACTTGGTATCACGTGCATCAACTTCATATTCTTCAATGTGAATAGAAGTTAATACATCGTCTTGAACCAAACGCTGGGACAAGATGATTGCATCCTCGTAGTTGTGGCCTTCCCATGACATAAATGCCACGAGCAAGTTCTTACCAAGAGCCATTTCACCGTTTTCGGTACATGGACCATCAGCAATAACAGAGCCAACTTCTAGGCGCTGACCTTCAGATACAACCACTTTCTGGTTGTAAGAAGTGCCTTGGTTGGAACGGGTGAACTTGTGTAGTGAATAGTTTTGGTAGGTGGAGTCATCAGCCATAACTTTGACTTCATCTGCAGAAACTTCTGTGACTACGCCGGCTTTCGTGGCAACAACTACATCGCCTGCATCAACGGCTGCACGAAATTCCATACCCGTACCGATAAGAGGCGCTTCTGCACGCATCAATGGAACGGACTGGCGCATCATGTTAGAACCCATCAACGCACGGTTAGCATCATCGTGCTCAAGGAATGGAATCATTGCAGTAGCAACAGAAACCATCTGGCGCGGTGAAACGTCCATGTAGTCAACTTCGTCCGCGAGAATGTATTCAACTTCTCCGCCACGACGACGAACAAGTACACGCTCTTCAGAGAAATGATTATCAGGAGTCAAAGGCGCATTCGCCTGAGCGATGATGTGTTCATCTTCTTCATCAGCAGTTAGGTAATCAACTTGATCACTTACGCGACCCTTTGAAACCTTGCGATAAGGAGTCTCAATGAAACCGAAAGCTGTAACTCGACCGTAGGTTGCAAGTGAACCAATCAGACCGATGTTTGGACCTTCAGGAGTTTCAATCGGACACATACGTCCGTAGTGAGAAGGGTGAACGTCGCGAACTTCAAAGCCCGCACGGTCACGAGAAAGACCACCAGGCCCAAGCGCTGAAAGACGACGCTTGTGCGTGAGGCCAGAAAGTGGGTTTGTCTGATCCATGAACTGCGACAACTGGGAAGTTCCGAAGAACTCCTTGATTGATGCAACGACAGGACGAATGTTAATCAAGGTCTGAGGAGTAATTGCCTCAACATCTTGAGTTGTCATACGTTCGCGAACAACACGTTCCATACGGGACAAGCCAGTACGAACCTGATTCTGAATCAATTCGCCAACGGTACGAAGACGACGGTTACCGAAGTGATCGATATCGTCTTTCTCGACGCGAACTTCGCGGCCGTATTCCATAAGTAGATCGCCCTTATGAAGTGATACGAGGTAGCGAATAGTTGCGACGATATCTTGAATCGTTAGCAGACCCTGCTTAAGTTCCATATCAAGACCGAGCTTCTTGTTAACCTTAAAGCGACCAACCTTGGCCAAGTCGTAACGCTTTGGATTGAAGTACAAGTTTTCGATCAGTGTTTGTGCGGCTTCCTTTGTAGGTGGCTCGCCCGGACGAAGCTTGCGATAAATATCAAGCAGCGCTTCATCTTGTGTCTTAACGTTATCTTTTTCAAGAGTTGCACGAATTGATTCGAACTCGCCGAACTCTTCAAGAATTTGTTCTTCGCTCCAGCCAAGTGCCTTCAAGAAGACGGTGACTGATTGCTTACGCTTGCGGTCAATACGAACACCAACAAGATCCTTCTTATCAACTTCAAATTCCAACCAAGCACCACGGCCTGGAATGATCTTTGATGTAAAGACATCTTTGTCAGAAGTCTTTTCGATGTTGCGTTCGAAGTACACACCAGGTGAGCGAACCAACTGAGAAACAACAACACGCTCGGTGCCGTTGATCACGAAAGTTCCGCGCTTTGTCATCACAGGGAAATCGCCCATAAAGACGGTCTGAGACTTAATTTCACCGGTGATGTTGTTGGTGAATTCAGCAGTTACGAAGAGAGGTTGCGAGTAAGTCATATCTCGCTCTTTGCAATCTTCGATGGAATATTTAGGTGGCTCAAAACGGTGATCTCTAAATGAGAGGCTCATCGTTCCTTGGAAATCTTCGATCGGTGAAATCTCTTCGAAGATTTCTTCCAATCCAGATTGCTGAGGGAGCTCGCCACGGCTGGTGGCTGCAGCTTGCGCTAAACGCTCGCGCCAGATGTCGTTACCCAACAACCAATCAACACTCTCAATTTGGAGTGCGAGAAGGTTAGGAACTTCAAGAGGTTCGCGAATTTTTGCGAAAGAAATACGGCGTGGGGCAACAGATTTGGTTTTTGACGCGGCCAAGAGGTGTCCTTCCGAACTATTTTTGGTGACGCACGGACAAAGGTCTCAGCCGCTATATGCATTGACCTCATGGAATTTATGCGAAGGGGAAGGATATCCCGCCTGGGCCCGCCGTGTCCAACCGAAAGCTTGTACCACACCGACCCCTACTGTGTCAGGGTTTTCGAGAGATCCTGCGGAGAACGAAATCTCCTACTTTGAGCGTATATGAAGGGTTATCCCTATATCTAGGGTTTATAGCCGATCGCGTTTACGTAGTCACTCTCTGGGGCGCTGCCAACAAAGTTTCCGTTCCAGGAACCGTCAGTCACGCAGGGAGATGCATCCCTGGACTCTTTACTAATAATGGTCGATTCGGGGGTAAATCCTTTAGCCGCCCAAAGAGAGGCAACGGAAGGAGTGAAATGTTTGAAAATTGATTCAAAACTCGATGTTTTCAAGGATGGATTATAGAGAGCCACATCGAAAACGCTTGATGCGTTTGCTCCCGTTGGTGTACCGCCCGCATTCTTTTCAGCGGCTGCGGCTGCGGCGTTATTTGCAGGTGCAGCGATAACTGCGTCGCCAGCCTTAACTTTACTTCCATCAGCAATAAGTGGATCAACATGCATAAACTCAAAAACCCATCCATCAGGTGATGTAATTAAAACAGCTATACCCATCGTGTACCCGGCTGTTGAATATGAAAGTAAGCCATCAAATGGCGCATACCCTTTAACAATCCTGGATGGGGCAGGCGGTAGATCGATAATCACATAGTGCTTCATCGAACGTTTACTCTCTATCGAATTATCACTTGCACTTGTCTTTGCCAAAACACCTGGTGAATAGTCATGGCCCACGCAACTGCGAAACTTACTCAACCGTACGACATGATCTAGGTCTACAGGGTTTGCAATAACAAAATTCCCCATCGGCACCGATTTGTTTGGATCAACTTTGTTTGGATCAACTTTGTTTGGATCAACTTTGTTTGGATCAACTTTGTTTGGATCAACTTTGTTTGTTATCCCATTAGTTGTACTCAATGGCTTAGCCATAGAACTCTTGGAAAGAACCCACACTAATTTCTTGTTCTTCTTATCGCACATCAACAACTTGCCGGAAACCTTTGTAGTTGCTCCGGGTTTAGAGCAGACACCTCCTAGTTTTGCTGCAGCAAACGCCTGAGAAGTTAAGGAAAGGGAAGATCCAGCGACCAAGATTGTCATCGCCACGAACGATGTAACTCTCCTTGATGATTTCATTTAGAAACTCTAACTATTGCCTGCCTAGAAACAGCGGGGCTAGTCCTCAATTTCGATTCACTCAAGAAACATATTGTCAAAAATTCTTTTACTACTTTGAAGTATCTCGTCTCACGCTTGAGATCCAGAATGCATATGCGACAATCGCTGCAGTAAAGCCGTTCCAACGCTCATTCTGACTACGAGAAATCATATTTACGAAGGTGCTCACAAGCCCCATGAGGAAGAAGGCTTTAGGCAACCAGGTTGGCTTGATTGCATACCCCTGCCAGATCTGAACCAAGGTGACCGCTTGGAGAATCAAGATCATCGTTGTTCCCAAATATGTCACTCTAATTCCCACAGGGAAACTCGTGAATTGACCACCGGCGGCCCGGGTCAAGGCAAATGATGAATTGAAGACCACTGAGATAACAATGAATATATTCCAGAGAGTTGCCATACCAACGAGAATTTTTAACCACAGTGACGTTTTCATATGAGCATTATTTATCGGCGCACTTTCAAAAACAAGGTTAAATAAAAAGATAAATACGAAAGACCCCCAGCCATAAGGCCGAGGGTCTTTCGTGTAAAGAAATTACTTAACAGAAACAGTTGCGCCGGCTGCTTCAAGAGCTGCCTTTGCCTTATCCACTGCATCTTTTGAAGCCTTCTCGAGCAAGGTTGCTGGGCAAGCATCAACAAGGTCCTTAGCTTCTTTCAAGCCAAGTGTTGAGTTGAGGTTACGTACTTCCTTGATCACAGCAATCTTCTGTGAGCCAGCTGATTCAAGAATAAGTGTGAACTCATCTTGTGCTTCTGCTGCTGGTGCTGCTGATCCTCCGCCACCTGCTGCGGCAACTGGTGCTGCAGCGGTAACATCAAATTCAGTCTCAAATGACTTAACGAAGTCAGAGAGTTCTACAAGTGTCATTTCCTTGAACTGACCCAATAGGTCTTCAGTGCTGAGCTTTGCCATGATTTATTCCTTTTCTTCGACTGTAGCGTCTGTAGCGTCTACTTGGGTTAGAACTTCTTCGGTAACAACTGGTGCTGCTTCTTCAACAACTGCATCAACAGCAGGTGCATCGTCAACAACTGGTGCTGCTTCAACAGCAGCTTCTGCAACTACTTCAGCAACTGGAGCAACTGGTGCTCCTGCTTCCATCTTGATGCGAAGTGCGTCAAATACGCGAGCGGCCTTAGCAAGCGATCCCTTCATTGCACCAGCAAGCTTTGCCAAGAGAACCTCACGGGACTCTAGGTCTGCGATGGTGAAGAATTCTGCTGCTGTAATTGCCTTGCCATCAAAAATTCCGCCCTTGATTACAAGTAGTGGATTTTCTTTAGCGAAATCGCGCAGGCTCTTGGCGGCCACGAATGGATCGCCTTTGATGAATGCCAATGCAGATGGGCCAACGAGAAGTTCTGAAGGAACGTCTACGCCTGCTTCTTTTGCTGCAATTTTGGTGAGAGTGTTCTTTACAACTGCGTACTTGGTTGTTGAACCAAGGCTGCGACGAAGTTGCTTCATCGATGTCACGGAAAGACCGCGATAATCGGTGAGAACAGTTGCGGTGGCAGTGCGGAAATCATCCGCAATTTCTGCAACTGCTGCTTCTTTATCTGGGCGAGCCATTCGGTTCACCTTTCTTTATGCATAAGTGGTGATTGGTGGTGAAGGCCTAAAAATGAAGAAAACCCGTGACGCGTTGGCGCGCACGGGTTAATCGTGTTCACCTACGCGGGCTGACTTTCGTCATTTCGTGAACCAATCTTGCGATGTGGTTCAGACCTGCGGTCTTTGGATATGTGCCAAGGGTAAGCCGTTGGGCCTACCCCTGGCAAATTCTCGGTTATTCGCCTGAGGATGACTCGCGAATCATGTTTGGATCTACGCCAATTCCAGGTCCCATCGTGGTGGAGATGGTTGCCTTCTTGATGAAGCGACCCTTTGATGAAGATGGCTTTGAGCGGTGAACTTCATCCAACGCTGCTGCATAGTTATCTGCAAGCTGGGCGGCGGTGAAGGAAACTTTGCCGATGATGAAGTGAAGGTTGGAATTCTTATCAACGCGGAATTCAATCTTTCCGCCCTTGATATCTGTAACAGCCTTTGCAACATCGGTTGTAACTGTTCCGGTCTTTGGGTTTGGCATAAGACCGCGTGGTCCAAGTACCTTTCCAAGGCGACCGACTTTACCCATCAAATCTGGTGTCGAAACAACTGCGTCGTAATCAAGACGACCCTTTGACACTTCGTCGATCAAATCATCAGAACCAACAATGTCGGCACCTGCTGCGCGTGCTTCTTCTGCGCGCTCGCCACCTGCGAATACCAAAACGCGAACAGTCTTACCTGTTCCATGTGGCAAGTTCACAGTTGAGCGAATTGCTTGATCAGCTTTCTTTGGATCCACGCCAAGACATAGAGCAACTTCAACAGTTGCATCGTATTTAGTGGTGGAAGTTTCCTTAGCCAAGGTAACTGCTTCTAGTGGTGAGTACAGGTGATCAATCTTTACCTTCTCAGCCGCTGCATTGTATTTCTTACTGCGCTTCATTTCGTTCCCCTATATCTTTTTGTGAATCTTTTTGTAAAGGAGTTGTGGTTAGTCGAACCAGCGAGGTTCTCCCACATCTGCCGACCGGATGGCCGACAGAAAAGTAATTAGTCGGTGACTGTGATTCCCATTGAACGAGCAGTTCCTGCAATGATCAAGCTGGCTGCATCAATGTCATTGGCATTGAGGTCTTCCATCTTTGTCTTTGCAATCTCTTGCACCTGAGCTTTGGTAATCGATGCAACCTTTGTCTTGTGAGGAACAGCTGAGCCCTTATCGACTCCGGCAGCCTTCAAGATCAAACGTGATGCAGGTGGTGTCTTGGTTACAAAAGTAAACGAGCGATCTTCATAGACAGAAATCTCAACAGGGATGATCTGTCCCTTTTGTGATTCAGTCGCGGCGTTATATGCCTTGACGAATTCCATGATGTTTACGCCATGCTGACCAAGGGCAGGACCCACTGGTGGTGCAGGTGTTGCAGCTCCAGCTTGGATCTGCAACTTGATCATCGCGGTGATCTTCTTCTTCGGGGCCATGATGGTTTCCTTTTTCTTTTCTCGGCTTGGATTAAATCTTTTGGACTTGGTGGAAAGAGAGCTCTACTGGTGTTTCGCGACCAAAGATTGAAACCAATACCTTGAGCTTTGCCTGCTCTGGCATGATTTCGCTGATTGATGCTGGAAGCGTTGCGAATGGGCCATCCATAACAGTGACTGATTCCCCAACTTCGAAATCAACAACGCGGATATCTGGCTTATCGGACTTCTTGACCGGACGTGGTGCAAGAATCTTTTCAACTTCATCGAAAGTCAACGGACTTGGATGATGGGCGTTTCCAACGAATCCTGTAACTCCAGGAGTGTTACGAACAGCCGACCATGATTCATCTGTGAGCTCTAAACGAACAAGAACATAACCAGGGTAGATGTTGCGCTTAACCATCTTGCGTTGGCCGTTCTTGATTTCCATAACTTCTTCTTCAGGAACTTCGATCTGAAAAATAAAATCTTCCATGTTCAACGAAGCGATACGTTGGTGAAGGTTAGCCATAACCTTCTTTTCGTATCCTGCATATGAGTGGACTACGAACCAATCACCAGGCGCGTTACGAAGTGCCTGACGAAATTCTGCATTCGGATCATCGAGTTCTTCGTCTGATTCTGAATCGGCAGATACAGGTTCAGAGATTTCAACAATCTCTTCGACCTCTTCGACCGTTTCCACCGGCGACTCATCAACCGCGTTCGCTGCGAGCGCGGCCTCAAAGGCGTCAGGCTTAATTTCCTCAGACATGTATCTTCCTTATCCAAAAACCAAAAAGACGATCTTCGTTAATGCAAGATCGAGCAGGGAAACAACAGCAATGATGAAAGTCACGAAAACCAAAACAACGGATGTGTACGTGGTCAACTGCTTGCGCGTTGGCCAAACCACTTTGCGAAGTTCTGAAACTACCTGGCGATAGAACAGGCCAATGCGTGCGATGAGACCTAGTTTCTTCTCATCACTTGATGCAACAGCATCAGTCATCGTGGGCCTTCCTCTCTTTAGTCTTTAGTTCTCTCATTAGGTCGAGCCTTGCAGGGCAGGAGGGACTTGAACCCCCAACCGCCGGTGTTGGAGACCGGAACTCTGGCCAGTTGAGCTACTGCCCTTCGCACGATGGCATGGCAAAACCATAGGGAAAAGCAAACCCTCGTGAGCGTCGAAGTGTAGAGCCAAGGAGGGGCCTAGGTCTAACTCGCTCCTGAAATACGGCAGACTTAGGGCCATGAGCCCACGAATTTCATCCCGAATCGCCGCAATCGCAGAATCCGCCACCCTGGCCGTTGACGCCAAGGCCAAAGCGCTCAAAGCCGCCGGACGGCCAGTCATTGGATTCGGAGCGGGAGAGCCTGATTTTCCAACACCTGATTACATCGTCGATGCGGCTATTGGTGCTGCAGCGGTAGTTTCTAATCATCGCTACACCCCAACTTCGGGTTTGCCGGAATTGCGCACTGCAATCGTTAATAAAACTAAACGCGATTCCAATTACGACATCACTGTTGATCAAGTTCTTGTAACCAATGGTGGCAAACAAGCGGTCTATCAAGCTTTCGCAACAATTGTTGATGATGGAGATGAAGTTCTTTTGCCAGCACCGTATTGGACGACTTATCCAGAATGCGTGAAGTTGGCAGGTGGAATCCCTGTTGAGGTTTTTGCAGATGAATCCGCTAACTACCTTGTAAGTGTTGAGCAACTTGAAGCTGCTCGCACCCCAAAGACCAAAGTCTTACTTTTTTGTTCACCAAGCAATCCAACAGGTTCGGTTTACTCCCCTGCGCAAGTGAAAGCAATTGCCGAGTGGGCGCTTAAAAATGGTATTTGGATTATCTCCGATGAAATTTACGAACACTTGCTCTACGACGGCGCGACGGCGCCAAGCATCCCTGTTCTGGTTCCAGAACTAGCCGAACATGTAATCATCTTGAACGGAGTCGCAAAAACTTATGCGATGACCGGTTGGCGAGTTGGATGGATGATCGGACCTAAAGATGTCATCAAGGCAGCAACCAATCTTCAATCACATCTTTCAAGCAACGTATCGAACGTCTCTCAACGTGCGGCAATTGCTGCACTCACTGGAGATCTAGCGGCCGTTCACAAAATGGGTGAGGCCTTTAACCGTCGCCGCAAACTCATTGTCGGACTACTCAATGAAATTCCAGGATTTGAATGCCCAACCCCGCAAGGCGCTTTCTATGTGTACCCATCTGTTAAAGGCGTCTTGGGCAAAACTATCCGAGGCAAAACACCGACTACTTCAGCAGAATTGGCAACGCTAATTTTGGAAGAAGTTGAAGTTGCTGCCGTGCCAGGTGAGGCATTTGGCCCATCAGGATACTTGCGTTTCTCTTACGCTCTCAGCGATGAAGATATCGTTGAAGGCATTGGGCGAATCAAGAAACTTATTACTGAAGGTTAATTCCAACCAGATTAACTTCAGGAATTAATTCAATTCCAAATGTGCTCAATACTTTTTCACGCGCCTCTTTAGCTAAAGCTGCGATATCCGAAGCGGTTGCAGTCCCAGAATTCGTGAGAGCTAAAACGTGCTTGCTTGAAATACGCGCCCCGGAAACCGAATCACCTTTGTGAACTCCAGCATGTTCCATGAGCCAGGCAGCAGAAACTTTCACACGACCATCATTTTGAATCCAACGTGGCGCATCATCAGGTAATTTGCTTGCAACTTCACTAGTGACAATTGGGTTCGTGAAAAAGGAACCAGCTGACCAAGAATCATGATCCTCTGACTTAAGTAGCATTCCTTTCTGTGCACGAAGTGCCAAAGTTTTTTCTCGCGTAACTAGCACGCCAGCTTTTTCACCGACGGTGATTCCGAGGGCAGCGGCCAATTCCGTGTAAATGATGGGTGTGGTCATTTCTCCTAGGCGAAGTTGAAATGCAACATCCAATACAACATATCTATCTTTCTCTAATTTGAACTTAGAGCTCCGGTAGGAGAATTCACATTCAGAGTTAGTGAATGTTCGAATCGCTTTTTCACGACGGTCATATGTTCGCACTCGAGTAATGAACTCTGATACCTCATGACCATACGCCCCGATATTTTGAATTGGTGCAGCTCCGACCGTTCCAGGGATTCCGCTCAAAGTTTCTAACCCAGCAAATCCACGAGAAATTGTGGTCTCTACAAAAGCATCCCAGTTTTCCCCTGCGCCGATTGTCAGCGTTGCTCCGCTGCAAGCATCAACTTCGCTTTCAATATTGGTGTTTGAAATTCGAATAACAGTCCCATTAAATCCCGCATCACTCACGAGGATATTTGTGCCCCCGCCCATAATAAGTATGGGTGAATCTCCAGCTCCCTCAATTGCCGAAACAATTTCTGCTTCGGTAGAGACCTCTACGAAGTTAGTTGCAGGTCCTCCGACCCGAAGGCTCGTGTAATCCGATAACTGTTTCATAATGGGCTCATCTGTGAAATCGAAACCAGCGCCTTAGACATTCCTAAAACCTTTATCCCTGCGGATGTTGCAACGATATCAATCCGTACATCATCGCCCTGTACATCCGTGATGGTCCCAGAAACAGTGAGATCAACCTTTGCTCCTGCCGGAACAATCACGGGCTTTACAAATCGCCCGGAGAATTCTTTCACTGGAGCGGATCCGCCCGCCCAATCGGTAATGAATTTCCCAACTAATGCCATGGTTAACATTCCATGAGCAATGACATCGGGCAATCCAACAGATTTTGCGAATGCTTCATCTTGGTGAATTGGGTTCTGGTCGCCACTTGCATCTGCATAAGCCTTGAGTAGGCCGCGATCAATCCAGAAAATTCTTTGCTCGATAACTGATCCAATTTCAATCATGCTCGCACGACCAAGGTTGACCATGTTGAAACAACTAGCTCGTTTCCTGCATGTAAATCAGAACGCACGGTTACGATTTCATTTCCTGCAGCAACCTTGTAATTTTCAATAGTTGAGGAGCACCGCAACGTATCCCCTGCAACGATGGGACGATGAATCTGAAACTTTTGATCTCCATGAACAAGGCGTGACCAATCCAATCCAACATCTGGATCAGAAAGTAATTGTTGTGATTGGGCCAAAGTTATTCGAATAGAAAAAGTAGGTGGAGCTACGATGACATTACTTTCACCGAGCACGCCGGCAAAGGCATCTATTTCAGATTGAGTGACAGTAACTACATTCGCACCAGTAAAAGTGCGCCCGACGGAATCGGGATTGAGCATTATCGAGTTTCGCGGTGAACTGTTGAAGCCTTGCAACGTGGGCAGAACTTCTTTAGTTCAAGACGATCTGGATCGTTGCGACGGTTCTTCTTTGTGATGTAGTTGCGTTCTTTGCAATCAACGCAGGCCATGGTGATTTTTGGACGAACGTCCGCGCTCTTACTTGCCATGGTCTTGCTCCTTCATCGTTTGATTTCGTCGGTTTTACCGTTCTTCGAGGCGTCAGGCTACCCGACGACCCTGCATGTTGCGAAATTGCCACTGCCATCGTGCTGAACTACTAGTAGCGGAGGCCGGATTTGAACCGGCGACACAGCGATTATGAGCCGCTTGCTCTACCAAGCTGAGCTACCCCGCCAAGGGTAAAAAGGGTTCGGTAAGGAAATTTCGAGCCCCCCAACGGAATCGAACCGTTGACCTTTTCCTTACCATGGAAACACTCTACCGACTGAGCTAGGGGGGCACTTAACAATTAGCGAGCGTACATGCTTGCCCAGCCATTGGCGAAAATGACTAGTTCTACAGTGCTGGGTTGAGCGTCACTTTGCCTGTTGTTTCGCGGGCCAAGATCGCACGATGAGCATCAGTGGCCTTACTCAGAGGAAAGACTGGACCGATGACTGGCTTAAGCGCTCCGCTGAGGATAAGTCCAAAGAGCTCCACAATTACATCATTGAGCAATTCCTTATTATTAAAGCAATGGGCCAACCAAAAACCTGAAACCGTCTTTGTGCCACCAACAAGTGCGCCAGGGGCAATCGGAGTCGCTGCTTTACGGGAGGCGGTTCCGAATGTAATCAAGCGGCCAAATGGCGCGAGCGCTGCCAGCGAATCATCGAAAGTTTTCCCGCCGACCATTTCTAAAACAATATCCACCGCTCTTCCATTATTTGCAGCCAGAAGATCTTTTTTCATTTGGGGCGATTGTGCATCTACCCACACATCCGCGCCCAATGACATCACGAGATCTTTTTTAGTGGGTGAGCACACTGCAATAACCCTTGCTCCCCACATCTTTGCTAATTGAATTGAAAGACATCCAACGCCGCCAGCAGCTGCGTGAACAACAACGCTCTCTCCAGCCTTCACATGTCCCATCGTCTTCAGAATGTGCCAAGCCGTCGCACCTTGCACAAACATTGCAAGCGCTTGTTCGTCGCTAACACCTTCAGGCACATCAATCATGTATGCCTTGTTGGCTAAAGCTTTCTGCGCATATGCACCTGTCGTAACAGAGGCAAGAACGCGGCGACCAGATTGTGTTGTGCCTACAACCTCAAGCCCAGGAAAGAGTGGAAGAACTTGCTCTGCAAGATATCCATTTTCGATCTGATGGGTATCGGCGTAATTCACGCCAATTGAGGTGACCTCAATCAATTCCTCGTTTGTGCCTGGAATTGGATCATCCATATCCACGTATTCCATGACCTCAGGGCCGCCAAATCTGGATACTTTGATTGCTTTCATGCCTGCAATCGTAAGGCGTTAGAGACTAATTGTCCCATCACGACTATTCTTATGGCTATGAATGAGCATGCACTGCAGATTCGCATGCTCAAAGGAATCGCCGAACAAGATTTAGCACGTGCAGTATTTGACGAGGTCTGGCCAAGTGAAAATGGAACGCAGGTTACGTCAAATTTATTACAAGCAATGGTACATAACGGAACATATGTAGCAGGTGCATTCTTGGAAGATGAAATCATTGCCGCGGCATTTGCCTTCCCGGGTTTAGATGAGAAAAAGCACCTTCACTTACACTCGCACATGGCTGCAGTGAAAGAGCCATATCGAAACCAAAATATCGGTAGCGCTCTAAAAATGCATCAAAAAGAGTGGGCGCTTCAACATGGATATGACACGATTCGATGGACATTTGATCCATTGGTTCGGCGCAATGCAAAGATCAATTTGGTGAAATTGGGAGTTGATGTCTTTGACTATTTCCCTGACTTTTACGGGAACATGGTAGATGCGCTAAATGCTGGAGACCCGACTGACCGTGTGATTGCAAACTGGGAGTTAACGCAAGAGCCGCGAGCTGAAATTGATAGCGCTGGAATTCCAGTTGCTCTCGCAAACGAAAATGGTAAACCTGTTCAATACGGCGCAACAGGTTCAACCGTTCTTTGCTATTTGCCTGATGACATCATCGAAATTCGCTCGAAGAACCCTGCTCTAGCCCTTGAGTGGCGCCTGGCACTTCGTAATCAATTAGAACCCCGTCTAGAAAATGGCTGGCATATCCGCGGATTCACAAATGATGGTGCCTACGTTGTCACAAAAACAGAAAAGGTGAAATAAATGAAGATCAAGAGCGTTGAGATTCGCATAGTTGGATTGCCACTGGTCCGGCCATTTCGAACTTCCTTTGGTACGCAACTAGAACGCGAACTGCTGCTCATGAAAGTTACTACGCATGAAGGTGCCGAGGGATGGGCCGAATGCGTGGCAATGTCAAAACCTCTATATTCACCTGAATACACGGCTGGTTGCCAAGATGTAATGGAACGTTTTCTCTTGCCAGCAATCTTTGAATATGGCGACATCCGGGCCGAAGAAGTTGCAGGCGTTCTGAAACCTTTTCTCAGTCATCAAATGAGTAAAGCAACAATTGAAACAGCAATCCTCGATGCCCAACTCAAGTTGGAAGGAATTTCATTTGGTTCCTACCTTGGATCCACTAAGGCAGAAGTTGATTGCGGAGTTTCTGTAGGTATTGCCAGCAGCATCGATGCCTTAGTGGAAGAAGTATCCCAATACATCGGTGAGGGATATCGCAGAATTAAGTTAAAGATTGAACCAGGTTGGGATTTAGAGCCAGTGCGAGTTATCCGAACCATGTGGCCAGATATTCCACTACAGGTTGATGCAAACCAAGCTTATACTCGTAATGACACTGATCTGCTTAAACAATTAGACCCGTACAACCTTCTCCTGATTGAGCAACCCTTAGATGAACATGATGTATTAGGTCATGCAATGCTTTCGGCCGCGGTGAATACACCTATCTGTTTGGACGAATCAATTACTTCGTTTGAAGCAGCGCGCGATGCACTTGCACTCAAGGCAACAACTGTAATCAATGTTAAACCTGGACGCGTTGGTGGTTATCTTGAATCAGTTCGAATCCACGATCTCTGCGTTGAAAATGATATTCCTGTGTGGTGTGGTGGAATGCTTGAAACAGGAATCGGTAGGGCAGCAAATGTTGCACTGGCATCGCTTCCAGGCTTCACTCTTCCGGGAGATACAAGTGCTTCATCGCGTTATTTCAAGCGTGATTTAACAACACCGTTTGTTATGAACGATGGTCGCTTGCGAGTACCAACAGCCCCAGGTATCGGTGTTGACATCGACCACGATTTCATTGAGGAAATAACTACGTCACGGAAGATAATCACAGCCCCAGTGCAGTGAATTCACTTCTTGCTCTTAAATTATTTCTTTCACCACTTTTTCTAGCGTTCGTCACTGTAATACAGAGGCGTTGGGGTGATCGAGTTGGCGGGCGCCTGATTGGTCTTCCACTCACTACTGGCCCTTTTATCATCATTATCTATGTCCAAGAGGGCAGTGAATTCGCAGCTCGTGCGGCACATGGCGTTTTAGTCGGCCAAGTGGCACTGATTATTTTTTGTTGGAGTTATGCATCTGCATCGCTTCGAAGTGGATGGGTGCTTTCTTTAACATTGGGGACTAGTGCGTGTATCGCATCTGGCCTACTCCTAAATATTCGACAGATTGCACTCTTGCCACTTCTGATTCTCTTGAGTTTGACCTGGTTTTGTGCGAAAAAATATTGGCCAAGATATGAAAATGCTCCTCACTCCAACACTCCGCCGAAATGGGAATTGCCCATTCGTATCATCGCAACAGTTTTATTGATACTTGCTCTAACGGAATTCGCAAGTATTCTCGGTGCACGGGCGGCTGGTGTTATCTCAACATATCCCGTCATTATTTCCGTACTTGGAGCCTTCAATCAAAGAAGGTTTGGACCGAATGCAACAGTTGCAACACTCCACGGAGTTCTTCAAACCCTACCTATAGCTTCGATTATCATGAGTGCTGTCACTATTTCTCTTTAAAAAGTATTACAGTCCTTTATCGGTAAAAAGTGATTTCACTTCTGCGACGGATTGAGCAGCCATGAGCAGTCCAACAAAGACTTCATCTTGCACTGCTCCAATTACCGACATTAGTAAATCTACTTGTTCTTCGGGGTTGGTAATCAATAGAGGAATAATTGCGCCGACCTGTATCACCCCATCCACTGATCCCATCTCTCCAAAGGAGACTGGGGTGATTAATCTAAAGAAGCCAACTCCATTTTCTTTTACATGCTTGGAATCTGTGTGTGGGATTGCCACAGGAATTGGAGTAGGAAGCCCAGTGGGAAATTCCTTTTCTCTTGCGACAACAGCATCTAGCCAACTTTCTTCAACTAATTCTTCTTTGTACCCGTGAGTAGCAATCTGTTGCAACGCATCAATGGCAGATGAGGCGCTCATCGAAATTGAAGAAAAATTTTCAAGGAATTTTGGGGCTAACGACATATCCGAAAGAGTAGTGATTTATAAAGATTTCGGCTATACACTGAAAGAGTTCAGTTACTTCCTTAAGTCGATCAATTGGAGTGTAGATGGCAAAGAAAGTTTTAGTTATTTGCGGCACAGGCGTAGCTACATCAACCGTCGTTGCAATGAAAATTAAAACTTTCTGCGAATCTCGAAACATCGCTGTAGTCGTCACTCAAGGAAAAGTAATGGACATTGTGCGTGGCATCGAAGGGTATGACCTCATCGTTGCGACCACCCCAATCCCATCCAAAATCACTATTCCTGTTATTCAGGGACTTCCTTTCTTAACTGGAATAGGTGTCGACGCAACTTTGGAGAAGATCGCACAAGCATTGAGCTAGCCCGACATACAGGCTGGCAAACTACTCAGTGAGGAGAATGTGTTGGACGGTTTTCTTGCATCATTCAGTAAGTTGTTCCTCGACCTAGGAGCATCCATTGCACTACCAATCCTGATTACAATTTTCGGAGTCGCTTTGGGTGAGAAACTCCCAAGAGCATTCCGAGCCGGCGTAACCATTGGTATCGGATTTATCGGTATTGGTCTCATCGTTGGCCTTCTATTTGGTCAAGTTGGACCAGCAGCTGAAGGACTTGCTCATCGTTTCAATGTGAGCCTCAACATTGTTGATGTTGGCTGGCCGGCCAGTGCAGCTATTGCATTCGGCGCGAAAGTCGGCGCAATCATCATTCCAGTCTGTTTACTTTTAAATGTTGTTCTACTTGCCGTTGGTCTCACAAAGACATTCGATATTGACTTGTGGAACTACTGGCACTTCGCATTTATTGGTGGACTCGTATCAGGAATTACCCACAGCTACGCAAAGGGAATTGTCACAGCATGTATAGCCATGATGTTGACACTTGCTTTGGCTGACTGGGCCGCTCCTCGAATTCAAGCGCACTATGACTATCCAGATATCTCCTTCCCTCATGGAACATCAGCTCCATATGCGCTCTTAGCATTCCCACTCAACTGGGTATTCGATCGCATCCCAGGATTTAAGAATCTCAAGGCAGATCCAGATTCAATCCAAAAACGCTTCGGAGTTTTTGGTGAGTCAACAATGCTTGGCCTTGGAATCGGAATAATTCTTGGAGTTGCAGGATTTGGATTAAGCGATCCACGTGCTGACATCATCAAGATCCTTGGTCTTGGAATCAACCTAGCTGCAGTAATGCTTCTCCTCCCACGGATGGTTGCCATTTTGATGGAAGGTTTAGTCCCAATTTCAGAAGCTGCACGCACCTTCGTCCAAAAGCGTTTCCCTGGCCGTAAGTTCTACATCGGTCTAGATTCTGCTGTAGTAATTGGACAACCTGCAGTTATCGCAACTTCCTTAATCTTGGTGCCTGTTGCATTGCTCACAGCAATCGCACTTGCACCAATGGGAAACAAAGTTCTACCACTTGTCGATCTTGCAACAATTCCATTTATTGTGGCACTCATGGTTCCGATATTCGGTGGAAACATTATTCGTGCTGTTGTCGGTGGAGCCATTGCGATTGGTGGAGGTTTGTTCATTGCAACTGCAATCGCACCTACACTTACCTCAATTGCAGTTGAATCAGGCTTCAAGAATGCAACAGGTGGAAACATCTCATCTCTAGTAGATGGCGCAAACCCTATGACAGGGCTTTTCTACTGGCTCAGTGATGTCGGCGGATGGCTTGGTATTGGAGCCTTGGGCCTATTAACCCTGGCCTTTGCCATCTGGGTGAAGATCAAAGTTAAGAGCACAATCTCGGCTTAACTTTTTAGGAAAACTAGGAGCCCTAAGTACTAGCACCACGGGGCTCCTAGTTTTTTGCCCTTTTACAATTGAAAAGATGCATAGGATTGGCACGAAAGGTAGGTCTCCTCGTGCAATTAGAACATTTAGATCCCTTGCCCACGCATCGTGATATCGATTTACTTGTAGATCCAACTATTTTATTAGTAAGTAGCCTGCTACAAGAATCGCAATCACAAAGAACTCGTCATGATGAGGCAAATCGCAGAAGATTTGCACGGTTACTCAAGAACCCTGACGCAATAGCGCTGACAATGTCTCTCACTGATGAAGTGATGCGGATGACTTCTGTCCCTCGAGCCGCAAGAACCTTTCGCCGAATTTCTAAATTAGCAAATGTCGAGGGCCTGGGGCTTATTGATTACATCGGAATAAAGATTGCTAGTCCCTTTTCAAAATTCTTCCCTGGTCTAGTTATGAAAATTGTGAATCTTAGAGTTCGCATGGCAGCTAACGGAATCATTCTGCCAGCCGAGGAGGCTTTGCTTTCTCGCCACATCACAAAACGGGTAGCCGATCATGCACGTTTAAATATCAACGTATTAGGTGAAGCAGTCCTTGGAGATCATGAAGCGGCAGAGCGTTTGAAATCTGTCATGGCAATGGTTGCGCGACCAGAAGTTAACTACGCATCCGTGAAAATTTCGTCGGTAACTAGTCAATTAATTACCGTTGACTACCAAGGATCCGTGAAACGAGTTTCAGACGGACTCAGACTTTTATATCGCGAAGCACAAAAGCACGGCACATTCATAAACCTTGATATGGAAGAGTTTCGCGATCTTTCCATTACCGTTGAAGTTTTCATGAAATTGCTCGATGAGAGCGAATTTGAATCGATGACCGCCGGAATCGTGCTGCAGGCTTATCTACCCGAATCACATGCTGTTTTCGCGCAATTGGTTGCCTGGTCAAAAAGGCGCCATGAGCGCACAGGGGCGAGCATCAAAATTCGCCTAGTAAAGGGCGCAAACCTTGCGATGGAAAAGGCCGAGGCGGAATTACATGGATGGGTAGCCGCGCCATATGACAGCAAAGCCGCTGTTGATGCAAGTTATGCACGGCTCATCGACACCGCACTTGATCCAGCACATTTTCCTGCCGTCCGCATAGGAATAGCCAGCCATAATCTCTTTCATCTGGCATGGGCGATTCAAGTGGCAAAGTCACGTAAAGTCCTGGCGCAGTTAGATATCGAAATGCTTGAAGGAATGGCAAATGCTGAAGCGCTGGCAGTTGTACACGAGGTGGGCAACGTACTTCTTTACACGCCGGTTACTCGCCACGATGACTTCCCTGCCGCGGTCGCTTATCTTGTTCGACGCCTGGATGAAAACACTTCCCTCGAGAATTACCTCCGTGCCTCTTTTGATATGACTCTCGGAAACAAAAGTTTTGAAGACCAGAAGAAGCGCTTCCTTGATTCTGTTACTCAACGCCATTCAATTTCAACTCAGTCACGACGTCACGGTTTGCCACCTCATGATTGTGACGAACTCTTTGCACGTGGAATATTTGAGAATGAAAGCGATGCCGACTCTACTAATCCCATTTTTCAAAGCGAACTAGAAGCTGCTTGGGAAAAATTGGATAGTGCACATGAAATGCATCTTCCGCTTGTTATCAACGGAAAGGAAATCCTTACTGAATCCGTTGAACTAGGCCACGATCCAAGTAACGAGGGAAAGACCTGGTATCGCTATAGCGTTGCCAACGCCGACCAGATCGATTTGGCCGTTGCAACCGCGCAAGCTTCTTTTCAAAGCTGGGAAGATTTAGGCGCAGTTGCTCGTGGAGCAATTTTGGGTAGCGCAGCGACGATTATGGAATCTGAGCGTGCAGAGACAATCGCAATCATGGCTCTTGACTCTGGAAAAACTATTTCGGAGGCTGATCCAGAAGTTAGCGAGGCAATCGATTTTGCTCGCTACTACGCACTGTCGGCTCAACAGAAAGAGCAAGGATCTAAGCCTCTAGGTGTAGTACTTATCGTGCCACCGTGGAATTTTCCATATGCAATTCCTATGGGTGGAGTTTGTTCGGCTTTAGCTGCTGGCAATGCGGTTATCCTCAAACCTGCTCCAGAAACTGTAGCTACAGCATGGAAGATTGCTCAACAATTGTGGGAAGCGGGCGTCCCGAAAAGCGTTCTGCAATTTGTTCCCACGCGCGATGATGAGGATGGAAAGCATCTCGTCACCCATAAAGGCGTCAATGGAGTAATCCTCACTGGTGGTTTTGAAACGGCGGCGCTCTTTACATCGTGGAAGCCTGAAATTCGCTTGATGGCTGAGACAAGTGGAAAGAATGCGATATTAATTTCTGCAAGTGCCGACATTGATAGCGCGGTAAAAGACTTAGTTCAGTCGGCTTTTGGTCATGCTGGTCAAAAATGTAGTGCAGCAAGTTTGGCGATTGTAGAAACGAGCATCTACGAGAATCCATCGTTCTTTAGGCAACTAAAAGATGCGGTCGAGAGTTTGAGTGTCGGAGCGGGTCGCAACTATTCAACATCAACGGGCCCAATCATTAGACCGGCTGGACCCTCGCTACATCGCGCACTTACACAATTAGATTCCGGCGAAAGCTGGCTAATTCAACCCCGGCAAATTGATAGCTCGGGGCACATGTGGTCCCCCGGAGTTAAATTAGGAGTTAAGCCAGGATCATGGAGTCACCGCAATGAATGGTTCGGTCCAGTTTTGGCCATCATGCACGCACCAGATTTCGAAACTGCAATTGACTGGCAAAATGCAACCGATTTCGGATTGACTGCTGGCGTGCACGCACTTGATGAGAAAGAGTGCGAACTCTGGATATCTCGCATCGAAGCTGGAAATCTTTACGTCAATCGTGGAACAACAGGCGCAGTAGTGAACCGTCAACCATTCGGAGGTTGGAAGCGAAGCAGTGTCGGACCAACATCAAAGGCTGGCGGCGCCAACTATCTCAATAATTTACGTAATTGGGATTCTCTGACAGATCTTTCAGAGCTCATTGAATCTTCTTCACATTGGTGGGATGCAATTGGAAGCAAGGCCATCGATGCCTCTGGATTATTAGTTGAGCGCAACTATCAACTCTATAAAATCTCGCATCGCACATACGTCGTCAGAATTGACGAATCCACCTCGCTAGATGCGATTAATTACATTCACTGGGTCGGAGAGAAAACTGGTTCCACAATTGAATTCAGTACCGAGCGAGAAAATATCCGAGTCGCCCACGCAATAGTTGAATCTGTATCTGATCTTGCTGCTCGCCTAGTTAGCCCAGAGAAGGTTCGCTGGCTGAGTAACGAGCTCCTGCCGGCTTCGGTTCTTCTCAATAAAGGTATTTCCGCTGATACCAGGCCAATTGCTGCGCGGGGCGATGTTGAGTTGCCACGCTGGGTTTTGGAACAAAGTGTCTCTATAACCAACCATCGATACGGAAACGTTGGAGCTGGACCTCGACCGCGCATTACGATGGAGTAATGACAATCCCACTTGGTCGACTGAGCATCTTCGACATGTTTCGATTGGGAATTGGTCCATCTAGTTCTCACACTGTTGGTCCAATGCGTGCGGCACTTAATTTTGCGCAGTCCCTAGAGGTTGACGGATTTATGGATCAAGTTAGCGCGATCACTATTGAGCTTTACGGTTCACTCGGTGCCACCGGTCGCGGACACGGAACTGATCGAGCAGTGCTTCTTGGCTTAAGCGGATATCACCCTGAAACGGTTCCTTCTTCTGTTGTCACCTCACTGCCAACAACAATTACTGCCGAAGGAACTTTGCTGCTTCTCGGAAAAAAATCCGTAGTAATCGCTACAGATGCAATTAGTTTTCAACCTCGAGTCAGTATTGATTACCACCCAAATGCTCTGAGGTTTCGAGCGCACAATTCACTAGGGTCGGAAATAACAAATGCAGTCTATTTTTCTATCGGAGGCGGATTTGTTGCCTCGGAAGCAGAACTCAAAGAAGCAGAGGAGTTCGTCGCTCATCAACCCGCTAACCATCACCCACTAGCTCCTGCCGAACATTTCGAAACTGCAGAAGAATTACTCGAACTTTGCCAACGAGATGGAATTTCAATCAGCGAAGTTATGCTTCGCGATGAACTCAAGGACAGGCCACTTGATGAAATTCGAAATCGAATTCTTGATATTGCTCGCGCAATGAACGAGTGCATTGATGCAGGATGTATCACGGGTGGAATATTGCCTGGTGGGCTCAATGTTCCGCGTCGAGCTCAAGCACTGTTTCAGGCCCTTAGCGCCGAAACCGAACACAATGATCCTTTACGCGCTCTCGATTGGGTGAATCTCTACGCATTGGCAGTAAATGAAGAGAACGCTGCAGGACATCGCGTTGTTACTGCTCCAACAAATGGCGCTGCCGGAATTGTTCCTGCCGTCTTGCGCTATTACCGTGAATTCATTCCAGGTGCCGATGATGAAGGAACCATTAAGTTCCTTCTTGCCGCCGCCGCAGTTGGTACGCTCATTAAACGCAATGCATCAATTTCTGGTGCCGAGGTTGGGTGTCAGGGAGAAGTTGGATCAGCATGCGCTATGGCTGCGGCAGGACTTGCAGAAGTTCTCGGAGGAACGCCAGAGCAGGTTGAAAATGCAGCCGAAATAGGGATGGAGCACAACTTAGGTCTCACATGTGATCCAATCGGAGGGTTAGTCCAAATCCCATGTATTGAAAGAAATGCGATTGGCGCAGTTAAAGCAATCAATGCTGCACGAATGGCTCTTCGTGGTGATGGCCAACATTTAGTCAGTTTGGACATGGTGATTAAAACTATGAAGGAAACTGGTAAAGATATGCATCATCACTACAAAGAAACTTCTATTGGCGGTCTTGCTGTAAACATTATTGAATGTTGAGATTAGTTCGCGAATAGATTTAAGTGTGTAACGGATGGCCAGAGGGCAAAGAGTATTGATACTGGAAGTATCAAGAACACAACGGGAATCATCATCGACGTTTCCGCCTTCCCGGCCTTATCCATTAGAAAGTTGCGTTGCGTTTGACGCGCTTCGGCTGCATGACGTTGAAGGACTTCTATAAGTGGTGCACCACGCAGCATTGCTGTTATCAACGCATCAATGAAGCGTCGAATCACTGCAGAGTCAACTCTTCTACCAAAATCATCTAAAGCAACATGAAATGCTTTACCTCTTCTTACATCTGCCACAACTATTATGAATTCCTTTGCAAGGTATGAATCTGATCGCGTAGATAGACGGGTCATCGCTCCGAGGGGTGTCTCTCCTGCGGATAAAGCCAAAGTTAACATTTCAATAATTGCAGGAAACTCACTTTCAACTTGCGACCGATATTGCGCAACTTCTCTCGTGAGATTCTTATCAACAAGAAAGTAAATGCTGAACGCCATAAGTGCACCGAAAATTGTGGCAAGAACAAAGTCATTCTTTACAATAAATGAAAGAACCCAAGCTAATGACCCACCAAATATTGAGTAACTCACTTGGTGAATTCGAAAATTTTCGTATTGATTATCGCGACCGATTCTCATTAAGCGATTTTTGACATTACTTCTGTCGGATATTCTGACGATTCGACTCCGCGTCTTGGCGAGAATTCGATGAGTTTCTAACTCTTGCTCATCCTCATGCGCCAGGTATAAGAGTGCGCCTCCGAGAGCCAAAAGGACCGGAATCACCATTTCTATCGGAGCCATTCCTCATGCACCTTTTCGAAACACACGTGGCGTACTAGGTAATCGACCAAGCCGCCCCATCCAAAGATATGCAGCAACAGTCATTGCAATTCCGAAAAGAAGAATCGCAATACCTTCTGGTTTAGCAAAAGCTTCTGTGGTGCCTGGTTGACTCGAAAGGAGCAGAAGTAGCAGCCAAGGCGCTGCGGAGGAAAGGTGTGCTGAGTTCTTTATCCATCCATGTTTGATTTCAATCTCTTTGCGTAGCGACAAATCTTGTCTGAGAAAATCCCCTAGCGTTCTGAATATCTGCAAAAGTTCCGAGCCACCCAATGATTTAGCAAGCAAAATTGCTTCAAGTATTTGGTCGCTACTGTGGGAATCAAACTCAACTTTTAACCTTTCAACTGCCGCGACGAAGTTGCCCGAAGCTCTCAGTTCTTGATGAAAATTTGCAAAGGCTGGTCGCAATATTTCTGGTCCACGAAGACTTAGGCCAACCATTGCCTCGGTTAAAGAAAGTCCTGAATGTATTCCGGAAATCAAATGATCAATTACTTCTGGCCACACTTGGTTCAACTCTGCAGTCAATTTGGCAGACTTGTCCCGCAAATAGAGCCACATAATGAATCCAGAGAAGAAGGTAAACGGCAAGGTGATAACCGTTGATCCTGTGAAGAGAAATACTCCGAGAGTTGCAGCAACCGAAACGAGGGCGCTGTAGAGAATTCTGCGCTGAAATGACGTCATATCTTCCACCAGCTATCGATAGGCACCCCAGCGATTGTGAATTTCTCTGGGTGCGGTAGTGCGCCTAAGCCTTCTTCGTATTCCGTGCCGTTCCACTTCCAAAGCGTCTCAACTTCTATTCGATCATTCTCGATGCGACCAGTCAGTGAAGAAATTTCGATGATTCTTCGAGAACCGCTGCTATCGAGCGCAACTTGAACGACAATATCTATGGCAGCGGCCACCGTTGGACCGATGAATTTCTGTGAGATGTTTTCACCTGCCAACAAGGGCAGAGTTTGCAATTTGATAATCGCATCTCGAGTTGAATTCGCATGAATTGTTCCCATTCCTGGGAGTCCTGAGTTGAGTGCGATCAAAAGATCTAGGGCTTCGGCTTCACGGACTTCTCCGACAATAATCCTTGACGGACGCATACGCAGTGATTCCTTTATGAGACGACGAAGTGGAATTTCGCCCTCACCTTGAAGGTTTGCCGCACGAGTTTGAAGACTCACAACATCTGGAAGATTGGGCTTGAGTTCAAAGACTTCCTCAATAGTAATCACTCGTTCCTGCACGGGAATAGCTGAAACTAAAGCATTAAGTAGAGTGGTTTTACCTGCTTGAGTTGCGCCACTGACAAGAATGTTCAAACCAGCCTTAACGCAATTTCTCAAAAGAATGGCCATCGAAGGAGACATTGCTCCGCGTCCTGCTAGATCTTTTACGGAAAGAGTTCGTAGTAGGTGTTTTCGAATGTTAATGGCCCAGTGCTCGGGAGTGATTTCTGGAATCGCAACATGCAGTCGACTTCCATCAGGTAGTCGTGCGTCAACGAATGGGTGAGAGAGGTCTAGGCGTCGACCGCTCCACATGAGAGCACGATCGACAATGTTTCGTACTTCCTCAGCCGTAAGCAAAAGAGTTGTTAATTCATTCTTTCCACCTCGGGCAATGAAGATGCGTTCTGGTGAGTTAATCCAAATTTCTTCAATTTCATTATCAAACATAAAAGGCGCAAGAGGCCCAAAGGTCATATCTATATTGGAATCCGACATGGCGTGACTCTAGAAGTCTCAACACTGACAGTTGTGTTGCTTTCCCCAGCCGACTTTGCCGGTTCTGCCTAGACACTTACTGAGGGTTATGGATTAACTACATAGCGCCTAGGTAAGTACCAAAGTGTCTAATCGATTCAAGAGATCGAGGGCGCTCTCTCCCGCCCGAGAAGAAATATGAGATGTTGTAAAGCCCAGCGCACTTTCTTGGAGCGTGCAATTCATCGCAATTCGTTGAAGTAAGTTTTCTGCAGCATTCTCATTTCCGCGAACTAAGACCGCGCATTCAAATTCGCCCAACCGTGCTACCAATTCCTCCCCGCGAGTTGCTCTCACAATCGCCTCCGAGAAATTGACAACATCTACTTCCTTCTGAAAATTCAAATCTAGAACCAAACGTAGGATGGCGAACCTTTCACCATTTCTTTCCATTCGAGCTATTTCTCGCCGCAATTCCTCATAGAACAGAGGCGGCGCAGCTAAATGGGTAAGTACATCTTTAAGGCCATCATGTGTAAACACGAGGAGTCACTTTCAATTAATGGGTGCAAGGTTGCTACCCTCTACCTATGGAGTTTCCAGGTAGCGATCAACGCCGCACCATCGCGGCAACCCTGCTTCGCATTGAGTCTGTAATCGTGTTTGCCCTAGGAGCATTTCTGATTATTAAAGGACTTACCTCGGATGTTCAATCCTTATCTGCGCTGATTGGCGTAATCGTTTTTTCATTTCTTGGTGGCGTGGGTCTCTGGGCTGCGGCTCACGGATTTGCAACCGGAAAGAATTACGGGCGTGCGCCAGCAGTTTTGGCCAACCTCATCGCGCTAGGAGTGGCTTATTTCCAAATAGGAGCGCACCTTTGGGTTCTGGCCATTCCACTCTCCCTCCTTGCCCTGGCCACCCTGCTCCTTTCGCTCTCCATCATCCCTTCCTAACGTCTGGCTCCACATTCCGGTAAATGTGCTCAAACTCGCGTAGTGGACCTCCCTTTTAAGTTTCATGCCCACTTGCTCATCGGTAGGCTTCGGGGGCTTAGTCGAATCCAAATATGAATGACGAAGGAGTCAGCCCGTGGTTGGGGATCAATTCGGAGATCAATTCGGTGCAAACGAATGGCTCGTTGATGAAATGTACGAGCGCTATTTACAGGATCCGAATTCTGTTGACGCTGCATGGATTGCACTCTTTGCCCAGACAAAACCAATGAGCCACAGTGCGCCAACAAATGCGCCCCGCAGTAGCGTCCCGCCAATTCCTAAAACAGTTAACGCTGCCGTTCCTGCGCCGGTAGTTCCTGTACCTGTTGTCCAAAATGTTGTCCAAAATGTTGTCCAACCTGTTGCTCAGCCAGTTCTCCCCGTAATAGTTCCTCAGGAAGTTGTTCGTCAATCGCCTGTATCGGCAACACCAACACCGGCAGATCCTGTCGTAAAACCAGTACCAGTTTTAGCGACACCTTCTGCTGCCTCTGTTGAGATTCTTCGTGGGGTTTCCGGACGCGTAGTTGCGAGCATGGAAGCATCCCTTTCGGTTCCGACTGCCACAAGTGTTCGTGCGGTCGCGGCAAAACTTCTTATTGACAACCGCATCGTCATTAACAACCATCTCAAACGTGCACGAGGTGGAAAGGTTTCCTTCACGCACGTAATCGCGTACGCCATGATTAAAGCGCTGCGCGAAATGCCAGAGATGAATTCTTTCTTTACGCACCAAGATGACAAGCCAGCAATTGCGCATCCAGACCATATCAACTTAGGTATCGCGATTGATCTTGCAAAACCTGACGGAACACGTCAGTTGCTCGTACCATCCATTAAGGGTTGCGAAGATTTAGATTTCGCTCAATTTTGGGCTACCTACGAAGAGACTGTAGCCAAGGCGCGTAGCGGAACTTTGACCGTTGAAGATTATGCGGGCACAACTGTTTCATTAACTAATCCCGGAACCATCGGCACGGTTCACTCTGTTCCACGTCTAGTGGTTGGGCAAGGAATGATTCTTGGAGTTGGCGCTCTTGATTATCCGGCCGAATATCAGGGCGCTAGTCAAGAAACACTGACCCGCCTTGCCATTAGTAAGGTTGTAACTCTCACAAGCACCTACGACCACCGAATTATTCAAGGTGCACAATCAGGTGATTTCCTGCGCAGAATTAGTGACTTGCTGCTTGGTGGAGAGAATTTTTATGAAGAGATTTTTGCTGCGCTGCGTATTCCATACGAACCTATTCAGTGGGTTGCGGATATTGAATTTGCTCACGATACAGAGATTGATAAGACTGCCCGCGTTCAGCAACTAATTCATGCTTATCGCACCTTTGGTCATCTTATGGCTGATATCGATCCTCTTGAATATAAACAACGATCACATCCTGATTTAGACGTCGTAACACATGGGCTCACACTTTGGGACCTAGACCGAGAATTCGCAACTGGAGGCTTCGGCGGTCAGACTTTCATGAAGCTTCGTAAGATTCTGGGAATCTTGCGCGACTCATACTGCCGATCAGTCGGTGTGGAATATATGTACATTGAAGATCCTATTGAACGCACATGGATTCAAGAGCGCGTTGAAGTTGGAGCGCAGAAATTTCCCCGCGAAGAGCATCTGCGTATTTTGCATAAACTCAATGGAGCTGAAGCATTTGAAGCATTCCTCCAAATTAAATATGTTGGGCAAAAGCGCTTTTCTCTAGAAGGCGGCGAAACTGTTATTCCACTTCTTGACGCAGTTATTTCTGCTGCTGCAGATGACGCTATGGATGAAGTTTGCATCGGCATGCCTCACCGTGGACGTCTCAATGTATTGGCAAATATTGCAGGTAAGTCTTACGGACAAATCTTCCAAGAATTTGAAGGTCATTACGCAAAGAATGCAGTAGCTGGCACAGGCGACGTGAAGTATCACTTGGGAACAGAAGGAATCTTTACATCCGAGTCTGGCGCGCAAACAAAGATCTACCTTGCGGCAAATCCTTCACACCTTGAAGCGGTAAACCCAGTACTTGAAGGCGTTGTTCGTGCAAAACAAGATCGCATGAATAAAAGAGATGCCTTCTCAGTCCTACCAATTCTTCTTCATGGTGACGCTGCATTTGCAGGACAAGGCGTTGTAATCGAAACTCTGAATCTCTCACAACTACGCGGATATCGCACCGGTGGCACGATCCACATCATCGTGAACAACCAAGTTGGTTTCACAACTTCACCACACGCATCTCGTTCTTCCACGTATGCAACAGATGTTGCCAAGACCATCTCTGCTCCTATTTTTCACGTTAATGGAGATGACCCTGAGGCATGTGTTCGAGTTGCTCGCTTGGCTTACGAATATCGCCAGAAATTTAACAAGGACGTCATCATTGACATGATTTGCTACCGTCGCCGTGGCCACAACGAAGGTGACGAACCAAGTTTTACTCAACCATTGATGTACAAACTCATAGATGCCAAGCGCTCAACACGTATGCTCTACATGGAAGCTCTCATTGGTCGCAAGGACATCACCCAAGAAGAAGCAGAAGAAGTTGCACGTGACTACCAGGCTCAGTTAGAGGCTGTATTTGCTGCCGTGCATAATCTAGAACCACAAGATGAACACCAAATTGAGATTCCAGAATCGCCTGAACCGCATACAGTCGCCACCAGTATTGATGAGGCCACTGCTCGCAAGATCGCACAAACGCAGACAAGCGTTCCAGAAGGATTTAGTGTCCATCCAAAACTCACACCTCAATTGGCAAAGCGCGTCGAAATGCTCAACGATTCCACCATCGATTGGTCTATGGGCGAAACACTTGCATTCGGTTC